>ERZ1066130.320-NODE-320-length-19986-cov-15.992324_pt1 | contig 19986 bp, 9 predicted proteins | sample MGYA00382777_ERZ1066130 | MGnify/ENA primary metagenome ERZ1066130 (study PRJEB33369, sample SAMEA5778360) | biofilm metagenome | biome: Industrial cooling water; feature: Water cooling tower basin; material: Biofilm | place: United Arab Emirates | collected...
GCCCGTCCAATCCACAAACCTGCCAAACCCCCAACCCCCCGCCGCCCCCTCCGCTTTGAACTTCTCCCCATGTGAACCTTGAACTTTCGCGGCTTTTCACCGCGCGTTCATCGCAGTTAAATGCCACTTCCCGCCGCGTTCGTGGAACATCGGCCTTTTCGGGAGGGGCGTACGGAACAAATTGCAGGCCAGCAGAAGACTTCTGCTGGCTTGCAGTAGAGTTCTGCTGGCTCCCCGAAGACTTCTGCTGGCCCGCAAATGTGTTCTGCTGGCCTCCCGGAGACTTCTGCGGGCCTGCAAAAGTCTTCTGCTGGCCTCCCGAAGACTTCTGCCGGCCTGCAGAAGTGTTCTGCCGGCCCGCAGAAGACGTTTGCGGCGGTGCCGGAGCCGCCGTCCGGTCCTCGGCAACCGTCGCCGCGGTTGGGGCCATGATCATTTTCACCCGCGGGTATCCCAATTTTGGGATATTGACTCCGCCACCATCCTCGGCAAACTTCCCGCTTGGCGCGCACCGCGCTCCGGGAGAAAGCCATGTCGATCGTTCGATTCTATTCGGCTGTTGTCGGTGGTTCGATCCGGGCCTGTCGGCGGGTGGCCCGCTCTGTGGAACCTGGCCAGGCCCTTCATCAGGCCGCTCGTGTGACGCGGCTGTCCGCCGCGGCGCTGGCGGTCGCTCTGGGCGTTGGCGCAGCACCCGCGGCGGGGCAGACGAGCGAGACGTTCTACGAGCCGTACTTTACTTCCTTCGATTCAACCAGCGGGGCCTTCGGCCGGCGGTGTGACCTGAACATCGGCGGCCCCGACAACTGCGTCTTCTGGGGCGGGGCCAGTGGGTTCGCCACAGCCGAGAAGGAGTATCGCATCAGCAACTTCGCCGCCAGCTGTGGCGCATCGACATTCAGCGCTCTCGCACAAATCGGCGGCTGGCAGAGTCAGGGCGACTACGCCATCGTGTACTTCATGTTCCTGGATTCCAACCGCAACCAGACGGGCCTCGTCCAACTCGGCCCCGTGACCCCCGCCGAGCGCGGAAACCAGACGCGGCTGCTCTGGCGATCCGCCTCCGGCGCCGTCCCCGCCAACACGGTTTTCGTCCGCCTGAGAATGGAAATGCATCGCGTCTCCGGCACGAACAACGACGGCTACATCGGCGACACGGAAATCACGATCAACACGCCGAACATCGACACGTTCGATCCGGAAAACGGCGCGATCCGAATCCGCAACGTCGGCGGCGGGGTTGAATTGACTTTGGGAACGCATCCCGGCTCCACCCCGTCGTCCGTGAGGTGGACCAGCCCCAGCCGCGGCGTGCTCCAGGACGGCACATACCCCGACGGCCTGTTCGTCTCCGGTGCGACCACGCAGACGCTCACGCTGGGCAACTTGCAGCGCATCGACAGCGGCACCTATCAAGCCCGGACGGAAACCGCGGCCTGCTCCCGAACCACATTTTTCTCCGTGGACGTCGGTTGCGTATCCGGCCCGCTCCAAATGGCCGGAAGCGCGGTGAGCTCGCCGCCGGCGGTCCAGCGTGGCGAGCTTGTGGAACTGAGTGTGGAAGGCGACAGTGCGGTCGCGGTCGTTGCCGAGGACGAGTCTGGCAGAGTTCTCAATCTCTCGCTTTTTCGTCGTCGTGCCGATGCCTGGGGTCTGCCTTGGTGGGATCTTGAAGCTCAACAGTCGGTCACGGGCAATGTTGGAGGGAGCTACCTGGTTCGAGTTCATGGATCGAGTATCGCCTATCCGACCGACGGCCCGACTGGCATCGAGACGCAACTCTACGGGTTGACGCCGCAGGGCACCCTCGGACCCCTTGGCACGATCCAGTGGCCGCCAGCCGCCCCTGCTTCGTCGGGATATTACGTCTACGCTCTTGGTGATGGCGTGATCGCTGCAAGTTCTGGGCCAAATATTGCCTTCGCCAGCCGGGGTCAAAACGGATGGAGCGTTACCGAGACCATGCGCGCCACGGACTTCGTTCCTGAAGCCGATTTTGCTAGAATGATATCAATTGTCGGCGACAAAGGTCTACTTTATGTTCGTGATTATGATGATCCATTCGCATCCACTCGCTGGTTCGGTATCATCCGTCACGCCTCGGGACGATGGTCAGCCGGAATGCGGTACGAGCTTGATGTCTACAACCCGCAGGTGGTTTCCGGCGGATCGACCGTCGAAGTGATCGGCGGTGATACTCAATTGTGGTCACTCTCATCCGCGGGGTGGATCAACGAGGGTCGGGTCTTGGGTCCATCGTGGTCGAACTCGATTGAAGGCTACCCGGTTCGTGCTCCCGGCAGTCTTCTCTCATGGGAGTGGCAGTTTGGAATCCCGCACCTCCTTCGACGAACGCGGACGCCGACAGGGTGGAGCCTTATCGGCATCAATCCATTCGGCACCCGGAGCTCGTCAGCGGTGTCTTCTTGGGCGTCCGTTGGTTCCCAGACTGCCGTCTTTGCGGATCGATTGCCCAGTCGCGCTGTCGTCTTTACGGCCTACAACCACACCGACCCCATCGCACGCCAACTGCCCGAGTTCATCCCCGAGTCCCAGACCGGCTACCCGGGCGTGACCTTCATCCGCTTCATCACATCATCGCCCGATCCGGCTCGCCACACCTGGCGCTTCCGCGGCCAGCCGATCACGGGTCCGTCGCTCCCGCCGCCCTACGAGCACGTCGCCGCGACACCGAGTTCCAGCAGCACAGGCGTCTTCCTCAGCCTGGCGACCAACGGCACGCCGATCACCGCGGCCGACATCACCCTGGCCGTGCTCGATCCTTGCAGCAACGCAACCTTCGAGTACCCCTGCGCCACTTCCGAACTCGAGCCCAACGACTTCCTCGATGCGCCATCGATCCCCCTGTCCTCCGGCCAGAGCATCATCGGCACCAGTTACGGCGCCACCTCCGACGGCTCGCCGTTCAGCCGCGACTATCTCGGCATCCTTGCGACCCCCGCCACCTCCTCCCCCGCCTCCCCCGCATGGCAATTCAGCCCCGACACGCCGATCATCACCCGCCACCGCTTCAGCGTCCGCGCCGCCGAGCCGACGCTCGGCAACCCGCCGCGGTTCTCGGTTGATCTCCGCGGCCACGGTGCCAGCAACGGCGTGGTGAACACCTCCACCGCGATCCCCATCCAGGCCGATGCGCCCCCCGTTCCCGAGATCGAACGCATCATCACCACCGTGCAGTGGTACGGCCTGGGTCCCGATCCGGCCCGCATGGATGTCCGCATCGCCGCGCAGCCCGACTCGCCGCAGGGTCGGTACATCGGCACGCTCCAGAGCGAGCGCGTTCGGCCCGCGAGCCTGTCGTGGGGCTTCAGCGCCGGGCCGATGACATTCACCACGAACATCGATGCCTCGCTGATCGACACGGCGATGTGGCTCTACGACCAGGACCTGCGACCGATCCCGGGCCTGGGAAACGATGACACGCCAACCGGGCCCGACACGGGTTTCTTCGGCGCGACGATCTCCACCGCGCTGCGCCCCGGGCGGTACTTCCTGGCGCTGAGCCTGTTCCCGCTCAGCACCCCCGAGCCGCTGCCGTTTGTCGGTACCACCGTCGGCGGCAGCGTCACGGCCACGCCGAACGTCGCGGTCTCCGGCAGCAGCCTCGAGCGCACCAATGTCACCCTCCGCGTGCAGAGCTCGGGCCGACTGGTCGAGTTCGCCAACTCTTCGCGCGAAAGCGCTCCGGCGTCCATCGACTTCCCCTGCCGCTTTATCGACCGCAACGAGATCCTGTGGATCGAGGTCAATGTCGGCTGGCCCGCCTCCGGCTGCGCCGCGGCCGATATCGCCGACACCGACGCCGGCACCGTGTTCACCGGCTCCGGCCCGGACAACATCATCGACAACGGCGACTTCACCGCCTTCTTCACCGCGTTCTTCACCGACCCCGCCGACCCGGCGCACCTGGTCGCCGACATCGCCGACACCGATGCCCAGTACCCGCCCGTCGGCGTCCGCGACGGCGTGGTCGACAACGGCGACTTCACGGCTTTCTTCGCGTCGTTCTTCTCCGGCAGTTGCGGCAACTGAGCAACCCGGCTCTCTCATCTTTCAGCAGCGACCGCACTTTCCGCAGCACCCACCAGACTCACCAACCTCGGAGGCTTCATGCGTTCACGCCCCAGCACCGCTTCTGTCCCGGTTTTTCCCGCGTCGTTGATCTTCGCCATCGGCACGCTCAGCGCCCCGAGCGGACGAGAGGGCCTCGCGCTCGCTCAGGACCTGCCCGGCGCACAACAGGCGGCCCAGCAGGCCCCCCAGCAGGCCCCTCAACTGGCCCCCCAGCAGGCGCTCCAGAGCATCCATCCGCTCCGCGCGGCGGACCTCGGCGGTCGCCCCTACGGCCTCGGCGCGATCATCATCCGCATCGCCCCGGGCGGCGGGCTCGCCGCGGCCGAACTCGAGAAACTCGCCGTCGCCGCGGGCGGCCTGACCGTCGTACCGCTGTTGCCCGAGGCCGGGCTCCACGCGATCAAGGTCATCGACGGTGATGAGCAGGCCGTGCGTCTGCGGCTGATCGAGCAGGCCGGCAGCGCCGCCGCCCGCGCACGCGAAGGCATGCCCGCCGCACCCGCCGCACCCGCCGCCGCCCCCGCCCCGGCCGCGCAGGCCCTCGACGGCCCCATCCTCAGCGCCGACCTGAACTGGCTGCTTCGCCCGACGGGCATGCGCCGGCAGGACCAGCCGACGCCGCCAGCGCCGGTATCGCCGAGTTCATCGCCGCCCAGCGGCCCGATCTCCCCGCCCGCGCCGCTGAACCCGCAGGGTCAGGTCACGCCATGGGGCGTGCAGGCGGTCGGCGCGCCGACGTACTGGGCCGCGCTGGGCGCGAGCGGCCGCGGCGCCGGCGTGCGCGTCGCCGTGCTCGACACCGGGCTTGATGTCGGCCACCCGGACCTGCCCGCGCCGATCATCGGGCGCAACTACGACCCCGCCCGCTCCTCATCGAACATCTCCGACCACGATGGCCACGGCACCCACGTTGCCGGCACGATCCTCGCCCGCGACAACGGCATCGGCGTCGTCGGCGTCGCGCCCCTGGCCAGCCTCCTGGTCTATCGAGTGTGCTACCTGATCAGCAACGAAACGCTCTGCCCGCAGTCGGCGATCATCAGCGCGCTCGGCGCCGCGACCGACGACGGGGCCAAGGTCTTCAACCTCTCCCTCGGCGGCGCCGGCGGCAGCGCCGATGACCCGATGTGCGAGGCGGTGATGCACGCCACGGGCGACCATCGCGTCGTGGTCGTCTCCGCGGGCAACGATGCGCTGATCGGCAACCCGGTCAACTACCCCGCCGCGTGTCCGTTCGCCGTCAGCGTCGCCGCGCTGAACATGAACCTGACCCGCGCCGACTTCTCGACGTTCAACGACTTTGTCGACATCGCCGCGCCGGGTGTGTCGGTGCTCTCGACCTATCCGCGTGCGTTGTGGTCGCCGGGCTACGACGGGCTGCAGGGAACGAGCATGGCCGCCCCGCACGTCGCGGGCGTCGCGGCCCTGCTCATGGGCCACTTCGGCCACCACCCGCGCCCGAACCCCACGCGCTTTGCGATGCTCAACGGCGCACTGGACCTGGGCCCGACCGGCCGCGATGACTTCTTCGGCAGCGGCCTGGTCCGCAGCGCCGAGTCCGCCGGCTTCCGCGCCCAGCGAAGCGACGTGAACATCGAGCGGACGCGGTTCGAGGTGCTGGATGTCAATCGAGACTATCTGAACCTCGCCAGTGGTGACTTCGCCCAAACCACGGTTTACAGCCCTGTGACCAACAACTGGGGCGATGTTGTTGCGTTCGCGACTGGTTCCCAGCTGCACCGACCTCTTGAGCAACAACCGTACCGAACTGAGGTCTCTGGCGTCTTCATCATGGAGGCCGGCGAACCGAAGGACTCGCCCGATCACAGGATCGCGCGCAACGGCCCGGTGCTCCTGATGGGCGGCAATGACGACCGATTGGCCGATTGGACGAACGACTACGGGCAACCGCTCGCGACCTCGGCCAACGAGGTCATCATCCTCGGCCTTGCCGATGGAACAGACCGCCTGAGCCAGCGCGATGTTCTGCTCGGAGTTTTCCTTCGACTTGCGCCCTCTGCGGAGGGTGGACGTGATGGCTTTCCGCACGATGCGAATGACCCGTGGTGGGACAACTACGCCCACCGAGGGCTCGTGCGCATTCGCCTCGACACGCGGTTCTACGAACCCGGCCTTGACGGGCGGAGGGAGACGGTCGTCATGACCGGAGATGCCGTTCCGCCGAGCACGCCGGGGGATCCTGAGCAGCGCCGGCTTCTGCTGCTCGACACCGGGACTGCTCGAATGAACAACCGCGGCCACGTCATCTACGTCGGCGAATTCGGTGACCCGATGACAAGGCCGTACACGTCCGACATGATCTCCAGCCCACTCTACGGCCGCGGGCTCTTCTACAACAAGGGGCAAGCACGACAGAACACGCTCCTTGCCGTCGCCCAGCAGACGCCGCCGACACCCGGCGACGGGGCACCGCTCTGGATCGGCGATCGATCAGCCCAGTTCAACGCGCCCGCGTTCAATGACCGCGGCGACATCGCACTCAACACTCGCGGCCAGTATCCCGATAGCACATCCGCCAATGCCGTGTGGTTCGGCCGCCGGTTGAGCTCCAGTCCCGTGCGGTATCAGTGGACGCGCGTGGCAGCGGCCAATACGCCCGTGCCGACAGAGCCCGGTGATGAACTTTGGGGTGAGCACCGAGTATTCGCGTTTTCGAACGACAGTTCCCAGGCCCAGCTCGACGCCAGCGGTCGCGTGCTGTTCGATGCGTGGATCATGATTGGGGAGCAGAACTCCGCAACCTACCGCGCGACCTATACGTGGACTCCGGAAGGCGGCCTGCGTCGCTTGTACCGCTCGGGATGGCTCACAGCGTTGTACCCGCCGGCGCCGGGGTTCCCCGCGATCGCGGATGCAAGAATAGATCTGGGTAGTTGGCCGTCCCTTTCTTGGTCGGGAAGCTGGCTTCAAAACTCTGTCGCCGGCACCGCAGCGATCGCACCGCTTCTCATTCTGGGCGAGAGGCCGCAGGAGATGTCAAGCACCGCCTCCGGCGTCTTTGTCGGCCAAGAGCGTCTGGACCGATTGGTGACGTGGTTGCCGGCGGGGTTTGTGCAACTCAATGAGCTTCCGTTTGGAGGCGCGTCGTTGTGGCCCGGTGTTCCGACGCAATCTCGGGGTTCGTCGCCGAGCGCTCCCTACACGCTCAACGCCCTAGGCCAGGTGTCCTACCTCAGCTATTTCGACACGCGGCCTGACAACCAGTTGCAGATCGATCTCACCGCGTGGTTCACCACCAATGCTCGCGGCCAGCCCGTGAACATCACACCACCGATCGCCCTTTCGACCTCGGGGATTTTCGGTCTCCCTCCGTACGCACACGAGGTCAGTTACTTTCAAAACAACCGTGCCGACACCCGCGGCAACGGCGAGGACGGTCGTCCACGAATGGTCAACAATCGCGGACAGGTCATCGGCACCGTCAATATGAGCGATGTCGAAACGCCGCCCGCGTGGGGCACATCGGTCCCCGGAAGCCGCTACGTTCTCCGCACCACCGTCGACGGCGAAACCCCCGACGGCATCCGCTGCAGCATCATCAGCGTCTCGACCGATGACACGCTCCGCTTCGAGCCCGAGGCCGAGCCCCCGTTCGGCGGGGCCAACCCCGCCATCAACGCCGTGCTCGAGCCGGGGGAGGAGGTCCGCGTCCGATTCGCCTTCTCCTCCGTCGGAACCTTCAACTTCACCAACGCAGTCGCCCGCATCGTCCCGGACTCGCCTGGTGTCAAGATCTGGCGACTGGCCGACCCCCGTCCGCCCGCCGTCCAGCCCGGTCAGGTCGTCATGCCCGTCGGAGATATCCGCGTCATCGCACCGGTGTTCCTGCCCGAGACCTTCTGGCTGAGCCTCCCCGCCGATGCGGTCTGCGGCGAGCCTGTCCGTCTGCGCGTTCGCATCGAGTGCGATCAGGGTTCGTTCGAGATGCCCGTGGACATTCCCACCGGCCAGCGGTTCCTCCTCGCTCGCACCACCGAGTCACGCTCCGGCCCCATGGTCTTCGGCGGGTGGACCTCCAGCGGCGATGATGACCAGAACTTCGTCCCTCGCGTCACGCGCTTCACCCTGGCCAACTTCACGCCCGATCTGGCCGCGCCGGGCTCGACGGTGCTGGTCGAAGATGTCAATGTCCGCTTCGGCAACACCGCCTTCGATGGCATCTGCTCGTCCGGCGTCGCCGGCCTCTCCGCCGGTCGGCTCGGCAACCTCCGCATCAACCTTGTTCACCCCGACGGCACCATCGTGCGTCTGCTCGATCGGCCCGGTGTCACCGGCAACCAGGTCGGCCGCAGCGTCCGCACCGGCCTCTGCAACATGACCTTCGATGACTCGGCACAGACCGTCTACAACACCTTCGCCGACGTCTGGTCCCTGACGCCGCTCACGGGATCATGGAAGCCCGCCGATGCGCTTTCCACGCTCATCGGCCGACCGGTCGACGGTCCCTGGCAACTTGAGATTCAGGATGCCTCGGGCATGCTCACCGGCAGGCTCCGCGATGTCTCGCTCATCATCCGCACCAGCACCAGCGTCTGCGGCCAGGTCGCCTGCGGCCCGGCCGACATCGCCAACACCGACGGCCAGGCCGCCTCCGCCGGCGGCGGGCCCGATGGCGCGGTCGACAACGGCGACTTCACCGCCTTCTTCGTCTCGTTCTTCGCCGACCCCGCCGACCCCGCGCGCCTCGATGCCGATATCGCCACCACCGACGGCGACCCGGGTGCCGATGGCGCCGTGGATAACGGCGACTTCTCCGCGTTCTTCATCGCATTCTTCGGCGGTGGCTGCGGGCAATAACTCACACCGTCCACCGGTCCAGCACCGACTTAGATGGATCCCTCAACAGTGAGAACCAAATCGTCAAGTGCCCCGGGGCCGCGCACCGCGCGGCCCCGGCTTTCATTTCATCATGCGTCCCCTCTTCCTCTTCCTCTTCCCCTTCCCCTCTTCCCCCTCTCTTCGTCTCCCTTCGCGTCTTCGCGCCTTCGTGCTCCTCCCTCTCCCGTCACGGACGCTCGGGCAGCCGTCGCGTGATCACCAGGCTCATCGGGGCGGTCGCGAAGCGCAGCCGGCAGCGCACGCCGATGAGCTGGTCCGGCGTCGTGCCCACGCGCACCGCGGCGCGGCGGACCAGTTCGCCGGTCCCCGCAAAGTGCGGATCGGCGCGGAAGTTCGCCGGGCCGAGCGGCTCGATGTCCGTTACATCGAACAGGTACGCCGGGTCCGCCGATGATGCCGGACGCATCGGGTGACCCGTCGATGCGTCGAAGCACTGGAACGCCAGCGACCGCGTCAGGATCGCGCTCTCGGGCAGGCGGCGGTCCATCAGGCAGTCGACCAGCAGCGTCTGCGTCGGCACGTGGCAGACGATCGCAATCTGGTTGAGATGGTCGCGCTCGCTGATGTAACGCGGGTTCTCGTAGCCGGGCAGGCCGGTGAACACAAGGTTCTCGCTCGCGGCCACGCCCACGGCGCCCGGGCGGAGCGTGACCCACGAACGGTGCGACTCGACGAGGTACTCCAGATCCTCGCCGCGGACGGTCGACAGTTCCGGCTCGAGCTGGAACTTCTCGCGGACGTGGGCCTCGAGGCTGGAGACCTGCGAGTCGAGCGTGCCGTCATCGTGCGTCGGCACTTCGAGGTAGAACAGCCGCGTCCGGTGGCCCGCGCGGATGCGCGTCACGCCCGAAAGGGCCTGGTACGACGCCATCGCCAGCCGTTCGGCGTTGCCCGTTCGCGATGGACCGAAGATCACCCCGCGGACCTGCGTGTCCACGCGTGCGCCCAGCAGCGCGCACTGGGCGCGGTACGCATCGCGCCGCAGATCCTCCGTTCGGCGCTCGATCTCGCCGCTGTCCCACGTCGCGGCCATCAGCGCCAGCGTCGCGCGATCTCCCGCGTGCGTGCGGATGACCGTCTCGAGCCTGCCGATCGCGTCCACCAGCCGCGTCAGCCCATCGGGCACCGGCGCGCCGCTGGCCGAGGCGTTGCGTCGGCTGGCCTCCACGAAAAGGTCCAGCCCGCGTACCCCCGGCATCGCCGCCAGCCCCTCGGCGACCGACGATGTGCTGGCGATCGTCGAGACCTGCCACGCCAACTGTCGGTTCAGCCCGAGCCGCTGCGCGATCGCGGCACCCGAGCGCGGGTCGAGCTGCTGGGCCTGCATCACCCAGACCAGTTCGGACCGAACCGCCGCGAACGCGGCATCAAGGGCCTCATACGCCGATCCGGATGTTGAAGGAGTGGGGGACATGGGCAGCACGAAGACAACTCAGATCATTCGCCGTCGCGGACGCATCCTCCGCCCGGCGGGGCGACGCGTCACGCCATCACGCAACCTCGGCACGATACCAAACTTTCCCCCACCCGTAGTGCCCGCCGATATGTTCAGGACTCGGGTGATCTGCTGAACGATGCGCTCCACGCAGCACGGCGAAGGACCGCCCACCGATGCGGACCTCAGCGCCACGTTACGAACGGAACCCCCAGAAACGGGCAAACATTCGGCCAAAATGGCTGCGAACGACCGATCTCTGGCCGATCCGATCGGCCCTTGAACTGTACCAGTGAAATGTACCGTCAGCCCGCCGGATTGCGAGCGTAGTCAAAAATTATGTCATTAATGATGGCACGACGGACGATAATCGGGTACCTTTGCCCCGACCGGTCCGACTTCACAGGGGCCGGCGAGCACACAAGACCTTTCTCTCAGAGCCACGTTCCTCGTGCCGGCGCAGGCCGCGATGCACCTCGACCCCGAGTTACCGCCACGGCCCGAGGGCACGCTCAGGCGACGGCCGCTGATGGTCCCGTGTCTAGTCCCGTGTCTAGTCCCGCGTCTGGCCCCGTGTCTGGTCCCCGTCACTCCCGTCCCACGCACACTTCAGGAGCACAGCATGGTCTCGAACGATGGTTGTCACCGGTCCCTGACTCGCGCCGCGGCTCTTGTCGCGCTCGTCGGCGGCATGTCCGCCACCGCCGCCGTCGCCGGATCGGGGCAGTGGGTGCGGTTCCTCGCGACGGAGCTCGAGACCGAGCCGACATCGCTGGCGACGCTCCCGCCGAGCACGATCGATGCGCTGCTCCAGGCCCGCATCTCCACGAGTCCCAGCGGTGAGTACTGGGCGGCGGAGGTCATCACACGCGAGTCGGGCACGGTGACGAATCGTGCGGCGATTTCGGGCACTCGCGCCGGCATCGACTTTTCCCTGGCCCGTCTGCAGAACATCCCGGGCCTGAACGTCGCGTTCGAGGCGAGCGCCTCGGGCATCGACTCGACGGTGCTGGTCAATGACTCGGGCGCCATCAGCATTTCGGGAAACCTCACGGGCCCGACGTCGACGGATGAGGCGATCATTCTCTTCCGCCGCGACACCCAGCAGTACGCCTTTGTCGCTCGCGAGGGCTCGCCCATCCCCGGCATCGCCGGCGAGAGCTTCGGACCGTCGCTCGACCAGCGCACGCTCACCAGCGACGGCCGCGTGCTCTTCCGTGACGGCCAGACGTCCGGTCCGATTCCCTCGACGCAGGATGAGTTCCTCTTTCTCGGCGGCGTGGGCGGCGCGGGCTTCACGTCCCTCGCCCAGGGCGGTGTCCTCGTGCCCACGGGCCAGTCCGTCCAGCCCAATGTCGTCATGCCCGACATCGAACTCGGCTTCGGAGTCTCCGACGACGGCCAGAACTACATTCTCCGCGGCATCCTCGCCTCGCCCGCGTCTCGGGTCGTCGCCGTCCGCAACGGCCAGGTCCTGCTCGAGCAGGGCCAGGGCCTGCCGGGCTCGACCACCCCTCCGCCCGAACTCTCCACGGCGCTGGCCATCACCGATGCCGGCATGGGCCCGGGCGGCGACTGGTACATCGTCGGCCGTTCGCTGCCGACCGGCACCGGCTCAACGACCGCGCCGTGGCTGATCTTCAACGGCCAGGTCATCTTCAACGGCGACACCGACTTTCCCGGCGGCCTGCCCGGGGAGCGAGTCAACTCCATCAGCGGTGTCAACATCACCACGCGAGGCGATCTGTTCTACTCCGTCTCGACCGTGCCGCAGAATGGTTTCAACCGCACGGTCGGCGTGGTCATCCCGATCTCGGGGCCGCCGATCGTTGCCTATGAGACCGGCACGCCGATCGACTTCAACCAAACCGGTACGCCGCTCGACGACTTCTGGTTCATCTCCACCGTCTTCTCGGCCGCCATGGGCGATGATGGCACCGTCTATCTGATCACGCGGTACCTCAACATCGGCGATGTCATCGGCTATGTCCCCGTGACGCTGCCCGGCATCACGCCGCCGAACTGCGGGCCGGCCGACATCGCCAACACCGACGGCGAGACCACCATCACCGGCGGCGGACCCGACGGCACCGTCGACAACGGCGACTTCACCGCCTTCTTCGTCGCGTTCTTCGCGGCCGAGGGCGACCCGCTCCGCGCCGCGGCCGACATCGCCACCACCGACGGCGATCCGGGTGCCGACGGCTCCATCGACAACGGCGACTTCACCGCGTTCTTCTCGTCGTTCTTCAGTAATCCATGCGGCGGCTGAGCGAGCTCTGGTAGCCGCGGGCGAGCCGGCGACCAGACAACGGAGAGAGGCCGTCGCGGGAACGCAGCGCGAGCTTCGCCTTGAGCAGGATTGTTCATTCACAGAGCGCGGGGCCGTGTGACGCGCGGCCCCGCGTTCATTTCGTCTTCCAGCGCATGATGGCCCCGCGTCGGCGTGATGTCGCATCGCCCGGCTCTCCGGCAGGATGCCCCATTGACCTGCCGGCTCACGCCCCCGGCCTGAGCATGCTCAGGATCTGCGTCGGGCTCGTGCTGCTGGCCGTTGAGCGGATCTGCGGCTCGTACTGGGCGTACAGCGTCTTGGCGCGCTCGACCTTCGTCGCGAACAGCGCCTTGAGGTTCACCGCCGAGAGCGTCCGGCCGCCGCTGTAGTACTGCTGCGCCACCTGTCCCATCGCGTACGTCGTCGCGAAGGTCATGATCGGCCCCGTGCCCCAGTTCACAGCCGTCTTGGCCACCGAGCCGGCCATGCCGCCAAGGAATTGCTTGGCGAGCTTGCCCAGGAACTTGCGGGCGTAGTCCTCAACCACCTGACCCGCGACACCCACGCCGATGACCGCCAGAAACTCCTTGATCATCGCGGCCGTCATCGGGTAGCCGTTGAGTTTCGCGATCGAGTGCACCAGCTTGGTCTGCAGCGGAATGATCGCGACGCTCGCGAGCCCCTGCGGCAGAAGCTCGATCGCCGCGGTCAGGATCGCCGAGCGCAGGATCATCGCGTCCGCCTCGCGCGTTCGGGCCAGGGCCTGCTCCTGCTTGGCCGCGTCTGCCGCCGCTGTCCCGGCCCCCGCCGCAAGCGCAGCACCCGCCGCGGCTCCCGCGGCGACCATCGGCGCCACCGGCACACACTCAATCGCCGTGCTCAGCGCCGGGCCCGGCTCGCTGGCCGCGTCGAGCGTGATCGCGTCGAGTTCCCCGACCTCGCGCCGCGACTGCACCGCATCACGCCCGAGCGCTCGGGCAAGTTCATCCAGCAGCCCCTTCTCCGCGGCACAGGTCGCGCCGTCGGCCTCGCATACCGCCAGAGCCGTCTCCCACGCCAGCGCCCGAAGTTCCGGTGTGTCCAGCTTCTGCGCTTCGGCCTGCACGCTGGTCTGCTTCATCAGCACACGACGCACCGCCGCGGCGGTGCTCGGCTGCCCCGCCTGCGTCGCCAGGCCCTCGACCACATCCTTCACCGCCGCACGCTCGCTGTCGCTCTTGGCTCCATCCGCAAACGCGGCCAGAACGGCGATCGCCGTCAGCGCCGCCGCGTGTTCGGGAGTCAGCCCATCGGTTGTCGCATTCGCACCGTTGCTCATGTGCTCTCCATCCCCTCCGCCTTGATGATCGGCCACCGCCCCGCGTCCGGCCGTCGTCGCTTCCTCATCACGCCCCAACAGCCCGCCCGCAAACTCGCGCCCTTGCTTTCGGATCCCCCCGCCCCGGATTTCGCTCGGGAAACGTCAGTTCCTGCAGCATCCCGACCTCGCGACCCCGACCCGCGACCCGCAACCCGCGCTCACGCGTCTCCGTGCGCATCACCCCACAACATCCGGCAGGTCATCCAGCCCCGCGGTCAACACCCGCGGCCCGCTTTCGGTGACCAGCACATCGTGCTCGTAGTGGGCCGTCATGCTCCGATCCGCGCTCATCACCGGCCATCCGCCACCCTCGCTCACCGTCCGGCTCGTCCCGATCGCCAGCATCGGCTCGACCGCCACGAGCGTCCCCGGCGTGCACCGCTGCGTCGCTTCGGGCCACTCCGATGGATGCTCCGGCACAACATTGCTCACAAACGGCGGCTGGTGCAACTTCCGCCCGTACCCATGACCGCCGAGCCCGCGCACGAGGTGCAGCCCCGCCTCGTGCTCAACGATCCGCTGCACCGTCCGCGCGAAGGCGATCCAGGTGTTCTCCGGGCGGATCTGCGCGACGCCTTCGCGCAGGCTGCGCTTGCCGACCTCCATCAGTTTCGCCACCGCCGCGCTGGGCGGGCCGAATGAGTACGTCCACGCCGCATCACCGATCCACCCGCGGTGCGTCACCCCGATGTCCACTTTCAGCAGATCACCCTCGCGCAGCGGCCGCAGTAGCGACGCCGCGGTCCCGTGCACCACGCACTCGTTGACGCTCAGGCACGCGTGGCTCGGGAACGGCGGCAGCCGCGAGACGCGATACCCCAGGAAGCACGACTTGCTCTGCCCCGCCGCGAGCGTCCGTGCGACCTCCGCATCGATCTGCGCCAGCGTCATGCCGATGCGCATCCAGCGGGCCAGATGGTGATGAGCCTGCACGACCTTCTGCGCGGCGTCATACGCCGATGCGGTATCCGCCGCGCTGAGCCCGGTCCCCCCCGCCGCCACGCCCGATTTGCCCGAAGTGCCGTTCACACCTGAGCATAGACCGCCCCAACGCGCCCCCGGCATCACCGACCTTCGCCCCACGCGGCGTCAACATCCGGCACCCAGCGAGGTGGGCGAGGCTCGGCGTTCCCTCGATCCAGAGTGCCCCTCAGGGGTCCCTTCGATTTCCATTTGCCGCCGGGTGAATCTCAATCGCGCCCAAGCCCGCCCTCAATCGAATCGACGCGAAAGCCCCCCACGGGAAGGTGGTGCCGCACCGGGCAAAGCACCAACTCGCCGGCCCAATTTCGGCAGAAATGGCTCGTCAGTTACCCCAGCCTACCAATCTTCGAGCCTCGTACGAACACAGCCCGTCGATCGCTGACAACATCATGTCAGATGTCCCAATTTTGGGAGTCAAATTCTCCTGACTTCTCCGCTCCGAACGTGGCATACTTCCTCCGCCTGCCAACTCTGCGCAGGTTGATTCGGAGCCCACTCCATGATGCCCACAGATGACGGCCACCGACGTGGCCCGATCTCCAAGCCGATCACGCCCGATGGGATCTTGCCGATGCCGCGGCATGATCTCGGCCCGGTGCCGATGTTCCCGCTCGCGCACGCGCCGCACAACGCGGGCGCTTCTCGCGCGCCGATTCCGCGACAGAGCCGCGCAGCGCGGTCCGGTGGCCGCGGCGACGCCTCGGCCGCGGGCTGGCTCTGCCCCGCGCACGAAGCCGCCAGTCGGGCGCCGCTGCTCGTCGAGGGCTTCGGGTTCTTCGCGGCCGAGCGCGGCAGCGTGCGCCGACTGACGGATGCCGTCCGCGAACTGATCCCCGCCGCCGCGAACAACCCGCGAGCGCTCTCGGCCCTGGCCCGCCTGCTCTTCGGCCTTGAGCGGCTGCCCTATGCGACCCCCGGCCTGTCGGTGAGGCTGACGATCATCCAGCGTCCGTCCGCGTCGCCGCGCACCAGCGCGACGATGGCCCCCGCGCCGATCTCCGAGAGTTGCCAGCAGACACTCCGCATCCACCTCAGCACCCGTCAGTTCATTCTCACGCACACCGCCCGGCCCGCGCCGATCCCCGGCCGGTCGCATCCGACGGACGCCGACGGCCTTCCGTCGGTGCGCGAACGCACCATCATGGTTCCGCCGACCCACCTTCGGAACCTGCCCAGTTCCGGCGATGCACGCTGGGCGACGCCTCCGGCCTCCTGCGTGGCCTCTCGCGGCGGGCGATGGGATTGCATCGACCGATTCACCGACCGACTCCTGCGCGTCTGGCAGCAGACGCACTGCACCATGGACATCGTCGACGATCACGAAGCCTCTTCCGCCGCGATCGACTGGGACATCGACCGCGATCAGGCGCAGCACGACCCATGGATCCGCGCTTTCGGGCACGACAACGGCCTGTGGATGCACGACCGCTCCGTGCCGATCGCGCGGCCCGGCCCGAAGCCGTCCTCGCCCGGCGGCGAACCGGTGAACGAGGACTTCCCCGAGCCGCCGTGCAGCCCGGACTGATGCGCATCGGTCTATCCTGTCGCTCGCAAACCCCCTTCCGGAGCGACACGCGATGATCCCGACGTTCACGCCCGCCAGCGACTACGTGCCCGCGCAGATCGACGCCCTGAATTGGGACGCCCTCGCGCCGCTGTTCAAGGGTCTCCTGGAGCGCGAGCTGCACTGCGCCAAGTGCATCGAGCGGCTGATCATCGACCGCAGCGAACTCGACGCCGCCATCGCCGAGGCCTACACCACGCTGTACGTCACCATGACCTGCCACACGGATGATCAGGAGGTCAAGAAGAAGTACTTCGCGTTCGTCGAGAACATCGAGCCCCGCTGGAAGGAAGCCAGTTTCGAGCTCGACAAGCGGATCATCGCCAGCCCCTTCATCAAGGATCTGGATCAGAACCGCTACCGCGTCCTGCTGCGCGACATGAAGACCTCGGTCGAACTCTTCCGCACCGAGAACCTGCCGCTGGAGGCCGAGCACACCAAGATCCAGCAGAAGTATCAGGAACTCAACGGCGCGATGATGGTCACCTTCCGCGGCCAGGAGCGCACGCTCCAGCAGATGGGCGTGTTCCAGGAGGACACGGACCGCGCCACGCGCGAAGAAGCCTGGCGTCACGTCGCCGAGCGCCGGCTCAAGGACCGTGCCGAGGGTGACGCGATCTTCGACAAACTTCTGGATCTGCGCCAGCGCATCGCCCGCAACGCCGGCTGCTCGGGCTACCGCGACTTCGCCTTCCGCCAGCGCCGCCGATACGACTACACCGTCGAGGACTGCAACCGCTTTGCGCAGGGTGTCGAGCAGCACATCGTCCCCGTGCTGCGCCGGCTCAACCGCGAACGCGCCAAGGCCCTGGGCCTCCCGGCTCTGCGTCCGTGGGATCTTGCCGTGGACATCAAGGGCCGCGCCCCGCTCCGCCCCTTTGCCACGTGCGACGAAATGGTCGAGCGCACCAGCCGCCTCTTCCACCGCATGGACCGCGGCCTGGGCGAGCTGTTCGACTCGATGCGCCACGGCGGGTGCCTCGATCTTGACAGCCGCAAGGGCAAGGCCCCCGGCGGCTATCAGGCCTCGCGCGACCGCATCCGCATGCCGTTCATCTTCATGAACGCCGTCGGCCTGCAGCGCGACGTCGAAACGATGGTCCACGAAGCCGGCCACGCGTTCCACTCGCTGCTGAGCCGTCAGGAGCAGATCCTCTCCTACCGCTCCGATGCGCCGATCGAGTTCTGCGAGGTCGCGTCCATGACGATGGAACTCACGGCGCACCCGTTCCTCGATGAGTTCTACTCCAAGCCCGATGCCGACCGCGCCCGCCGCGTGCATCTCGAGCAACTGGCCACGCTCCTGCCCTGGATCGCCACGATCGACCAGTTCCAGCACTGGCTGTACACGAACGTGGGCCACACCCAGCAGCAGCGCACCGACGCGTGGCTGGAACTCCGCCGGCGCTTCGGCCCCGAGGTCGACTGGTCCGGCACCAGCGGCACGCTGAACCTCGCGGACGTCCGCGCCGCGGAGTGGCAGCGGCAACTCCACCTCTTCACCTCGCCGTTCTACTACATCGAGTACGGCATCGCCCAGCTCGGCGCGTTGCAGTTGTACTCCATCTACCGCACGGACCCCGCCAAGGCGATCAGCGGCTACAAGTCCGCCCTCGCTCTCGGCGGCAGCCGCCCGCTGCCGGATCTCTTCCGCGCTGCGGGGCTGGACTTTGACTTCTCCCCCGAGCGCATCCGCAAGACGTGGTCCGCCGTCGAGGAAGAACTCGCCTCGCTCCCGGCCTGAAGCGCCGCCGACTTTCCGCTCCACCACATCGATGATCGAACTCCGCAATCTCCGCAAGCGCTTCGGCTCGTTGACCGCGGTCGACGGGCTGTCGCTCGCGCTGCGCCCGGGCGAGGTCTTCGGACTCCTCGGCCCCAACGGCGCCGGCAAGAGCACGACCATCTCCATGATGGTCGGTCTGCTCGAGCCCGATGAAGGCTCCGTCGTCCTTCATCACGACAACCGCGAGCACTCCCCGCAGCACCCGCACGTCCGCGCGATGCTCGGCCTGGCCCCGCAGAGCCTGGCGATCTACGACGAGCTCTCCGCCATCGAGAACCTGCGCTTCTTCGCGAGCCTGTACGGCATCCGCGGCCGCGACGCCATCACTCGCGCCCAGAACGCCCTCGCCCTCACCGGCCTGAGCGACCGCGCCCACGACCGCGCCAAGGTCTTCTCCGGCGGCATGAAGCGCCGCCTCAACCTCGCCTGCGCCCTGCTCCACCGGCCGCGGCTGGTCCTCATGGATGAGCCCACCGCCGGCGTCGATCCGCAGTCGCGCAACGCGCTCTTCGACATCGTCCGCACCCTTCAGGCCGATGGTGTCACCGTCGTCTACTGCACGCACTACATGGAAGAGGCCGAGAAACTCTGCGACCGCGTCGCCGTCGTCGATCGCGGCCGCCTGCTGGCCATCGGCACCGTGCACGAACTCATCAACGCCCACGGCGGCCCGAGCGAATTGGTCCTCGAGCACGACTCCGCACCCGGAACCCTCGCCCGATCCCCCGTCACCGATCCCATCCCCGAACTCGCCGCGGCGATCGCCAAGGGCGGCCTGCGCTCGGCCACCATCCAGCGCCCCACGCTCGAAAACGTCTTCCTCAACCTCACCGGCCGCAGCCTGCGCGACTGATTCAGCCCGCCCCCGCCCCCGTCCGCCCCCGCCCCCGTCCGCCCCCGCCCCCGCCCGCCCCCGCCCGCATCAGCCCCGACGCACCAAGCATGATCCTCGCACTGGCCATCAAGGACCTCCGCCTGCTCAGCCGCGATGTCACCGCGCTGTTCTTCACCTTCGCCTTCCCCGTCATCTTCGCCGTCTTCTTCGGCATGATGTTCTCCGGCGGCGGCCGCGGCTCGGGCAAACTCGCACTGGCCATCGTCGATGAAGATCGCTCCGCCCGTTCGCAGGCTCTGGTCCAGCGCCTGACCGACAGCGGCGAGTTCGACCTCTCCCCAGCCGATTCCGCCGACGCCGCCGAGCATCTGGTCCTCATCCGCAAGGCCGCGGCGTTCATCCGCATTCCCGCAGGCTTCGGCAAGGCCGGCGAGTCCTTCCTGCTCAACCCCGGCAACGCCCCGGCGCTGGAAGTCGGCGTCGATCCCTCGCGACAGGCCGAGAGCGGCATGATCCAGGGCATCCTCACCAAGCACGCATTCGCCGACTTCGGCGAGGCGATGATGAACCCCGCCAAGATGCGTCAGCAACTGGCCACGACCATCCCGCTCGCGCGCGTCGCCGCCGCCGCGGGCGCCGGGCCAAAGTCCCTGCCGGACTTCCTCACGCAACTCGACCGCTTCATGGGCGACATGGAACGCGAAACCACCGCGACCACCGCCACGCCGAGCGACCCCGCATCCGCGACGACCACAGCCCCCGCCGCCGGCTTCAATCCCGTGAACATCACCA
>ERZ1066130.326-NODE-326-length-19650-cov-9.325950_pt1 | contig 19650 bp, 17 predicted proteins | sample MGYA00382777_ERZ1066130 | MGnify/ENA primary metagenome ERZ1066130 (study PRJEB33369, sample SAMEA5778360) | biofilm metagenome | biome: Industrial cooling water; feature: Water cooling tower basin; material: Biofilm | place: United Arab Emirates | collected...
CTCGGTGGTCGCGATCGGTTCCACCTTCGGCAGCCTGGCCTTTCCCGGGTTCGCGGCCTACAGCGCCAGCAAGTTCGGCCTGCGCGGCCTGATGGAAGGCCTGGCCCGCGAATACGCCGACACGCCGCTGCGCTTCCAGTACCTGTCGCCGCGCGCGACCCGCACCGCGTTCAACACGCCGCAGGTCGAAGCGATGAACCGCGAGATGAAGGTCGCGCAGGACGACCCTGCCGATGTCGCCGCGCAGCTCGTCGCCGCCATCGCCAGCGGACGCCGCCGCATGCAGATCGGCTGGCCCGAGAAGCTCTTCGCCCGCATCAACGGCGCGCTGCCCGGTCTGGTCGACCGCAACCTCGCCGCGCAGCTGCCCATCGTCCGCCGCCACGCGCGGTCCTGAGCATCGACCACGCCGTCATGTCTTCCTTCATCGATCCCCGCAGGAGACTTCCATGCACACCGCCCTACGCAACCGTCTCATCGCCACCGCGCTCGGCGCCGCGCTGCTCGCGGCCTCCGCGACCGTGCTGGCCGGCGATCCGTCGCCGCAGGTCGTCGCCGTGCGCGACCGCTGGGCCGAGGTCAACTACAACACCCCGAAGGCGCAGCGCGAGGCCGCGTTCGAAGCGCTCGCGAAACAGGCCGGCGCCGCGAAGGCCGCGCAGCCGAAGGATCCCACCGCGCTGATCTGGGAAGGCATCGTGCTGTCCAGCTATGCCGGCGAACGCGGCGGCCTCGGCGCCCTGGGCCTGGCCAAGCAGGCGCGCGCCGACTTCGAGCAGGCGCTCAAGCTCGACCCGAACGCACTCGACGGTTCGGCCTACACCAGCCTCGGCGTGCTGTATTACCAGGTGCCCGGCTGGCCGGTCGGCTTCGGCGACGACGACAAGGCCCGCGACCTGCTGCGCAAGGGCCTGAAGGTCAATCCCGACGGCATCGACCCGAACTACTTCTACGGCGATTTCCTGCGCGACCAGGGCGACTGGAAGGGCGCCGCCGCCGCGCTGGAGAAGGCACTGGCCGCACCGCCGCGCCCGGGCCGCGAACTGGCCGACCAGGGCCGTCGCAAGGAAGCGACCGCGCTGCTCGCCAAGGTCCGCGCGCACCTTGCCGCACGCTGAGCCCGGGCGGACACTGGCGGCATGCGCATCCTGCTGGTCGAAGACGATGAATCCCTGGGCGAAGGCCTGCGCACCGCGCTGCGCCGCGCGGCCTACACGGTCGACTGGCTGCGCGACGGCACCAGCGCGCTGGCCGCGATCCGCGACGGCGGTTTCGACCTGGTGGTGCTCGACCTGGGCCTGCCGCATGTCGACGGCATCGAGGTCATCCGCCAGGCGCGCCGCGCCGGTGCCGACGTGCCGATCCTGGTGCTCAGCGCGCGCGAGCGGTCCCGCGACCGTACGCTGGGCCTGGATGCCGGTGCCGACGATTACCTCGGCAAGCCCTTCGACGTGAACGAGCTGCTGGCGCGGGTGCGCGCGCAGCTGCGGCGCAGCGTCGGCCGCGCCACGCCGCTGCTGCGCTTCGGCGCGCTGGAACTGGACCCGGTGCAGCTCGCGGTGACCTGGCGCGGTCGCGCGATCGACCTGCCGCGCCGCGAATTCGCCCTGCTGCGCCTGCTGATGGAACAGCGCGGCCGGCCGATCACCCGCGAATCGGCGCAGCAGCGCCTCTACGGCTGGGACGAGGATGTCGCGAGCAACGCGCTCGATGTCCATGTCCACGCCCTGCGCCGCAAGCTGGACCCGGCGCTGATCCGCACCCTGCGCGGCGTGGGCTACGCGCTCGACGAGCAGGTGGCGCAGTCGGCGCCGGTCCCGTCCGCCCCGGCGCAGGACGGCGGCGCGGCCTGATGCGCGTCCGGCCCGCGCTGGACGCCCCGTCGCGGATGCGCTGAACTGCTGCCATGTCCTCGATCCGCCGCGCCCTGCTCCTGTCGATCATCGGCACCACCACGGTGGTGCTGCTGGTCGCCGCCGCCTTCAGCTACAGCAGTGGCCTGCGCGAGGCGGACGAACTGTTCGACGCCAAGCTCGCCCACTCGTCGCGCGTGCTGATGAGCATCACCGACGCGCCGCTGGACGAGCTGCCGCCACGCAGCCCCGGCGCGGCCCCCGATGCGCCACGGGTCATCCGCGTCTGGCACGGCACCTTCGACGGCGAGCACGCATCCCTCGCGCAATCGAGCGGCCATGTCTACGAGACCAAGCTCGCCTTCCAGGTGCGCGATCCCGCCGGTGTGCTGCTGCTGCGTTCGGAGAGCGGGCCGGCGCTTCCGCTGGCGCCGCTGGTGCCGGGCTTTGCCGACAGCCTGATCGACGGCGAGCACTGGCGCACTTTTACCCTGCGCTCGCCGGGCGGGCGCTGGTACCAGTCCGGCGAACTGGCCGGCATCCGCAGCGAGATCGCCGAGGAGATCGCCTTCGGCACGATGCTGCCGCTGCTGGTCGCGCTGCCGCTGCTGGCCTTGTTCGTCTGGCTGGCGGTGGGCTGGGCCTGCGGCAGCCTGCGACGGGTGTCGGACGCCGTCGACGAGCGCGTGCCCGAACGCATGGCGCCGATCGCCCTTGTCCGCGTGCCGCGCGAAATCGCCGCGATCATCGGTGCGGTGAACGGCCTGCTCGCGCGCCTGCACGACGCGCTGTCCCGGGAAAAGCGCTTCACCGCCGATGCCGCGCACGAGCTGCGCACGCCGATCGCCGCGCTGAAGCTGCACGCCTACAACCTCGCCCACGCCGAGGATGCCGGCGAACGCGCGCAGTCGCAGCAGCGACTGGACGCCGGCATCGCGCGCATGGAGCGCCTCGTCGCGCAGCTGCTGGCGCTGAGCCGGATCGAGCGCGACGCACCGGCGGTCGCGCAGGCCGCGTCGGTCGACCTGGCCGAGGTCGCGCGACGCTGCCGCGACGATGTCGTCGCCGCCACCGGCATCGACGCCGCGCGCATCGCGCTCGACCTCGCCCCGGTGGCCGTGACTGGCGACGATCTGCTGGTCGACGCGGTGGTGCGCAACCTGGTCGACAACGCCGTGCGCTATGCCGCGCGCGGCCACGTCGCGGTGCGCACCGGCCGCGACGGCGACCGCGCGATGCTGGTGGTCGAGGATGCCGGCCCGGGCATTCCCGAGGACGCCCGCGAACGCGTGTTCTCGCGCTTCCATCGCGAACTGGGCAGCGGCGTCGAAGGCAGCGGCCTCGGCCTGTCCATCGTCGCCGAGGCCCTGCAGCGCCTCGGCGGCACGATCGCCCTCGATGCCTCGCCCACGCTCGGCGGCCTGCGCGCCACGGTGACCCTGCCGCTGGCTTAGCTGCAGGCGCTCAGCGCCAGTCGTAGCGCAGTTCCGCCACCCAGGTGCGCTGCGTGTAGGGATGGAAGTTCCAGTAAGTGCGGTCGTTGAGGTTGTCCACGCCCAGCGCGAGGCCCCAGTGTTCGGTCGGGCGCCAGCGCGCGCGCAGGTCCATGACGAAGAACGGGCTGGTGCCCGTGTAGGCGTCGCCGTTGGGATCGCTGTTGTCCAGCGTGTTGAACTGCTTTCCGCTGTAGCGCGCGCCGGCGGTGAACTGCCACTGCGCGCTGGGCGCGTAGCTGGCCAGCAGGTTGGCGCGCCAGCGCGGCACGCGCGGCTGCCACTTGCCTTCGCTGGCGGGGAAGTTCGGGTTCTCGCGGATGATCGAGTCCGCGAAGGTCACGCTGCCGGTCAGTTCGAGTCCCTCGATGCCAACGTCGCGCCATTCGCCGGCCAGCTCGATGCCGGTGGTGCGGATCGCGCCGACGTTCTGGATGTTGGTGATGTTGGGCGTCACCAGCACGTTGGTCTGCGAATACAGCGCGTCGCGGGTGCGTTCGTGGAACACGGTCGCGCGCAGCCTGCCCTGCATTCCACTGGACGATCCCAGTGCGTGGACCAGCGACAGTTCCGAGGTCATCGACCGCTCGGCCTTCAGGTTCGGGTCGTTGTTGATCACGTTGCCGGCGACCAGCGACCCCTGGTACAGCTCGCTCACCGTCGGGAAGCGCACCGCGCGTCCGGCCGAGGCCTGCAGCGAGGTGTCCGGGGTGAACGCGAAGGCCAGTGCGGCCTTCGGCGACAGCGCGGTTTCGCGGCGTTCGGCGAAACGCGCGACCGTCGTCGCGTTGGCCAGCAGGCCGTCGTGCGCGCGCCAGCGGTCGAAGCGCAGGCCGAAGGTGCCGGTCCAGCGTGCCGACCAGCGCCAGGTGTCCTGCGCGAAGACGCCGGTCAGCGCGGCCTTGCCGCCGAAGGCCGAGAAGCGCGTGCCGGGTGCGCCGCGTCGCCAGTCGGTGGTGTCGCGGACGACGGTGTCCAGCGTAAAACGGTCGTCCTGCACGCCGAACTCGACCACGTGCGCGTCGTTCGGTCGCCACACGAGGTGCGCGTTCGCGCTGCGCCAGCCGGTGCCCTCGCTGTCGGCGATGCGCCCGGCGCCGCCGGTGTCGGCGACCGGCCGCGCCACCGTCGGCGAGCGCACGCGGTCGCGGACGTAGTCGTACCGGCTGACCGCGAACGTGAAATCCAGTGTCTTGCCGCTGCTTCGCTTGAGCGCCAGGCCATGCATGCGATGTTCGAGGTCGGCCTGCTGCAGGCCGATCGCGGTCGCAGGCACGGCGTAGCGGCGGCCGTCGATCAGCACGTTGCCGCTGTACACCGGATTGCCGGCGGCGTCGCGCAGCCAGGTTTCGGAATCGCGGAACACGTCGTTGCGCCAGCTGCCGAAGGTGTAGCTCAGGCGCAGGTCCTCGCTGAAGTCGTAGGCGAGCTTGAGCTTGGCGTGCTCCTGTTCCGTGTCGAGGAGGCTGGTCGCGCCGATCAGGTACCACGGCTGGTTGCGCGGATTGCGCCCCGCCACCGCGCCGGTGACCGGCGTTCCGCTGCCTGCCGTGCCGCTGGATTGCAGCAGGTTGGCGAACACCATCGGATGCCCTTCGCTGTCGAGGCGGTTCACCGCCAGCCAGGCCGAGAACGCGCCCCAGCGGTCGCCGATCGAGGCGCTGGCCTGGGTGCTGCCGTAGCTGTCGCGCGTCCGGTAGAGCTCGAAATCCTGATGATGGTGGCTCAGCTTCGCATGGGCTTCGAACGCCTGCGGCATGCGTGTGACGTAGTCGACCACGGCGCCGACCGCATTGCCCGGGTAGGCCGCCGAGAACGGCCCGTACAGCACGTCGACGCGGGCGATTTCGTCCGGCGACACCAGGCCCCAGCGCGGCGTGAACGAGGCGCCATTGCCGAGCAGGTTCGACAGCAGGATGCCGTCGGCATAGATCAGCGAACGCGCGCTGTTGCCGGTGCCCGAGGCGCGGGTGGCCAGTACCGCGTGGTCGAAGTCGCCGATGTAGCGCTTTCGCACCAGCAGGCTCGGGAAGTACTTCAGCACGTCCTCCGCGTCGATCGCGTTGATCGTCGCTTCCGCCTTGTCGCCGGTGATGCCCTCCATCGTGGTCGGAATCTGCGTCGGCAGCGAGGTCGGGCGCACGCCGGTGACGGTGATCGTGCCGAGGGTGCGGGTCGTCTGTGCATCGCCATCTTCGCCGCCGTCGGGCGCGGTCGGGGCGTCGTTGCGGGTCGCGTCGTCGGTCGGGGTCGGCGTGTCGGCGTGTGCCGCAGCGGCCGGCAGGGCCAGGGCAAGCGCGAGGAAGAGCGGGGCGTGGCGCATGGTGCGGACCGGTCCGTGATCGGGGGCGGTATTGTCGAGAGCCGCCGCCGAGGTCGCCTGCGGCAAAACGCCGCATGGTCAGCGGCACGTTGGCGGCTTACGCTTGGCATCCAGCGACATGTCCCGCGATGCCCGGTTTGTCAGGCGTCGTGACCTGCAGGTCGTCGCTGTCCCTGATCGAGAGAGACGATGATGTCGTGGTGGTTCGTCGGTGTGAGTCTGTGGTTGCTGTCCTGGGGCATGGGCCTGTCCGCCCGCATGCTGGCGGATGCCGTGCCGCGCGCCTGGTGCCTGCTCGACGGAGAGGCCTCGTGATCCGCCTGCAGGGCCGGATGGCTGCTGCCGCAGTCGCGGTCGGCGTGGTGCTGTTCTCCGCCTGCGTGCCGGCTGGTGCGCAGCGCGTCGGCGACCTGCGCATCGAGGATCCCTGGGTACGCGCGACGCCGCCGGGCGCGGGCGTCACCGGCGGCTTCATGACCGTGCGCAATACCGGTGCGAAGGACGACCGCCTGGTGTCGGTGACCAGTTCGGCGGTCGCTCGCGTGGAGATCCACGAGATGCGCCACGAGGACGGCATGATGCGCATGCGTCGCCTGGAAGCCGGCGTGCCGGTGAAGGCGGGCGCGAAGCTCGAACTGGCCCCGGGCGGTTACCACCTGATGCTGTTCGGGCCGAAGCAGCCCTTCGTCGAGGGCGACGTGGTCGTCGCGACCGCGCGCTTCGAGAAGGCCGGCAACGTCGAGATCGCCTTCCGCGTGCGCGGCCTCGGCGCGAAGCGCGACGCCGGGCACCACGGGCACTGACCGAACACCGACGCGCGCGGTTGTAGAGCGGAGCGTAGCTCCGCTACACCGTCTCCGGAGCCAGTCCAGCGGAGCTTCGCTCCGCTCTACAAAGGCATTGGAAGACCTTGCGGCTTCAGCCGCGTTCGCGCACCGGTCGCTTCGCAAGCCGGCGCTGGAGCGTGCGCCGGTCCACGCCGAGCACGCGCGCCGCAGCGGAGACGTTGCCCTCGCATTCGGCGAGCACGCGTTGTACGTGTTCCCAGCTCTGCCGGCGCAGCGTCGGCGGCGCCTCCGCGATCTCCACAGGCGGCGCGTCCGGCGTATCGCCGAAGCTGCACAGCAGGCTGTCCAGGTCGAAGGGCTTGGGCAGGTAGTGCCAGGCACCGCGACGCATCGCGTCGACGGCGGTGGCGATGCTGGCGTAGCCGGTCGCCAGCACGATGCGTGCGTCCGGGCAGCGTTCGCGCAGGGCCTGGATGAGTGCCAGTCCGTTGTCGGCGCCCAGGCGCAGGTCGAGCAGGATGCGTCGTGGTCGCGCGTCGGTCGGCAGCGCATCCAGCAGGTGCAGCGCGGATTCGGCGTCGTGGGCGATGTCGCAGGCGATGCCCTCGCGTTGCAGCCGGCGCGACAGCACGATGCAGAATGCCGCGTCGTCGTCGATCAGCAGCATGCGTAAGGCGTCGCTCATGGCAGGGGCACCGCGTCGTTCGCCAGCGGCAGCGCGATCTCGGTGATGCAGCCGCCGCCTTCGCGCGCGAACTGGCGGACGTTGCCGCCGGCGAGCTCGATGCTGGCGTTGCTGATCATCAGGCCGACGCCGAGGCCGTGCGCACCGCGCTCGGCACGAGCGAACGCCGCTAGCGCGTCCGGCCCGTCGCCGCGATCGCGCACCACGATGTGCAGCCGGCCTTGGACGATGCGGGACGCGATCTCGACCGCCGCGTCGGTGCCGCGCCGGGCGTTCGCATCGGCCGCATTGTTGAACAGGTGGATCAGCGCCTGCGGCAGCGTCGCGTCCACGCGCAGCGCATGACCCGCCGCACCCGCGTCGAGCGCCACGGCCACGCTGGGACGCAGCAGTCGCCAGCGGTCGACGCAATCGTGCAGCAGGGCGTCGGCATCGCGCGGCGCGGGTTCGTCGGCATCGCCGCGACGCGCCAGGTCCGCCAGCGTGCGCACGTGGTCGCGGCAATGCGCCAGCTGCGCGCGCATCAGCCGCAGGTCGTCGGCCTCGGGGGCGTGGCCGTCCTGCCAGTCGTCCAGCAGCAGGCCCATCGTGGTCAGCGGCGTGTTCAGTTCGTGCGCCGTGCCGGCGGCCAGCGTGCCCAGCGCCAGCACCGATTCGTCGCGCAGCGCACGCTCGCGCGCTTCGGCCAGCGCGCGCCGCTGGCGCTTCACCGTGGCCATGAACCGGCCCAGCACCACCGCCATGATCGTCACGGTGAGCAGGAAGTTGATCCACATGCCGATCACGTGCAGCTCGAAATCGCGGCCGTGCACGGTCGGCAGCGGCAGGTGCCAGCGCATCAGCCCCGTGTAGAGCAGTGCCGACAGCGCGGCCAGCGACAGCACCGGCACGAGGTCCAGCCCCACCGCAGCGATCGCCACCGGCACGAGGTACAGCGAGACGAAGGGATTCGCCGGCCCGCCCGCCAGATAGAGCAGCGCGGTCAGCGCCGCCATGTCGACCAGCAGCTGCGCCAGCAGCAGGCGCGCCCCGGCCTGCCCGCCGCGCCGCCACCACAGGTGCAGCGCGACGTTGAACACCAGCAGTGTCGCGGACACCGACAGCATCGGCACCAGCGGAATGCCCAGCCCAAGGCGCCAGGCCACGAACAGCATCGTCGCCAACTGTCCGGCGACGGCGAGATAGCGCAGCGGGATGAGCAGGGGGAGCATGCGCCTCAACCGTGCCCGGACGCCACGTGCAGCACATCGAGCACCGCATCCGGATCGCAGCCGTAGATGCCCGCGCCCCAGGCCGCGTTCTGCTCGACTGCGGCCCAGCCTCGATCTTCGATGAGGCCGACATCCACCACCGTTGCGACGGGCAGGTCGACGCGGGCATCGCCCAGCAGCGTCTCGATGAACGCATGGACTTCGGACCATTCCCCGGCCGTGCAGGAGAAACCGTTGTCCTTCTGCAGTTCGCCGTGGCGCGAATAGATCGAGCAGGCAGCGAGCCTGCGGTCGCGGATGAAGCAGCGGAATTCGCAGGCCCAGTGGACGATATCGGAGACGAGCACCGGCATCGCCTCGTCGTAGCCCTGGGGAAGCGCATCCGGTGCATAGACCTGTGCGGGAAAGGTCTTGTCGTTCGGCGGCTTGATGAAGGCCGGTGCAGGCAGGCGCCGCGCCTCGGCCAGCGACATCAACCGGATCCCGCGCCTGCGATACGGTTCCGGCAGGCGCACCAGCCAGTCGTCCGGCGGCGACGCCAGTGAAATGCCCAATTGCTCCGCCAGCGTCGGCCCGAACAAGGCCTCGGCATAGAGCACGGGCTCATGCGCCTGCTGCAGGTGTTCCGGCACCTGCCAGCGGCTCAGCCGCTCGATCGACCAGCCACGGGCGGCTGCGGCCTTCCACAGCCTTTGCGTGTCGTCGGAATGGCGCGGGGTGAGGATGAGGGTAGGCATGGCGGCATGGGATGTCGTGGCAGCCGGCACCGGATTATGGTCCGATGGCGCGCCTGGGCGGGAATCACTGCGAGGGCTTGTTCAGGGTCCGCGGATCCAGGGTCGTGTCCGGATCGCATCCAAGCATCTGCAGCGTCTGCAGGACTTCCGTGCGCAGCGACTGCAGCTGCAGGATCTTCGCATCGATCGATTCGATCTTCACGTGGATCCGCTGCTGCAGCTCCGCCAGCCTCATCCTGCCCTGGGTCAACGCCGGCATGAAATCCAGCAACTCCTGCAGGCTGAAACCGAGCGCCTGGGCCTGCTTGATGAACTTCACGTGCGAGACGGCTTCGGGCGGATAGATCCGGTAACCCGATTCCGTCCTCCGCGGCGGCGCCAGCAGGCCCTTCTCTTCGTAGAAGCGCAGCGTGTCCACGCTCGTTCCGGTCTGCCTGGCGAGAGCACCGATCTTCATGCTTGACTCTGGAGTTAAGTCCAGACTTTAGCATGCGCCAACTTCGATGCCGGGTCCCTGCAGATGGCGCAACGCACAAGCATGTCGCATCCCGTCCTGTTGCTGACGGGTGCAACCGGCCAGATCGGTCGACAGGTCCTGTCCTGCTGGTTGGCGACCGGCAACAAGGCCGTGATCACCCTGCGGGATCCGCCGGGGCAATGGCCGCAGCTGCAGCGCTGGCTCGCCGGCAAGGGCGTGCCGACGGACACCGTGGAATGCGTGGCGACCGATTTCGCCCGCGAGGATTTCGGATGGGACGCGCAGGCGCACAGCCACCTGGCCGGCGTGACCTGTGTCGTGCATCTGGCGGCCATGTGGGCTTGGGGCTTGGCGTGGGAACAGGCTGAATCCGTCAATGTGCGCGCATCGCAGCGTCTGCATGCGTGGGCCAGCCACCGGGGCATTCCCGGCCCGTTCGTCTGCGCGTGCGGATACCTGAGCCAGATCCCCCGGCGCCTGGACAGCATGGGTTTCCGCCAGCGCAACGTGGATTGGGCCCGCGCGGCAAGGACCTGGGGCAGCTACGAGGTCTCGAAGATCAAGGCCTACCTGGAGATGGGCCCGTCGCGGATGCGGTCGGGCGACACGCCGATCACCTGGATACACCCGGCGACCGTGATCGGCGACCCGCGATCCCCGGAAGTTCCGGATCACTCGGCGATCGCCGGGATCCTCCGGTCCATTCGGCGCGGCATGCTGCGCTTGTCGCCCGGGAGCGCATCGGATGTCGTGCCGTGGGTCACCGGGCGATATGTCTCCGAGTACATCGTCGCCCTCCTGTCGTCTCCCGGCGACGCCATGGTCGAACATCTTCTGCTGGATCCACGCTCGCTGTCGCTGCGGCGCACGATCGAGTTGATCTCCGAGGCCATCGGCTGCCCGAAGCCGCTGGGCCAGCTGCCGACCTGGCTGATGCGGCGCTTCCTGTCGCTCCCCATCGTGCCGCAGGTGACCGGCGTGTCGGCAGAATCCTTGAGCTTCATCGTCGATGCCTTGCCGGATGCGTCGACATCGGTTGTCTGGGGTGTTCGACACGGTGTCGTGCATCCCGAACTCAGGGCGTCGCTCGTCGCGACCGCCCACGATTGGAACCGGCGCGCGCATGCGTCCTGACCTCGACCGCGTTGCGCGTACTTCAGGAGGCTGGAGATTCCAGTGCCTCCAGCGCCGCGACCAGCCGCTGCACGTCGCCCGCGTAGAAGCCGGCCGCGTTGATCGTGTTGATCTCGACGATGCGCGGGCCATCCGGGGTATCGCAGACATCGATGACGAAGGCGCGATGCGGCTGCCAGTCCGCGATCGCGGACATCACGAACCCGTCCAGGCGGTCGTCGACATCGGAGGCATACATCACCCGGCGACCGAGCTTGTACATCGATTTCGTGGCGATCTCGCCGCCGACGATCCAGTAGCGGTACTCGGCGTGGATCGTCTTGGGCACGCACAGCTGCACCAGGGTCGTCGGCGACAGGCTGGTGCCGTGGTCCTCGCCCAGGTCGCAGACGCGCCGTCGCCAGTCCTCGAATTCGTCGGCATCGAAGACGCGTCCGGCGAAATACTTCGAATCGTCGACAGGACGCAGGAAGGTGGGGCCGTCCAGTCGCACGTCCCGGAACGCCATGACACGCGAATCCGCATTGAGCATGCGATCGCCCCATGCCGCCAGCTGCGCATGGAAGTCCTGGTCGAACAGGTCGTAGACGCCCGGCGTCCAGCCATGCGCCTTCGCGGCATGGCGCATCGAATACGAGCCGAAGCACACCGCCTTGGCGGCCTGCAGCACCGGCACGGGTTCAAGCTCGCCGACGAAAGGAATCACCTTGTGCACGCTGTAGGGCAGGTCGAAGCGTTCGAGCGAGGACACCAGGCTGTCCCACTCGGTTTCCTTGAACAGGTTGGTCTGCAGGATCCAGTGCATCTGGCGTCTTCGGTGCGTGCGAAAGTGTCACTCTACGGCCCGCACACGCTCCCAATCCAGCCCGAAGCGGGCGAGGTACTTGCGCAGGCGGTCGGCATCGTTGGTGCTGGTGCGCTGGCGCCGCGAGGCGGCGAACAGGGTGCGGCCGGCATCGGACAGCGATTTCGCGCGGGCGCAGACGCGCACCACGTCTTCGAGCTGCACGCGGTCGAAGCGGTCGAGATCGTCCAGTGCATCGCCGAGCAGCGGCAGCAGGGGCGAAGCCTCGCTGCCGACGCGCCACTGCGCGCGCAGCCGCGCGATCTCCTCGTCGACCAGCGCTGTGGTGATGCGCCCGGCGTCGGCCAGCGTGGCTAGGCGCATGACCGATGCGCCGAGATCGCGGAAGTTGCCCGGCCAGCGCGCCTCGGGGCTGGTCGCGAAGGCGAGGAAGCGTGCCCGCGCCTCCTTGTTGAAGGCGACGCGATGGTGCTGCTCGCGCGACCAGCGCTCCAGTTCGAAGTCGAGGTTGGGCTCGATGTCCTCGATGCGTTCGGCGAGTCCGGGCAGGCGATAGGTCCACAGATTGAGGCGCGCCAGCAGGTCGTCGCGGAAACGGCCCTGCGCCACCGCCTCGCCGAGGTCGCGATTGGTGCCGGCGATCAGCTGGAAATCGCTCTCCACATCGCGGTCGCTGCCGACCGGCGGGAAGCGCTTCTCCTCCAGCGCGCGCAGCAGCAGCGCCTGTTCGTCCAGGCCCAGTTCGCCGATCTCGTCGAGGAACAGCAGGCCCTTGTCGGCCGAGCGCAGCAGGCCGGCGCGGTCGCTGCCGGCGCCGGTGTACGCGCCCTTCACGTGGCCGAACAGCGCGCTCATCGCGCCGTCGCCGCGCAGCGTGGCGCAGTTCACCTCGACGAAGCGCCCGGGCAGCTGGTGCTTGAGTTTCTTCAGCTCGAACACGCGCTTGGCCAGCTGGCTCTTGCCGGCACCGGTCGGGCCCATCAGCAGCATCGGCGCCTTCGAGCGCGTGGCCACGGTCTCGATCTGCTCGATCATTCGGTTGAACGTGGCGTTGCGGGTGGCGATGCCGCTCTTGAGCAGGTCGCGGTCGTCGATGCGCTGCTGTTTGAAGCGCTGCGCGATGCGGTCGTAGCGCGACAGGTCGAGGTCGATGATGGCCATGGTGCCGGCGTGGCCGCTGCGCTGCTTCTGCGGCGGCGAGGTCTGCAGCAGACGCCCCGGGAACAGCCGGCTCTCGGCGAGCAGGAACCAGCAGATCTGCGCGACGTGCGTGCCGGTGGTGATGTGGATCAGGTAGTCCTCCTCCTCCGGGCGGAAGTCGTAGCCGCGCAGGAAGTCGTGGAGGCAGGCATAGACGCCCTCGAAGTCCCAGGGATCGACCAGGTGCATGTCGTGCCGCACCACGGTGGTCTCCGGCGACACCTGCGCCAGGTCGGCCGCGACCGTATCGCCCAGCCGTGCATACCGGCGCTCGTCCAGCAGCAGCTCGATCCGGTCCAGCTGGAAGTCCTCGTGCATGCCCAGCGACACCGTCGGGCGCCACTTCTCCCAGCGCCCCGGCCCACTGGCCGCGTCCAGCTGGGTGCCGATCATCCCGAACACGACCTGTCGCCTGCGCATGATGTCATCCGATAAATGCTTATCCATCAGTATAGAAAAACAATGCATCGTTCGGGTGTGATTGGGCGACGGATCTCCACAAAGCCATTGCAGATCAATGGCTTGATTGCATTGTCGAAAAGTTGGCACGGGGATTGCCTTATGCAGGGCACAAACGACACGCAGACCGGGCATTCCCGAAAGGACGACACCATGGCCAACACCAGCCTCTTCACCTCCAGCCGCGGCACCTACCTCCCGGCCGCCACCACCCACAACGAAGCCGGTGGCCTGGCCTATGCCCGCAGCCCGAAGGCGGCGCTGGCCCTGTACGCGGCGACCGGCTGCCTCAACGGCACCTTCTACGCCGATGCCGGCGAGCAGCTGGACATGGCCCTGAAGCTCTGCGCCGAGGTCGAGCCGGGTTTCGTCGCCCGCACCGCCATCCATGCCCGCAAGGTCGGCCACATGAAGGACATGCCGGCCCTCCTGCTCGCCACTTTGTCGGTGCGCGACCGCGATGCGTTCGCCGCCGCCTTCCCGCAGGTGGTCGACAACGGCCGCATGCTCCGCAACGTGGTGCAGATCCTGCGCAGCGGTCGCGTCGGCCGGAAGTCGCTGGGCTCGCTGCCCAAGCGCCTCATCCGCGACTGGCTGCAGAACGCCAGCGTCGACCAGATCGTCTCGGCCGCCATCGGCAACGACCCGTCGCTTGGCGACATCGTGAAGATGGTCCACCCGAAGCCGGCCGACGCCGAGCGACAGGCGCTGTACGCCTGGTTGATCGGCAAGCCGTACGATGCCGACAAGCTGCCGGAGAAGGTGCGCGCCTACGAGGCGTTCAAGAACGACCCGTCGCGCACGCTGCCGGACCTGCCGTTCCAGTACTACACGTCGCAGCCGCTGACGACGCCGCACTGGAAGGCGCTGGCGACCCGTGCGTCGTGGCAGTCGCTGCGCCAGAACCTCAACCACTTCGCGCGCCACGGTGTCTTCGCCGATGCGTATGTGCTGCGCAAGGTGGTGGCGAAGCTGACCGACGAGGCCGCGATCCGCAAGGCGCGCGTGCTGCCGTACCAGCTGCTGACCACCTTCCAGGCGACCGGCGACCTGCCGCGCGCGATCGGCGAGGCCCTGCAGGACGCGATGGAAGTCGCGACCCGCCAGGTGCCGAAGCTGGAGGGCGACGTGGTGGTGGCGGTGGACGTGTCGGGCTCGATGAGCTCGGCGGTCACCGGCTATCGCAAGGGCGCGACCAGCGTGACCCGCTGCGTCGACGTGGCGGCGCTGATCGCGGCCTGCGTGCAGCGCACCAATCCGCTGGCCCGGGTGATGCCGTTCGACACCGCCGTGCGCGACCTGCGCCTGAACCCGCGCGACAGCGTGATCACCCAGGCGCAGCAGCTGGCGAAGCTGTGCGGCGGCGGCACCACGGTGAGCGCGCCGCTGGCGAAGCTCAACGCGGAGAACGCGAAGGTCGACCTGCTGGTGCTGATCTCCGACAACGAGAGCTGGCGCGACACGCGCGGCTCCGGCCCCACCGAGACCATGCGCCAGTGGGAGCGGATCAAGTCGCGCTGCCCGAACGCGAAGCTGGTCTGCATCGACCTGCAGCCGTACGCCACGAGCCAGACGGTGGAGCGCGCCGACGTGCTGCATGTCGGCGGCTTCAGCGACGCGGTGTTCGACCTGCTCGCCAGCTTCGCCGCCGAGGGCATCGGCGCGCGCCGCTGGGTCGATCGGATCGCGAGCATGCCGTTGTAAGTAGCAAACAGAAGTCCCGACCGGCAATGGGGCCGGTCGGGCGAAGAATTCAAGCGTTGACGGCGATCGCGAATGCCATCGGGACTACATTACCTATGCGTCCCATACCCCTTGTCGCGATCGTCATGCTCCCCACCGTCGATGATGGAGAATGCTGGGAAAACAACACCCTTTCACGGTCCAGGTCGTGGGTTCGAGTCCCACCTGCCGCGCCAACATCATGGCTGCCGATCCACGATCGTCAGCCCTATGCGGCAGTAGCTCAGTCGGATAGAGCAGGCACGTTTTCCCGATCCTTGTCTCCGTTGTCGTCGGTCTTTCATCCGTCATCCCGAGCGCAGCGAAGGATGACAAGCAACAGGTTTCACCTCGTCGGTCGCGAATGCCGATGGAACTACACACTCTTAATGTCCGGGTCGCGGGTTCGAATCCCGCTCGTCGCAGGTGATCGCGACGGTAGCTCAGTGGTAGAGCAGGTGTTCCGTCATTCTTGTCGCGGTCGGCGCCATAAAATTCAGTCGTTTCAATTTCGTCTCCATCGAATGCAGATGGAACTACAGGGATGCAGAGAGCACGGGTTCGAATCCCGTCCGCTGGCCGGTCTGGGGCGGTGGCCTAGTGGTTCAGGGCGCTGCAATTGTTCCGTCGACTCTTGTCGATGAGACGAATCCAATGTCATACGCTCAACTTCGTCGGCCGCGAATGCCGATGGCGCTCCTTGTGGTCGCGGGTTCGAATCCCGCCCGGTGTCCGTCAGTGCGCCGGTAGCTCAGCCTGGTAGAGCACAAAATTTCGCGTCATCCCACCTTGTCGCGGACGACGATCTCCGAGTTTCGGCGGCGAATGCGGGCTGGAATACAGGTTCCTCCTCCGGGAGTTGGGTTCAAGTCCCACTGCAGTGACGACGCCAGTCCGATCCGCAGAGTCCTGCCCACCTTGTCGCCGTTTCCTTTCTGCAATGCGAGAATCCATCATGACCACCGAACACTACAACGTCATCCAGGACCCGGGCGCGGTGCCGATCAAGCTGTGGACGCGTGGCGTCCCGCTGGAGGACGAGGCCCGCGACCAGCTGCGCAACATCGCGAAGCTGCCCTTCATCCACCGCTGGATCGCGGTGATGCCCGACGTGCACCTCGGCAAGGGTGCGACGGTGGGGTCGGTGGTGCCGACCATCGGCGCGATCATCCCGGCGGCGGTCGGCGTGGATATCGGCTGCGGCATGATCGCGGCGCGGACCTCGCTGGTCGCCAGCGACCTGCCTGACAACCTCGCCGGGGTGCGCAGCGCGATCGAGCGCGCCGTGCCGCATGGCCGCACCGTCGGTCCGCGCGACAAGGGCGCCTGGGAGAACGCGCCGCAGCTCTCGGTCGAGGGCTGGTCGCAGCTCGTGTCCGATTTCGAGAAGATCTGCGAGCGTCATCCGCGACTGAAGAAGACCAACAACCTCAACCATCTCGGAACGCTCGGTACCGGCAACCACTTCATCGAGATCTGCCTCGACGAGGAACAGCGCGTGTGGTTCATGCTGCACTCCGGTTCGCGCGGCGTCGGCAACGCCATCGGCACCTACTTCATCGAGCTGGCGAAGAAGGAGATGCAGCGCTGGATGATCAACCTGCCGGACAAGGACCTCGCGTACCTGCCGGAGGGCAGCGAGCACTATGCCGACTACGTGTTCGCGGTCGACTGGGCGCAGCGTTACGCGCGCATGAACCGCGAGATCATGATGCGTCACGTGGTCGAAGCGGTGCGCAAGGTGATCCCGAAGCCGTTCGAGGCCCAGGCCGAGGCGGTGAACTGCCACCACAACTACGTGCAGATGGAGCACCACTTCGGCAAGCACGTGCACGTGACCCGCAAGGGCGCGGTGAGCGCGCGCAAGGGCGAGCTGGGCATCATCCCGGGCAGCATGGGCGCGAAGAGCTTCATCGTGCGCGGCCTCGGCAACGAGGACAGCTTCTGCAGCTGCAGCCACGGCGCCGGCCGGGTGATGAGCCGTACCGCCGCGAAGAAGCTGATCTCCCTCGAAGACCACATCAAGGCCACCGCGCACGTCGAATGCCGCAAGGACGCCGACGTGGTCGACGAATCCCCGGCCGCCTACAAGCCGATCGACGCGGTGATGGCGGCGCAGGAGGACCTGGTCGAGATCGTGCATACGCTGCGGCAGGTGGTGTGCGTGAAAGGCTGAGCGATTGGGGTTCTACAATGACGATGAATACTGGCGTGATCTCGTTAAAATTTTCGTCTTCTCCGGAGAGCGGTGACGATCAGGTGATCGTTCTGGTCGATGGTCGTGACCTTATCTCGACCATCAAAGTCGATCGAATCGGCGTCGATCCTCCTGAATTTTTCAGCCAGCGTTCGTTGCTGGAAGGAGGCGATCTGCTGATCGCTCGCTGTGGCTGTGGTGCCGTGGGATGCGATGACTTGCGCATACAGGTCGTTGTGACGGATAACAATATTATTTGGAAGGGTCTGTACGGCGGAGAACAAGCCTTCGATCGTGAGCAGTATATGCAGGAGATCGCTAAGGCAGCGTCTTCGACAGAATGGGAATCGATGCAACGACGTGCCGAGCGCTTGGTATCCATGATCGATTTTTCGCCGCTGGAGGAAGCCGGTTACCATTTCGAATGGGCATCGGCACGAATCGGTTACGGAAAGATCGTGCTGTCGTTCAACTTCTCGGGGCAGCAACGACTTTTCGAGATAGGCTGGGACCACAATAATCCTGAAGATGCGGCGCGCAATGTACGGCGATGGGTGACTGAGTTCCGCCTACAATAATTTTCGAAAGCGAGCTGCAAGAGGCTCGGCGCAGCGAGCCCTTCCGCAAAATTAGCAAGAAGACCGAGATGGACATCATCGAAATCGACGGCTCCGCCGGTGGCGGACAGCTGCTCCGCACGGCCTTGAGCCTGAGCCTGTGCACCGGCACGGGCTTCACCATGACGAAGATCCGCGCCAGGCGTTCGAAGCCGGGCCTGATGCGCCAGCATCTGACCGCGGTGAACGCGGCGGCGAAGATCGGCAATGCCTTCGTCGAGGGCGCGGAGCTGGGTGCGACCACGCTGCGCTTCGAGCCGGGCGTGGTCACGCCCGGCGACTACCGTTTCGCCACCGGCAGCGCAGGGTCGGCGATGCTCGTGCTGCAGACCGTGCTGCCGCCGCTGTGGCAGTGCGACCGCGCGTCGACGCTGCGTCTGGAAGGCGGGACGCACAATCCGATGGCGCCGTGCGCGGACTTCCTGAGCGACACCTTCCTGCCGGCGGTGGCGAAGCTCGGCATCGAGGCCTCGCTGCGGATCGAGCGTCCCGGCTTCTTCCCGGCCGGCGGCGGCATCGCGCATGCGGTCGTGCAGCCGGCGCCAGAACTCCGCCAGGTCGAGTTCAATGATCGCGGCGAGCGTCGCGGCCTGTCGGCGACGGCGATGTTGTCGGGACTGGCCGTGAACATCGGCGAGCGCGAGCTCGATGTGGTGATGCGTCGCCTGCACCTGCCCCGCGAGGCGATGCGCGTGCACGACGTGCGCCCCTCGATCGGACCGGGCAACGTGCTGCTGCTGCGCGTCGAGCACGATTCGCATGCCGAAGTGTTCACCGGCCACGGCGAGCGCGGCATCACTGCCGAGCGCGTGGCCGAGCGTCTGTGCGAGGAGGCCGGGCATTACCTGCGCAGTGCCGCCTGCGTGGGCGAGCATCTGTCCGACCAGCTGCTGCTGCCGATGGCGCTGGCCGGTGGCGGCGCGTTCACCACGCACCTGATCAGCGATCACCTGAGCAGCAATGCGCGCCTGATCGAGAAGTTCCTGCCGGTGGAGATCGACTGGACAGAGCTTGGTCCGCAGCTGTGGCAGGTGCGGATCGCGTCCTGAGGGATCGATCCGGAACCGTCGTGGACGCTCACCGCGCGTCCACCGCCCGGGTGGCGCGGCACAGCGCCCACACCACCATCAGCAGGCCGGCGATGGTGATCAGGTTGAGCGCGGTATGCACGGCCATGAACAGGTTCAGCATGTCCGCGACATCGCTCGTCGCCGCGCCGGTCGAGAAGATCGCGTTCTGGTAGAAGGTCAGCCCCATCCTCGCCAGGGTCGAAATCGCCATGATGGTGATGCCGACCACCGCGTTCCTGCGCTCGCGCCCGGGCTTGGCCGATCCCAGCAGCATGATCAGCGCGATGCCCAGCCCGATGAGATCGGGCAGGTAGGCGGTGAGGGTGAAGAGAATCGTGCTGAAGGAGTCCATGCGGTCGTTCCCGTGGCTTCTGTGCTTTCTGTACCGGTCAATCCGCCGTGACCAGCGTGGCATGGCGTGCGTGCAGTTCCGCGTACACCGGGTCGGTGTCGGGGCGCACGCCGTGCCACAGCGCGAAGCTTTCGGCGGCCTGTTCGACCAGCATGCCGAGGCCGTCGATGCTGCGATGCGCGCCTGCGGCGCGGGCCCAGGCGAGGAAGGGGATCGCGGCTTCGCCGTAGCTGAGGTCGACGCAGGCGGTGCGCGAGTCGACCAGGGACATCGGCAGGGTCGGCAGGCCGCTGCCGCGCGCGGCGGAGGTGGCGTTGACGATGAGTTCGAAGTTGCCGAGGTTGCGCAGGTCGTCGAAATAGCGGGCGTGCACGCGGCCGGGTTCGCCGAGCAGGTCGGCCAGCGCGTCGGCCTTCTTCGCGTCGCGGTTGACGATGTACAGGTCGCCGATGCCGGCGTCGATCAGCGAGGGCGCGACGCCGCGCGCGGCACCACCGGCGCCGATCAGCAGGGTGCGGCGCGCGCG
>ERZ1066130.327-NODE-327-length-19638-cov-9.249400_pt1 | contig 19638 bp, 19 predicted proteins | sample MGYA00382777_ERZ1066130 | MGnify/ENA primary metagenome ERZ1066130 (study PRJEB33369, sample SAMEA5778360) | biofilm metagenome | biome: Industrial cooling water; feature: Water cooling tower basin; material: Biofilm | place: United Arab Emirates | collected...
CGTCAGGTCGCGGACCGCGAGCTCTTCCGCGAGGCGAAGGTCGGGTACTCGATCATGAGCTTCGCGATCGAGCGGATGCGAGACATCGGCTGGCTGGACTTCCGCGGGGAGCAGAAGCTGACCCCCGACGGGGTCGCTGAATTCCTGAGGCGTCTGGTGGATGAGAACGGCTTGTGGACGGACCGGATCCGGTTCCCGCAGGGTGATCGGATCGGGGTTCAGCAGTTGATCGATCGGGCCTACGGATCGTCGACGGAGGCGGATCCGGCGAAGGTCGGGCCGCTGATGGCGCGGGTGTCGTCGGCGGAGCAGCCGCTGAAGATCTTCAACGAGTCCGCGCGGTGGTCGGCGCTTGCGTCGTCGATGCCGAGCAAGCCCGACGCGGAGCGTGCGTTGGCGGACGCGTACGGGGACTGGGAGCAGCGTTGGCGGCTGGCGTGGTTCGACCCTCGGATGCGGACGACGCCGCGGTTCAAGCTCATCAACCCGTCGAGGCAGCCGATGGTGGGCTCGATGTCGGACATGTTCGAGCTGTTTGAATTGCGGCAGATCGTCCGCGTGGAGTATGTGGGGTCGCGGACGGCGCTGGGCATGTTGGGGTACTACTACGCGAACCGGAGCGTTCCTCCGTCGATCGCGGCGCTTCGGCCGAGGTTCATGGCGGCGGTGGACGCGGATCCGTTCAACAACGAGCGGATCGACGTGGGCGCCGTGCCGCCCCTTTATCTGCTGCGTCCTGTGAAGGACACGCAGGGTCGGCCACACAACATGACGATCGTGGTGGAGAACCGCGACAACTTCGTGGTGCCGCTGAAGGATGACGTGTGGGTGCTGTACTCGGTGGGCTCGGACAATCTGCCGAACCTGGCGCGTGTGGTGCAGAACACGTGGAAGCGTGTGACGAGCGCCGACTACCTGATCTGGCCGCCGGTGAATTCGCTGTACCGTCAGTATCTCAAGGACACGGATCGGATCAAGTGAAGGGAGCGAGCGATGGGCCAGGCCGGCGTTGAGCGTGTGGTGATCATCGGTTCGGGCCCTGCGGGGTGGACGGCGGCGATCTACGCTGCGCGTGCGCAGCTTCATCCCGTCGTGTACACGGGCGTGCCCAAGCAGACCCCGACGATCGTTCTGCCGGGCGGGCAGCTCATGCTGACGACGGAGGTCGAGAACTACCCCGGGTTCCCGCACGGCGTGATGGGTCCTGAGATGATGGGGAAGTTCCAGGAGCAGGCCCAGCGGTTCGGAACGCGGGTCGTGATGGAGGACATCCTCCGCTGCGACTTCTCGAAGCGACCCTTCGAGCTCACGGTTTCGGCGGACGGAGAGAACGCGTCGGGCGTCGTGAAGACGCACAGCGTGATCATCGCGACCGGCGCGACGGCGAACTGGCTCGGGCTGCCCAACGAGATGAGGCTGGCGACCAAAGGTGGCGGGGTGTCGGCGTGCGCGGTGTGCGACGGGGCGTTGCCCGCGTTCCGCAACCAGCCGCTCGCGGTGGTGGGCGGGGGCGACACGGCGATGGAGGAGGCGACCTACCTCACGAAGTTCGGCTCGGAGGTCTACATCATCCACCGACGCGACTCGCTGCGGGCGAGCAAGATCATGCAGAAGCGGTTCCTGGACCGCCCGAACGCGAGGGTGATGTACAACAAGGTCGTCGTCGACGTTCTGGGCGAGGATCACATCACCGGGGTCATGCTCGAAGACACCGTGACCCGCGAGCGAAGCACGCTGGCGGTGCGGGGCTTGTTCATCGCGATCGGGCACACGCCGGCGACGGCGTTCCTGAAGGACTCGGGGGTTGAGTTTGATCCGAGCGGCTATGTGCTGCTGCGGTCGCGCGGGTCGGCGACGAACATTCCGGGCGTCTTCGCGGCGGGCGATGTCGCCGACCAGAACTACCGGCAGGCGGTGACGGCGGCCGGGATGGGATGTCAGGCGGCGCTCGACTGCGAGCGGTGGCTGGCGGCGCAGGACGTGCACTGATCGTCCCGGGGGTGGTGGGGGCGACGGGGTGCGGGCGAGATCAGTTGAGGTCGATCAGCGGGAGCTCGGGGTTGGCGAGCAGGTGCACGCGGACCGGGCTGTCGAGCAGCCGGCGTGCGGGCTTGGGGGCCGCGGTGACCAGGTGCTCGGTGGTGGGAACGGCGCCGACGCGACGGGCGAGTTCCGGGATGGCGGCGCGGAGGACATCGGCGTTGGTCCGGACCCAGGCCGTCGCGGCGGTGAGATCCGTGAGGGCTCGCTCGACGCCGGGCTCATCCGCGGCGTGCGAGAAGGCGTGGACTTCGCCGGCATCTGAAACGGCGAGCTCGACGCGGGGGGCGTACGGACAACGGGTTTCGATTCCCCGAAGCCCGGCGACCTTGGACCACAGCGTGCCTTGAGGGCGGTCGTTGGGGGCTTGCGGCTCGACGGCGTGGCTGTTGGCCGAGGGAACATGGGCGGGCGCGTGGTCGGAAGCGAGCCCGTGGTGGGCACGGACGCTGTCGATGACGAGTCGGCCCAGATCGGCGGGCGCGAGGTCGCAGGCTCCGACGAAGACGGGGACGCTGGGCCCGGCGGCGATTCGATCGGGCAGGGCGAGCACTTCGATCGAACGGGCGAGATGCGTCGCGACGGTGTTGGCCAGACGGGCGGCGGCGGGCTCGGCCTTGGGTTGGGGAGAGCCCATCACGGCGGCACGGATGGCGGGGGGGCTCAGCAGCGACTCGGACTGGGCAAGGCAGAGCCCCTTGATCGCGCGATAGCAGGCGACGACGGCGGCGTCGTTGGCGCCGGTCAGGAGGGTGACGCGGTGGACGCCGGGCAGGGCTGCCAGCTCGGGCTCGCCGACTTCATCGACACTGAGAATCCAGTGCGGGGCGAGGGGAGCGGCGGCGGCGACCGCGGCGGCGAGACTCGAACCCTCGGGCAGCGTCAGGGTCCGCCCCTGGCCGAGGAGATCGATCGAGGCCGACCGACCGCGGACACGGACGAGCGCGACGGGTGCCTGGGATCTGGCGGCGCAGGAGCGGGCGTACTGGTGAACCCAGGCCGACGCGAGGATGGGCAGATGTCCGACGACGATGGACTCGATCTCGCCCGAACGGGCCTGGCCGGCGTGCCCGTGTGCGGCCGAAGCGCGGGGGTGAGTGGTTGCGAGAGCGGCGGGCTGGGCGTGTTCTCGCCGGGCCGGCGGATTCGAAGCGGGGGTGACTGCGGGACTGTGCGCGGGCGATTGGGCGGGAAGGCTGCCGGTCGGAGCGGGAGCTGAGCGGAGCGGGGGAAGTGGAATGTCGTCGTCGACAGCGGCGGCGGGCGCCGGGGTCGGGCTGCCGAGGAAGAGGTCGGTGAGCGCGTCGATCTCGTCGTGCTCGAGCGAGGGCGCACGATCGATGCGGCCGACGGTGGCGGCGTTTCGAGCGGGGATCCGGGGATCGCGAGTCTGGTCGCTCATCGTCTGACGATAGGCGGTTAGGCGCTGGTGCTGAGGGTTTCGGCGCCGGCGCGAACGGAGCAGAGGTTGTTGGGTTCGCCGAAGGGGTTGTAGACCACTTCGGGGTTGAACTCGTCGGGGCGCCAGACGCCGTCGACCACGAGGCGGTACTGGTGCTCGCCCGGGGGGAGTGGGAGGCAGAGTTCCCAGACGCCCATGGCGTCGTTGCGGTGCATCGGGGTGGCGCTGGGGGACCAGTTATTGAACGTGCCGGCGATGGCCATGGTCGCGCCCGAGCTGAGCGGCTGCATGAAGAGCACGCCCTGCGAGGTGTACCGAACGCCGAAGAGCGACTTGGCGGATTCGGCGGCCTTGGTGGGCTTGATCTCGACGTTGTCGGTAAGGCGAAGGGGCGCCTGGGCGACCTCGGGGCGACGCAGCAGCCGCTGGGCCCGCTGAACGAGTTCAGCGGCTCGCGAGAGCCCGGTCGGGGAATCCGTCGGGGTCGGGGCCGAGCTGGCGTTCAGGCCGGCGTTGGCCATGACGCGGTTGAGTTCGGAGGTGAGGGAATCGCCCGTGGCGGGTGCGGCCTCGGCCGACGCCTCCTGGGGCGTGGGCTCGTCGAGGTCGGGCGCGTCGGGGAGGAGGTCGTCGAGGGGAACGGCCTGAGGGAGCGAGCCGCGGAGCCCGAGCGTGGCGATACACCACTCGGCGAGGCGGAGGTAGTCGTGAGAGCCGTCGGCCTCAGGGTCGTACTCGTGGATGGACTGGCCGAAGCTGGCGGCGTCCTTGAGCTTGGCGTCGCGGCGGACGATGGCGGGGATGACGTGGTGCGAGAACCGGCGGCGCAGCTCGCCGAGCAGGTCGCGGGCGACGCTGCTGGCCTCGTCGTGGATCGTGGGCAGGAGCCAGGTCTGGGGCGTGAGGCCCAGACGCTTGGCGAGGCTCTTGATGGTGCTGACCTGCTTGGTCGCGCCCTGGAGGGAGAAGTAGCCCGTTTCAACGGGGATGAGCACGATGTTGGCCGAGCAGAGGGCGTTGTAGGTGAGCAACCCGATGCTGGGCGAACTGTCGACGATGGCGACGTCGTACTCGTTCTGGAAGCGTTCGAGCATCATCGAGAGGCGACGTTCACGATCCGGGCGATCGGCGAGCCCGCCGCGGGGGGATTCGAGCCCGGCGAGCTTCATGCGGCTCGGGGCCAGGTCCAGGTTTCGGCCGGCGTGCCACAGCAGGCGTCCCGGATCGACGGGCCTGGTGGGGGGGGTGAGCATGGCGTCGCCGATGTCGAGATCGATCTTGTTCTCGGGGATGCCCAGTCCCGCGGCGCAGTGAGACTGCGGGTCCATGTCGACCAGCAGGACGCGAAGGCCGGCACGGGCAAGCCCGGCAGCAAGGTTGATGGCGGTGGTGGTCTTGCCGCAGCCACCCTTCTGATTGATGATCGTGATCGTGCGCACGCGAGTCTCCTCGGGCCGGGAACAACACAACGCCAAGACAATCCCGTCGCCGGGGGTCCTGCTCGCTGGCCTGACGCCGGACGCGATTGCCCGGCTTCTCCTCTCCGTGGTGGGCACGACGGCCGAAGAACTCGGTCGTCGGACAAAGCCCATAACTCCGTGGCACACTATCGGACTCGCGGAGTCAAGCCCTCAAAAATACGTATTTTTGCGCATGACGACCCCGCATTTCCGGGGTCAGTCGAGGCGGATCGCCTCGATCGCCCGCAGCACGGCCTGCCGAGGCGGGTCGTCGACCACCACGCAGGTGCCGTCGCCCTTGGGCAGAACCAGCCGCAATCGGCCCGAGGCGACCTTCTTGTCGTGGGCCATCAGTTGAAGGATGTGGTCGGAGGAAGGCAGGCCCCGGACGGCGGCGGGCAGCCCGGCGGCGCTGAGCGCGTTCTTGACGCGCATAGGGAATTCACCCGGGGCGATGCCGAGTTCGACGGCGCAGACCGCGGCGGCGTGGAGACCGAGGGAGACGGCCTCGCCGTGCGTCAGGGGGGCGTGGGCGGGGTCGTTGTCGGGTGAGAGGGTGGGGAGTGTTTCGATGGCGTGGCCGAAGGTGTGCCCGAGGTTCAGCAGGGCACGTCCGCCTTGTGCGCTCGGGGCTTCTTCGCGCTCGTCGCCGGCGACGACGCGAGCCTTGACCGCGACGTTGCGGGCGATGAGTTCAACAAGGGTCTCGCTGTGAAGGGCGAGGATGCGGGGAAGGGCGGCGAGGGTCCAGGAGAAAAGGTCGGGGTCGTTGAATGCGGCGGAGAGCATGCCGTGCTTGAGGCACTCGGCGAGCCCGCCGCGGAGTTCGCGGGCGGGGAGTGAGCGGAGCGTGTCGGTATCGGCGAGGACGGCGTGGGGTTGGTGGAAGGCACCCACGAGGTTCTTTTTGAGGTCGCCCCCCGGGAGGAGCAGGTTGGCACCCGTCTTGCCCCCGACGCTGGCGTCGACCATGGAGAGGAGGGTGGTGGGGCATTGAACGACAGGGACCCCGCGGCGGTAGATGGCGGCGGCGAAGCCGGCGAGATCGCCGATGATCCCGCCGCCGAGGGCGATGACGGGCTCGGTGCGTTCGAGTTTGTGGGAGGCGAGGGTGCTGAGGAGCGGCGCGAGGGCGTCGAGGGACTTGAGGGACTCGTCGGCCTGGAGCAGGGCCTGCTCGACGGAGAAGGCAGCGTGGGCGAGCGAGGTTCTCGCGTCGCGGACGAGCGAAACGGGAAGGGCGGAGTCGTACACGAGGACCGCGCGGGCCGCGTTGGGCACGAGACGGCGGATCGATTGGCCCAGGGAGGAGAGCAGCCCGGGGCCGATCTGAACGTCGTAGCCGCGGCTGGCTTCGACGCGGACGGTCGCGGGGGTGGGCATGGGTGTCAGGACTCCGAGGCGACGCGGCGTGCGCGGGCCGGCGGTGGGCTCGAGCGTTCCCAGGAGACGCGAGGGGCATCGCCCCACATCATTTCGAGGTCGTAGTAGGCGCGGGTGTTGGGCTCGAAGAGATGGACGACGACGTCGACAAAGTCGGCGAGCACCCAGGTGGCGCGATCGTCGACGCTGCGACGCGAGAGGGTGTACTGGCGGGCGCGTCCGAGTTCGGCGACATCGTCCAGGGTCGAACGCATCTGCCGATCGGAGGTGCCCGAGCCGATGACGATGAAGTCGGTCATCGGGCTGATTCCAGAGACATCGAGGACGACCACGTCGATGCACTTGTTGTCGCTGAGGAGTCGTGCGGCTTCGATGGCGAAGTCGCGTGCGCCGGGAGTGGCGGACTTTGGCGCGGGCTCGGCGGCCGGCTTCGCCGCGCGCTTGGCGGCGGGCTTTCGCGCGGGCTTGTCGGCACCTTCGGAAGTGGCGGCGGCGCGCTTCGGGGTGCTCTTGGACTTCTTGGCGGGCTTTTCAGCCGGGGCTTTGGACGTGGTCGCTTTCTTGGCCATTGCTCAAGCGTAGACCGACGCGGGCGGGAAGGGAGCCGAAACGCCGAGGGGAAGGATGGGCGTGGGTTCGGCGGGGCGGGCGATGTGGAGTTGGTATGGGGCGCCGGCGTGTGCGGCGGCTGCGCGGTCTGGGGTGTTGCACTGGCGCGAGAGGTGGAGGAGGACGACGCGGTGGGCTGGGGCGATGTCGCGGGCGAGTCGTGCGGACTGTTCGTTGGAGAGGTGCCCGGAGCCGCCCATGATGCGCTGCTTGAGGTATTCGGGGCGGTTGGAGGCGAGTTCGAGGTGGGGGCAGTAGTTGCACTCGAGGGCGAGGGTGGTGACTCCCCGGAGGTGGTCGGCGAGATCGGCGGTGGGTCGTCCGAGGTCGGTGGCGTAGCCGAGGTCGCCTTGCCCGTCGTCGAAGCGGACGCGGAAGGCTGCGGCACCGAGGGAATCGTGCGCGACGAGGTGGGGGAGCATGCGGACGCCGGGCGCGGGGGAGAACTCGTCGCGGAAGGGCTCGGTGCGGTGGTGCAGGAGCCCTTCTCGTTCGGCGCGGCCGAGGTGCCGGGTGTGCATGAAGACGGGCGTGTCTTCGGGGAGCGAGGCGAGGAAGGCGGGGTTGGCGTGGTCGGTGTCGAGGTGAGTGAGGACGACGGCGAGGATGGGGAGGTGGTCGAGGCCGGCGGCCTGGAGGAGGGCACGCGTGCGTCGGCGGGAGAAGCCGCAGTCGATGAGGAGGAGGCCGGCGGGGAGAATGATGGCTGAGCAGTTGCCGGAGGAACTGCTGCCGAGGACGCAGAGTGAGGCGGCGGTGTGGCCTGCTCTGGTCGTCGGCTTGGGTTCGAGGTGATCGAAGAGCCCCGGGCTCACCCGATATCGTCCTCCGGGGGCAGGTCGGTGTCGAGCGTGCCGCGTTTGATGGCGCGGTAGAGGGCGACGAGTTCGCGGCTGGGGCGGCCGATGCCTGGGCAGATGACGCGCTTGCACTCGACGACGAACTGGAGGAGTTCCTGGACGGGCGGGCAGTCGTGGGAGAGCTCGGTGAGTGTGGCGATCATGTCCGGGCGGGTCATGCTGGGCCTGAGGACCTTGTTGAACGCCCAGCGGACCTTGGTGATGTGCTCGCGCGGGATCCCGGAGCGGCGCATGCCGACGAGGTTGACGCCGTGAAGGCGGTTTCGTCCCCAGGCGACGCAGAAGGGCGGGACGTCGGTGGAGACGGCGGAGCCGCCGGAGAGGAAGGCGAGGCGTCCGACGCGGTTGAACTGGTGGACCATGCACCCGGCGGAGATGTTGGCGCGGTCGCCGACGGAGGAGTGTCCCGCGAGGGCGGCGTTATTGGCGAGGATGACGTCGTTGCCGACGGTGGAATCGTGTCCCGCGTGGGAGCCGACCATCATGAGGACGCGGTCGCCGATGGAGGTTGGGACATCGGGCTTGGTAGCGGCGTGAACGGTGACGGACTCGCGGAGGAGGCAGCCTTTGCCGATGCGGACGCCGGCGGTGGGCATGCCGAGGGAGAACTTGAAGTCCTGCGGAGGTGTGCCGAGGGAGACGTTGGGGTAGATGATGGTGGCTTCGCCGACGTGGAGCGGGCCGGCGAGGAAAGCGTGGGCGAGGACCTTGACGCCGGGATCGAGCCGGACGCCCGCGCCGATGACGCAACCGGGTCCGATTTCGACGTCGTCGGCGAGGATGGCGTTGGGGTGGACGTCGGCGGTGGGATGGACTTTGGGCATGGGTCGGATGGTAGGGTCGGCTCGAAGGGGTGGGGGTACGATCGGGCGTGAGCGACCTGCCGGTGAAGGACCTGGGACGGATGTCGTACGCCGACGCATATGCGAGGCAGGTGGCGGAGTTGGAGGGTGTGCTGGCGGATCGGGAGGGCGGGCGGCCTCGGGTGGGGACGCTGCTGCTGGTGGAGCATGATCCGGTGGTGACGGTGAGCCGGCGGCCTGGCGCGGCGTCGCATCTGGTGGCGACGCCGGCGATGCTGGAGCGGGCGGGGGTTGCGGTTGAGGCGACGGATCGTGGAGGGGACGTGACGTACCACGGGCCTGGGCAGTTGGTGGCGTACCCGATCCTTGATCTGAATCTGCTGGGGCTGGGCCTGCACGACTACATGAGGCTTTTGGAGGAGTCGGTGATCCGGACCCTTGCGGCGTTCGGGATCGCGGGGGAGCGGGATCCGACGGCGACCGGGGTGTGGGTGGGCGTGGAAGGGGGGACTGCGAAAGTCGCGGCGATGGGGGTTCGTGTGAGGCGGTGGGCTTCGATGCACGGGCTCTCGATCAATGTTTCGCCGCGGATGGAGCACTTTGATCTGATTGTGCCGTGCGGGCTTGCGGGGCGTGCGGTGACGAGCATGGAGCGTCTACTCGGGGCGGGTTGTCCGGAGATGGGCGCGGTGAAGCGGGAGCTGGTGGCTCACCTGGAAATGCTGACCGCCGAGGCGGCGCGGGAAGCGCGGCATCGGCGGTCATGAGATCGGGATGGCGTCGGATTCAGCGATCGGCTTCGACAGCGGCGGTGGCGGTCGCGCTCATCTGCCGGGCGGTGAGGTTGCTGGGGTCGAGGGCGAGGGCCTGCGCGATGGAGGCGGAGGCGCCCTCGGTCTCGCCCAGATCGCGCTGGATCATGGCGAGCAGGAGCCAGGCGTCGGCGCTGGGCTTGAGGGAGATGGCGCGGGTGACGCTGTCCTTGGCGGCGCGGGCGTCTCCGCGGCGGCGTTCCCAGAGGGCCTTGAGGACGAAGCCCTCGGGCTGCCGGGGAGCGATCGCCTGAAGCTTGGAAGCGGCGAGCCGGACGCGGTTCATGTCGTTGATCATGAAGGAGACGTGCCCGAGGTCGTTCCAGACGTCGGCGTCGGCGGAGCCGGCGGTGTCGTTGGCGAGCTTCAGGAGGATCTCCCGCGCGTCCACGAGGCGTTCGAGCTGCACGAGGCACTTAGCCCGCGTGTGCATGAGGTCTCGGCGGCCGGTGTAGTTCTTGTCGGCGAGGAGCTTCTGGAGGTTGACGTCGGCCTGGGCGAACTGGCCCAGGGCCACCTGCGCGCGGACGAGGTCTTCGAGGATGCCCAGATCGTTGGGGGAGAGCAGGCGGGCCTCGTTGAACAGGGTCGCGGCGTCCTGCTCGCGGCCTTGGATCATGGCGATGTGCCCGAGCGTCTGCCGGACGGCGGCGTTGTTGAGGAGCTGCGGGCCGCGTGATTCGAGGAAGGTGCGGGCTTCGTCGTAACGCTTGAGGTCGATCATGACCTCGGCGGAGGCGACGGCGAACTGCGAGCTGGCGGGATCGAGGGTCGAGGCTTTGGTGTAGGAGGCCAGGGCCTGCTCGCGGCGTTCGAGGCGTTCGTTGACCACACCCTGGTAGTAGAGGGCGTCGGTGAACTCGGGATCGAGGGTGAGAGCGGTCTCGAGGCTGTTCATCGCCTCATCGAGGTTGCCCATCTCGGCAAGGATGCGTCCGCGGAGGGTGTGGCTCTTGGCGACCTTGTCGTTGAGGGCGATGGAGCGATCGACGACCTTGAGGGCCTTGGGGAGGTCGCCCGCGAGGAAGTCGCCGTTGGCGGTCTGGTACTCGAGGGCGGACTTCATGGCCGCCAGCTTTTCCTTGGCGGCGTTGGAGTGCTCTTCGGTGTACTTTCCGTGTCCGCCGCAGCCTCCGAGCCCGAGAACCAGGGCGAGGGCGACGCAGCGGGACAGCGGGGCGAATCGGCTCTTTCTCATGGTCTTTCTCCCGGGGACGTCGGCTCTCGGGGAGCGGCGTCCACAAAGCCCGCGGCCCGGACGTTTCCATCCGGGCCGGGCGGATTACTTGGAGTTGGTCGGCTCGGTGAAGCCGGACTGATCAGTTTGGACCTCGTCCGTGGGGGCGTTGGCCACCGGGGGCTGGGAAGGTCCGAAGAACGGGAACCAGCTCGCCCAGCCGAGGAACCGCGTGCTCCGGCGTGCCTTGGCGGGCGCGGCGGGGGTGGCGGTCGTGTTGTTCTCGGTCGTGGCGACGGTCTCGCTCGTGGCGGGGTTCGCCTCGGGCTGCGCCGTCGCGTCGGGCGTGATGACCTGCACCTGGCTCAGGTCCTGCGTCGGCTCGACCGCCTCGACGCCCTGCACGGCGCCGACCTGGCCCGTGGTGGTGTCGGTGGCGGGCGTCTCCGTGGCGTTGGTCGTCACGGTGGCGGGGGTCGTCGTGGCGGTCTCGGTCGCCTGCGCCTCGGTCGTCGAGGCGGCGGCCTCGGCGGCGATGGACTTCTGCGTCAGGTCGGAGGTCGAGGTGACCGTGCCGTTCGTCGTATCGGTGCTGGTGGAGAGGTTCTGGTCGAAGGTGTCGTGGTCGTTGGCGTCGGCCTGGGGGAGTCCCTGCTCGCGACGCATGATGTCCTCGAGCATGGAGCGGTGAGGCCAGGTGGTCTTCTCGCCGGTGAGCCGCTCCTTGAGACGCAGGGCGTCGGGCTGGATGGGGTTCATCGTGAGGCTCTGCTCGAGCTTCCAGATGGCCTTCTGGGTGTCGCCGGCCTTGGCGAGGCGTTCGGCCTCGACGAGGAGCTCGGTGCTGCGGCGTTCGCGGCTGAAGGGGAGCAACTGCTCGCGGGAGCCGGTGCGGACCTTGTCGATCATCTCGCTGCCGCGCTTCCCGGCGGCGATCATGGCCTGATCGTTGACGATCGACGGCGTGATCAGGAAGATGATCTCGTTGCGTTCGACGGAGTTGTCGTGCCCGCGGAAGGCCTCGCCGAGGATCGGGATGTCGCCGAAGAAGGGGACCTGACGGCGGGTGGTCTGGGTCTTGTCGCGGAAGAGCCCGCCGAGGACGACGGTCTGACCGTCGCCGACGATGACGTTGGTGGTCAGCTCGTTGGTGATCTCGTCCGGAACGGTGACGACGGCGCCCGAGGAGTTCTTGACCTCGCGGACGACGGCGGTGGAGACCTGGGGCTTGAGTTCCATGCGGATCAGGCGGTCCTCGGAGACGAAGGGCCTGAAGTGCAGCTGGGTACCGGTGTCGAGGAACTCGACGGTCTGGGTCGTGGCGGTGTTGGTGGACGTGGTGTTGAGGTAGCCGACGCGCTGACCGACGAGCACTCGGGCCGGCTGGCGGTTGAGGGCCATGATCTTGGGGTTGGAGAGGATCGTGGTGTCGGTGACCTCGTCGAGGACGCGGATGAAGGCGGAGACGTCGTTCCAGATGAAGCCCATTTTCAGCGTGGCCGGGCCGTTGATGTTGCCGGGGTTGGAGACGATGCCGCCCGATCGGCCGTCGGCCGAGGCGGGGTTGTTGCCGGACGACGCACCGGTGAGCTTCTCGGAGTTGTTGGCGGCGATGCCGTCGACCGTCTTGAGCGGGCCGCCGATGCCGACGAAGTCGTTGAAGTTGGCGTCGGCGATGAGGGCGAAGTCGACGCCGAAGGCGTTGGCCTCATTGAGGGAGGCCTGGAGGATGGTGGCCTCCACGAGGACCTGCGCGGGGCGCGTGTCGATCTGCTGGAGGAGTTCCTCGATCGCCTTGATGTTCTCTTCGTAATCGGTGATGACGAGGATCGCGTCGTTGGAGTACTCGTCGGCGCCGTTGGGGACGTCGCTCTTGCCGGGGAAGGGGGCGGTCTTGCCGGGGGTCTTGATCTGCCCGCCGTCGGAGAGGGCGGCCTTGACGAACTCGGCGGCGTCGATGGCGTTGATGTAGTTGAGCCGCACGACCTTGGACATGCGGACGCGCTGGTCGTCCATGATCGCCTTGAGCTGTTCGGCGGTGTAGACGTAGATGAAGTTGTCCTTCTCGACGTAGCCGAACCCGTTGGCGTGCAGGATGGCGTCGAGGGCTTGGTAGAACGTGACGCCGTAGAAGTTCGCCGTCACGCTGGCGGAGACGTCCTTGGAGGCGATGATGTTGCGCTGGCTCTGGATGGAGAGCATCTCGAGGACGTTGGCGAGGTCTTCGTCCTTGACGGTGAGATCGACGAGCTGGTTGCTGTCGACCTTGATGTCCAACTTGCCCGAGCCCTTGCCCATCGGGTCGCGGCCGGGCTGGGCCGACCGAGCAGCGCGGTCCGCGGCGAGCTCGGAGGGGTCGCGATCCGTGGAGGGGCCGGGGTTGAAGCCGGCGAGCCCGACGGAGGGCGGGTCGTCGTTCTGCGCGAGGCCCACGCTGGCGCCGGCGAGGTGTGCGAGAAGCACAGCCGCCGAGCGGTTCGTAATGGTGCGGATGGGAGTGGGACCCGAGTTGGTACGGTTCATGTCTTTACCTCTTGTGCGGGTTGCGGGGTGGCGCCCCTCGCGTCACACGCCCCGCAGGCCGGCGACCGTCCCGGGACGCATGCCGGGAGAGTCGTCTCTCCCTATGTCGAGCCGAAGCGGGCCCGACTTTCGTGGGACTCGCCCCGGCCGCAACGATCGTGGCTTTCGTGCGTTCCTGGGGTCGGCCGATAAACACGAAAGCCCGCGGCGTCGCGGGCTTTGGTCACGGGTGCATCGGGGTACGGAAGCGGTTATTGCGCTTTGGGAGCGCTCTCGCCTGGGGCTGCCGACCGATCGCTGTCCGGGTTGGCGCGCGGCTTCTGTTCGTCGTGCGGCTCGGGCGTGGCGCGTGGCGAGGGTGAGAGGGAATCGTGTGGCACGGCGTAGACGGAACGTGGGACGCCCGTCGTGAGGCGGAGCTTCATCCAGATGAGGATCGTCAGGGCGCAGGTGAAGGCGACCGCGGGCCCGCGGAAGCGTTTGAAGAAGCCGAGGATGGTGGTTCGCGAATTGAGCGCCATGGTTCGTCCCGTCTGATCAGGAATCGGCGAGAGCGAGTTTGGTTATTCGCCGGCGCCTTCTTCGCCGGCGCCCTCGGACCCGCCGCCGCCACCCCCGCCGGTGTCACGGGCGACGGAAACTCGTCCGGTGTACCCCTCGATGGTGAGGATGAAGGCCTGACCGGAGCCGACGATGCGGATGGTGCCGTTGCTTGCGGGGGTGGTTCCTCCCGGGGCGGTGACGGGGGCGCCCATTTCATCGAAGATGAGGGTTCGGCCGTTGGATCCGGCGAGGGAGGCCGACTCAAGCCTGGAATCGCCGAAAGTGCTGCCGGTGATGCGCGTCTCGTAGATGAGATCGGTGGCGGGGTCGATGTTGGACCCGCGGACCTGAACGACCTGATAGCGGTTGTTGTCGAGGTCGAAGATGATGGCGCGGCCCTGCTGAAACGCGAGGGCGTCGGACTGGGCGAAGGTAACGTCGGCGATGACGGATCGGACGGCGGCCTGGACGCGCAGGGCGTTGGCGCTGCCCATGGATGGGATGACGAGCGAGGCAGCGATCCCCAGGACGGTCACGACGACCAGAACTTCGATGAGCGTGTAGGCCTTTCGGCGGGCGGAGCGGAACACAACCCTGCCTCCCATGGGATGCTTACTTGGCGTTCCGGTCGGCGCGGGGCGATTTGATCGCCTCGCGCAGTTCGGACGGCAGCTTCAGTTCGGGCATCTCGCTGACCTTGATCCCCTTGGTCAGCATTCCGTCGACCTTGTCCAACTTGCGGCCGAGCGTGCGGAGCTCGGCGATGATCTGCTTGCGTTGTTCGGCGGCGCTGATGCGTTCGTTGGCGGGCTCTTCGCGGACGTCGCCGGGCTGGGCGAGCGCGGGCGTGCCCCACGAGGCGTCGGGCTTGATCGCCTGAACAGCCAGGAGGAGGGCGATGGCGGTGAGCACGACGTTGAGGTAGGTGCGGGAAGCGGTGTGGGCGGTCGGTGCGGGGTTGGTGATGGGTTCCATATGTCTCCGATCGACCGTCACGGGGGTGCCCTTGAGGGTTGTTCCGTGAATGCCGGCGCTTCGGGTGTCAGGGCCTGGGGATGGCGTTGTCCTGGGCGTCGAATCCTGCGGCCCAGACGTTTCCGGTGGTGGGGTCGTAGATCCACCCGTAGTTCATGTGGTAGGTGGTGTCGGGCGTCTCGCGGATGATGATGTTCCGAGCGCTCGGCCCGCCGACCCAATCGTTGGTGGGCAAGCTGCCCTTGAGGTACCCGGCGGAGATGAGTTCGCCCCAGCTGCCGTTGCCCGCGGTGATGGCGGGGAAGGCGGAGTTATTGCGGACGTAGTAGACGGCCAAAGCCCTGCGGAGTCGAGTGACATGCTCGAGCGTCGCGACTTCTTTGGCTTGGCTGGTGGCCTGGGAGAACTGTGGGACGACGACGCCGGCGAGGATGCCGAGGATCACGACGACGATCAGGATCTCGACGAGCGTAAATGCCTTGCGCATGCGGATTCCTCGCGAGCGGCCTTGGGGAACAAAGCCGGCCGATCCCTGCGAGAGGATCGGCCGGTATGAGTCAGGCGAGCCATTCGTCCGTGAACGGCGTGTGCCCAGTGATCAGACCGTGCCGGGCGTCATGTTGCCGGTGGACTCGTCGAAGTTGGTGGCGCCGAGCGTGTCCCACTGCCCGTCGCTGTTGGTGTCGACGAGGTGCCAGCCGTCCGTGGCGGCCGAGCCGACCGACGTCGCGCCGTTGAAGGGGTTCCGCGGGGCGGCCTTGATGTACCCGCCGTAGACGAGCTCGTCCCAGCCGGTGGCGAGGTTGGGGTATGCGTTCTGGCGGGCGCGGAACAACTCGATCTGGTTGTTCAGCGTGTCAAGCTGGGCCTTGATGTTGCCCGCCTGAGCGTCCTGGGTGGCGTTGGTGAACTGCGGCACCACGATGGCCGCCAGAATCCCCAGGATGACGACGACGATCAGAATTTCAACCAGCGTGAACGCCTTGCGAACCTGCTTACGCATGAACATGCTCCTTGAACTCCGGCCCTTGGGTGCGGGCCTAACCCTCGGGCTCGGTGTTCGGGCAACCACCCGAGATCCACACTCCGGCCCCTCGCCGGTCGGATCTCCGAGCCGAATCGGTCCTGCACGCTGTCGCATGCAGTCCCCTCCGTCGGTGGGCGGCTTCCGTGCCGGCCACACCGACCTTGCGATACATCGGGTCAACTCGACCACGACTTTTGTCTGACGTGCTGTTCCTTGATCCGATCGCAGCGCCTTTGACGGGCGTTTCCGATCGGGTTCACGCCGCGGCCGCGTTCTCGGTCCTCAACGCCTCCGCGTGAACCCGCGCAATACCCACCGCGGTCACGTCGTCGGGGCGGTGCAGCGATCCGGCCTGACGGTCCAGCATCTCGTCGAGAGCCCTCATCGAGGCCGTCAGCACGCCCGGGGATCCGTCCGCGCACGCCAGCTCACCGAGGTGGTCCAGATAACGCGTCGTGGGACGCAGGATCTCGCTCCGCGTCGCGCCGCTGGGGAACGCCAGCTCGAAGCCGTCGGAGTAGAGCAGCAGGGTGGCGCCCAGAGGCATCTCGACGGTGACCTCATCGAATGCGGCGCCGTCGAACACGCCCAGCAGCGGGCCCTCGGTTTCGAGCTTGCGGGCTTCGCGTCCCGGTGTGAGCAGCAGCGGGGGAGGGTGGCCGGCTCCGGCGAGTCGCACCACGCCCGTGCGGGCGTCGACCAGCCCGTAGACCGCGGTGGCGAACCGCTGCGGGCCTTCGGGCTGTCGGCAGAGTTCGTCGTTGAGTCGGGCGAGAACTTCGGCGGGGGGCACAGGTCTCCACGACGCGCCGAATCGCTCGCGGCAGACGACGCTCCGCGAGACGACCATGGTGAGCAACGCGGCCGGCACCCCGTGCCCGACCACGTCCGCGAGGAAGAAGGACCAGACGTCGTCGTCGGCCTGGCGAAGGTCGAAGATGTCGCCCGAGACGTAACCCGCGGGGCGGAAGATCGAGGCGAACTCGAGCCCCCGAACATCGGGCATTTTCCGCGGGATGAACTGCCTCTGCACGCGGGCGGCGAGGTTGAGTTCGTCGTGAAGGCGGTCCATCTCGCCGCAGAGCCCGCCCTGCGCGGCCTTGGCAACGGCGAGCTCGCTCGCCAGTTCGTCGATCTCGCCCTGCCTGGCGAGCAGGGTCGCGAGAACGGCGGCGGTCGAGTGCGCGGGGGAGCGACGGGAACGCACGAACACCCCGTCACGCCCGAGCCTGGCCTTCCACGCCGCCGGATCGTCGCACAGGATCACCGCGGCGATGTGACGCTCGGCGAGCCTGTGGATGACGGGCCTCAGGGCGCTGAGGGAGCTCTCATCGTGCGCGACCAAAAGAGCCACGCCGGGCGTGTCGATGCTGTCGATGGTCGAAAGGACTGGCGGATTGGCGTCGGGCCACGCGGCGATGACCTGGCAGGCCGCCTCCGCGGCGACCGGGCAGGCGGGCTCGTGCCCGATCACAATCAACGATCCTGCATTCATGGCGCGATAACCCTTGCCGCGCCGTACGTCGACGCCGGTTCTGGGTCATCGGCCTACCGAACCCACTTCTTCAACGACGCGTCCAGATCGATCTTCTGACCTTCCTTGAGGCCCAGCCCCTTGAGGGTGCCGCCCTTGAGTTCGATCACGTACTGAGACGCGAACTTGCTGTAGTACCGCTTGAGACGTTCTTCGTACTTGCGGTTGGTTCGGGCCCATTCCGGCACGCCGGGGGCCGGCTCGAGCTGCTTCTCGTCGTCCTTGCGGGGCTCCTCGGGTTTCATCTCGTGCATCGCGGTGATCTTCATCACCCCGTCCAGGAAGATGATGTCGATGTCCACCGGGCAATCCCGCATGACGAAGTAGCGTTCCTCGGCCCTGGGGAAGATGAAGAGCATCCCCTCGTCGGGCTTGATCTCCTTGCGACCGGACAGGCCTTGGAATCGCGTCTTGTCGTCGATCGCCAATTCGAGCGTGAAGGACTTGCCCCCGATGGTGACCTTGGTGTCCTTCGGGGGCTCCTTGCGTTTGCTGGGGTCCGCGGAGCCGACTTCATCGCAGCCGCCTGCCGCGGCGATCCCGCCCGCCAGTGAGCCCACGCACAACGCCTTGAGCACGACCGCCGCCAGTGTCATGTTCCGCCGAGCCATGCGTCATCCTCCCGGGTGAAGGTCACCGCGTCCTTGGGGATCGTACCGAGGTTGAGCGCGTGGCGGAATTCCGACGCGTCCATCTCGCGTCGCGCGGGCGTCATCCCGCACCACCACGCGACGAGCCCGATCACCCGTTCGGGCCTGACGCCGCGGGCCCGATAGGCGCGGATCCGCGTGTCGCCGTGGCGTTTGGCGAGGCGTCGGCCGTCCTCGCCGCGGATCAGCGGGAGGTGGGCGTAGACGGGTTCGCGGGCGATTCCCAGGGCCCGCATGAGGAGCAACTGTCTCGCGGCGGAGTCGAGCAGGTCGTCACCACGCACGACGTGTGTGACGCCCTGCGCGTCGTCATCGACGACGACGGCGAGTTGGTACGCCGGGTGTCCGCGCTTGGTCCAGATGACGAAGTCGCCGACGGATCGGGCGACATCGCGGGTGACCATGCCGCAGAAGAGATCCTGGAAGGTCACGCACGCGTCGTCGGGGAGGGCCAGTCTCCAGTTCTCGCCGGGGCTCGCGTCGAAATCGCGGGGTCCCGGCGCGGGTCGCCATTCTCTGGGGAAGATGGGTTCGTGCACGCCTTCCTGCGGGGCGCTGAGCGAGGAGGACGCTTCCAGATCGCCTCGGGTATGCGGGGAGGGATACGCCAGTCCTCGCTGGGCGAGTGAGCGCATGGCGGCGAGGGCGCGGGAGAGATCTGTCGATTGGATGATCGGGCCGCTGTCCCAGTCCATGCCAAGCCAGGCGAGGGTGTCGATGGTCTCCTGGATGGTCTCGGGTTTGACGCGGGGTGTGTCGAGATCCTCGATGCGAAGGACGATGCGCCAGCCTTGCGCGCGAGCGAGGGCCCAGGTCACCAGGAAGGTACGGGCGTTTCCCAGATGGAGGGCGCCGGTGGGGGAGGGAGCGAGCCGGGTGGTTAGTGGGTGTGAACTTGTGCGGGAGTCATGCATCGCCGCGCAACGGTACACTCCGAGGAGGCGCGAAGACCGCGCGTCCGTTCGATGTGGAGCCGTCGCGATGGCAAAGACCGCAAAGCACGCCGGTGTGTCGGCCCGCAAGCCCGGGGTTCCCGCCCGACTTTCGGAGAGCGAGGTCGACGTTCGTCTGGCGGAGCTGTCAGAGTGGGGCGCAAGCGGGGACCAGATCCAGCGGACGTACCAGTTCTCGAACTTCGTCGAGGCGATGTCGTTCGTGCAGCAGGTTGCGTTGCTTGCCGAGCAGGACCAGCATCACCCCGACATTCTGATCCGCTACAACAAGGTCACTCTCAGCCTGAGCACGCACGACGCGGGCGGGCTGACGGAGAAGGACTTCGCGGCGGCGAAGCGGTACGACGCGCTCATCGGGAAGAAGTGACCGGCGGATCCGCCGCGGTTGGCGTGTGTCAGCGAAGCTCGACTGACCAGTAGGCCGAATCGAGGAACTGTTTCCAACTGGCGTACTTCTCGTGCCCGAGTCGGAGCGAGATGAGCGGGTTGCGCTTGGGGCGTTCGGGCTTGCGGATGAGCTTCATGCCGGCCTGTTCGGGCGTTCGGCCGCCTTTTTTCGCGTTGCAGCGGATGCAGGCGCAGACGAGGTTCTCCCAGGTGTCGCCGCCGCCGGCCATGCGGGGGAGCACGTGGTCGATGGAGAGGTCGGCGGTTGGGAAATGATGCCCGCAGTACTGGCAGGAGTTGCGGTCGCGAGCGAAGAGGTTCCGTCGGTTGAGCTTGACGACCTGCGCGGGCAGGCGGTCGTATCCGACGAGGCGGATGATCTTGGGCACGGCGATGTCGAACCGCATGGTGCGGATCCAGTCGTGACCGTCGGGCTCGAAGCGATCGCGCGCGGCGGAGACGTCGGCCCAGGACTCGAAGTCGTACATGTGGTACTGCGG
>ERZ1066130.332-NODE-332-length-19455-cov-11.130928_pt1 | contig 19455 bp, 14 predicted proteins | sample MGYA00382777_ERZ1066130 | MGnify/ENA primary metagenome ERZ1066130 (study PRJEB33369, sample SAMEA5778360) | biofilm metagenome | biome: Industrial cooling water; feature: Water cooling tower basin; material: Biofilm | place: United Arab Emirates | collected...
CCGAGATCGCGTTGTTTCGCGCCTGCGGCACGACGCGGGCCACGTCGGCGATCACGGTCTTGAGTTCCGGCGACGCGCTCGCGCCGAACTGGGTGCCCATGCTCGCCATGTCAAGGTTGATGTACGCCACGCCCGCGCTGTTCAGCAGATCCCGATGCCGCTCAACGTGCTCGCACGAGCCGATGATGCCGTGCTCCTCGGCCCCCCATGCCGCGAACGCGACGGTCCGGCGTGGGCGATGTCCCTGCCTGGCCTGGTCCGCAAAGGCGCGGGCCGCCTCCATGACAGCGATGGTGCCGCACGTCGGGTCGGCGGCGCCGGCGTTCCAGGCGTCGTGGTGGCAGCCGATGATGACCCTCTGCTGCGCTTCCGCCGGCTCCGTCGAACCCCCGCGCAGCGTGGCGATGACGTTGGCCGTGCGCACCAGTTCGCGCTTCTGCTCGACCTTGACGCGGACACGCAGGTTCGGCCCGCCGGTGAGTCTGTAGGTGGCGCTGATGCCGCCCTTCCAGGATTCGGCCTCGGGCGGGAGGTTGTCGCCCGCCATCCGGCGGAGGATCTCCCCCGCCGGTCCGTAGCCCATGGGCTGGGCGGGGATGCGGGGGAGGGACACGTCGTTGGGATCCAGTCGCGGGGCGTCCTTGGAGGCGAAGACGCCGGGCGTGAGCGGATCGCCCTGCCACCCCGTCACCAGCAACGACCCTCGCTGCGTGCAGCATTCGTTGGACCACCCGCCCGCGGGATAGACCTCGCCCCGAACGAAACCGGAATCCGAGGGATCGGTGAACATGATGACCGCGGCGGCGCCGGCCTCTTGCGCGAACTTCACCTTGAAGCCGCGGTAGTTCCCGCCGTACCGGCAGACGACGACTTTGCCCGTGAGGTCGACGCCCCAGGCGCGGAGGCGGTCAAAGTCGGCCTTGGTGCCGTAGTTCGCGTACACGACTTCGCCGTCGACGTCGCCCGAGGCGGCGTAGGCGAGGTAGGGGAAGGGCTCGGCGGCGGCGGCGACTGCGGGATCTCCCCAGACCGGCTTCTCCTTCAGGTCGAGCGTGATCGTTTCGAGGGGCGTGATGACCTGCACCGTGCTGGCGATTGGGCGAGAGAGGTACGCCCAGAACTCCTCGACCTCGACGGACCAGCCTTCGATCCCTTCGCCGTACTCGCGGAAGGCCTTCTCGATGGTCTCGATGACCTTCCAATCGCCGGGCGTGCCGGCGACGTGCGGCTCGGAGGCGAGCGCGATGTGCATGTCGAGGAGGCGTTGGCGCGTGGGCGAGGCGATGAGGCGTTGCTCGTACGCGAGGTACGAGGCCCGCTCGTCGGTCGGCCAGCAGAGCAGCGTCGGCGCGTCCGGCGTGGCCGAGCGAGCGTCGACCGACGCGATGATCATGGCGGAGCAGACGACAGAGGCGGCGATCATGGGCGGGGAATCTCCGGTCGGACGGGGCGGCGCTGAACCGCACGCACCGCCTGGATGATGAACTGAACCGCAAGGAGCAGCAGCGCGACGCCGACGGCGGCGTTGAGCACCTCGGCATGAAGCAGGGATTGCTTGACCCACGCGGTGCGGATGCCGCTGAGGATCTGCACGCTCAGCGCGGTGAGCGTGATGGACATGACAAAGAGCATCGGGAGGAACGTGTACCAATAACGTCGGCCCTGGTTGTGGAGCCAGACCGTGACGCCCAGGAGCGTGAGGCTGGCCAGCAGCTGGTTGGAGGTTCCAAAGAGTGTCCAGAAGAGGAGGTAGCTCTTGGGCTCGGCGGTGAGCAGAATGCCCAGGGGTGCGCCGACGGTGAGCAGCGACATGACCAGCCCGGCGATACGCGAGCGGAGTTGGAAGAGCTCCTGGAGCAGGTATCGTCCGAGCCTCGTGGCGACATCAAGCGTGTCGAAGACGAAGGTGGCGACGGCCATGGTGCCGAAGGTCTTGGCGAAGACCAGAGCCTCGGGCCCGAGGATGACGGTCATGAAGCGGGCGATTCCCTCGCCGTAGATCGCACCCGGCGGGAGGGGCTTCCCGTCGGGCCCGCGGAGGTCGGCCGGCTCGACCATCATGATGGTGGAGAGGGCGATGATGGCGACGAAGCCCTCGAGCAGCATGGCGCCGAACGCGACAGGCTTGCAGTGGCTTTCCTTGGCGATCTGTTTGCTGGTGGTGCCGCCGCAGACCAGCCCGTGGAAGCCCGAGCAGGCGCCGCAGGCGATGGTGACGAAGAGGAACGGGAAGACGACGGTGGTGAGGGGCGGAGCGTCCGGGGAACCGGCGAGCAGGCTTCCCAGCGAGGAGAACCCGCCGGCACCGGGGTTGATCATCGGCTGCTTGATCGTGTAGTTCCCGAAGAGAAGCCCGATCACCCCGATGGCGATCGCCAGGTAGAGCACGAACCCGCCGAGGTACCCCCGGCTCTGCTGGAGAAGCCAGACGGGAAGCATCGAGGCGACGAGGCAGTAACCGAGGATGATCCAGTACCAGGTGGTCGGCGGAAGAACAAGGACGGTCGAGATGCGAGTGCCAAGCCAGACCACGCCGAGCGTCGCCGGGACGAAGATGAGCGTTGAGATCCACATCGGCGGCTTGAGCGTGCGCTCGACCACGCCCATCACCAGGGCGAGGAGGATGTAGAGGACGCTGGCGGCGGCGACGGCCCCGCCCTTGTTGAACTCCGCGCCGGCGACGGATGCCAGGTCCGGGTCGGTGCCGATGAACGTCGCCACGGTGGCGTCGGTGAAGGCGACGATGACGTAGAGCAGCGCGAGCCAGATGAAGAGGGTGAGGGAGACGAACGCCTTGGGGCCCAAGTTCCGCCGGGCGATCTCGGCGATGCTGTGGGCTCCGTGGCGGATGCTGGCGATGAGCGCTGAGAAGTCGTGGACCGCGCCGATGAAGACCACCCCGAGCAGGATCCACAGCACGCAGGGCAGCCAGCCGAAGTTCTGGCAGGCGAGGATCGGTCCCACGATCGGGCCGGCGGCGGCGATCGCGCTGAAGTGCTGCCCGAGCAGATAGAACGGGCGGGTGGGCACAAAGTCGATCCCGTCGGCCTTGGTCACGGCGGGGGTCGCCGAGCGGTCGTCGAGGTTGTATTGCCGGGCGATGTACGTCCCATAGGCGAAATAGCCCACGGTCAGCACGGCGATGGTGATCAGGGCGAGGAGGAGTAGACTCATGCGGCGAGCCCGGCCGACCTCGAACAGGCAGGAAGGCGGGCCGCGGGAGCATACCGGATGAACGTGCTGTCTCGCGCCAAGCAACCCGCGGTGGCCCTCGAAACGACCCTCCTCCTCCACGGGGTGCCCAGGGCCGAGTCCAAGTCCCTCGCGGCGACGCTCGCGGCCGACGTGCGTGCCGGCGGAGCACATCCGGCGATCGTGGGTGTCGTCCGCGGCGTGCCGACCGTCGGGCTCGAGGATCCCGAACTCGATGACCTGCTCGCCGCGGCCCGTGTCGAGAAGGTGAACACGGCGAACCTCGGAATCCTGTTGCATCGCAAGGCCCACGCGGCCACCACGGTCTCGACCACGATGGAGTTGGCGGCCGCCGCCCGTGTGCGCGTGTTCGCCACCGGCGGGTTGGGCGGGGTGCACCGCGGATACGGGACACAGCTGGACATCTCCGCGGATCTCGCTGCATTCACCCGGTTTCCCGTGGCGGTGGTGACCTCCGGGGTGAAATCGCTGTTGGACGTGGAAGCGACCCGCGAGGTGTTCGAGACGCTGGGGATTCCCGTCGTGGGCTATCGGACGGAGCGATTCCCGGCTTTCTACCTGAGGGAAAGCAACGCCGACGTGGACGAGACCTTCGACGACCCGGCGGATCTGGCCGCGTTTGTGTCGGCGGAGTTGGAGCGAACGGGCCGCGGGGTCGTGGTGTGCAATCCGATCCCGAAATCGGAGGAGATTGATCGGAGGCAGTGGGACCGATGGCTGGCCGATGCCGCCGCTCATGTCGGGGATGGAGTGGGGGGGCGCGACGTGACGCCGGCGACGCTGGGAAGGCTGCACGAACTGTCGGAGGGGGCGACGTTGCGGGCGAACATCGCGCTGGTGCGCTCGAACGCGGCGCTCGCCGGAGCCATCGCGGCGCGGATGCGTCCGTTCGCGTGACACACCATTACAGGGTGCTGGCCGATCCCACTGTTGGGATTGCGCAAACTTGGCGTGCGAGGGTGAACGGGGGTTGGAGAAGAGACGCGGCCCGACTAGGATGGTTTGGCGCGCAAGGTAGCGGCGTGGCTGGGCTTGGGAGTATCCCGGGGCCGGTCGGAAGAGGTCAGAGAGGTCCTCCAAGGTGAAGTGTGAAGCGGTGCGTTCGGGCGGAGGCCCGAGCGAGAGTGGCCGGTGTCCCTACAGGGCGGCGGCCGAGGTGATGGTCCAGCAACTGGAGAGGTCACAGATGAAGAAGACGATGGGCGTGATTGGTCTGATCGGCGTGTGCGGAGCGGCGGCCCCGGTGTACGCGCAGGACAGCGTGGGCACGAGCGCGGGTCTGGCGGGCAGCGACGCGTTGCCGGTGGACGTGGCGGGCGCGCCGTACCAGCGTGCGCAGTACGTGCTGGACCTGACGGCGTTCCGCTCGTCGTGGGGCAACCGGTTCGGGATGGCCCCTTTGAGCAAGGCGTCGACCGTGACCGGTGGGTACCGCGCGCAGAACGACAACACGCGGGTGTTCTTCAACGGTCAGTTGAGCGCCCAGTACCTCAGCCAGAACGTCCTTCTGGACAGGCCCTCGGCGTCTTCGCAGTACTCGCTGTGGACGACGGCGGGTCAGGGCGTGAACCCGACGCGGAACACCCCGGGGCAGCTCGTGAGCGGGCCTGCGGCGACGTTCCAGTTCGGGTTCGGCTCGGCGGATTTCGGGTTTGACGGCAGCACCCCCCAGCGTTCGATGAACTCGGTGGTGGGCGGCGTGGTGAACGTTGATCCGACGAACCCCGGCCGGCTGTTCGTGACGCGCGTGGTCGCGGCGCACAACGCTCCGGCGGGTCAGCCGGCGCGTTCGGGCCTGGGCTTTGGCGCGGTGGACGCGTCGGGCAACGTGGTCTTCCGTGCGGACAACAACGATTCGCCCGCCGGGACGCTTGACCGGATCGTGGGCAACAACATCTTCCGCGTGCAGACGGTGGCGTACGGCGCGTTCGCGGGCCGGGCCCCGGCGGTTCTCAACGTGATCAGCAACCTAGGCGGCTCGGACGCGGGTGCGACGAACTGGGTGGTGGCGAACAGCAGCACCACGCACACGACGCCGAACCTGGTGCCGGCGGGTCTGGGCTCGCTGGCTCGTGGTTCGGTGATCGGGGTGAACTTCGGCCCTGCGTACATCTTCGAGAGCGCGTTGAACACGGTGACGTCGAACACGTCGTATCGCGGTGCGGCGGCGGACAGCCGCGGCGGTGTTTCGTTCACGCCCGTGCAGATCTTCCCGGGTTCGACGGGGACGGCGGCGTGCATCACGAAGAACGCCACGGGCGGCGGGACCCCGGCCGAGAACCTTTCGATCTGGGGCACGACGGGCGTGGGCGGCGTGGTGTCGCAGTTCACCGTCGCGGGCCCGCGGAATGCTGGGCAGCTCATCAACGATCCGTGCACGCCGAGCTTCGGCGGATGGCTCTTTGATAACGGCGAGTTCCGTCACTACTCCGGTTCGGTCGCGTTCCGCGGCGGGAACGGGCAGGTCGCGGTCGCGAAGGACCAGGCCGGCCGCGGGCTTGTGGCGGCGACGGCGGTCTCCGGGCTGCTCAACACGAACGACAGCCCGTACAACGCGATCATGGTCTACCGGTTTGACACGAACAACCCCAGCGGCGGACAGTGGGTCGCTGCGGCGTGGTACGACTTCATCAACCTGCAGGGCAAGGCGATCCTGGGCGACTCGGGCAACGACGGGACGCCCTTCACGGGCGACGCGGGCGAGAACGACGGCGTGCTCGACCTGAACCCCAGCAGCGCGACGTACGACGCGCCGATCGGTCGTCTGGCGGCGTTCGCCGAGTTCACGGGTGGAGGCAACCGCCTCGGGCCGACGATGACCGCCCCGGCGTTCGACTCGGTCGGCAACATCTACTTCGTGTCGGGTGTGAAGCTCAACAAGGCGGGCGGCTTCGTGGACGATGACACGGCCCTGATCCGCGCGGTGTACGACCCGGCGAACTTCTGCTACCGGCTTGAGCTGCTGGTCGAGCTTGGCGACACCAAGCTGGGTCAGAACTCGGGCGTGCGGTACAACATCCCGTTCATCAACTCCTCGCTTGCCACGGGCGCCAGCTCGAGCGCGTTCTGGTCGGGCAACGTGGCGTCGTACGCCTTCGGCGGCGCGGACCCCAGCGAGTTGAGCACGTCCGATCCTCGGACGCTCGGCGGGCTGGTCTTCAACGCCGGGATCGTGTACGACGTGGATGGTGACGGCGACTACGAGAACCCGACGTCGACGGGCGGGAACCCCGCCTCGGCCGACCAGGCGTACAACGCGTTGATGTACATCGGCAACATCGAGCCTCTCGAGACGCCTTGCGCCGCGGACTTCGACGGCGACGGGTTCGTGGACTTCTTTGACTTCGACGCTTTCGTCGCGTGCTTCGAGGATGCGAACGCCTGCCCGCCCGGCAAGACGGCGGACTTCGACGGCGACGGGTTCGTGGACTTCTTCGACTTCGACGCGTTCGTGGCGGCCTTCGAAGCCGGCTGCTGATTCGCGGACCTGATCGAGCGACTTTCCTCGGACCCTCGGCGAAAGCCGGGGGTCCGTTTCTTTTTTGGCGTGGGGTTTGGGGCAGGCCCTGAAGATGTGGCTATCCTCGTTGCCGGCAAGGGTTTATACTTGCCGGGCTCGGAGGAGAAAGCAGCATGCGACGGACCCAGGTGTGGATGAGCGTGGTGGCGGTGATCGTGCTGGCGGGAGCGGCGCGCGGGCAGTGGAGTCCGTCGACGGGGCAGTGGGGGAAGACCGAGTCTCGTGATCTTCGGGTGATGACGTGGAACGTGCAGGATGCCCTGTGCACGACGCAGCCGAAGATTGAGGGGTTCAACTCGTGGTGCGCGCTCGCGCGAATCGTGGCTGTGCTCAAGCCCGACGTGCTGGTGCTGCAGGAGTGCGGGGACAACTCGGGGAACGGAACGGGTTCGGGCGTGGACAGCGTGGCGAACCTGGTGACCGTGATGAACCTGTTTGTGAACGGGGGCACGGATCCGTTCCTGGGCGGCGCGGTGACGAGTTATGTGAGGCAGTATGCGCCGACGGTCTCGCTGCCTCACATCTATGTGTCGGATCAGACGGACGGGTTCAACAGGAACGTGGTGCTGAGCCGGTATCCGTTCACGGATCTCAACGGGGATACACGGACGAGCGTGTCGACGTTCTTCGTGTCGGCGGACTTGTATGTGCCTTCAGGTGGGAACGCGGGGATCCGCGGGTTCGTGTTCTCGGAGATCGATCTGCCCGACGGGCAGTACGCGGGTGATGCGGTGGTTGGAACGTGCCATCTCAAGTCCGGCGGGGCGTCGTCGGACCTCGCGGAGCGGCTGATCGCCTCGCAGCGGACGGCGTACTACATCGATTACCTGTTCAACGGGGGCGGCGGCTCCACGCCGGACCCACGGGCGAAGATCGCGGATGCGCCGGCGGCGACGCGTGTGCTGACGGCGGAGACGCCGGTGATCTGGGCGGGGGATTTCAATGAGGACGAGAACACCAACGGTCGGAACGGCCCGGCGTGGTGGATGACCAAGGCTGCCACGGACGGCGGGACGGACGGGACGGACCGCGACCGCACGGATTCGAGGTTCGATGATTCGCGCGACCCGTTGAACGCGAACAACACGACGAACCGCTACACGCAGGGCAGCAGCAAGCTAGATTACATCTGCTGGCAGGATTCGGTGGCGACGCTCCGGCGGAGCTTTGTGTTCGTGGCGTCCACGGCGGCGGCGGCCTCGGTGCCGGCGGAGTTGGCGTCGTTTTCGAGCCCCTCGAGCGCCGGGATCCTGGCGAGCGACCACCGCCCGGTGATCGCGGACTTCGTGCTGCCGGCGCCGGCGACCCCGCCGGGCGCCTTTGCGTTGGTTTCTCCCGCGGAGGGCGAGGTGGGCGTGACGACCGAGCCGGTGCTGAGCTGGTCGGCGTCGTCGGGCGCGTCGACGTACACGGCGGTGCTCTCGCTGAGCCCGTCTTTGTCGCCGGCGATCTGGACGGCGGCGGGGCTTGCCGGAACATCGGTGCAGGTGCCGGGTGGCGTGCTCCAGACGTGCGGGACGTACTACTGGGGTGTGGTGGCGAGCGGCCCGGGGGGGACCCGCGCGTCGAGCCCGGCGTCGCGGGTGTTCCAGACAACGATCCCCGCGGACTTCAACGGGGACGGGTTCCTGGACTTCTTCGACTTCGACGAGTTTGTCGACTGCTTCGAAGGCGTGGCGTGCCCGCCCGGGAAGACGGCGGACTTCGACGGGGACGGCTTCATCGACTTCTTTGACTTCGACGCGTTCGTGATCGCCTTCGACCAGGGCTGCTGAATCGGCGTTCCGCGATCAGGACCCGGCGTGCCTCTTGAGCTCGGCGAGGGTGCCCTGGAGCTTTTTGCTCAGCAGGCTGAGGCGGACGAGCGAGCGGACGCGGGTGAGCAGTTCGAGGCGGTTGACGGGCTTGGTGAGAAAGTCGTCGGCGCCGAGTTCGACGGCGCGTTCGACGTCGGCGACTTCGTTGAGGGCTGTGACGACGACGATGGGGATATCACGGGTGGAGGGGTCGGACTTGAGTTTCTGGCAGACCTGAAAGCCGCTCATGCGCGGCATCATGACGTCAAGGAGGATGAGGTCGGGCCTGCGGGCCTGTACCTTTTCGAGAGCTTCGAGCCCGTCGTGGGCGGTGTGGAGTTCGGCCCCGAGTTCCTCGATGTAGGCAAGGAGCAGCTCGAGGTTCTGGTCGTTGTCGTCGACGAGGAGGATGCAGGACCCGGCGAGGTCGCCCGGGCGGGCGGGTGTGGACGAGGTTGCGTTCGGCGTGCTCATGGAGGCTCCGGTTCTCGGGCGTGCAGGAAAGCGTGGGATTGTAAGCGTGCGGCGGCATGGACTGCGGGCGTGGGGTGATCAAGGATTCAGCCGGGGTCGAGGCGGGGCGGGGCGACGAGGAGGCAGGCATGGCGCTGGCGATCAAGGCGAGGTCAACCTGGGAGGATCGGTTCAATCGGCCGACGGTCGATGAGCTGGTCGAGGCGGTGCCGAAGATGTACCTGCCGGCGTTTGAGTCGGCGAGGGCGGGCCTGCTGGAGCTTGGCCTGAGCGAGAGTTTGGGCTGGCACGGGGTTCCTTGGCGGTGGTCCCTGGCGTACGGGGCGAAGGAGCGGGTGCTCGGGTACTTGGTGCCGAGCCCGGTGCGTCCGGTGCTGGCTTTGCCGGTGCCCCTCGCGGTGGCGAACGGGCTGTCGCCCAAGAAGTTCTCGAAGGCGGTGCGGGATTCGTTGGCCCATGCGCCGGTCGTCGGGGACGTGAAGTGGCCGAGTTGGGAGTTGATCGGTCGTGGGCAGGCGGAGGAGTTGGTGGCGTTGGTGGCGGCGGTTCGTGGTGCGGCCTGAGAGGATTCTGGTCGGGCAGGGGAGTCGCCGGAGAAGGTCAAATCACGGCCGGGCGAGTGGTGATCGGGCCGGGGAATAGGCTGGGGATCAGTGGGGCGGGTGGGGTTGCGGGTGGGGTTGATGGAAGAGGGGTGTTCCGGTCGAGCCGGCGGTTCGGTGCGACCGATGAACTACCTCGCGGCAGAGGGTTCGCGGCAGAGGGAGTGACCGCGCGGTTGGCATGGAGGGCCCGATGGTGAAGCAGACGGTGGCGGCCGGGATGCGTTGTGCGGCGGCGGCGTTCGGGGTGGCGTCGATGGTGGCTTCGGTCGCCTTCGCCCAGCCTCTCAACCAGAGCGTGCAGGAACTCATCACGCAGCGGAAGCTCGCCGCGGGCGACCGCGTCGGCGTGAGCATTCTCAGACTGGGGAAAGACGGCAGCGGCGACCGCGTGCTGGCCGACGTTCAGGCGTCACGGGCGTTCATCCCGGCGTCGAACCAGAAGGTGCTCAGCAGCGGGGCGGCGTTGCTCGTGCTCGGGCCGGAGTTCACCTTTCGGACGGAGTTCCAGCTCGACGGCGATCGCCTGATCATCAAGGGATCGGGCGATCCTTCGCTTGGGGACCCGGAGCTGCTCGCCCGCTCGCCTGCGAAGCTCACGGTTCCCGACCTTCTGGGCGCGATCGTGGGTTCCGTGAAGAAGGCCGGGGTGGAACGGCTGAGCGAGGTTGTGGTCGACGACCGGGTCTTTGACCGTCAGTGGATCCATCCGCAGTGGCCGGCGCGGCACCTTGGGGAGTCTTATGGGGCGCAGGTGGCGGGAGTGAACTTCCACGCGAACGTTTTGGCGATCTTCCCGACGCCCGCGAAGCAGCGTGGCGCGGCGCCGTCGCTGCGGCTTGAGCCGGAAGTCGGATTCCTTCGGATCGACAACCTTGCACGCAGCGTCCCGGGCGAGCCCAACACCGTCGGCGCGGAGCGGGTGAACGATCAGAACTCGTTCCGGGTCAAGGGCGAGGTGGGTCAGTCGGGCCAGTCGGCGGTCGAGGTTCCGCTGAACGACAACGCGCTCTTCTTCGGGAAGGTGCTTGCGGAGCATCTCGAGAAGCAGGGCGTGCGGGTGGAGCGTGGGGACGGGGTGAGGGGTGAGCAGGCGGTCCGGATGGTCGCCGACGACGAGATCTTCGAGAACGCGAAGTCGGTGGTCGTCGTCACGACGCCCATCGCGGACGTGGTCAAGCGGTGCAACACGGCGTCGATGAACCTCTACGCGGAGGCGCTTCTCAAGCGCACGGGGCACGAATTCGCGGGTCGGAACCAGCCCGGGTCGTGGGAGAACGGGGCGACGGCGCTGCGGACGCTGCTTTCGCAGCGGCTCGGGCCGAGCTTCGCCGCGGGCACGATCATCTCCGACGGGTCGGGGCTTTCGGAGGCCAACAAGGTGGCTCCGGCGACGGTGACCCGCTGGCTTTCGATGATGGCCGCGGAGCCCTCCGTCGGGCCGGTGTTCCTGTCCTCGATGGCGACCCCGGGCGAGGGTTCGCTGCGGACGCGGTTTGCCCGCAGCGGGCTGAGGAACAGCCTGCAGGCCAAGACGGGGTTCGTGAACGGGGTGTCTTGCCTGTCCGGGTACGTCACGCACGAGAAGAGCGGGATTCGTGTGGCGTTCAGCATTCTGTGCAACGACGTTCCCCGCGGAGAGCGGCTGAATAACGCGATCGAGCTGCAGCGAGAGATCGTGAAGGAGATCGACGAGTGGGTCACGAGGCAGGCTTCGCGCGTCGAGGCCGCTGCCCCTGAGGGAGGCCGATAGGCCATTGGTCGGATCTGCGGGGCGAGCGGCCGTCCGGGTGGGAGGGTGAAAAACACGAGGGCCCCCGCGTCAGGGAACGCGGGGGCCTCTTTGTTGGTGTGGTATGAATCAGGAGCCGATCCGATCATGGACGATCGGATGCTGCTCGATCAGACCTGCGGACTCAGACCATGGCCTTGAGGGCCTTGAGAGCGCGAATCTTGATCGCGGTGCTCGAGGGCTTGGCCTTGAAGACCTTCTCCTGCTTGGTGAAGGGGTCGATGCCCTTGCGCTCGGGGGTGGCGGGCTTGAAGCGGCTGGTGACCTTCATGAGCCCGGGGACGACGAACACCTTCGGCTTGTCCTTCGAGGGCTTGGCGAGGTCGGCGGCCATGACGCTGGTCAGCGTGCCGAAGATCCCCGCGACTTGCTTGCGGGAGATCCCGTTGTGCTCGGCGAGGATGTTGAAGAGCTCGCTCTTCTTGCGGGGCTTGCCGGCCGGGGCGATCTTGGCGGGCTTGGCGGCCGCCTTGGGGGCGGGCTTGGCAGCCTTCGCGGGCTTTGCGGCTTTCGAGCTCTTTGCTTTCTTGGCCATCGGTGAAACCTCCAGAATCCATGGAACGTGGTGTGAATGCGTGAGAATCCTCCTCACGCCGCTGTATTTCAACGCGTTTCCCGCGGTTTGGCAACTCCGCGAGCAAAAAAAACGCAGTTTTCCACCGTTTTTTGCGATTCAAGCCGTCGTTGGCAACGTCAGCACCAGCGGGGCGTGGTCCGACAGCCCTGTTTCCCGCTCGTTTTGCGAGTATTCGGCCAGTGGCGGCGTCCGTTGATGCGACTCGATCGTGCTCGCCAGCGCGGGAGAAAGCAGCGCCGTGTCGAGCCGCGCGGACTCGACGCGCCCGTCCGGGCCGCGGCCGGACCACGAGGTTTCGCGGATGCCGGGGTGCAGGTCGCGCCACAGATCGCGCCAGCCCAGGGTGGTCATCAAGCCCAGCATCGACACACAGGTCCGCCCGATCCGATTGGTGTCGAGGCCCGGCCGGCCCGTGTTCAGATCTCCCGCGAGCAAGGCCGGACGATCGGCGAGGCGTCGGGCGGCGTCGACGCACCACTGCCAGAGCATCGCCCTCGCGGTGGGCTGGCTTTCGTCGGGGATGTGCGTATGGAGCAGGCACAAGCCTCGGTGGGGTCCATCTAAAACCATGGCGGACAACCACTTCGGATGGGTGATTCCATCGTCGATCGGCGCGATGGGCCAGCGAGAGGCGGTCAGCAGGCCGTTCCCCGAGCGGTGGTGGGGCGAGGTTGCGAGTTGGTGCGCAAGGCCTTGGTCGGCGAGGATGGCCCTGAGTTGGCCGCCGCGTGCGACGCGGAATTCGGAAAGCAGGACGAGGTCGGGAGCGTGGGCGAGGATGGCGAGGGCGATTTCCGGGAGTCTGGTGGGGCCGCCGCCGTGCAGGATGTTCCAGATGAGGATTCGCACGGGGCACTCCGGTGACGGGGCACGCTGGTACTGTTGGCCATGACGCAGAGCGATGCCAGTCGGACAGTGGTGATCACGCGGGAGTTGCCGGGGGAGATCGTGGTGCCCGGGCATGAGGTGAGGCTCGGGCCTGCCAAGAAGCCGACGCGGGCGGAGCTGTTGGCGATGGTGGGGGGTGCGAGGGTGGTGGTGACGATGTACACCGACCGGGTGGACGACGAGTTCCTCGACGCGGCCGGGCCGGCGTTGCGGGGGATCTGCCAGTTCGCGGTCGGGGTGGACAACATCGATCGCGAGGCGTGCCGGCGTCGGGGGGTTGTCGTGACGAACACGCCCGACGCGGTAACGGACGGCACAGCGGACCTTGCCTGGGCGCTCATCCTGGCGGTGGCGAGGCGGATTCCTCAGGCCGACCGGTACGCGCGCAGTCCGGCCTATCCGGCGGGTGGGCATCTCTCGATGGCGGCCCAGATGGGGATGGAACTGACCGGGCGGACGCTGCTGATCGTCGGGGCTGGGCGGATCGGGTACGCGACGGCGATGAGGTCGCTGGGGTGGGGCATGCGGGTGGAGTACGTGGCGAGGACGCGCCATGCGGACTTTGAGGCGGGACCGTTGGTGGCGAAGCGGGTGGAACTCGAGGATGGGCTTCGGCGGGCGGACGTGGTGAGCCTGCACACGCCCCTGACCGCCGAAACCAGACACCTGATGAATGAGCGGACGCTCGGGCTGATGAAGGCGGATGCGATGCTCATCAATACCGCGCGGGGTCCGGTGGTGGACGAGGCGGCGTTGGCGGCGTGCCTGCGGGCGGGACGGATCTGGGGTGCGGGCCTGGACGTGTACGAGCGGGAGCCGGAGGTGCATCCGGGGTTGCTTGAGCTGGACAACGTGGTGCTTACGCCGCACGTGGGCAGCGCGAACCGGCTGAGCCGCGGAATGATGACACGGATGGTGGAGGCGAACGTGAGGGCGATTGTGGCGGGTGATCGTCCGCCGAACGTGCTCGCCTAGCGGTTGGATTCGGGGAGGGGCTCGGGGAGGGAGAAAACGGCGTCGGTGCCCTTGGCGCTGGCGAGGCGGGGGAACTTGGCTTCCGGGGTGCCGCCGTTGTCGGTGCCGTCGCGCCCGACGCTGTAAAGGACGAAGCCCGGGGCGGCGTCGGTACGGCGGTATCGGAGCGGTTCGCGGGAGGGAGAGTCCCAATCGATGGGCAGTGCGGGGAGGTACTTTGGCACGAGGTCGTCGAGCGTGGCGGGGGCCGAGCCGTCGTGCTCGGACTGGTAAACCGCGATGGCGAGCACGGTCTGGGCGGCGTTCCGCAGCGTGCGGGCGGAACGCTCGACCTGGATGGCCCGGTTCATCGCGGGCATCAGCATGCCGGCGATGCTGAATCGGGCCTTGTAGACGGGGTCCTCGAACTTCTTGTCCTCCTCGGCGATGCGTTCGAAGGCGAGAGCGGCCTTGGCGGGATCGGCGTCGAAGACCTCGGTGATGTTGTTCATGATCCTGTCGTACAGGGCAAGGGAATCCTCTCGCTTCGCCCAGAGGGCGCGAGCGGCGGCGGCCTCGATGCGGGACATCTCCGGGTTCAGGTCCCGCAGCGAGCCCTTGGTGTAGAGCCAGTCGATCGAATCGAGCCCCATCAGGCGTTCACCCTGCACGCAGTAGGACCAGTCCGGGCGTGGGGCGGCGGCGATCGAAGCGGCGGCCTGCCGGGCGAATTCGGGCGGCAGGGGCGATCGAAGGTGCGTGTCCAGAAGCCGCCCGAGCGTGAGCGCCTCGACCGCGACTCCGACGAGATGGGCGATCAGCGAGGGCTCGGCGGACGAGGCGTAGGCGAGATTCAGGTTGGAGCGGAGCAGGATGTCCGCCTGGGTGTAGTCCTGCTCGCGGATCGCCCAGCCCATCCAGGCGGTGTTGAGGCGTGCCATCGCTCTCGCCGAACCAAGGTGCGGGAGCAGGATGGAGATGCCCGGGCGGGTCAGCGAAGGGTGCGGCTTGAAGGCGTGCGACTCGGCGAGGCTCTCGACCATCCCGGCGTAACGTGTGTCCTTCAGATTGCCGAGGATTTCCGCACCGGCGGCGGCCAGGCCTGACGGGTCGTCAGGGGCGAACCCGCCCGCGGCGGCGAAAGCCACCGTGACGTCGAGCATGTCCGTGGTGTCGGCGGCCTCGATCGCCCGGTACTTTTCCGAAGCGGCCGGGGCGTAGTCGGTGATCGCGGCGGCGAAGGTCGACACGCGGAGATAGGTGTTCCACGCGTCGGCGGCGTCGTTGTCCTTCTCGGCACGTTCCGTACGGCCGGCCTGCTTGGCGATCAACTCCATCCGCTCGCGGAGGTAGTCGCGGCCGGGGGGGTAAGGGTTCTCGGCGGCGGCGGGCGCGGGTGGGGTGTCGGGCGTTGCCGGTGGCTGGGCCAGAAGTGGGGCGAGGGACAACGTTGCGAGCGTCAGCACGGCCATGGGGTGCTCCTTAGGGATGCGGGGTTGTACCGCCGTGGAGGGCCATCGGAAGCAGATCCGCGAGTTCGGGGGCGAGCAGCCCCGCCGGGGTGTTGCGGGCGGCCCAGAGTTCGCCCGCCCGGGCGTGGGCATCGACGGCGATACGGGCGAGGTCGTAGAGGCACGGGCCCTTGCCGAGTCTGGCTTTGAGCGGGTCCCAATGCTGTGCGAGCAGCCCCGCGATGAGCCCGGCGAGGACGTCGCCCGTGCCCGCGGTCGCGAGGCACGGATGCCCGCGGTCGCACCGCCAGGTTCGGATGCCGTCGGAGACGACCGTTCCCGCACCCTTGAGGACCACCACGCATCCCAGACGCTGGGCGAGGGCGGCCGCCGCATCAGGACGGGTGGCGCGGGACGTGGGGTCGAGCGTCAGACGCATCGACTCGGCGAGGCGGCGGAACTCGCCAGGGTGGGGAGTCAGCACGAGTGGACAGCGGATCTCGCGGAAGACATCGGGGATCCGCGACATCGCGTTGATCGCGTCGGCGTCGGCGACGACCGGGACCTCCGCGTGTGCGAGCAGGCGCAGCACGACCGATTCGACGCCAGGCCCAGCGCCCAGCCCCGGGCCAACGACCAGTGACCGAGCACCCGCGACGGCCCGATCGAGAACCTCCGCGGCCGCGTGGGGGACGATGGCACCTTCGTTGTCCACAGGAAGGTCCAGTCCGGTGGCGCTGGGCAGCATCCCCAGCCCAAGCCCCAGAACCGGCCCGGGCATCAGCAGCCGACAGAGACCGGCTCCCGCGCGCAGGGCGGCCCGTCCGGCCAGCGCGGGAGCTCCCGCCATGACCACCCCACCCGCGCAGCATCCTCCGACGATGACCACCGTGCCAAAGGTTCCCTTGTGGCCTTCGGATGGCCGCGGCGGCATCGTGGGCGGTGGTGTGGCGTCGAGCGACAGGCTCATCGGGCGGCTCCGCGGGCGGTTTCCGTCTGTTCGACCTTCACCTTGAGCACGCCCAGCACTTTGGCGATGTTCACCATGGATCGTTCGAACTCGCCTTCCTTGAGCGAGGAGGTGACCAGCGCGATGTGCGTCGCGTCGAAGGCGGGAGACTCGGGGAGAGTGGCGTCCACGTCGATCCACGTCCCCTTGCCATCCTGCTCGACGAACGCCTGCGCCCACATGTGGTACGCGAAGACCTCGCGCTCGCCCGAGAACTGGTCGGCGTACACCAGACCGCTCGCCACACGCGCCGGCACCCCCGACGCGCGGAGCAGGGCGGCGGCAAGCACGGCGTGCTCCGTGCAATCTCCCGAACGGCTCCTCGCCACTTCGCTCGCCGTGGCGAACCCGCTGCCAAGGTTCTTCTCGCGGATGTGCTCGCGGACGAATCGGCGGACCGCGGCGGCCTTTTCCGTTGGCGTGGTGGCACCCCGGACAGCCCTTGCCGACAGGGACTTGATCTCCTCGTCCTGCGTGTTGATCGACGAACTCGCCGCCAGGTACGCCGGGTCCTTCCTGTCGTCGGACGTCGGGCGGCGGCTGACGTCCACCTCCACGCGCCCGGACGAGGCATCGATCCGTGTGAACGACTGGGCGGCGGCGGTCGGCAGGTCGGGCAGGTCCCCCTTGGGCACCGACAGCGTGTACGCCGCCCGGACTACCCGCCGGGCGTCGCGGATGGGTCGATCGGGCTTGACGAAGGTGGCGACCATGATCTCCGGGCCCTCCGACTCGCGCAGGGCCGATTCGCGAGTCGCGGCGATGGTTTCCATGCGGTCCCCGGCCGCGTCCATCTCGACGCGCACAAGGCGGGCCTTCTCGTCGAGCGACACGGTCTGCGTGATGCCGGGCAGCTTGCTCGACGTCAGCGTGTACTTCCAGATCGGGACCTTCTTCCCCAGAACCTCGAGCGTCTCCTTGCCCACGAGTGTGTACGTGTCGGTGCTTGGTTCAAGCCCCACGGACGGGTCGATCGCCCGAACGACGATCTGCTTGGCGCCCGACGTCTGGCGCAGACGGATGAGGTTCTCCGCCTGCCCCGGCGTAAGCCACTCGCCTGAAGGTCTCGGGCGGGACTGGACGAGCTTGCGGCCGTCCTGGTGGCTGACGACATCGACCGAGTCCGCGCGGAAGGTGTACTCCTCGACGACGGGCGTGCTGCCCAATTCGCGCGTCACACGCATCGAGACCGGGGCGTGGGCTTTGGTCTCTGTGAAGCTCGCCTCGATCCGGTTGCGGACCTTGAGCGTGCCGCGTCGAATGACGAAGACCGCCTCCTGCGCGGTGGTCAGCGTGCCGTCGCTGGTCCTGGTCCGGGTCTCCCGCTGGTACCCCGCGTGCTTGCCCCCGAGCGAGATGGCGTACCAGAACTCCTCGGACGCGGGGGCTTCAGGCTTGCTCTGAGGTCCGGTTTGCGGCGCAACGGGGGGAGCGGCCGGTGGGGAAATCGCAGCGCCAACCGCCAGCGAGGGCGACGCGAGGAAGAACAGAGCGAGGGCGGACCAGCGGTTGGGGTGGCGGGTGGGGCGGCGTGTCATGCGCCGGAGTTTATGGCGACCGGGCGGACCGACCCGCCGCTACGATCGCGCGTGCTCGATACCCACTGCCATCTGACCTTCCCGGACTTCGCCGGACGGATCCCGCAGGTTCTCGCCTCCGCCGCGGAGCGGGGTGTCTCGGGCTGCATCACGATCTCGACGACCACCAAGGACTGCAAGGCCGCCCTCGCGATCGCCCGCACGCACTCCAACGTCTGGTGCACCGCGGGGGTGCATCCGCTCTACAGCGACCAGCAGCCGCACGACTGGCAGGCGCTCGGCGAGTGCATCGTCGACCCCAAGTGCGTCGCCTGGGGAGAACTGGGGCTCGACAACCATTACAACCGCCCGCCGAGGGACGTACAGCATGCCGTGCTCCACGAACAGCTCGCGTACATTCGCGGCGTGAGCGACCGCGGCGTGCGTAAGCCGATCGTGCTCCACTGCCGCGAGGCGTTCGATGACCTGATCCCCGTTCTGCGGGAGTCCGGTCTTGATCCGACGCGGATGGTGTTCCATTGCTTCACGGGAACACCCTCGGACGCACGCAAGGCGCTCGATCTGGGCGCGATGATCAGCTTCACGGGCGTGCTGACGTACCGCAACGCCCCGGAAGTCCGTGAGGCGGCGGCGATTGTTCCGCTCGACAGGGTGCTCGTCGAAACCGACGCGCCCTTCCTCTCCCCCGAGCCCGTCCGCGGGAAGAGGCCTTGCGAGCCTTGGATGGCCTCGATCACCGCCGATCGACTCGCCGAGATCCACGGGATTCAACCCGCCGCCCTGCGCGAGCACCTCGATCGCAACGCGACGCGGCTGTTCGGAATCACCACGCCCGCACGCCGAACCACGGACCCGACCTCATGATGCTCGCCTCCTACTTCCACACGCTCGACCCGGTCATCGTGCGGCTTTCCGAGTCGCTCGCGATCAAGTGGTACGGCGTGTCGTACATCGCCGGGTTCGTCGCCGGGTGGTTCATCCTCTTTGGAATGGCCAGGCGCGGGCGCACGCCGATCCCGCCCGATCGGGCCATGGACGTGATCCTCGCGCTGGTCATGGGCACCGTCGTTGGCGGGCGGCTCGGGTATGTGATTTTCTACCAGCCCTCCCTGCTGTGGCAGTTCTCCGGGACGCCTCCCTGGTGGGGCGTGCTGGCGATCAACCAGGGGGGCATGGCCTCGCACGGGGGCATGATCGGGATCGTCATCGCCTGCTGGTGGATCTCCCGCGGGTTCAAGGACGAACGCGGGGTGCGGGTCGGCTCATCGCCCTTCCTCCACGTCGCCGATCTGGCCGCGTTCATCGCCACGCCGGGGCTTCTCTTCGGGCGTCTGGCGAACTTCGTCAACGGCGAACTGCTCGGACGGATCGTCTCCCCGCCGGGTGAGCCCGGCCCCTGGTGGGCCGTCAAGTACCCGCAGGAGCTCGGCACGCGCCACGCCCCAGCGCTTTCGCCCGAGCAGTCCGCGCGTCTCGACGTGCTGCTCGACTCGGTCGCCAAACCCGGGGACTCCGCCGAACGCGCCCTCGAGCGCCTCCTCGCGAAGGTGCAGCAGGGCTCGACGGAACTGGCGAAAGAACTGGAGCCGCTCATCGCGGCCCGTCACCCCTCCCAGCTCTACCAGGCGCTGGGGGAGGGCG
>ERZ1066130.333-NODE-333-length-19450-cov-16.470946_pt1 | contig 19450 bp, 14 predicted proteins | sample MGYA00382777_ERZ1066130 | MGnify/ENA primary metagenome ERZ1066130 (study PRJEB33369, sample SAMEA5778360) | biofilm metagenome | biome: Industrial cooling water; feature: Water cooling tower basin; material: Biofilm | place: United Arab Emirates | collected...
GTGCGGGTGCGGCCAGGCGCAGACCCTGTCTCGCTCCCGCACCATCCGCACCATCCGCCACCCTCCACCGGAGCCGAGCACATGGCCAAGAGCGCATCGAGCAAGCACCCCGCCCACTACACACGCCTGTGCGACCTGCTGCGTGAGGCCGCATCGATCGGCGCGGTCGGCGCGCTGCTCGGCTGGGATCAGGAAACCTACATGCCCCACGCGGGCGCGGCGATGCCGGGCGGGCGCGCCGACCAGTCGTCGATCATTTCCGGCATCGTGCACGAGCGTCGCACGAGCAAGGAGATCGGCGACCTGATCGCGCGGTGCGAGGGCGACAAGAACCTGCTGGGCGACAGCCGCATCGCCGCGAACATCCGCGAGATCCGGCGTGACTACGACCTGGCGACGAAACTGCCGACGAGCCTTGTCAGCGAACTGGCCCGGACGGGCAGCCTGTCGCAGGACGCATGGAAGGACGCCCGCGCCAAGAACCGCTTCAAGGACTTCAAGCCGTGGCTCGAGAAGATGCTCGACCTGACGCGGCAGAAGGCCAAGTGCTACGGCGTTCCCAAAGGCGGCGAGGTGTACGACGCGCTGCTGGACGAGTACGAGCCGGGAATGACCGCGCGGGAGGTCGAAGGGATCTTCACGCCGCTGCGCGGGCGGCTGGCGGGGCTGGTGAGCGAGATCGTCGCGAGCAAGGCGAAGGTGAGCGACAAGTGCACCGAGATCGGCGCGAGCCAGGCGGACCAGCACGCGTTCGGGCACGACGTGATCAAGGCGCTGGGCTTTGACCTCAACGCCGGGCGGCTGGACACGACGGCCCACCCGTTCTGTTCGGGCATGGGCCCCGGCGACACAAGGCTGACGACGCGGTACGGCAAGCCCAGCATCCTCGAAGCGCTCGGCAGCACGATGCACGAGGCCGGGCACGGGATGTACGAGCAGGGCCTGCCCAAGGGCACGCACTTCGGCCAGCCGCTGGCGGACGCGATCAGCCTGGGCATTCACGAGAGCCAGTCGCGGATGTGGGAGAACCTTGTCGGACGCTCGCGGGCGTTCTGGCAGTGGGCGCTGCCGGTGGCCAAGAAGCGTTTCGGCGCAAAGTTGGCGAAGGTGAATGTCGATCAGATGTACGCCGCGGCGAACGTGGTCCAGCCGTCGTTCATCCGGGTAGAGGCCGACGAGGCGACGTACAACCTGCACATCATGATCCGCTTTGCGATCGAGCGTGCGCTGATCAGCGAGGATCTGAGCGTGAGCGATCTGCCCGGAACGTGGAACGCGATGTACAAGGAGTATCTGGGCCTGAAGGTGCCCAGCGACACGCTCGGGTGCCTGCAGGATGTGCACTGGTCGTTCGGGCTCATCGGCTACTTCCCGACGTACACGCTGGGCAATCTGTACGCGGCACAGTTCTGGGTGCAGATCTCTCGCGACATTCCGGATCTGGACAAGCGCATGGCCAAGGGCGACTTCGCGCCGCTGCTGGCGTGGCTGCGGAAGAACATCCATCAGCACGGTCGTCGGTATCGCGCGGCGGAGCTGTGCCAGCGCGTGACCGGTCGGCCGCTCAGCGCCGATCCGCTCATGGCGTATCTCGAGGGCAAGTTGCGGCCGATCTACGGTCTGGACGGAGGCGCCAAGGCCGGAGCGAAGGCCGCATCCAAGCCCGCGCATCGGGCGCGCGCGATGGCGATGGCCTGAGCCATCGGACGCGAGGAGCAGCCGAGCAGCGCGTGAGCACCAGCCCCCCCACCATCGGCGTGAAGGGACCATCGGCCGCGCCATTGGCGGCGGCGCTGACGGTCGCGGGCGGTGTGTTCGCGCTGACGCCGTGGTGCAAAACGTGGATGGCGCTGCTGCTGGGCATCGTGCTTGCGGTGGCCGGCTTGTCGGCGTTCACGGGGCTGGCCAAGAAGTACTCGCGGACGCTCATGCAGGTGGCGATCGTGCTGCTTGGGCTGAGCATCGATCTGGCGCAGGTTGCACGCGCGGGCGTGCCGGGGCTCGCGTTCGCGGCGGGCACGATCGTGCTGGTGTTCGCCGTCGGCGCGGCAGTAGCCCGGTGGCTGGCGCTCGAGCGCAACGTCGCGGCGCTGGTCGCATCGGGAACGGCGATCTGCGGCGGATCGGCGATCGCGGCGACGAGCACGGTGATCCGCGCGACCGCGGCGCAGACGAGCGTGGCGCTCGGCGTGGTGTTCGTGCTCAACGCGGTGGCGTTGTTCGTGTTCCCGCCGTTAGGCCAGTGGCTGCAACTGAGCCAGCAGCAGTTCGGCGCGTGGGCCGCGGTGGCGATTCATGACATGGCCAGCGTGACGGGTGCGGGCAAGGCGTTCGGCCCCGAAGCGCTGGAGCAGGCCACGGTGATCAAGCTCACGCGCGTGCTGTGGATCGTGCCGGTGGCGGTGGTCCTGGGGTGGTACGTGTCGCGCGGGGACGCGGGCAGCACCAGCGCGGGCGACGGGGCGACGGTCCGTTCGGCACGATGGACGTTCTGGCAGGTCGTGCCGTGGTTCATCGCGGCGTTTGTCGGCGCGGTGCTGCTGCGCGCGGGCGTGCTGGCGATGCTCGGGCCGGGCGATCCGGCGGCGATGTTCGAACGCTTCGCGGCGGGGGCGAAGTCGGTCGCTGGGGCGATGATGGCCCTGGCGCTGTTTCTGATCGGTTCGACGCTCTCGCGCAAGGCGATCGCGGAGGTCGGCTGGCGACCGATGGTTCACGGCGTGATTCTGTGGCTGACGCTGAGCGTCGTGTCACTGCTGGTCATTCGCGCGACGATCGATTGAGCGCCGAGCCTGCTTGCTCAGGAACCGGCGGGACGCATGTGGTCGTAGAACGCATCGCACTCGGGGCCGGATGATGCCGCGAAGGGGTAGGTGTTCATTTTCTTGATCCGCGGCGAGTAGATGTGCAGCGTGATCAGGTCTGTGCCCGGAGCCTGCATGTTCGCGACCTGGTGGATGTCGGCGTCGTCGGCGGCGCAGACGTAGCCCGGCTTCATCTCGATGGCGTGATCCGGACAGACCAGGCCCGATGCGGTCTTGCGGAAGCGGATCTCCGTGCCGGTGCCCTCGATGACCTTGAACGCGCACGACACGCCCTGATGGTCGTGGATCGGCGTGCAGTGGCCGCTGCGCCAGGTCAGCGCCAGGAGTTCAAACCAAGGCGACGAGGCGATGGTGTTGCGGCGATAGGCCTTGCTTCCGAAGATGCACGCGCACGAGATGTCCTCGCGCGTGACCTTCGCGGACCGGAGAAGCCGCGAGAGGGTTGACAGGTCCGCCCGGCGATCAAGGCCCATGAGATAGTCGATGAGATCGGCCAGCCGCGGGAAACGCGCCCCCGGGCCGGCCGCCGCGACAGAGCCGGCATGCGTGCGGCGCGCGCCGGTACGGCTGACGACGGACCGCTTCGGAGTCTTTGTACGAACGACGTGTGCGGACATAGGGGTAGTGTACTTCATCGCGGACCTGCCGCAAGGTGGGAGTTCGTGCGCCGGGGGTGGATCAAGGGGAGATGCGGACATGCGGGAGGGATGGGCCGGGTTGCACGCGACACGTGGCCCAGGAATCGGCATGACCGGGACCCCTATGGCGACCGATGGTGGAGGGGCGGACAACGGCCGTCACCCAGTGGCCCGGGGCGACTTGCGGAACACCTGCCAGCGGAAGCGTGCACACGGGCAAAATCGCACCGCGAACGCACACCTCGGCTCCCCGCGACTGATCATCGCCAAGCGGTGAAGCGGGCTACGCGCCCGCGAACGCACGCTCCTCGGCCAGTTCGGCCTTGACCGCGCGGGCCAGATAGTCGAACTGCTCGAAGGTGTTGTACGGCGCGACGCTGATCCGCAGCAACCGCCCCGGGATATCGGGCGTGCGGAAGACCGGGATCTGGATGCGCCAGCGTGCCAGAAGTCGGTCCTGGAGCGCATCGGCGTACCGCGTCGGGCGCGCGGCGAGGCGGGCCTCGGCCTCGGGGCTGAGCGAAGGTAGAACCATGGTGGACATGCAGCCGAGCATGGCATTCGGAACGGGCGGGGCGATGCCCAGCGCGGCGCAGATGTGGTCGCGTGCCCGCAGGCAAAGCGCGTTGTGCCGCGCGCGCATGTCCGCGAGCGTCGCGACACCGGCGATTTCCGGGAGCACCCGGAGGCACATGGGCGTGGCCAGGGGTGCGGTCAGGTCGCCGGTGCCCGTGAAGTCGAACTGCAGGCGGAACCTTGAGCGATCGGTGCGTGTGGCGTTGTAGCCGTGGCTGGTTGTCAGCGGGTCGATGAGATGTCGGCGATCCTCGCGAACGTACAGGAACGCGCTGCCCTTCGGTGCACTGAGCCACTTGTGGAAGTTGCCGGTGACATACGCGGGGCCGTCCGGCGGGAGGATGCCGCGGACATTAAGGTCGAGAAACGCCGGAGCGTGCGCACTGTCCAGCAGCGTGTCGATGCCCAAGGCCGCGAAATCGCGGATGATGCGCTCCACCGGCATGATGAACCCGGTCGGGCTGGTGATGTGCGAGAGCAGGAGCAGCTTGGTGCGTGGGGTGATGGCCCCGGTGAGCGTGCGGGTGATCAGATCGGCGGCCGCCGCCGCGTCTCGCGGCAGCGGGAAGGCCAGCGGAACGTACACCAGACGCGCGCCGGTTCGCTCGGCGACGTATCGCGCGCTGTTCACGCACGCGTTGTATTCATGCGTGCACGCGATGACCTCATCGCCCGGGGCAAAGCGGAGGCTCTTGATGACCGTCGCCACGCCGGTGCTGGCGTTGGGAACGAAGGCGAAGCCCTCGGGATCGCAGCCGACGAAGCCGGAGAGCGCCTGCCGCGCTTCATCGAGCATCGGCTCGATGAGTTCGACGAAGAACCGCACGCTGTCCTGCTCGATGATCGAGGCGATGCGCAGCTGCTCGGCCTGCACGCGGCGCGGCAGCGCGCCGAACGAGCCATGGTTCAGGAACACCATCGCGGGATCGAGCATGTACTCGCTGATGCAAGGTGACGGAGGCGGAATCGGGATTGGCGGAGTGTTCGTCGTCATGGTGTATTCCGTGGATCAGCAGGGCGTTCAGCCCGGGCTTCACGTGCCTTCCGCTTCGTCGTCATCGTCGGCCGCGGCCGGCGCATGGTCGAAGTCTGGTGATGCGTGGAGCTGGGACTGGAGCATGTCCCAGTATCGCCCCTGCGCGGCGACGAGCTCCTCGTGCGTGCCGCGTTCGACGATTCGGCCCTTGTCCAGCACGAGGATCTGGTCCGCGTGGCGGATGGTGCTCAGACGGTGGGCGATGACGAAGCAGGTGCGACCTCGCATCAGGTGCGTGAGCGCGGCCTGGATGAGCCTCTCGCTGTGCGTATCGAGGCTGCTGGTGGCCTCATCAAGGATGAGGATGCGCGGGTCGGCCAGCAGCGCACGGGCGATGGCGATGCGCTGCTTCTGCCCGCCGCTGAGGCGCACGCCGCGTTCACCGATGATGGTGTCGTACTGCTTCTCCAGGTTCTCGATGAACTCATGGGCGTTGGCGCTGGTCGCGGCGGCGCGGACGAAGTCGTCGGTGGCGTCGCGTCGCGCGTAGGCGATGTTGTCGCGGATCGTGCCGTCGAACAGGAACACGTCCTGCTCGACGATGCCCAGCAGTGAGCGATAAGCCTGCGGGCGGATGGTCCGCAGGTCCCGGCCGTCGAGCAGGATCGCGCCCTGCACCGGGTCATGGAACCTGGCGACGAGGTTGCACAGCGTGGACTTGCCCGAACCGCTCGCGCCGACGAGCGCAACGGTCGATCCGGCGCGCACGGTCAGGTCGATGCCCTCGAGCACAGGCTGGCCCAGCGCGCCGGTCGAAAGCGGATACGCGAAGGAGACGTTGCTGAAGGTGATCTCGCCACGGACGTGCGCCGGTGAGAGATCCGCGCCGCCCGCCGGTCCGCCGGCGGTGCTGCCCGCGGCCTCGATCGCCCCGCCGAGTTCGGCCGGCTCGGCGAAGACATCGAGGCACCGATCCCAGCATGCCAGACCGTGCTGCAGCGCGGCGGCCGTCGAGACGAGCACCTCCAGCGGGCCCAGGAGCAGCATGAGGTACGCGATGAACGCGGCGACGTCGCCGATGCTCAGGCGACCCTCGAGCACCTGCGTTCCGCCGTAGACCAGCGCGGCGGCGGATGCGAGCGGGATGAGAATGACCCAGATGACCTCCAGCACACGCGACCAGGCCCAGGTGAGCATCTCCTGCCGCACGATGACGTTGTTGTTGGTGATGTACCGGGCTGACTCGCCCGCGGCGCGGCCGAAGGCCCGGACGATTCGGATGCCGGCAAAGGCCTCGACGGCATGCCCGTCCATCATCGTGCGGTTCTTCATCGCGGCGCGGTGAACGGGGCGGATCCTGCTGATCCAGGTCCGGTGGCTGAGCCAGACCGCGGGGCCGAGGGCCAGGCCGCCGAGGAGCATGCGCCAGTCGATGATCGCCAGAGCAATGAGCCCGCCGATAAACGTGATGATCGCGCGGAGGGGGTTGTAGAAAACGCTGAAGAGCATGTCGCCGGTGCCCGTGGCATCATCGCGGAGGATCGACGACACGCCGCCGCTCTTGAGCGACTGGATGCGGTGCAGCGGAAGGCGTGCCAGGTGATCGAACAGCCGTCGGCGGACCTGGCGTGTGACGACCTTTTGCAGGCGCGTCATGTGGTAGCGCCCGACGGTGCCGATGCCCGCGGCGACAACCGCAAGCAGCACCATACTCAGACCCAAGGCCCAGAGTTGCCCCGACGGCGACGCCGGCAGCAGATCAGTCAGAACGCTCGGCGTCGCCGCCGCGCCGGGGGCAAGAACAAGGTCGAACGCCCACTTGGTGAAAAGGGGCATCGCCAAACCCGGCAGCGTCGCGGCGATGAGACAGACCAGCGAGAGGGTCACGGCACGCTTGTGATTGCGAAGCAGGCCGAAGAAGGCCCGCAGAAGCGTGGGCACGGTCCGCTGAGGCTTCCACGTGCCGGGCGTGCCCTCGAAGGTGGCCCAGTCTCGACGGGTCCGGGAGACGTCCTTCTCGGACGCGGCGGTCTTCTTGTCCTTAGCCCGACGGGCCTCCTCGGCCCTGTTGTTGAGGAACTGGGTAAAGCGGGACTTGCTCGAGTGTGGGTCGCTCACGATTCAGCGTAGGATCGCTGGTTCGAGCCGCAATGACCGCCGTGCTCGTGCGTTGGGCCTCGCATGAGCACTCTGGTGAGCAGCACCGAACGGGGATTTTCCGGCGTGACGCACAGCAACGAGCCGGCAAGTCATGGTCAGTCGAACCTCGGCCGCGAGCCGCACGCTCCGGGCGTTGAGGTGCGCAAGGTCAATGGGTATCTTGGCCTCTTTGCCACACGCGCCTTCGAGCAAGGCCAGACGCTGTTCGAACTCCGCGGCGTGATCACCGATCGGCCGACGATGTACTCCGTTCAGGTCGGCGAGAACGAGCACCTCTCTCCGCCTGCGGATGTGCGCGAGGTGTATCCCGAGGATGGATACCTGTGGCGGTTCCTGAACCACTCGTGCGGGCCTTCGACGCGCATTGACGCCAGGCGGGTCATCGCGGCCCGGGCGATCGCAGCGGGAGAACAGCTCACCTTCAACTACGACACTACGGAGTGGGCCATGTCCACGCCGTTCGCGTGCGCCTGCGGCCACTGCGGCGGGCGAACGGTGGCGGGCTTCTCGACGCTGCGCTGCAAACTGCGCAAGGCGACGCTGGCGACAGCCGCGGAACACATCCGCACGATGGCTGCGCGGCAGAATGCGTGCGACGCATGCTGCGGCGGGCAATGAGGCTCCCGGGACGTACGCTGGACTATGCGAGCCCCGACGCTGCTGCACGAGTTTCTTGACACGGCGCGCCGTCGGTGGCCCGATGCGCCGGCGATTGATGTGCCCGAGACGCCAGATCGATCGACGCGCAGAACGATGACCTACGCCGCGCTCTGGTCGCGTGCCGGAGCGATCGCACGCCGCGTCGCGGGCGTGACCAGACCCGACACCGTGGTCGCGGTGATGCTGCCCCGAACGACGCCGGACCTCTTCGCGGCACAGATCGGCGTGAATCGTGCCCATGGTGCGTTCACGTGCCCGGACCCGAAGTTCCCGGACGCGCACCTGCGCGCGGTGCTCGAGAACGCCGGCGTGCGGACGGTGATCGGGGATCGCGCATCGCTGGACCGCATCGCGGCGCTCGGGCTGGAGATCGAGCTCGCGATCGATGTTGCGGACGTGCCGGCGACCGACGATCCGCCTCTGGCCGAGGAGCCGATCGTCTCGGCCAGCGGTAAGTCGGCGTGCGAGCGTTGTCTGGCTTACATGATCTCCACATCCGGCACAACAGGCGCGCCCAAGGGCGTGATGATCGAGCATCGCGGCATCGTGAATCTGATCGCCAGTGACCTTGATGAGTTCCGTCTCGGGCCGGGTGATCGTGTCGGGCAGGGCTCATCGGCCGCATATGACTCATCGATCGAGGAAACGTGGCTGGCGCTGGCCAGCGGGGCGACCGTGGTTGTGCTCGATGACGCGACGATGCGTCTCGGGCCGGACCTCACACCGGTGCTACGCCGCGAGCGCATCACCGTCTTCTGCCCGCCGCCGACGCTGCTGCGGACGACAGGCTGCGAAGACCCGCAGCGCGAGTTGCCCGACCTTCGGCTGCTGTATGTCGGTGGAGAGGCCCTTGCTCAGGACCTGGCCGATCGCTGGGCACGCGGCAAGCGGCTGGTCAACGGGTACGGACCGACCGAGTGCAGCGTGACGGTTGTTCGCGGCGATGTGCGAGCGGGCGCAGGCGTGACCATCGGCACGCCGGTGCGCGGGCACACGGCTCACATTCTCGATGAGCGCCTTGCACCCGTGCCCGACGGCCAAGCCGGCGAGTTGTGCATCGCAGGACCCGGTCTGGCCCGCGGCTATCGAGGCCGCGAGGAGCTCACGGCAGAGAAGTTCCCGACGCTTGCAGGTATTGGGCGCGTGTACCGCACCGGGGATCTTGCAAGGCGCGAGCCCGATGGGCGGCTGCAGTATCTGGGCAGGATCGACGCGCAGGTGAAGATCCACGGGTACCGCATCGAACTCGAAGCGATCGAGGCCCGGCTGGCGGAGCATCCCGGTGTTCACGAGGCCGCGTGCTGCGTGCAGGGAACCGTCGAATCGCCCGTGTTGTGCGCGTTCATCGTGCCGCGGAGGGATCAGCAGCGGCCGTCGCACGACAGCCTGCGCGCGCACGTGCGCAGTTTACTGCCCGTCTATATGGTGCCGTCGCGCTGGTCCGACATCGACGCGTTGCCGCGGACAATCGGCGGGAAGGTCGATCGGCGACGACTGCCGACAATTCAGGCTCTGGTCGCGCTGGATGGTGCGGGTCTTGGCTCATCGATCGAGATGCCGGCGGACTCCGGCGGCGAAACAGCCGACTCGTTCTCGCCTGTCGAGTCGATCATCAGACGTGCGTTCGCATCGACGGTGCGGACGAGTGTTTCGTCGATCGGACTTGATGTTCCGTTCTCGGATCTGCCCGGCGGGGACTCCATCGGCGCGATCGCGCTGACGTGTGAACTGCGGCGTTTCCCTGAGACGGCTCGTCTGACGACACGCGATGTCCTTGCGCTGCGCACCGTTCGGGCGCTCGCGGCTCGTGCGACGGCGAGCAGCGACGAGCCTGACGCGGCGCCGATGCGTGTGAAGGACCTCCGCGCCGCGCAGCGTGCCCAGCGCGGCGAGCCGATCGGTGTGGCCAGGCCGAAGATCATCACGGCGCTGCAGGGCGCATGGGTGCTGCTCTGGCTGGCGGTCTGGAGCATCGCGGCGTACACGGTGGGCTTTGAGGTGGTGCCGCGGCTGGCCGAGCGCACGGGCCTGTGGGTCATGCTGGCGCTCGGGCCGCTGCTCGCGATCGTGTCGATGGCCGCGTACTGCGTCCTGAGTATCGCCATGCTGGTGGCGGTCAAGCGGCTGCTGATCGGGACCTATGCGCCGGTCACGTATCGGCTTTGGAGCGGCACGCACCTCCGCCACTGGATCGTTGAGCAGTGCGCGCGAGCGGTGCCGTGGACGATGCTGAGCGGAACCGTTGCGCTGAACGCGGTGCTGCGATTGCTCGGGGCTCGTATCGGAAATCGCGTGCATATCCATCGAGGTGTGAACGTTTCGCAGGGTGGTTGGGACCTGCTGAGCGTCGGCGATGATGCGACGATCGCGTGCGATGCGTGGCTAGGTCTGGTGGAACTGGACAACTCGTGCGCTGTCGTTGCGCCGGTGAGTATCGGTCGAGGGGCGCTGATCGATGTCCGCGCGGGTGTTGGCGGGAGTGCCCGCGTTGGCGATGGAGCGCACCTGCACCCGCTGGCGTGGCTGGCCGATGACTCGGTGATTCCCGATGGGCAGGCGTGGAGCGGCGTGCCGGCGCGGGGGATTGGTGCCGCGGGCTTGCCTGCGCCGGAGGAAGCCGGCTCGGCTGGATCTTTGTCGCCGACGCTGCACGCGAGCGCGATGCTCGGGATCGAAGCGATGATGCGTGCGGGCGATGCGCTCCTGCTCCTCGCGGCGGCCCTGGTCGGCCTCTTTCTGCTTGGTGTGAGCGAGCGGGAAGTGCTGGCGTGGCTGAGTGCGCCGTCGATGTCGGCCGCGGGGCTTGGATGGTCGCTGGTCGGTGTCGTGGCCACGACGCCGTTCTGGCTGGCTTGGCGCGCCGTGCTGATGCGGCTGATGGGGCGTGTGCACGAGGGCGAGATCAGCAGGTGGAGCGTGGGGTATTTCCGAGTGTGGCACAAGACGCGGATACTCGAAGCCAGCGGCCGATGGCTGAGCGGAACGCTGTTCTGGCCGGTGTGGCTGCGGCTGGCGGGCATGCGGATCGGGCCCAAGTGCGAGGTGAGCACGATCATCGATGTCGTGCCCGAACTGATCGAGATCGGCGGCGAGAGCTTCTTCGCCGACGGCATCTATCTCGGCGGGCCGAGGGTCGCCGGCGGACGTGTGCGGCTCGGCCGCACGACGCTCGGAGCGGGTACGTTCCTGGGCAATCACGCGGTTCTGCCCGCGGGAACCTACTCACGCGGCATGTTTGTGGGCGTGAGCACCGTCGCCGCACCGGAAGCATGGCCCGCCGACACCGGCTGGTTCGGCATCCCCGCGCTGCGGCTGCACCGCCGCGAGGTTGTTGAGGCTGACCGCTCGGTGACGTTCAACCCGGGGCCGATCCGGTTTGCGACGCGCGTGTTCTGGGAGGTTCTGCGCTTCGGCATGGGTGTGCCCGCGGTGCTCTCGGCGTTCGGTTGGTTGTGGCTGCTGGACGTGCTCGCGTTTGGTGCTGGTACCGCTGGGATGCTTGCTCGCATCATGATTGCGGTGCCGCTGGCGACGCTGATCGTGCTTATCGCCGAGTGCGCGTTTGTGGTGGCTCTGAAGTGGATGTTGCTCGGACGCGCAAAGGCTCGTCAGCATCCGCTGTGGTCGTGCTGGTGCAGCAGGTGGGACTATCTGTATGTTGTGTGGCAGTTCTGTGCCGGGCCGCAGTTGACACTTCTGCAGGGCTCGTTGCTGCTCAACGCGTACCTGCGACTGACCGGCGTGCGGATCGGGCGGAGGGTCGCACTGGGGCCGGGATTCGCGCAGGTCGTTGACCCGGACATGCTGACGTTCGAGGATGACACGACGATCGCAGCGCACTTTCAGGCGCACTCCTTCGAGGACCGTGTGCTGAAGCTCGCGCCGGTGGTCGTTCGGCGCGGGAGCACGATCGCCGAGCAAGCGGTGGTGTTTTACGGCAGCGACATCGGCGAGGGCTCGCTGGTCTCGCCGAACTCGGTGGTCATGAAGAACGAGCGCATCGAGCCCGGAACGTGCGTTGCCGGAAGCCCGCTGAGGCCGCTGCGGGTCTGAGCCGATCAGGCCCGGACAAACAGGGTCTCGCTCGCGTTGGCCTCAAGGTCGAGCAGCGCACGCTTGACATCGAGCCCTCCCGCGTAGCCGGTGAGCGCGCCGTTGCTGCCCAGAACGCGGTGGCACGGGATCATGATCATGATCGGATTGCGGTTCATCGCCAGGCCGACGGCCCGGGCCGCGTCCGGGCAGCCGAGGTCACGCGCGAGCCGGGCGTAGGTTGTCGTGCTTCCCCTTGGCACGCGGCGGAGCGCGTTCCAGCATCGTTGCTGGAACGGCGTGCCCTCGGGGGCGAGCGGGACGCGAAAGTCGCTTTGGCCGCTGGAGAAGTACGCCGCGAGTTCGGCCAGAGCGGTCGTCAGGACCGCGGCGTTGCGTTCGTCGTCCAGCGTGGCGACCGCTGGGGTGCTCGCGGTCATTGACTCATTGACATCGCGCGGGTGTTCGGCGAAATCAACCCGCGTGATCGCCCCGCCGCGGGCGGACAGCCGGAGCGTGCCGACGGGCGTCGGGAGCAGGCGGGTCATCGACGGGCTCATGGCGACTTCTCCGCGGCGGGCATCAAGCGCTGGACGAGCCAATCGCGAACCTCCGCGAGCACGGCCTCGTCGACGGTGATCGGAATCTGCTCGTACTCGGTCATCGCGCCGGTCGTGCTCGGCTGGAGAAGGTGATTGAGGCCGGCATACACGCGGATGGTGACGTCGCGCGTCGGAGCGCGAGAGAGGGCCCCCTCCATCGGCGGACGCTCGGCATCGGCCACGACCTGCGCATCGCGGCCGCCGAAGATCGCCAGAACGGGAGCGGTCAGGCGTGCGAGATTCTCGGCGGGATCGACGGACATGAAGTACGTCATCCACGGAGAACGCAGCGTGAGCACGGTGCTCGCCGCCTCGCGTCCAACGGCCGCGTCTTCGCGGGGCAAGCCGGTCTGCGTCGACACGAGCGTCCGCGCCAGATCGATCAGCGTCGCTTCGTCGCGCTCGGCGAGGGTGGCGGCGAACAGGGCGTCGGCGGCGACGGCGATCGCTTCGGCCTCCGCCGCGCTCCGCCCCGACGAAAGCGCGAGCGCACGGTTCTGCGCCACGAGCGTCCCGCGACCGGTCAGCCCAGGCCCGGCGAGCATGACCACGCCCGCGATGCGCTCGCTCCCGGCACCAAGAGCCGCGGCGATGATCGCGCCCTCGCTGTGACCCACGACCGCGACGCGTGAGACATCAGCCCGCGCCAGGAGAAACTCGACGCTCGCCCGCGCGTCCTGCGTGAGGTCGGCGGTCGTCGCGGTCGCCATGGAGCCAACGGATGCTCCGACACCGCGATCATCGACGCGCAGCACGGCGATACCCGCGCGGGTGAGGCGATCGGCCCAGATGAGGAAGGGGCGATGATTGAAGATCTCGCTGTTGCGGTCCTGCGCGCCGCTTCCGGAGATCAGCAGCACCGCGGGATGCGGGCCGGGGCCTGGCGGAAGCGTGAGCGTTCCGGCCAGGCGAGCGGCGGGCGCGGTGATGTTCACTTCCTCAGCGCGATACGCGGTGATTGGCTCGGCGGGTTCTTGCGAACGCGGGACTCGCTTGGGCGACTCATCGCCGCGGGCGAAGTTCAACTCGAAGGTCGCGCCGCCCTGCGAAAATGTGCCGCGGATCTGGTCGCCATCGCGAACGCCCTGATACGACGGCGCGCCGGGCACGCCGGCCATGCGCCATGCGACACGCTCGGGGCCCGCGACGACATCGCTGAGGGCAAAGTCGGCAACGCCCTGCTCGCGGATCCCGAGCGTTGCCTTCCAGGCGGGATTGCCCACCGTTGTGGGGGCGGCGGGTGCGGCGGACGGGGCGAAGACCACGCGGAAGGTCAGCGACTGGCCGCCGACGCGCATGACTCCGGTCCACGGACCGGCATAGTCGGCAGTGCTGGACGGTGCGGCGGACGCCGCCGGCGCGGCCGCGCGGGTGCTCGCGTCGCTTGCCGGTGCCGGATCGCCGGCGAGCACGGCCCCCGTGAAGACGCCGCACGCGAGAAGACTCATCCTCATCAAGTCAGGCCGCCACTGCGTCGCCATGGTCTGCTCCGTATGGTGGTGAACCCACACGGGAGCGAGTGTACCGATTGCGCGGCGGCACGGGGAACGGCGTGACGCGGGACCGAGCATGTTCCGCAAACGAGGCCGATCAGTTCGGCAGCACGAGCTTCGGGCGATCCATCACGCGGGCTTGCGAGCCTTCATGTCCAGGCTTGTGACATAGTCCGCGACGGTGGTGCCTTGTGCGAGACGCTCGACGATGGCCAGATACAGCGGATCCTGCCACGTGCTCAGCGTCTGCACGTATTCGAACTTTGGCGTGAGTTCGACATCGATCAGTCCCGCGGCGAGCATGTGCCGGCGCACTTCCTCGACCAGTGATGCACCGGCGATGCAGCCGACAAGCGCTTCGACGTCTGTACGAACACTCTCCGGCAGCGGCCGCAACAGGGCAAGATCGGAGATCGCCACACGCCCGCCCGGGCGAAGCACGCGGGCGATCTCACGCCAGACGCGGGCCTTGTCCGGCGAGAGATTCAGAACGCAGTTGGAGATGACCACATCAACACTTGCGTCGGCAACAGGAAGGCTCTCGATCTCGCCGAGGCGGAACTCAACGTTCGTCAGGCCCGTGGTGCGCGTGTAGTGCTCGGCGTTTGCACGGGCTTTGGAGAGCATCGCGGGCGTCATGTCCACACCGATGACCCGTCCGTTGGGACCGACCTTGGGGCCTGCGATGAAGCAGTCGAACCCGCCACCGGCGCCGAGATCGAGGACAACCTCACCGGCCTTGAGTGTCGCGATGGCCGTGGGGTTGCCGCAGGACAGACCCATGTTCGCCGAGTCGGGCACGGCCGAGAGTTCGCCGGTGGAGTAACCGATGGCGTGCGCGAGCTGCTCGGGCGTAAAGGTTGAGGGGCCGCAGCACCCGCCGCCGGCGCAGCAAGACCCGGCATCGGACGCGTTGGCACCGGTCGATGTCTGGCGCTCGGGCTTGGTCGCGTTCCAGGTGCCAGCCTCAGCGATGCGCGCATAGCCCTCACGGACAACGTCGCGAACATCGGGAGATGTGACGGTGGCGACCGCCGTCGCGGTGGTCGCGGGCGTGGCGTCGCTCTTCGCGGGAAGGCCCACGGAATGGCAGCCGCAGGTCGCGTCGCAGCAGTTGGAGTTGGTCATGGTGGACTCCTTTGGTTCCAGAGGCGATCAACGAATCAACGAGAGGACTGGGCCGAAGGCGCGGCGGCCTGACCGAACGACATCGCCGACCAGCCCGGAAGCGATGCCGGCATGCCCGCGACAAACGCGCGGATCTCATCACGCACGCGGCGATAGTGGACCATGGCCTCCTCGTCACTGGCGCAGCCCTTGGCCAGCCGGGGCGGATCATCGAAGCCCACGTGAACAACTCGCGCGCCCGGCATGACGGGGCAGGATTCGTGGGCCGAGTCGCAGACGGTCACGACGATGTCCATCGGCACGGGGAGTTGATCGGGACGCTTGGACGAGTGCGTGGAGATGTCGATCCCGACTTCCTTCATCGCGCGGATGGCCAGCGGGTTAAGACCGTGCGGGTTCGTGCCCGCGCTGAACGCATCGATGACATCGGGCTTGAGGGCCTTGGCCCAACCCTCGGCCATCTGGCTGCGGCATGAGTTTCCCGTGCACAGGAACAGCACGCGCGGACGATTGGAACTTGCGGGGGGCGTGGTCACGTGATTGCTCCTTTGGCGGCGGCTTTGGAAGCGGCTTTGGCTGAGGCACTGGTGATGGGAACGGGTGTGTTGGAACGGACGTACGAGAGTCCGGCGGTGCTGGCCGGTGCGTGATCGCAGCACGCGGCCGCGCCATCGTCGCCGCAACAGGCCGGGGCACGAAGGCCGCAGGCCTCGACGCATTGAGCGACCTGGCGCAGTGTCTGGACGAACTCCGCGGAGCGGGCGGTGTACCAGACCTCCCGCCCTGCTCGCTTGGCCGAGAGAAGCGATGCGTCCTGCAGGATCTTCAGATGGCGGGAAACGACGGAGAGATCAACGGAGCAGCACTTGGCGATCTCGCTGACGGTGCAGGGCCGTCCGCACTTGATGATGCACCCCAGCAGCCGAATGCGGGTCTCATCGGCAAGAGCGCGGAAGAGCGCGGGATCCAGCGCGCGATCGATGGGCAGACGGATGCGAGAGGCCTGCCGCGGCGAGAGGCGCGTCAGATCATCGCGGGCGACGGGCTCGTCCGCGGCGGCGACGGAATGGCCACGCCGAGCCGACGAACGCACGGGGGAACGAGCATCTGAACGTGTGCGTACTTGCGTCATCATGCAAGTATAGCCCGGATAGCCGGTGCGTCAATCCCCGCGACTCTGCGCGGTTCCGTGCGTTTCCGCTCGAACCCACCGGCCCGCCCGCCCGGTCGCGGAGGCGTCGGGCGATCGGTTCTCTCCGCCGCGCGGCGTGTTTGTCGTGTACGCTCCGGGGTTGTCCTCCCGAGCCGGAACCGATCATGAGCGAAACCGACCCTTCGACCCTGCTGCCCCGCCGCACGTTCGCGATCATCTCGCACCCGGACGCCGGCAAGACGACGCTGACGGAGAAGTTCCTTCTCTACGGCGGCGCGATCGGACTGGCCGGCTCGGTCACAGCGCGCAAGGACCAGCGCGCCACGGCGAGCGACTGGATGGAGCTGGAGAAGCAGCGCGGGATCTCGATCAGCTCCACGCTGCTGCAGTTCGACTATCAGGGCTATCGCGTGAATCTGCTCGATACGCCGGGCCACAAGGACTTTTCGGAGGACACCTATCGCGTGCTGACGGCGGTGGATGCCGCGGTCATGGTGATCGATGCGGGCAAGGGTGTCGAGAGCCAGACGCGCAAGCTCTTTGAGGTGTGCCGCCGGCGGGGCGTGCCGATTTTCACGTTCATGAACAAGTGCGATCGTCCGACGCGATCGCCGCTGGACCTGATCGATGAACTCGAGAAGGTGCTGGGCATCGGCGCGTTTCCGGTGAACTGGCCCATCGGTTCAGGGCCGACGTTCCGCGGCGTGTTCGATCGCGTGGCGAATCAGGTCCACCTGTTCGAGAAGACACCCGGCGGCGCGTTCGCCGCGCCCGTGGCCGTCGGCGGGATCGACGACCCGGCGCTGCTGAGCAAGCTCGACAGCGCGGCCCACCACGAGTCTCTGGACGAGGTCCGGATGCTCGACGGCACCGGGGGCGCGGGCGCGGCCTTCGACCAGGCCGCGGTGCTCGCCGGCAAGGTCACGCCGGTGTTCTTCGGCAGCGCGATGAACAACTTCGGCGTGCAACTGCTGCTCGACGGATTCCTCAAGCACTCCTCGCCCCCCACTCCGCGGATGAGCAAGTCCGGGCTCATCACGCCCGATGACAAGCGATTCTCCGGCTTTGTCTTCAAGATCCAGGCCAACATGGACCCGCGGCACCGAGACCGCATCGCGTTTCTCCGCGTGGTCAGCGGCACGTTCGACCGCGACATGTTCGTCGTGCACGCCCAGACCGGCAAACGCGTGCGCCTCGGCAACGCGACCAAGCTCTTCGGCAACCAGCGCGAGACCGTCGAGCAGGCCGTCGCGGGCGATGTCGTCGGCCTGGTCGGCAACGACCTCTTCGGCATCGGCGACACGCTCACCGACGACCGCACGATCGTCTACGACGAGATTCCCGAGTTCTCGCCTGAGGTCTTCGCGTACCTGCACAACCCCCAGCCGGGCAACTACAAGCGGTTCAATCTCGGCCTCGAACAACTCCTCCGCGAGGGCGTCGCACGCAAGTTCGAGGCTGTCGGCGGGGCACAAAAGGTCGCGCTCTTGGCGGCGGTCGGCCAGCTGCAGTTCGAGGTTCTCGTCTATCGCCTGCAGAACGAGTACGGCGCCGAGAGCCGCCTGGAGCCCGCGTCGTGGACCATGGCCCGCTGGTGGCGATACAAGGGCCAGCCCGCGCCGACGCTCAGCGATATGGAGAATCTCACGCTGCCCGATGCACCGGAGGGGTCGCGACTGGTGTTCGACGATCGCGGGCGGGCGCTGGTGCTGTTCGTGGACCAGTGGCCGCTGAGGTTCTTCAGCGATCGCAACCCGACGGTCGAGCTCTCGCCGATCCCGTTCGACAAGCCCGCCGCGGTCGCGGCGACGTGAACCCGCTCGGAGCAAGCCTGATGCTTGTGGATGTAGCCATTCTGATCGGGCTCTTTGTTCTGGTGATCGGCTCGACGCTGGCGGGGATCCTGCGCGGGCGGCGCCTGCCGCAGGAGCGTCGCCCGGAGAACGAACACCTTGGGACGATCCAGGGTGCGTTTCTGGGGCTGCTCGGTCTGCTGCTGGGATTCGCATTCGCGGGGGCGATGTCGCGGTTCGTCGATCGGCAGGACCGTCTGGCCAGCGAGGCCAACGCGATCGAGACGGCCTTTGATCGCGGCGCGCTGATGGCCGATTCGAAGGAGTATCGCTCGCGGATCGCGTCGTACGCTCGCGAGCGCGTGGCTCTGTTTCATGCTCAGACCGACGCCAAGTCCCGCGAGATCACCAACACGCTCAGCACGCACTACCGCGCCGCGCTCGGCCTGGCGATGTCCAGCGCGGTGCAGTCGCCGCAGTTCTCATCGCTCTTCGTGCAGGGTGTCGAGGCGATCGACAATGAACTCTCGGCTCGCAACGCCGTCGCGCGCAGGCATCTGCCCGCGGAGTTCACACTGGTGATGATCGGGTGTTCGTGCGTGGCGATGTTCTCGATCGGATTCGGCGTTGGCGTGGCGGAGCGTCGCTCCGTGGGCACGGCTCTGGCGCTCGCCGGGCTGGTCTCGATGACGCTCTTCATGACGCTGGACTTCGATCGCCCGCAGGGCGGGTTCATCCGTCTGGACCCGACGCCGATCAAGGACGTCGCCGAGCGGCTCGCCCGAGAGACCGCGGCGCAGAACTCCCCCTGACGCACAGGTCCTTATCACGGGCCACGATCCACGATCGAGGGTGCCCCTGAGTCCTCGATCTTGAGTGGGACTCGCTTGCCACCCGGTCAAGCGCAGGCTAGAGTCTTCGGAGATGACTTTCACCGTCCGCCATTCCCACCATCACCATCACGTCACCGACGTGGCTGGCTGAGGGTGCGCGGCGGAATGAACCGTTGAACACCGATCGACGCCGGCCCTCGTGCCGGCGTCGTTTGCCTTTTGGGCGAAGCGCATCGGCACCCGGGCGGGCAGAGGAGCCCCCACCGTGACGACGCTGAACGCCCGACCGACATCCAACCCCGCCACCGCCACGCTCGCCGCGGCCACGAAAGACTCCGGGCTGCTGAAGCTCGCGCTGCCGAAGGGCCGCATGCAAGAGGGGGTCTTTGCGCTCTTGAGCGAAGCGGGAATCAAGGTGCGCCTCAGCGCCCGCGGCTATCGCCCGCAGGTGTCGCTGCCCGGCGTCGACGCGAAGATTCTCAAGCCGCAGAACGTCGTCGAGATGCTGCACGCGGGCTCGCGCGATGTGGGGTTTGCAGGGGCCGATTGGGTCCGGGAACTCAACGCCGACCTGGTTGAAG
>ERZ1066130.338-NODE-338-length-19125-cov-9.573047_pt1 | contig 19125 bp, 12 predicted proteins | sample MGYA00382777_ERZ1066130 | MGnify/ENA primary metagenome ERZ1066130 (study PRJEB33369, sample SAMEA5778360) | biofilm metagenome | biome: Industrial cooling water; feature: Water cooling tower basin; material: Biofilm | place: United Arab Emirates | collected...
TTCCCGTAGTGGGCGTGAGCGACGGGCAGGGCGGCGTGAAGTACAGGGGCCAGGCCATCCCTGTGTCCCAAAGCCTCCCGCCCGACGACCCCGACCGGCCCTCCGTTGCCGACCGCCTCGACGGCCACCCCGTCAAGCGCAACGCCGACGGGACCTATCGCACGTTGGACGATCGCCCCATCATCCGCAACCGTGAGGATCGCAAGCGTTATTGCGACGCGCTCGGTTACACCCCAAGGGATTGACCTGCCATGTCAACTGACACCACCCCCGCCCCCACGCCCACGCCCGACGCCAGCAGCCTCACGCTGCACTTCTATGGGGCCCATCGGGAAAGCCCGTTCACGCCGCGCAAGGCCATCATCATCGACGAGGTCGAGTCCGACTCCGGCGTCCCCGCCACCGACAAGGACCCCGGTCGCGGCCCGCGCCGCATCGTCAATGCGCTGGTGTTCAACTCCGCCAAGCACGACGGGGGCAGGCCCGAAGTCGAGCAGGTCAAGCACGTCCTGCTCCTCGCTCCCGCCGAGACGCTCAAGGAGGGCGAGGAGACGCCCTGGGAATGGCCCGCCGTGAACTTTGTGAGCGTGGGAGCTCCCGTCGTCGTCCCGCGTTCCGAGGTCCCCCCGAAGGCCGACGACACCACGCCGGCGGAGCGACGTTCCCGCCGGAAGCCCGCCGACCAGACCCAGGCCTGAACCCCGTCCTTCCACCACCGCACCCACCCCAAAAGAACCCCATGACACACAACAGCCAAAGCGAACCACCCCAGACCGTCACGACCATCGGCCAGTCCAACCCCGTCCGTTCCCGAAACTACGTCGACGAGAACGGCAACCCCGCTGGCGGGTACGCCCACGGCATCGGACTGTGCGTGAACTTCCAAGATGGACCCCGCGGCAAGACCGACGGAGGCGAGCTCCGGCCCGCCAACGGAGCGTTTGTCGAGGACCTCCTCGTCGCCGCGGCCGAGCGACTCAGGTTCTTCCAGTCCAGCCGATTCGCCCACCCGGCGAACCAGGAGGCCATCGACCACATCAACGAGGCCATCAGGGCCCTCCATGTGCGAGCGACCGACAGAGCCGCCCGCGGCGTTCTCGGCCGCAACGCCGTCTGATCCCCCACCGCCCCCGACCCGCACCCCCCGTGAGATCGTTCATGCCCCCCATCGAGACCAGTTCCGAGCCGACCGCATCCCAGCCCGCCCCGGGCGCGACGACCGCCACCGACAACCCCTCCGGCGCCGGGACCGCCGGCAAGGGGGGCGCGAGCGCTCCCAACGGTGCCGCCAACGGCGCGGGGAAGGGCCAGGGCCAGGACCGGCAAACTCAGGGAGGCAGAGACCCCGAGGTCCTCAACCGCATCCGGCGTGACGGCTACCTCAAGGCCATCGGCAAGGCCCCCACGGGCACGTCGAACAACGCCAAGGACGGCTCCACGACCGGAAGGACCGGCGACGGCGAGCAGCCCGGCGGGCAGAACGGCCACGGGAAAGAGGGGGGAAAGCCCAGCGGTGAGGGCTCCCCCTCTTTTTCTTCCGATGGTGATGACGAGCGGTCCAAGCTCGCGCAACGCAACGAAAAGATCGTGGAGGCGAAGGCCTTCATTCGTCGATTCACGAAAGGCAAGTTCGATCCCGGCAACCTGGACAGCATGACGCAAGCCGCCGTGCTACAGTTGGCCGAGACGCTCAAGGAGCGCCACGCCGACTTCGGCCGCGAGCTCAACGCCAGAGGCAAGACCCCGAGCGAAGAGCAGCCCCCCGAAGACGACGACGAGGCCGCGAGTCATTCAGACTCGCCCCCCTCGACCGGCAAAGGCCGCAAGGCCGGCGCCGGAGACCGCCAGCCCCCCCCGGGCGGCAAGGCCGACAAGTCGGCCCCAGCCATCCCGGCCGGTCTGGAAGACGCACTCAGGCTCATGGACCCCGAGGAAGCTGACCGCACGCGGTCAGAGCTCTCCGAAGTGTTCAAGCGGGTGCAGGACGCCGACGCGCGGGAGAAGCAGTACCGCGAAAAAGAAGCGTCCTTTCACTTTGCTACGGGCCTGAATGCGTTGGAGGCCGACTTCCCCATGCTGGGAGATGAAGCCGGTGTCCAACGTTTGGCCGAGTACCTCATGGCCAAGCCCGAACGCAAGGAGATCTTGCTTTCGGGCGACGTGAAAGAGATTCACGAGACCATGAGGGATGCGGCCAAGATTGTTTTCTACGACCAGGTCCGGGAAAAGGCCAAGAGCAAGGCGACCGACGATTTCAGGAGGCAGACCGGCAACGGCTTGGGCGGGGACGGATCCGCGTCCAGGCCGGCGGGGCAGATGGGCAGCAAGCCCACCCCGGAGCAGATCCGGAAGGCGGGATTCAGGGCGGCCAAGGAAGGGCGCACCCCCGACGAAAACCGGACGCTCATGCAGGCTTACCTCTCGGGATCGTGACCGACGCCGGAGATGAGGCCCGAACCCGGACCCAAGCACAAGGGTCCCACACATGCCGATCAGCACGTTTGAGAACTACCTGAACAACACGCGCGAGGCGCGTGTGCAGGGTTACGACGAAATCAAGAACCTGGTCCAGCGTCAGTCCTACCTCGCGGGCGACATGCTGGACAACCCCACCAACAAGACCATCCGCGGCGGCGACCCGCTCAAGTGGACCCTCTTCACGCGAACCTCGGGGAACTTCGGCTCCTACGAGGCCGGCGAGGAGAGGTCCATCGAACGCCGGTCCGGATCGCCCGAGGCAAAGGCTCCGTGGCGATTCTTCGAGAACAACGAGCCGATCGTCGAGGCCGAGATCGACCTCAACGAGGGCGACGAAGAGGCCCACTACAACCGACTGGAGGCGCAGATCTTCGCGTCTCTCGACACCGAGCACTACGAGGGGATTGAGCGACAGCTCTTCTCGGTGCCCAACCTCGAAATGATCGACCTGAACGTCCGCAAGGGCGACATCATCTCGATCCCGACGTGGATTCCGGCGGGGTCCAACGAGTCGACCTACCAGGGTCTCCCGGCCAACTGGGGTGCGACCCAGACGATCGCGCAGATCAACCGGGTCACCAACGCCAACGCTCGCCCCGTGCTTCGGACCTATTCGTCCTCAGCCCCCGGCGACAAGAAGTCGGGGCTCTTCGCCTGCTTCGGGAAGATCTTCTCTCGCACGCTCTTCGACAAGGCGGTGCGCGGGCTGTCCCGGGCGTCCTTCAAAGAGTCCGTGCTCCGTCGGTACAAGATCGTCACCGGCCTGCACGGTCGCGACATGGCCGAGCAGGAACAGCGGGCCGCCAACGACAACAACGGACGGGACTCCGACTACAGCGGTGTCATGTTCCGCGGGCTGCCGATCGACGGCTACTCGATCATCGACGAGCTCCCGCTGGACCACTCCACCGCGACGCCGTTCACACAGGCCTACCCCAGCTTCCGACCGCCGTTCTGGTTCCTCGACCTCAACGAGATCTACCTCGCGTTCCACCCCAAGCACATGATGAACGAGGTCATCAAGGACGGCGCCGCACGTCAGCGCGACATGAAAGCGGTCTTCCGCGAGTCGTGGATGCAGATGTTGTGCGAACGCCCGAACCGACTCGCGGTCGCCGTCGGCGTGTAAGCCGTCTCGTTCTCTCACCCCAACCCCACCCCAAACAAAGAGGGTTTCTCCCATGTTCAATTTCTCCTCACTCCTCAAGGGTTTCGGCTTTAGGGCAGATCTCACGCCCCGCCGCGCTGTGTGGCGCGGGTCGACTCCCATCACGCGAGGACAGGTCGCAGCCTTGAACCTGTCCATGGCCAATTCGACGTACAACTCCATCGACCCCGAGAACGACAACTACTGGGGCCGCAACGCCCTGGAGTTGACCGCAGACTCCAACGCTCACGTCAACTACTGCTTGGTGGTGGCACTGGGCACCATCGCTCCCGGGTCGGCCGGACAGTTCGCCATCGCCGGAGAGATCGACATCTTGTGCGGCGTTGGCCAGAACGGCGGATCCGACCTCACCCCGGCGGCGGGTGGGGTGCTCACGTCGTTCCGCAACATCGCCACCAACGTCCCCGGCACTTACGTTGACCGAACGCTGTTCAGCCGACCGGCCGTGGGCACCGGATCGCACGACGACTTGAATGCCCCGGCAGCAATCTTCGGCGTGGTGCTCGAAACCCCGCCCGCGTCCGCGTCTCCCGCCCTCCGTCGGTGTTTGTTCAACGGCATGGGCATCGCACACATGCGCGGCGGCGGAGCCTAATCCGTCCCCCGCTCAGCCAGCACATTCCGTCAGTGCACACCCGGGCGGCGGAGACGCCGTCCGGGGGATTCGATGAAGACCGCGTCCTGGTACATCTCGCAGATGAAGCACCGCGCTGGCAAAAACACCTGGGATTCCCGGGTGGACCCGTGGGACGTGTTCAATTCGGCCGCCTCTGAGGTTGTTGATGCTCGCCCGTGGTCTTTCCTCACGACCACCGAGAGCGTTCCCGCGACCGCCGGACAGGACTTCATCCTCATGCCTCCGGACTTTGAAGCGCTCGAGGACGCCATCGTCGACGGCATCGGCGTTGGCGGCGTGCAGTTGGTTGCTCCGGGCACCATTCGCAAGCACCGCCAACGGACCCGCACATACACCGGCTGGTGGTTTTTGGCCATTGACGGGACCGCGAGACAGGCTTCTACGGCAGTTCCCGCACGGGTTCGCGCCTCGCTGTGGCCGATCCCCACTACGAACGGATCCCCGACGATTGTCATCACCTACCGAAGGCGGTGGGTCGACATGGTCGAAAGCGTCGACGACTCCCGCGTCCCCAATCTCCCGCCCCAGTTCCACCGGGCCATCCTCCTCGGATGCCGCGTCTGGACATGGGAGTACCTGCACCCGGAGCAGCCGGCCGCCGATCGCCCGATCTTCGAGGCGGAGCTTGAGCGATTGTGGAAGCTCGACGAGAGCCAGCAAATCGACTTCGGCCCCATGATCGGCGGGATCGTTGACGAACGCGACGAAGACGACTTCATCCAGATCGGCACCATCACCCCCTGACCTGCCGTTGCATTCACCACACCAAGGAGTCCACCATGCCCACGACCACGACCGGAAAGAACAGATTGTTTGAAGATGCCGAGTTCGGCCTCATGCCGTTCGACCTGCTTCACGGCGAACCCCCGCGTATCAGCTCGTTCACCAACTTCGAGCTTTTGCCCGCATCGTCCGTGGCCGCCGGCTCCGACAAGCTCATGTTTGTCAACACAGGATCGGGCGCTGCCACCATCGGCCGCGCGACCAAGGGAGGCGCATCCATCGCCTGCGCGGCGCTCGCCAACAACGCGGCGGTACTGACCGCCGTGGCGTCGACCGCATTTCGACCTGTCGTGACCGCTACCAGCAGGGTCATCATGCTGGCGCGAATGTCCGTGCCCACCCTCACCAACGTCGTCGTCCAGGCTGGACTCGGGCAAGCCCCTTCCGCCACCGACCCCGGCGCGGCAAACAGCGGAACCGATTCGGCCGAGTTCTTCTTCGACCCCGCAAACGCCCTCTCCAGCGGCCTCGAGACCGCCGTCCTGGGAAACTGGATCGCTCGCTATCGCAACGCGAGCGGTACCGTGTCCTACATCAACACGGGCGTCCCGGTCGTGGCGGGCACCGACTACAACCTGATGATCCAGTACAACGAGGGCCTCCAGCCCGTTTTCTGGGTCAACAACGAGATCAGGGGCGTCGGCACCGTTGGAGGTGGTGTCACTTCGGGAACCACCCTCATCACCCAGCTCGGCGTGAAAACGTCGTCCGGAGCCAGGTCCTTCGAGTGCCGCTACATCAAGATCGGGCGCGACTGCGCCTAACCCAGACATCTCAAGTCCGCGGATGCGGACGGCACAGCCCGAGACCGGATCGAGAGATCCGGCGGGCTTTTTGCGAAGGCCCTTCCCCATCCCGTTCCCAATCAAGGGCGTGTCCAAGGCCGACGCACGCGGCCGGCAGCCCGATGGAACCTGCCCCGACGCGCTGAACGTTCGGGGCGTGTCGCCGCGCACGCGGCGCCGTGGGGGTGGTTCTCGTGAGGGAACGATCAAGGCGTTCATCAACGCCGCCGGACAGGCCGACGCCGGGCCCGTAGGCAAGCGCATCACAGGTGCCGTCCGTTGCGTTCGTTCGTGGAACGAGCAGATCAACCCCGCCGGCAACAACGTAAACGTGACGGACGAGTTCTCAAACTACGCGCTGCCAAACAACTTCAACGGATTCTTCTCGGGTACCGACTTTCGGGGCGAGTACGTCATCTTCTCCAAGGATCCCTCCCAGGCCTATGCGACGATGAACCCCTCGACGGGGATCTATCCCAACGGCCCGTTCTTCCCAACGCAAAGCACCGATCCCCGTGCCGCTTTCAAGGAGTGCCGCGTTGACGCGCTGCCCATCTCCGGGTCAGCAAACTATGGGCTGGCCATCAACTACGCCACGTCGAACCGGGTCCGTCTCACGCTCCGGATCAATCCGACCCCATTCGGCAACCGTGGAGCGTCCTTCCCATCGCTGACGCCCGGCCAGTGCACCAACCTCGCCGTCTTTGTCCGTGGGTCGGCCAATCTCGGGAACTTTGTGTGCGCTTACTTGGTCGCCACGTCGACCAACGTCGTGCAGCTCCGTGTGGAGACGCACGTTGCAGGGACCGTCACCACCTACACCAGCTCCCAGACTCACAACCTGAGCGGCGCCGCGTCTTTGTTCGCGTCGACGCTGAGCCTTGAGCTGGTCGCCACCGCTGGAGCGATCATCTTCCGCGCCGTCTGGTCCGACGAGAACATCGACGAGACGTACACCCTCTCGCAGAACCCGCCAGGCCTGACCCTCGCGTCAAACAACAGGGCTGGCGTCATCTACCGGCACAGCGGATCGTCTGCCTACCGATCCATAGCCAAGATCGAGTACACCAAGATCACGCCGCTCATCCCGGAGGTGCTCCACTCAATCTTTGCGTCTGACGCCGACCGCAACCAAGGCCGCTGGCAGATCCCCAGAGGGTGGGATTCCGTCTACATCACGGACTCCACCATCGAGGGTCACCGCGGCAACTCGAGCGCGTACAGCGAGAACGGGAGCACGCCCACCGTCAACTATCCCACCATCGACAGGGTTGGGGTTTCTCCCGCGTCGGGCGCTCCCGCCGAGGCTCAGATCTACGGCGGTCAGACCAACGGCACCACCGGCGAGGGCGGGGCCAACGCGGGGGGTTCGATGGTCAACCATTCGCGGATCATGCTTCCGAGCGACTACTACACCGACGCGGCGATTGGTGCCCTAACAGAGACCCCCGACATCGAGCTTGCTTGGAACGACAACGACGGGACCATCGACGACACGATCGGAGGCGGATTCCGCATCGATGGGATCGAGGGGACCTACCCATGAGCATTGGCGCAGGAGTTGGAAATCCAGCCGCGTTCACGATGCTGGAGGTGCAGTGCCAGCGGACTCGCTCATCAGTGTCCCGCATCTTCAACCAGTCCGACTTCATCCGGCTCCAGCTCGTGCAAAACATCGCCGGGGTGAAGACGGTCCTGGACCGCAAGGTGGTTTCCACCACGGCCTGGGGCGGCGTTTTCGACACCACCCAAAAGCCCCGACTGCGTGACGCCTACGACGGAACGACCCCCGCTACAAACTACATCGAGGTTTCGATCAACGGGATCGTGGTCGCCCAGCTCAGCCCCAGGAACAGCGACATACCGAACACTTCCGGTCTCGATTACTCCGGGGCCTTCACCCGCCGGGTATGCCTCGTCTTCAACGGGAACAGCGACGGCACCAACAAGCCGTGCCGTGCCGCGGGGGGGCGGATCATCCGTCGCCCACAGACCACCGGCCAGATTCCCAACGCTGGTCGGTCGGACATTCTCGCGTTCGTGGCGGGCGAAATCTGGGGCGCCACCCGGGGCGAATCCACCACGCTGGCCAAGTTCGACAAGACGGCCAATGCCGGCACCGTTCCGACGAACGACGGGCTGCTCGGCAACTACGTTCAGGCTATCGCTCGCCTCATCACATGGCCGAACGAAAGTGGAGTAGACACCACGCGCACGCGAGTTCTCGCTCTTGACGGTTCGGCGGCCTCCGTCGCCGCCCACATCCTTGCCGACAGTGTCACCCAAAAGGTGCACAAGTGGGATCCTGGGGCGCACAACACCGAAGTGCGGGGGTGCGAGCTCATCGCCAACTTCGGGTTCAGGGTCTTCCTCGCGGCTCCGCCGGGCAACAAGGGCATGTGGTACGTCTCGGCTTCGCGGGACACGGGTTCGCGCAAGGCTTGTGAGAACTTCGACCTGTCGGACGCTGGCCTTACCGCCGCCGAACGGGCGTTCAGCGGCACAAGCCCAGGGGTGGGCATCCCCGCCGACTCCATCGTCGCCGTCGCCGAGGTCCCCACCGACGACACGCGAGAGGCTGTCAGCCTCCGCTTGTTGATGTTCTGCTCGCGTTCCATCTACATGCTCGACGGTGACCCCGGGACGGGCGGGAAGGTTGTGCCCATCTCGAACTCTGCCGGCATCGTGGATCGCTCCGCGTGGTGTTATGACAACCGCGGCAACGTCTGGTGGGTCGGCAACGGTGGCTTGCACGCCATGCCGAGGGGGACGCGCGAATACACCAAGACCGACGGTCGACGCCTCCCCGACTTCTTCGACTACACCGACACCAAGAACTTCCAGATCGTGCTGGCGTTCCGGGCCAGCGACAACACCATCCGCGTCTACCTTGTGCCGCGTCCTGGGACCACCGGAGTGAACGGCAAGGCCCTTGTGTACGACATTGAGAACGAGGCGTTCTGGCCGGATGAGTACCCCACCGGGCACGGACCTTCCTCGGTCGTCGAAATCACCGGGCAGAACCCCCAGGACCGAAGCCTGCTGCTGTGCGGGGTCGATGGGTTCGTGCGGGAGCTGTCGGACACGGCCACTTCGGACGACGGAGACCCTATCGACTCGTGGATCAAGCTCACTCCCATGCAGGAGGAAGGCGGGTCCAAGGAGAGCATCGCGACCGGAGTAACGGCCGTCGGCTCCGCCGGCACAGGTTTGCTGAACTGGCTGTGGTACGGCGCGGAAAGCCCCGAAGAGTGCGTGAACCTCGAAATCGGGCGCTACGTCAACGGCGTTCTGACGGGACAACAAGCACCGGACGCTTCCGGAGTGTTCTTCTCAACGCACGCCGGACGGCAAGAATGGGCCGACATGCGTGTCTCGGCCGGGGCGCACATGCTGGTACTCAGGCAGCATTCAGCATCCCAATGGTGGGCAATCGACGACCTTTCGGCACAGATCGGCCCGGCGGGCAACCGCCGGACGCAATAGGAGCAGCACGATGTTTGCAATGCCTTTGATTGCCGCGTCTCCCCAGGTTGGGGCGGGAATGATGGCTGGTGCGGGCGGAGGCGGGCTAAGCGGAATGCTCGCCGCGGCCAACCCGTACTTGATGGTCGGTTCTGTGGGGCTTGCGGGGCTCGGAGCCGTCATGGGAGGACGAGCCCAGAAGAAAGCGAACCGGGCGAACGAGGCCCGCTATCGCCAGATCCTCAACCTGCTTCAAAACCAAGGCTCGGCGGCCAAGCAGGAGATTGCGATGCAGGAGGGGCAGGCACGCGCGGGGATGAAGTCAGGACTGCTGCAGCGCGGGATGACTGGGTCCTCCGCCTACGACGCCTCCATGAACGACAGCCGAGAGCGGGAACAGCGCCAGCGGACCGCCATCGACGAGTCTGTCTCCAGCCGCATTGCCGGGGTGATGGAGAACCGGACCGACACGGCCGGGGCAAACCCATTGACGGGGTTTGCGCAACTCGCCGGAGGGTTGGCGCAGTACGGTGCCAACCTCGACTTCCAGCGCAAGATGCTGGCCATGCTCCAAAACACCAACAGCAACCCCGCCGTCATGGCCAAGCTCCTCGGAGGCTGACATGCCCATCATCGTCCGATACGACGGATCCCCGCTCTTGGCCGGTCTCGACGCCGCTGCCGGCGCTGCGGGCAACGCGATTGCCGGTCGGTCCCAAGGAATGGGTGGGCTCAACGACATGCTCATGCGCCTCGCGCAAGCCCAGATCGCCGAACGCGCCAACCACACCGCCTTCGATCGCAACCTCAAGATGGCCGAAATCGAGGATCGGATGATCCGAAGCCGGCAGAAAGAGGGATTCGACCGTTCGCGTGAGGCCGAGGCACAGGACCGCGACCGGGAGATGCAGGAAGCCGCCGCTCTTGCCATCGCCTATGGATCGGAGCACGGGGTGTTCCCGCCCGCCGGTCTCACCACCAGGCGAGACGTGGAGAACTGGGCATCGGGCTTGCGGACTGACAAGGAGTGGAACAAACGCCTGATGGAAAGCGACCGTCAGCAGAGCATCCGCCAAAGCGAGAAGGACATCGATCGGGCGCGGGAGAAAGAGTCCGTTCAACGTGTCGCGCCGCAGGTTCTTCCGGATTTCTACCTCAGGCCGGAAACACCTCAAACGTTCGACGAGCTCCGAATGGTCTATGCGGACCGCCAGAATCAGGAGGATCGTGCGGACACGGACCGCCGGATTGCAGCGTCCGCTGTGAAGCAAAGAGAGTCCGAAGATCGCTTGCGGTACGTTGCCAACGTCCAGGCGCTTTCCAAGCAGGGCGAGATTTTGCAGGGCCTCATTCAGGCCGCGGGGAGAGAGCTTGCAAGCCTGAAAGACCCACAGTTTGGAGGGATTGCTCAAGGCATGGAGGAGCGGGCACGAGAGTTGGCGACGAGCATCAAGCAGATGCAGTCTCAAATTCAGGAGATCGCCAAGGCCATCACGGCACTCTCCATGGGTGCCGCATCTCAGCCGGCCGCCGCCGCTGCTGCTCCGAACCTCGACGCCATCATCCAAGAGATGGTGCTCCAGGGCATGTCAGACGAGAAGATCGAGGCCGAACTACGGAGGATGGGGCTACAGTAAACCGTGCCGCCCGTCCCGCTCTGATCGGGTACGGTTATGGCCACGCTCAAAATCGGCTTTTCGGCTTTCGCGCCAGGCATCGGCGGTGGTGGATCGGACCCCGACATCGAAGGGTCGTGGGACATCACGCTCGCGAGCGGGGTCAAGGCATTCGACCAGACCATCGTCGTCGCCGCCAACACACCCACAACCAGCACGGTTCTGTGGCAGGCCACCAAGACCGACGGCACAACGCAGCACGGCGTCTCGGGCGCCTCGGCCGCGGCAACCGTGTTTGCTGTGCTTGTTGATCCCGGGGCGTACCCGAGCTCCGGCCTCCCTCTGGGCGTCAGGGCCCTCTACACCAACGCCGCCGGGGCGGTGCTCACCGATGTTGCCTTCCAGCAGCGGGATAACACCATGCCCATCATCCTGCCTGCGAGCGTGCGAGACGCTTCGGGCGCCGAGTACTTCTTGACCAGAATCGAAGGCCGCAACCGCAATGCCTCCAATGCCATTCCCGCCCGCATCGTTGCCTGGAGGTAACACCAGATGTCCACGGTCTCGAACTCCGAAACGATTCAGCAGCGAATCCAGCGCATCCGTGCGGGAACAGCGAACCAGGCACAGAACAATCTTGCCAGCAGGATCGCGGCCGTGCGGGCGTCTATGGGGGCTGGCTCTGGGGATCCAACGCAGGCTCCGACCTCGCCACAATCGCCGGTTGCTGGCGTGGAGGCCCTCGAAGACTACATCATCAGTTCCAGCCCCGAGAGCGACGAGGCCAGATCGGTGTATCTCAAGCGTCTGCGCTCGAGGGTAAACCCGTCCGACGTTTCGCTCGGCGCTCCCATGCCCAACTACGACGCGATGAGCACCGCGACGCTGCGGGCGATGCTCACGCCGCCGGCGCCGGCTCCGAAGGGCGTGGTTCGGGACGTGCTCGACCAGCTCCAGGCCGGGTCGTTTGACGTGAGTCGGCAGATCTCGGGTGCTGTTGAATACGCAGGAATCCCGTACATTTCGGAGCTCGCCCGGAAAGACGCTCTCTCGAAGGGTTCTCAGGCGGAGGGCTACGGCCCGCCAGAAACCATGCTCGGGACCGTTGCCCGCGCAGCTCCGAGCATGGCGCCCCCAATTACTGTCGCCGCGTTGACCGGGGGGGCCGGAACCGTCCCCATGGCGGCCGCCATGTTGACCGCGGGCATTCAATCCGGTTCCTCTCAATTCCTAGATGCAAAGCAGCGTGGTGCATCCGACGCGACGGCGCGTCTTGAAGGGCTTGGCATGGGCGCCTTCACGACGGCCTCAAGCGTTATCCCTTTGGGTCAGTACCTCAAACGACTGGCTCCCAGCGTCTTCCAGAAGTACATGGGGGAGGCCGCGTCGGCGGGGGCAAGGGGGCTGCTTGGCGAGGCCGCCAAGGCGTTTGTCAAGGAAGGCACCCAAGAAGCGTCCGAGGAAATAGTTTCCATGGCCCTCCAGCGCTGGGCCGAAGACGATCCCAGCGCATGGGAGGGGTTTGTCGGCCGTGTGACGCAGGCCGGTCTCGTCGGCGGCATTCTCGGCGCGGGAACCGATGTCACGCTCGCAGCGCCGCAGCTCGCGCAGCGGTTTGTGGACAAGCGGGAAGCCCGGAAGTCCGCGGACATCCGAATCGCTTACGAGACCGCGCGGATGGTGCAGGATGCGACACAGGCCGCCCACGAGCAGTTCCGACGGTCCAGGACGAGCATTCCCAGCACGAACGAACCGAACGCTCGCTCACAGGAAGATGCCTCTGGTTCAGTGTTCGACCAGGCTCTTCTGGTGCTCAACGACCCCAACGTGGACGAGCAGACCAGGCGAGCGCGACAGGCCTTTGCTCAGCAGGATCCGGGCGGATTCATGCAGGCCATCCGTCGCAGGAGGAACGCCGACACAGCCAGCACGGCGACGGTGCCGAAGGGTGCGATCGAAAATGAGGCTACCGACGAAGACATCAGACACTTGTTCGGAACCACGTCCTCGTTGAACAACAAGGACGCAGAAGCGAATATGGCCACTCGGGACGACACGCCAGCTTACCGGGACTGGCGTTGGGAGCGTGACGCCCGAAACGCCGGCAAGATCAAGCCCAACAGGCCGGGCCAGAAGTTCACGCCCGAGCAGATTGAGAACGTCACGGCATGGGTGGAGGGGCTTGGGCTCACCGTTACCAAGACATCGCCGACGATGATCCGTGTGGTCGGGTCACCGCGCGACGCAATTCAAGACCTCAGCAAGTACGGCGCCAAGGGCGTGCGAGATGAGGCGAATGCGACGCTTCGGGCCCAAGAAGCAAAAGCTGATTCCGAAAGACGCCAGAAGGCGCAGCAGGAGGCCGACGCGCGCCCATCCGCCGCCTTTATCCACGAGACGTTCGGCCGCGGAGCCATGAACGCTTTCAATCAGGCCAAGCTGTCCGACTTCCTTGAGGGCAAGGACGACCGGCCACGGATCATCGTGAACGTCGACAACATCCGTGATGGCCTTGAGAAGTACGGCGCGATCAAAAAGGATGTGGAAGGGAAGACCACCGGGTTCGACTTTGGTCCGATCCGCGAAGCCTATCAGCGCTCTCTCTCGGCGGGGGTGAAACGGCCCTCCCCCGAAGCGAACAACCAGGGGGAGGATTCCCACTATGCCGCCTACGCCGAAACGTCGAAGTCAAACGGCGAGGCGAAGGCAAAGCCGGACGACTCGCCGGCGGACATCAAACCGGAGGAGGTGTCCTCCCTCCACACGGTGTACCGGGGGGCAAAGACGGACGCTCCGCCTTTCCAGGTGGCAGGTCGGAAGATCGCCGAGGCTGTCGGCGGGAAGTGGATCTCGGGTCCGATCAAGACCCCGGGCCGCATCGTGGGGAAAGTCCGCAAGGACTACAAGGGTGACTTCCGGGAACTCAAAGACGTGGTCCGCGGGACCATCGAGGTCGACACCCCGGAGGCGGCCGCGAAGGTCCTCTCCTCGCTGCCCGAACATCTCGACGTTGCCCGGGTAAAGGACCGCTTCACGACGCCGACGGAACTGGGGTACTCGGACATCCTCGCCAACGTCCGCCTGCCCTCGGGCACCATTGCCGAAATCCAGGTCAACATCCCCGAGGTGCTCGCGTACAAGGCTGGTCGTGGCCACAAGATCTACGAGGAGTGGTCTCCCCTCGACGAGAAGATGAAGCGCGGCACCATCACCAACGAGGAGATGGCAAAGAAGACGGCTCTCGAAGATGAATCGAAGGCGGGCTACCGAGCGGCCTTGGACGCCGCTCGCCGCCGCGCCGCCTCGGCCGCGAACTCCTCGGGCGAGACCGAGTCGTCCTCCAGCCTGCGGGGTCGTCCGCCGGAAAAGAGCGACCGGCCGTCGGCGGAAAGCACCCAGACCGAGTCCAAGCCGTCCAGCACGGCCGACACCTTGAACGCACCCTCTGAGTCCCACATGGGACCCCGAGGCAGCGGATCGGGCAGCGGGATGGTGCGGGAGTCCGGCACGCCTGATGCTACGCAGGCCGTGGGGGCCAAGTTCGTTCGTAATCCGTCCGTGCCCGGTAACGTCGATGTCACCGAGAACGGCGGAGGTAAGATCTCCGCGAAGGAGTCCTCCAATGTCGATGCCCGCGATCCTGAGCTTCCTGGCCAACGCGACAAGTCCGTCGGCGGTGCTAGCCAAGGGGGCGGAGGCGACGGCGACGGAGCTGCGGGAGGGGTGGATTCTGGAGCCGAAGTCGTTCGACCCGGACAGCGTGGAGGCCGCGGAGGCCGCCGAGGTAGAGGCGCGAAACCTGGCCAGAGCACGGCGTCGGTGGTCGAAGCTGACGCCGGAGCATCGGACAACGCTGCTGGGGGCGGCACGGATGGTGGGCGTGAGCCCGTCGGAAGTCCGCGCAAGCCTCGACTGAACCCCGAGGATCTGCCCCCTCAGGACCGCAACCACACGATCAAGCGCGGCTCCGAGATGGCGCCGTCCAGCAACACCGGGAAGTTCGCCGCCAACCTCGACGCCATCAAGCTCCTCCGGACACTGGAGTCCGAGGACCGCAACCCCACGCCCGAGGAGAAGGCCGTCCTCGCCCGCTACACCGGGTGGGGTTGGGCAGGGGAGTATTTCAACCGCGACAACGCCCGGTACGCCAAGCAGTACCAGACGCTGGAAAATCTTCTCACCAAGGAGGAGTTCGCGTCCGCCCGCGCCAGCACCACGAACGCCCACTACACCGCACCCCAGGTCATCTCCGCCATGTGGGACATGGCCGAACGCATGGGGTTCAAGGGGGGCAACGTGCTGGAACCTGCCGCCGGCGTGGGGCACTTCTTGGGTTTGATGCCCGGGACCGTCGCCGAAGAGAGCAATCTCATCGGCGTCGAGCTCGACAGCCTTTCCGGCCGCATCCTGCGCAAGCTGTACCCACAGGCCCGCATTGAAGTGAAGGGGTTCCAAGACACGCGGATCCCGAACAACTCGATTGACTTGGCCATCAGCAACGTGCCTTTCGGCTCGTACATCATCGCAGGCAAGGACTACAGCGACCTTCGCATCCACGATTACTTTTTCGCCCGCTCCCTCGACAAAGTTCGCCCTGGCGGGCTCGTCATGTTCATCACCAGCGACGGCACGATGGACAAAGGCGGGACGAAGGTTCGCGCGATGCTTTCCCAGAAGGCGGACCTCGTCGCCGCATTCCGTTTGCCCAACGACGCTTTCCAGGAGAACGCCGGGACCGCTGTCACCACGGACATCATCATCCTCCGGAAAAAGGACGGCAGCGGATTCCAAGGGGCCGACTGGATCAACACCACCGAGGTCGGGCGCTGGCCCCTCAAAACCCTCACGGACAAGATCGACCGCCAGATCGACAAGGTGACGGAGGACTACAGAGCCGGCAAGCTCTCCTTTGAAAAGGGGCAAGAACGCATGGCCGCCCTGCGAGAGGAGCGGGAGCGGTGGGTCAAACTTGCCGACGACCGGGAGACTGTCCCCATCGAGGCAAACGAGTACTTCGCCGCGCACCCCGAGAACGCTCTCGGTCGGCATTCTCTGGCCGGAACGATGTACGGAGCCGGGGACTATGCCCTCACTTCCATCCGTGGGCAAGACCTTGAGGCCGACCTCAAGAAGGCCACCGAGCGGCTTCCCGAGAACATCGCCGGTTTGGGGTCTACTCCGCTTGAGCTCGAAGATACCGCGCCTCTTGCGCAGGGCGAGCGGCAGGGTTCATACGTCATCCGGGGCGGGGAGTTCAAGCGAGTCGTGGGTGAAGGATTCGAGGACGCCGACTGGCTCACCATCAAAAAGACATCAGGGGACTACGACGGCAAGATCGACGCCAAGGAACGAGCGAAGCGGATCGAGATCGCCAAGGATTGGATCGGACTTCGGACCGTGGCTAGGGCCCTTTTCGACGCTGAAAACACCGATGGGGTTTCCAAGGACGAACTCGACAAGCTCCGCGCCGACCTCAACAGGACATACGACGCCTACGTCAAAAAGCACGGCACCCTGACCAAAGAGCAGGCCCACAACGAGCGAGCTGCGTTCCTGCGCGACGACGACGACTACCCCCTCCTCCAGTCGATGGAGCAGGAGCGAACCGTCAAGGTCATGCGCAAGCGCAAGGGCAGGGACGTGGAGGTCGCCACAAAGGAGTACGTCAAGGGCGACATCTTCACGAGGCGGATCCGCCGCCCACGCCGGATGCCCAAGAAAGCCGAGAACGTCTCCGACGCAATCGGGATTAGCCTCGGTTACCGCAACACCATCGACGTGGATCTCGTCGCCCAGCTTCTCGGGATCACCCCGGAGCGGGCCAAGCAGGAGATTCTGGACAGCGGCAGAGCGTTCGAGAATCCTGACACCGGGATCATGGAGCCCAGGGAGCGGTATCTGTCGGGCAACGTTCGGGTGAAGCTGGAGCAGGCCCGCAAGGCTGCGGCCGACGCCCCCGAATACGAGCGGAACGTCGCCGCGCTCGAGGCTGTGCAGCCCGCCCGCGTTCCCATCGCCGAGGTGGATTTCAATCTGTCTTCCAGGTGGATCCCCACCGAAGTCACGTCCGCGTTCGCGTCTTTCCTGTTCGAGGCGCCGACCACGGTCTACTACGCCAAGGCCGCAAACGGTTACGCGGTGATGGGCGGGCGCCGCACCGTCGCCGCGACGGAAACCTGGGGCACCGCAGACATGGACGGTGCGGCACTTCTCACGCACGCCCTCAACGGCACCCTGCCCGAGGTTCGCAAATCAGAGGGGTTTGGGTCCCAAAGGACCACGTTCGTCGACCGCGACGCGACCGTTGCCGCCCAGGCCATGGTGGAGCGGATGCAAAAGGCATTCTCGACGTGGGCCAGGACTTCCGCAGATGAGATCGACTTTCGGGAGACCAAGACGATCGCCCGGGACGCAATGGAACAGGTCTACAACGAGGTCAACAACTCGGTCGTTCCGGCCCAGTACGACGGCTCTTATCTTGTCCTCCCCGGCCTGACGGAGACCGTGCGGCGACTCCCGCACAGGCTGTCGATCGTGGCGCGAGTGCTCCAAGAAGGATCGGCGGTCATGGCCCATGGGGTGGGGTCGGGCAAGACCTTCTCTCAGATCGTTCTCGCCATGGAGATGCGGAGGCTTGGCCTGGCAAAGAAGCCCATGATCGTGGTGCAGAAGGCGACCATTGGGCAGTTCGCCGCATCGTTCCGCCAGGCCTATCCCGACGCCAGAATCTTGGTGGCCAACGAGAAGACCTTCGCCGCGAAGAACCGCAAGCGCCTCATGGCGCAAATCGCTCTCGGAGATTACGACGCCGTCATCGTCACCCAGCCTCAGTTTGATCTTCTCGACAACAAGCCGGAGACCATGCGGGCGTTCATTGGTGCGAGGATCAGCGAGCTTGAGTCTGCTATCCGAGAGGCCAAGGCGCAGGCGGGAGGACGGGACCCCACCGTCAAGCAGCTCGAAGCAGCGAAGAAGAACCTCGAAGCCCGACTCGTCAAAATGCTCGACGCCGCGGCCAAGCGAAAGGACCGCGCGGTGTTCTTTGAAGAGTTGGGTGTGGATGCGCTGCTCATCGACGAGGCGCACGCCTACAAGCGCATGGCCCTCGTCACCCGCAAGATGGGTGTGAAAGGGATTCCTTCCGGTCAGTCTCAGCGGTCGATCGGTTTGGAGCTCAAAGCCAGTCAGATCCAGACCAAGACCGGCGGGAAAAATGTCATCCTTGCCACGGGCACGCCCATCACCAACACGATGGCCGAGGCCTATGTCATGCTCAAGCTCGCCACGCCGAATGTGCTGCGCGAGTACAACATCGACACGTTCGACGACTTCGCCAACACCTTCGGGACCACCCAGACCAAACTCGAAGTGACCTGGTCGAACAAATGGAAAATGGTTACCCGGTTCAACCGTTTCACGAACGGTGCTGAGCTGGTGGCCATGATCCGAGCCGGGTTCGACGTGAAGATGGGCAACAAAGAACTGGGGCTCAAGGTTCCAGCGATCAAGGGCGGAAAGCCCGAACTGGTCAAGGTCCAGAAGACCAACGGCGGTGAGCAGATCGACTCGTGGCTCGGAAACGTCGCCGACACGTTTGAAAATCTCAAAGGTAAAGAGCGGGCAGAGGCCGGCTGGGTGCCCATCTTCACGATGCAGGCAGGCATGGCCGCGGCGCTCGACCCAAGGCTCATCGACCCCAGCCTCCCGGACGAGCCCGGATCAAAGGCCAACGTCGCCGCCGATCGGATTGCCGAGATCTACAAGCGCACGGACGGTGTCGCCGGCACGCAACTCGTGTTCGCCGACCGGTTCAAGCCGATGAACACGGATCTTCTCCAGTCCTTCGCGGGAGGGGCTTCGCAGGAGGTGCAGATTTCGCAAGAAGACGTTGAGGCCGAATCCAACGAAGAGATTCAAGACGAGGGCTCCGAAGGGGAAGAGTCCGCCCAGTCCGCGGCCGAGGATGAAGCCTTCGCCGCCGAGGGGTTCAACCTCTACAAGGACCTCCGGGACAAGCTGGTCGCCCGCGGCATCCCGCGCGACCAGATCGCCATCATCCACGAGTACAACAGCGACAAAAAGCGGGAGCAGCTTTTCGCCTCCGTCAACCGGGGAGACATTCGCGTCCTGATCGGGTCGACGGAGAAGATGGGTGTGGGCGTCAACGTGCAGGAGCGTCTGGTCGCCATGCAC
>ERZ1066130.339-NODE-339-length-19073-cov-11.882059_pt1 | contig 19073 bp, 14 predicted proteins | sample MGYA00382777_ERZ1066130 | MGnify/ENA primary metagenome ERZ1066130 (study PRJEB33369, sample SAMEA5778360) | biofilm metagenome | biome: Industrial cooling water; feature: Water cooling tower basin; material: Biofilm | place: United Arab Emirates | collected...
AGTTAAAAAGTAGTTGGCTGGTCTCGCCTGAGGCGAGATCCACCCGTGCGAGAACGTAGAACTTGACTGATTCAGGTCGCATGGTCTGGAATCGGAGCTGACGATAGTGAAAAAGAAGTTGGCTGGTCTCGGTTAAAACGGGATTTGTCCGGGCAAAAGAAAAGATGATGGAAAAGGTAAAAACATACATTCTGGATTCCATTGAGGAAATACGCACCAAAGTGTCGTGGCCTAAATTCAATGAACTTCAAAGCAGCGCTATTTTAGTTTTAGTGGCTTCTTTGATTTTTGCCATCATCATTATGCTGGTAGATATCAGTTTTATGAATGGCCTTTCGTGGTTATACAACGAGGCAGCCAAATAAAGGATATGACCATGAGCGAGTTAAAGTGGTATGTACTCCGGGTCATCAGCGGACAGGAAAAGAAGATAAAGTCTTACCTGGAAAATGAGATCGAGCGATCAAAGTTGAAGGATTTTATCCCTCAGATTATGATCCCCTCGGAGAAGGTATATGAAATGCGTAACGGTAAAAAACGTGTGCGGGAGAGAAATTTTTTCCCTGGATATGTTTTGGTATCGGCTGACTTAAGTAATGGGGAAGCCTATCATACGGTGAATAACATCCCCGGTGTGATTGGATTTCTGGGATCGAATGGCTCCAGCGCCACCAACAAGGAGCCGGTTGCTCTCCGCCAGTCGGAAGTGAATCGGATCTTAGGAAAAGTGGATGAAGTAGAGCAACTGGATGAGAAACTGGAAACTCCTTTTATCAAGGGAGAATCGGTGAAAGTGATGGATGGTCCTTTCAGTGGTTTTACCGGGTCAGTGGAAGAAATTTTTGAAGACAAGAAGAAGCTAAACGTAATGGTGAAAATCTTTGGACGAAACACCCCCGTGGAGCTCAGTTATATGCAAGTTGAAAAGTTAGACTAAGAGAATACAACCATGGCAAAGGAAGTAACAGGATATTTGAAGCTGCAAGTAAAAGGTGGCGCTGCCAATCCGGCACCGCCCATCGGTCCGGCTTTGGGTTCCAAAGGTTTGAACATTATGGATTTTTGCAAGCAGTTCAATGCCCGCACCCAGGACAAACCGGGTCAGGTATTGCCTGTGCTCATTACCATCTATAATGACAAGTCATTTGATTTTGTGATCAAAACCCCTCCTGCGGCTGTTTTGATCATGGAGTCCATCAAAATTCAAAAAGGTTCTAAAGAGCCCAACCGATTAAAGGTAGGTTCTATTTCATGGGATCAGATCAAAAAAATTGCTGAACTGAAAATGCCTGACCTCAATGCGTTTAAGATTGAGTCGGCTATGAAAATGGTGGCAGGTACAGCACGCAGCATGGGTGTCACCGTTAGTGGTAAAGCCCCTTGGGAAAATTAATTAAAGCCATTCCAGACATTTATAACTATGGCACGAATCAGTAAAAACAGAAAAGCGGTAGAAGCGAAATACAATGCAGACAAAGAATATTCTTTGGATGATGCTTCTGCCCTTCTAAAAGACATTACGTTTACCAAGTTTGACTCATCGGTAGACCTAGACATCCGCTTGGGGGTAGACCCTAAGAAATCCGATCAGATGGTTCGCGGTGTAGTAGCGTTACCTCATGGTTTGGGTAAAGTTGTTCGGACACTCGTGCTTTGCACACCTGACAAAGTACAGGAGGCCAAAGACAACGGTGCCGAGTATGTAGGATTAGATGAATACATCACCAAAATCGAAGGCGGATGGACAGACATCGATGTGATCATCTGTACCCCTACCGTGATGGCGAAAGTAGGTAAATTAGGTAAGGTGTTAGGCCCCCGCGGGTTAATGCCTAACCCGAAGTCAGGAACCGTTACGCTCGAAGTAGGCAAAGCTGTTCGGGAAGTAAAAGCGGGTAAAGTAGACTTCAAAATCGACAAACAAGGAATTATCCATGCGAGTATTGGTAAGGCTTCCTTCAGCGCAGACAAGATCAAAGACAATGCGACTGAACTTATCAATATGGTAGCAAAGCTGAAGCCGGCATCGGCCAAGGGGACATATATACAAAGTGTTACGCTTTCCTCAACGATGAGCCCCGGCATTCGGATCGATAAGAGTAGTATAGGAGTATAAGGTCTGTAACATTAACCATCATGACCAAAGAGGAAAAAGGACTAATTATTGATGAGTTGGCGGAGAAATTCTCTCAGAACTCACACTTCTATATTACCGATGCTTCAGGCCTGACGGTAGAGCAAATCAATGCTTTCCGGAAGCTTTGTTTCAAAGCGGGTGTGGAATACCGGGTGTATAAAAATACACTCATCCGCAAAGCGCTTGAGAAGCAAAACGGTAATTACGAAGAGATTTACAAAGCGTTACACGGATTTTCCGGGGTGATTTTCTCGAAGGAAGCAGGCAATGCTCCCGCGAAGGTTATCCAGGAATATCGCAAAAAGCTAAAGGACAGACCTGCTCTGAAGGCGGCATCGATTGACTCGGCCGTTTTTGTAGGAGAGGAACACCTCAGCACCCTGGCCGAGTTAAAGAGCAAAAATGAGCTCATTGGCGAAGTCATTTCCTTGTTGCAGTCACCGGCCAAGAATGTATTGTCTGCTCTGTTGAGTGGAAAGAGTACGGTGGCAGGACTGGTGAAGGCACTGGAAGAAAGAAAACAATAACTATTAAACTGAACATCTTAAATTTTTATCAATCATGGCGGACATCAAATCACTTGGCGATCAACTGGTAGAACTTACTGTGAAGGAAGTAAGCGAATTAGCTTCTTACCTGAAGGAAACATATGGCATTGAGCCTGCAGCCGCAGCGGTTGTGGCGGGCCCTGCCGCAGGAGCTTCTGGCGGTGGCGCAGCAGCTGCTGAAAAGACCAATTTCGATGTAATTTTGAAGGCAGCAGGTCCTAACAAATTACAGATCGTGAAATTGGTGAAAGAATTAACAGGTCTGGGCTTGAAAGAAGCAAAAGACGTAGTTGATGGCGCACCTAAAACAATCAAAGAAGGCTTACCAAAAGATGAAGCTGAAAGCTTAAAGAAGCAACTCGTAGAGGCTGGTGCCGAAATCGAGTTGAAGTAATTCTTCTTGAAGACGAAGGGCACCGTCTGAACAGTAAATTCAGACCCCATGCCTTCCGGCACACGTCCGGATGGCATTGGGGTTTGACTGTTTGTGCCCATAGTAGTTAATGGTAGTCCGGGAACCTTAAAATTCTGAAGACCTTGGCAAAAAAAAATAGTAATAACAGGATCGACTTCTCATCCATTGAAAAGATAATCGACTATCCTGATTTTCTGGACGTTCAGCTCCAGTCGTTTAAAGATTTTTTGCAGATCGAAACTCCTGCAGAAAAACGTCAGAATGAAGGACTCTTCAAAGTATTTGCAGAGAACTTCCCCATCACCGACTCCCGCGAAAATTTCGTGCTGGAGTTTGTGGATTATACCATCGATCCACCTAAGTATTCGGTGGACGAGTGTATTGACCGCGGCCTGACGTATTCTGTTCCATTGAAGGCAAAACTTCGCCTCACCTGTAACGATGAGGACAACGAAGATTTCCAAACCATCGAACAGGAAGTCTTTTTGGGGAATATTCCTTACATGACCGAAAAAGGCTCCTTTGTGATCAACGGAGCTGAGCGTGTGATTGTATCTCAGTTGCACCGGTCACCCGGTGTGTTCTTCGCCATGAGCAAACACACCAATGGAACCAAACTATACTCCGCGCGGATCATCCCTTTCAAAGGTTCATGGATTGAATTTGCCACGGACGTCAACGCGGTCATGTATGCCTACATCGACCGTAAAAAGAAATTCCCGGTGACCACCCTTCTCCGGGCCATTGGCTACGGAACGGATAAAGACATTCTAGATTTGTTTGGCTTGTCAGAAGAAGTAGAAGCCAACAAAAACACGCTTAAGAAAACCGTTGATCGCAAATTAGCCGCCCGTGTGTTGAAAACATGGACGGAAGACTTTGTGGATGAAGATACCGGTGAAGTAGTTTCCATTGATCGTAACGAGGTGCTGCTGGAGCGTGATCACGTGATCACAGCCGAAGATGTAGATGTGATTCTGGAGTCCGGTGTCAAGTCCATCATCCTCCACAGAGATGATGTGAACGTGGCTGACTATCAGATCATCTTCAATACACTAGCAAAAGACAATTCCAACTCTGAAAAAGAAGCGGTCGAGCAAATCTATCGTCAACTCAGAAATACCGAAGCGCCTGATGAGCAAACAGCCCGGGATATCATCCAGAGTTTGTTCTTCAGTGAAAAGCGGTATGACCTGGGTGAAGTAGGACGCTACCGCATTAATAAAAAATTAGGCCTGGAGCTAAGCGCAGACCAACGCGTCTTGACCACTCAGGATATTATTCTGATTGTGAAATACCTGATTGGCTTGATTAACTCCAAGGCGTTGATCGATGATATTGACCACTTGAGCAACAGACGAGTGCGCACCGTGGGTGAGCAATTGTACTCGCAGTTTGGGGTAGGTCTTGCCCGGATGGCCCGAACCATCAAAGAGCGGATGAATGTTCGCGATAATGAAGACTTTAAGCCGGTTGATCTGATCAACGCGCGCACCTTGTCATCGGTGATCAATTCATTCTTTGGAACCAATCAGCTTTCACAGTTCATGGATCAAACCAATCCATTGGCTGAGATTACTCACAAAAGAAGAATGTCGGCACTCGGGCCAGGTGGTCTTTCACGTGAGCGTGCCGGTTTTGAAGTACGGGATGTTCATTATACCCACTATGGTCGGTTGTGTACCATTGAAACTCCGGAAGGGCCGAACATCGGTTTGATATCGTCTCTCTGTGTTCATGCAAAAGTGAACAAGATGGGCTTTATTGAAACACCTTACCGCAGGGTGGAGAATGGAAAAGTAAAATCAAAAGAATTAATCTTCCTCACGGCTGAGGAAGAAGATACACATAACATCGCACAGGCCAATGTGAAGCTAAAAGCCAGTGGCGAGTTTGAAGCCGAAAAAGTAAAAGCACGTTTTGAGGGAGACTTCCCGGTGGTTGAACCATCGGAGATCAAGTACATGGACATTGCGCCCAATCAAATCGTTTCTATTGCTGCCTCGCTGATTCCTTTCCTCGAGCATGATGATGCTAACCGTGCCCTGATGGGTTCAAACATGCAACGTCAGGCGGTTCCGTTGATCCGTCCGGAAGCTCCGATTGTAGGAACCGGATTGGAAGCGCGTATCGCCATGGATTCACGGGCGCTTGTGCTGGCTGAAGCCAACGGAGTGGTGGATTATGTGGATGCCAAGAAAATTGTGATCAAGTACGAAGTATCGGAAGAGCAGCAAATGATTCGCTTTGAAGATGAGTACAAGACGTATAGCCTTATCAAGTTCCGCAGAACCAATCAGGATACTTGTGTCAACCTGACTCCTTTGGTTAAGAAAGGTGAGAAAGTTGCGAAAGGTCAGCCTTTGTGCCAGGGATATGGTACGGCCAATGGAGAACTTGCTTTAGGAAGAAACCTACTGGTAGCGTACATGCCATGGCAGGGATACAATTTTGAAGATGCGATCGTTATTTCAGAACGCGTGGTGCGTGACGATGTATACACCTCTATTCACATTGAAGAATTTGAGTTGGAAGTTCGTGACACCAAGCGCGGGGAAGAAGAGTTAACATCGGAAATACCTAACGTAAGCGAAGAAGCGGTGAAGCATTTGGATGAGAATGGTATCATTCGCATCGGTGCTGAAGTGAAGGAGGGTGATATTCTGATCGGTAAGATTACTCCAAAGGGAGAAACCGACCCGACACCGGAAGAAAAACTGTTACGCGCCATCTTTGGTGACAAAGCTGGTGACGTGAAAGACGCTTCGATGAAGGCGCCTCCCTCATTAAAAGGAGTTGTGATTGATACGAAGCTCTTCTCACGCCCCAAGCGTGACAAAGACCTTCGCACCAAGAATAAAAAAGAACTGGATGCGCTCAAGTCACGCTATAGCAAATCGTTGACAGATCTGCGCAACGACATGATCAAAAAACTGACCAGCCTCCTGACGGGCAAAACCAGCCAGGGTGTGCGTCATAAGTTTGGTGACGAGTTGATCAGCAAGGGAGTGAAATTCACCTCGAAGGTGATTGAAAGCAATCTCTTCCCGGACAAAAATATTTATCGCGATGAGAGCAACTATGCCGTGCCAGAGGAAGTAAACCTGATCTCTGACATTAGCCTGGATGCATGGACTACTGACGAACCAACCAATGATCTGGTGGCTGAGTTGGTGAAGAATTACATCAATCGCAGAAATGTTATTTCCGGTGAATTTAAGCGTGAACGATTTACATTGGAAGTGGGCGATGAACTGCCCGCTGGCATCGTTCAGTTAGCAAAAGTTTATATCGCTAAAAAGCGCAAGCTGAAGGTTGGAGATAAGATGGCCGGTCGTCACGGAAACAAAGGCGTGGTAGCCCGTATTGTTCGGGAGGAAGATATGCCATTCCTGGAAGACGGAACTCCGGTGGACATCTGTTTGAACCCCCTGGGTGTGCCTTCTCGTATGAATCTGGGTCAGATTTATGAAACGGTGTTGGCATGGGCCGGTAAGAAATTAGGACGCAGGTATGCTACTCCTATTTTTGACGGAGCTTCCATGGAGCAGGTGGCGGCCGAATTAGCGGAAGCCCAGCTTCCTGAATATGGCAGAACCTATCTGTATGACGGTTTGACCGGAGAGAAATTTGATCAGCCTGTCACGGTAGGAATGGCCTACATGTTGAAACTGGGTCACCTGGTAGACGATAAAATGCATGCACGTTCCATCGGGCCGTACTCACTCATTACGCAACAGCCGTTGGGTGGTAAGGCACAGTTTGGTGGTCAGCGTTTTGGAGAAATGGAAGTGTGGGCGATTGAGGCCTTTGGTGCATCTCATATTCTTCAGGAAATCCTGACGGTGAAATCAGATGATGTTATCGGTCGTGCCAAAGCTTATGAATCGATTGTTAAAGGGGAGAACATGCGCAAGCCAAATATCCCTGAATCGTTCAATGTATTGGTACATGAATTGAGAGGCTTGGCCCTTGAGATTACGATGGATTAAATGGGGATCAGGCATTAGGCACGAGGGAAGACCCCCATGCCTGGTGCCCAATGCCTACTAGTAAAATGAATTTAGTTAACTGAAAACTTGAATTATGTCTTTCAGAAAAAATAAAAAGATCAACAACGATTTCTCCAAGATCACCATTAGTCTGGCCTCTCCCGAATCAATTCTGGAAAGTTCACACGGTGAAGTGACGCAGCCTGAAACCATCAACTACCGTACCTACAAGCCGGAGATGGGTGGTTTGTTTTGCGAACGCATTTTTGGGCCGGTGAAAGATTGGGAGTGTCATTGTGGTAAGTACAAACGCATCCGGTACAAGGGGATCATCTGCGACCGTTGCGGGGTGGAGGTAACAGAGAAAAAAGTCAGACGTGAACGGATGGGGCACATCGAATTGGTGACACCCGTAGCGCACATCTGGTATTTCCGTTCGCTTCCCAATAAGATCGGTTACCTGTTAGGATTACCTACCAAAAAACTGGATCAGATTATTTACTACGAACGCTATGTGGTTATTCAGCCAGGAACAAAAGAAGAGGACGGTATCAATCGCCTGGACTTCCTGACCGAAGAAGAATACCTGGATATTGTAGACAAGCTTCCGCGCGAGAATCAGATGTTGGATGACAATGATCCAAAGAAGTTCATTGCCAAAATGGGAGCCGATGCGTTGGAGATGTTATTGTCCCGGTTGAAACTGGACGAACTTTCGTATGAATTGCGCCACCAGGCAGCAACCGACACCTCCCAGCAGCGGAAGGCCGAAGCGTTGAAGCGTCTGAAAGTGGTGGAAGCTTTCCGCGATGCAAATACACGCGTGGAAAACCGACCTGAGTGGATGGTCATTAAAATGGTTCCGGTGATCCCACCTGAACTGCGTCCCTTGGTTCCGTTGGATGGTGGACGTTTTGCTACCTCCGATTTAAATGATTTATACAGACGCGTAATTATCCGCAATAACCGTCTGAAGCGTTTGATTGATATTAAAGCTCCGGAAGTAATTCTCCGGAATGAGAAGCGTATGCTTCAGGAAGCCGTTGACTCACTGTTCGACAACTCCCGTAAGGTAAATGCCGTTCGCTCTGATGGAAACCGCGCGTTGAAATCGTTGAGCGATATGCTCAAGGGTAAGCAAGGACGTTTCCGTCAGAATTTGTTGGGTAAGCGTGTAGATTACTCGGGTCGTTCGGTTATTGTGGTGGGCCCTGAACTGAAACTGCATGAGTGCGGATTGCCCAAAGATATGGCGGCTGAATTGTTTAAGCCATTCATTATCCGCAAGCTGATTGAAAGAGGAATTGTCAAGACCGTTAAGTCGGCCAAGAAAATTGTAGATCGCAAAGATCCGGTAGTATGGGATATTCTGGAAAACGTTTTGAAAGGACACCCTGTTCTTTTGAACCGCGCCCCAACACTTCACCGCTTGGGTATTCAGGCATTCCAGCCTAAACTGATTGAAGGAAAAGCGATACAGCTTCACCCGTTAGTATGTACAGCCTTTAACGCTGACTTTGATGGTGACCAGATGGCCGTACACGTACCTCTTGGTCAGGAGGCGATTCTGGAGGCTTCTATGCTGATGCTTTCATCACATAACATCTTAAACCCTTCCAACGGAGCACCGATCACCGTTCCTTCGCAGGACATGGTGTTGGGCTTGTATTATTTGACTAAAGGAAGAAAAGGTCAGTTGGGTGAAGGCAAAACCTTCTATTCACCCGAGGAAGTAATCATCGCCTACAATGAAGGCAAGCTGGCGAAGCACGCCATCGTGAAAGTGCGCGTGAATGTCAAAGACAAGAAAACAGGTGAACTATCGCGCAAACTGGTAGAAACAGTGGCCGGAAGAGTAATCTTTAATCAGGTGGTGCCGGAAGAAGTTGGCTTTGTGGATGAACTGCTGACCAAGAAAAAACTTCAGACCATTATTGCAGACGTATATAAATCTGCCGGCCAGGCAAAAACTGCCAGGTTCCTGGATGACATCAAGGATTTAGGTTTCCAGATGGCATACAAGGGAGGTTTGAGCATGGGCTTAAATGATGTAAAAGTACCGGCTGAAAAGAAAAAGTTGGTAGAGGATGCTCAGAAAGAAGTTGATTCCGTCTGGAACAACTACATGATGGGTTTGATCACCGACAACGAACGTTACAACCAGGTAATTGATATCTGGACCCGCACCAATACGTTGTTGACCAACACGCTGATGAAGCAATTGGAAGAAGATCAGCAAGGATTCAACTCCATCTATATGATGATGCACTCAGGAGCCCGTGGTTCCCGTGAACAGGTGCGTCAGTTGGGTGGAATGCGCGGATTGATGGCCAAGCCTCAGAAGAATCTGGCCGGTTCGGTAGGTTCCATCATTGAAAACCCGATCCTGTCCAACTTCAAAGAAGGATTGGATGTATTAGAGTATTTTATTTCGACACACGGTGCCCGTAAGGGTTTGGCCGATACAGCCTTGAAAACAGCCGATGCGGGTTACCTGACCAGGCGTCTGGTGGACGTAGCGCAAGACCTGGTGATTACCGAAGAAGATTGCGGTACATTGCGCGGTCTGATCGTGACAGCCTTAAAAGACAACGAGGATATCGTAGAACCATTGTCGGAACGCATCCTCGGACGCGTGACCGTGCATGACATCTATGATCCGATCACCGATGAATTGATCTGTAAGGCTAACGAAGAAATCACCGATGAGGTAGCCAAGCGTATTGAAGAAACCAGCATCGAAGAGGTAGAAATCCGCTCGCTGTTAACTTGTGAGACGAAGATTGGTGGATGTGCGAAATGCTATGGTCGCAACCTGGCTACCGGTAAGATGGTACAGGCCGGAGAAGCAGTAGGTGTTATCGCGGCCCAGTCGATTGGAGAACCGGGTACTCAGTTAACGCTCCGTACGTTCCACGTGGGTGGTACGGCTTCCAACATTGCCACCGAAGCCAACATCAAAGCGAAGTTCACGGGTGTGGTAGAGTTTGAATCTGTGCGTACCGTTGACACTGCGGACAAAGACAACAACCAGGTGAAAGTGGTGATGGGTCGTACCGGTGAAATCCGGATTGTAGATAAAGAGAAAGGTCGTGTGATGATTACCAACAACGTTCCGTATGGTTCATTCCTGTTGGTGAAGGACGGTCAGAAAGTTGAAAAGGGAGATGAGTTGTGTAACTGGGATCCTTACAACGCGGTTATCCTTTCCGAATTTGATGGAGAGATCGAGTACGAAGCAATCATTGAGGGTATTACCTATAAAGAAGAGTCCGATGAGCAGACGGGTCACCGCGAAAAAGTGATCACCGAGACACGTGATAAGACCAAGAACCCGGCTATCATCGTGAAAGGAAAGTCTGACCAGAAAGGGTATAACATTCCGGTAGGCGCTCACCTGGCAGTAGATGCCGGTGACAAAATCAAGGCAGGTCAGGTACTGGCGAAAATTCCTCGGACCATGGGCAAGAGCCGGGATATTACCGGAGGTCTTCCACGTGTAACGGAATTATTCGAAGCGCGTAATCCATCGAACCCAGCTGTAGTAAGCGAGATTGATGGTGTGGTGACGTATGGTGGTATCAAGCGTGGTAACCGCGAAATCTTTATTGAGTCACGCGATGGTGTCCAGAAGCGTTATCTGGTGCCGTTGAGCAAGCACATTCTGGTGCAGGACAATGACTTTGTGAAAGCAGGTCAGCCGTTATCAGATGGTTCCATTACCCCTTCTGATATTCTCGCCATCAAAGGCCCGACAGCGGTACAAGAATACTTAGTGAATGAAATTCAGGAAGTATACCGCCTGCAAGGGGTGAAGATCAATGATAAACACATTGAGGCAATCGTTAGCCAGATGATGCAGAAGGTAGAGATCATTGACTCCGGTGATACAACATTCTTGCCGGGTGAATACATCGACAAGTTTGAGTTCCGTGAAGTGAATGATACCATTCTGGATAAAAAGGTAGTGTTGGATGCCGGAGATTCACAGCGGTTCAAGGTGGGACAAATCGTTACCCCTCGTGAATTCCGCGATGAAAACTCAGCTCTGAAACGCAAAGACCAGAAATTGGTGGAAGTTCGTGATGCACTTTCAGCGGTATCTCGTCCTACGTTGCAAGGGATCACCCAGGCTTCCCTGAAAACAGAAAGCTGGCTGTCTGCCGCTTCGTTCCAGGAAACAACCAAGGTATTGAGCGAGGCTGCTATCCGTGGAAAGGCGGATCAGCTGATCGGACTGAAGGAAAATGTGATCGTAGGTCACCTGATTCCTGCCGGTACCGGTCAACGCAGATACAATGACATCATCGTAGGTTCGGAAGAAGAGTATGATAAGATGATGGAGGTGACTACGGCTCCTCGCAAAGAGCGCGAGTTTCAGAATTAAAAACACTTGAAAAGTGATACTTGAAAATGTGCTGATGATTAGGTTCGTCAGCACATTTTTTTCCATCCCAAACCACTCAACTTCATAAACAGTAGAATCATGGCTACCGAAAAAGAAAATCTTCCCCCGCAAAATCAGATAAACATCGAGCTTTCAGAAGAGATAGCCGAAGGGATTTACTCTAACCTGGCGATGATCGCCCACTCCAACAGCGAGTTTGTGATTGATTTTATTCGCCTGATGCCGGGCGTACCCAAGGCGCGGGTGAAGTCACGCATCATCATTACACCGGAACATGCCAAACGTTTGCTGGCAGCCCTCAAGGATAACATCAGCAAGTATGAGGCTACCTTTGGCTCCATCAAACAGACCAACGAAGCGCCTCAGTTTCCCATGAATTTTGGGGGTACGATGGGAGAGGCCTAGTTGTGCAAATTGGAAGTTGAACTTCCAATTTGTAAATTGCACTGATGATCAAGCGAATAGCCGCAAATGAAGCGCTTAGACTAACTAAGCAATATCCCGTTTTAACAATTGTCGGGCCACGGCAGTCGGGTAAGACTACCCTGTGCCAAAACACATTTCAGGGATATTCCTATGTTTCGTTGGAGGGGCTGGAAGAACGGAATCTGGCTTTAAATGACCCGCGTGCCTTTTTAGCACGATTTCAACCTCCGGTCATTATTGATGAGATTCAGCGAGTGCCCTCCCTTTTGTCATCCATTCAAATGGAAGTAGACACGAAAAAGCAAAACGGAGCTTTTGTATTGACGGGCAGCCAACAATTGGAGTTAATGGAATCCTTAACACAGTCGTTGGCTGGGCGGACAGCTATTCTTAAACTTTTGCCATTGACCATCTATGAATTAAAGGAATTCTTTCATGAAACATTTCCCTTGGAACACTATCTCTACCGGGGTTTTTATCCAAGGGTATACGATCAGAATTTAAATCCTACGGAGGCTTACTCTTTTTATTTAAGCACCTATGTGGAACGCGATATCAGGAGCCTGATAAACATTAAGGATTACTTAACATTTGAGCGGTTTTTAAAAATTTGTGCTTCAAGAACCGGTCAGGTCATTAACCAGACGGCCATCGGTAACGAATGCGGCATTTCACATCACACCGTCAACCAATGGTTAAGCCTGCTGGAGGCGAGTTTTATCATCTATCGAATTTCACCGCACTTTAGAAATTTTTCAAAACGGATGATCAAATCACCCAAGTTATATTTTTATGATGTTGGGTTTGTTGCATTTCTATTAGGTGTGGAACGACAGGAGCAATTAGTCAGTCATCCCCTTCGCGGTGCTCTTTTTGAGACGATGGTTATGGGTGAAATGCTCAAACACCGATACAATGCCATCCGGGGAAGCAATCTGTACTTTTATCGCGATAGTTCGGGTCGTGAAATTGATTGCCTGACTGACCATGGAATGTATTGTGTCCCCATCGAGATCAAGAGTAGCCAAACGGTGAATGATAGTTTTTTTGAAACACTACACTACTACCGCAACCTTCAGAATCACGATGCATCAGGTGTTTTGGTTTACGGGGGGATGTCTTCATACGAACGAAGTCATAATTCCGTTGTGTCGTATTCGGAACTATTTGAACATCGTGAACGCTTCTAACTGCGTAATAAAAAGTTACTTCCCCTTCAATCGTCTCACAAAAAAATCGGCTGTTGCCTGATAAACCAGCAACGCGTTTTTATGGGCCATCCAATGATGCGTGTCGTCCACAATCACCAGCGTTTCCATAGGCACGCCTTTTTTCTCCAGTCGTTTTACCAGATCTGTGCTTTGGTTAAAACGAACATTGCGGTCATCATCGCCATGAATAACCAATACCGGAGAAGTCCAGCTACCCACACTGGACACGGGCGATGATTCCCATCCTACCTGCATGGCTTTTTCCAGATCAGGCGCCTTCTCTACCGCCCGCTCGGCATTTACAAAACCCCGAAAGCGTTCGGTGGTGAAATCATGTACTCCATGGATATCCACGCCTGCAGCGAACAATTTTGAATCGCGCCCCAGTGCCAGTGCCGTCAGGAAGCCACCATACGAACCTCCGTATACTCCTATCTTCGTGGCCTCTACATTCGGTTGTTGTGCCAGCCATTCTCCGGCCGCTTTGATATCCCGATACTCGGAAGCACCCCGCATACCTGCATCAGCCGGTTGATGGAAGTCGTACCCATATCCAATCCCTAACCGATAATTGACGGATAACACGACAAAGCCCAAACTGGCGAGGTATTGATTGGAAGCATAGGCATTTGAGTAATAATCGGAATAGTGCCAACCGAGTAGCATTTGGCGGGGCGGACCGCCATGGATGTACACAATAGCCGGTTTCTTTCCGGAGTTATTCATCGGCTCAAACAGATCTGCGTGTACCGTCACTCCATCCGGTGATAGAAAGGTTACTTTTTTTGGAGTCACCAGACTCTTCTCCGGAAAAACGGTGGGGATCAGTTCCTTTCCAATCAGCGCGAGTTTCTGATTCGCGCTGAAACTCATCACGGCTGGTAGTGGGGAACGTTGAGCAGTGGCGCTGATGCATACCATATTTTTTCCATCGCCTGTTACCACTGGCATCCATTCCAATCCGGTGCCGGGGGTCATCACTTCCATCGTGGGTTTATCCACGGGCACACGGGCAGCATGTCTGCGATCCAAATCATTTTTATCCGGGCCAGTGTTAGCGCTGAAGGTCAGCCATTTTTTATCAGCACTGAGGCTGACATGCTCCACCATAAACGAACCGGGCGTTAACAACATAGGAGTGCCTCCTGAGGAAGGCACGGAATACAGATGAGGCCAGCCATCCTGGTAGGAAAGAAATGTGATGCGATCTCCGGCTGCCCAATGCAGATTGGTTTCTCCATGCGTAGTGGGGTAGGAGCCTCTGAGTGTGGCCGGAGCTTTCCATAGCTGTGACGCTTTGCCGGAAGTTATATCGGCTGTCCAGATGGACCAGGGCTGATGCCTGCGTTGTAGTACAGAATCAGGTTTACCACCGGTGCCGGGGGTACGCACAAAAGCAATTCTGGTTCCATCGGGTGACCACCGGGGCGAACCATCGTGATGAAAGGAAGGCGCGATCCACTGAATGGGTTGGTTGGCCTGTGTAAATATGCCGATGAAAGAGTGATCGGTACGATGCGAAACAAACGATAACCGTGAGCCATCAGGCGACCAGTTTAATGAACTGACATTGCCGCGGGTGGTGAATAGATTTTTGGCTGCCGCAGATCCATCGATGGGAACCGTCCAGACCTGATGGCCTTTGATAAAAGTGACCACATCGCTTTTGGGTGAAAGCACGGGAAGATCACCTTCGCTCAACGCTTTGATATCCCCTCCAGCAAAAGGCACACTGAATAGTTGTGTTTTGGCAGGGTTGGGAGCAAAGGCCGGGTTCACGACCAATTCATCATCCCAGTTCGATCCATGATCGCCCCCGCGCACATACACGACCCATTGGCCGTTGGCCGAGATGGAAAGGCTGGTGATTTCCTGTCCGTCATCCTGATCGTAGGCTGTCAGTTTTCGGGGTTTAAACTCCGGTCCTTCCGCTACATACACATTGCGTTTGCCCTGCTCGTCCATGGCCCAGGCAATGCGTGAGCCGGTGGAAGCAGCGGTTAACTCCGTGGGGAAAGGATAACTTTTGATGGCCTCCAACGTGACGGTCTGGGCGACTGCCGTGATGGAAAAGAAGAGCAGCAGAATGGGGGTGATTGGTTTCATCGTGGTTTTGGTTATGACAACGGATGTTCAGAGTTAGCAAACATTTGGGATAAATCAAACCGACTTTTGATGAGGGATGGGGCGGGTGGAGGAGGGCTCCCGGGGCGGGGAGCACTGTGAGGAAAGGGCCCCTGCAACAGGTGATGGGTGTGACTTCCGCTACGTTCGGGACGCACGAGAAATAAAATTACGCTCTGTGTGCCTGGAGATTATTCAAAAACACCCTCTCCATTGGATACTTTATAAATGCGTGTTATCTTTAAAATAAGTAATACAGTGTTTTGCACATCTACTGCCCACAGGAGGCGTATATGCGAAGGTTTGTACTGGGTATATTGAAGTTATAGGGCATTTTAATGAACAACCCAACCGACAAAAACAATCGTTGATAAAATGAATAAATTAAAATTCTCAAGGGACGAAGGTTCTGACTTCTACAAAGAACTGAACGAAAGAATCGAACAGTACTTTTCTGAAAAAGGAATTCGTAAGACGGGTAACAAGATAATGATTTTCAAAATTATACTTTATTTCAGTCTTGACATCTTGTTTTACGGACTGATGATTACAAGCACTACGACATTAGGTTTTTTTACCTTTTATTTGCTAATGGGGCTTTCTGTTTTATTGACAGCTTTTAACATTTCTCACGATGCGGCACACGGAGTTGCTGTTAAAAGTAAGTTTTGGAACAAATTACTTTTCTCAATAAGTTTTAATCTTCAAGGAAACAACGCCTACGTTTGGGGAAAGAATCATAATGAATCGCATCATTTGTACACTAATATCGAAGGTAGTGACATAGATGTATTGAATAATCCATTATTTCGCATGACGGAAAGTCAAGAATTAAAATGGTTTCATAAATATCAATTTATTTATGCACCATTTCTGTATTTATTGTATTCTATAAATTGGTTTTTCTTGCGTGAAACGTTAATGCTTATTAATTATTCAAGCAGAACCATCAAAATCGAAATCCCTAAGAATGAAATAGTGAAATTAGTTATATATAAGCTTTTATATATCGGATACATGATTTTACTACCCATTTACTTGTTGCCTTTTGGTTGGCAAACGATTTTGTTGGCATTTTTATTAAATCACTTTATGGTTTCAATACTATTTGTGGGTGTGTTAGGAGTTTCTCATTTATCTGATTTTGTTGAACATCCTGTGCCTGACCAAAACAACAAATTGGACATGAGTTGGCCAAAATTACAAATGTGTACTTCGGTGGACTATAACGCAGATAGCAAATTTTTCAATTGGACTTTGGGCGGTTTCAATGCTCACGCTTTACATCATTTATTGCCCAACATTTGCCACGTACACTACTTAGAAATTCTACCAATATTCAGAGAATTAGTACAAAAGCACGGACTGAACTATATGGAAATGCCGTACAGAAAATCATTAGCATCTCATTTTCGATTTTTGAAAGGAATGGGTAGATATCAAACTTTTAGACCTGTACCCTTTGCGAGATAAACATATTCATATCGCCCAAGACAGTGAATTGCTAAAAACTATTTACAGACGAGTAGATGAACAGCTTATTATCGACAAGGAAGTATTTCTGTTAAAGATTTGGACTAAGTTCATTTTCTACTTTTCGTTTTCGGTCTTTGCATACTCCTTACTATATTTAGTAGTAAATCCAATTTACTTTGTGCTAAGCTTTGTGTTATATGGTTTCGTGTCGTTACTATTTGCTTTCAATTTTTCGCACGACTTTTCACACAACACGATTTTTAAGAGTAAAAAACTTAATAACCTTTGTTTTATATTTATTTACACTAGTGTTGGCGCACACGCAGAAGCTTGGAAACAAAGACATATCAACTCGCATCATTATGCGCCAAATGTGGAAGATTATGATTCAGATTTGAAAATAACAAAGCTGATCAGGGTAATTCCAAATAGTAAACATTTTTGGTATCATAAGTTTCAACACCTTTATGCACCTTTGGCATACACTACATATTCCCTTTTTTGGGTTTTTATTAAGGACTTTAAAATCCTATTTTCAAAAGACGAATACACAGAAAAGAAAGGATTCAAATATCATATTTCGTTCTGGGTACAGAAAATATTTTACCTGACTTTTATACTTGTTTTGCCGCTTTTGTTCTCTGCTCAAACTTGGTATATTGTTTTGACAGGCTTTTTATTAATGCATTTGACTCAGTCTTTGTTTTTACTTTTCACTTTCTTTATGACGCATCACGTTGAAGAAACTGAATATCCAACAACCGACAATCATGGTTATATCAGGACATCTTGGTTAATGAACCAAATTAGAAGTTCAAATGATATGCACCCGTTTAGCGAAACTGCAAACTTCATCCTTGGCGGTTTTAATAATCACATCGCACATCATTTGTTTCCGCATTTTCATCACATCCATTACCCAAAACTCAACAGAATCTTGTATGATATTTTAAATGAGAATAATATAAAGCCAAATCAGACAACTTATTGGGGTGGACTTGTATCGCACCTGAAATTGTTAAAACGAATGAGCTATGCGGACAAGAAAGACACCCTATAACAACACCTACCCAACAGTGGCGATTCAGTGGTTAAATCAAGCTTTGTGCTTCTATGAAAGTTTCTGCTTGGTTGACAGTGAAGTGCTTCGAAATCGCCACCTTCGGGCAGCTTCAAGACGTTAGCGGTCAGCTTAAAACACAGACACGATGATAAAATCAGACTATTGGAACATAAAACCTCACACTGAGAGAAAACTTGAAATTCTTGACAAGTATCTAAATGCTTGGTGTGACATTATATTTAGATTTTACCACAAAAATCCTTCTTGGACAGCTTGGCAGACACCATTTTTTATTGACTGTTTCTCTGGACGGGGCATGTATCATAAAAGCGGAAAACTTGATTCAGTGAAAGGCTCGCCAATTGTTGCAATTGAAAAATTCATTGAAAAGAGAAAGTCATTTGAACAGAAATTCAATATTTCTATAAAACCTAAAATTAGACTTATCGAATTTGTACCCGACTACGCACAGGAACTTGAATCATTTGTAAAACCGTATTCTAGTGATATTGACATTAAAATTCTGTGTGGTGACTTCAATGATTTAATTAGCAGTGTTGTAAAAGAAACTGGCTACTCACCAACATTTTTCTTTGTTGATGCAGGTGGAATTAAAGAATTAAAAAAAGAATCTGTAGAGAAAATAGTAACAAAAAATGGAGCAAGAGACATACTATTGAATTATGTTGTTGACGGTCAAATTAGAATAGGTGGTTTAGCACAAAGTATTTTTGACGGCACATATAAAGGTAACCGTATAGAAGGTGCATTTAGAACTATTGAAAGACTTGAAGATTTCACCGGAATGGAAATCGCAAAATTCCTTGAAGAAACAAACAACGATTATAGAGATGCTTTAACCGCATATGTTGACAATGTATTACATGCTAACAATAAAGTAAAAAAAGAAACCGACCGCCTACAGACAATAGTTTACGACATGAAAGACACAAAGCGGCAAAAACTTGTCTATTATTTACTTTTTTCAACAAGAAAATCTGTTGCTTCTGATGTAATGAAAAGTATCTTTAAGGATTCAAAAAAGAGAGAAACCAACCAGACCTCAATGTTTGACCCTGAGATTTGGGAAATAAAATAAGTTATGGCGCAATCGAGCATAGAATGGACTGAAATGACATGGAACCCAACCACGGGTTGCACAAAAATTTCTACAGGATGTAAATTCTGTTATGCTGAAATAATGTCCAAACGCTTAAAGGCTATGGGAGTAGAGAAATACAAAGATGCTTTCAAAGTAAGGACACATGAGAAT
>ERZ1066130.344-NODE-344-length-18791-cov-9.642400_pt1 | contig 18791 bp, 13 predicted proteins | sample MGYA00382777_ERZ1066130 | MGnify/ENA primary metagenome ERZ1066130 (study PRJEB33369, sample SAMEA5778360) | biofilm metagenome | biome: Industrial cooling water; feature: Water cooling tower basin; material: Biofilm | place: United Arab Emirates | collected...
CGTCGGCGGCCTGGCGGGAGGCGTCCAGCTCGGGCAGGCGGTCGGCGATCTCGAAGACGTCCTGCCCGGGCATCTCGATGTCCAGCACGACCACGTCCGGACGCATCCGGTCGACCTCCGCCAGCAGCCGATCGGCCGTGAGCAGGTGGCCCACCAGCCCGATCGACCCGTCGACCTCGAACCGCGCCTTGAGCCCCTCGACGAGCACCGCGTGGTCGTCGACGCAGAGCACGCGGATGCCCACGTCGGGGCGACCGGCGTTGGCCGATCGCCCGCGGTCGGAGATCACCGTGGCTTTCCCGGGTATATGCATAGAAATATCCGCTTCATCGTGAGACCCTGACGCTCGCATCGTGGTGTCCTCGCTCATTTAGTGCGCCTCCACGGCCCGGGCCAGCGTCGCCCGGAGCCCCTCAAAGTCCTTGGGATCCGCGATCGTCAGCGGGGACAACGCTTCCCACTCTTTCTTCACCTTCGGATCATCGGGAACACCGACCGCGACGAGCCTCGCCGGCCCGCCGCGCCGGCCCCGCCACGAGGACGCCTGACGCAGGCTCACCTCGTCGGGTTCGAATACCCAGATGTCCGCGTCGCCGGACGCGCTCCCGACCGACGCGGCGATCCCCCACGCCCTCAGCAATTCCATGATGACACCCCTGGCTCGCCCGTCGCGGATGGAAACCACGGCCGTGCGCCTCGGGCGCGGGCCCTCCGCGCGGGCGGCGGGGATCAGCAGCGAGACCGTGGTCCCGCGTCCGAGCTCGCTCTTGATCTCGACCTGGCCCCCCGCGTGCTCCGCCACACGCTGCACCAGCGCCAGCCCGAGGCCGGTCCCCATGCCGCGGGTCTTGGTCGTGAAGAACATGTCGAAGGCGCGACGCCTGGTCTCCTCGCTCATCCCCGTGCCGTTGTCCGAGATCGCAAGACGCAGGCGATCGCGGCCCTCGGTCTCCGCGGAGATCACCACGCGCCCCGCGCGACCGGCGGGGACCGCCGCGCCGGAGTTGACCACCAGGTTCAGCACCGCCTGCGTCAGCGAGTGCATCGAGATGCACGCCCTGGGCAGCAGCCGCGGAATCCGCGCGAACACCGACACGTGCCGCGGCACCGCCCGGACGAGCACGGCCCCGGTCTTCGACCACCACTCGGCCAGATCCGTCTCGCCGCAGTCGCCCCCGTCGCTGTCCGGATCCATCGCGAGGAAGTGCAGGCTGTCGGCCAGCTGCTGCAGGTACGCGATGTTTCTCGAGATCGCGGTCACGCTCCGCCGCGAACGCACGGGCAGGCGTTCACGGTCCGCGTGGAGCGCCTCGAGCTGCGCCCGCAGGGGCATCAGCATGTTGTTCATGTCGTGCCCGAGTCCGGCGGCGAGCGTCCCGAGCGACGAGAGCCGCTCCGACACCCGAACCTGCTGCTGCGCTCGCAGCGCCTCCTCCGTCCGCTCGCGCACAAGACGGTCGAGCCGGTCGCGCTCGCTCTCGAGAAGCTCTCGGGCCGCCTTCTGCTCGGTGATGTCGCTGTTGATGCCGACCATCCGGATGGGCTTGCCCCTGGAGTCTCGCAGCACGCTCGCCCTGGCGGCGATCCACCGGACGGACTTGTCGGGCAGGACAATGCGGTGCTCGATCTCGTAGGTGTCCCGCGAGTCGGCCAGCGCACGGCGGACCAGCGCCACGCAGCGTGCACGATCCTTGGGGTGCAGCAGGGACCGCCAGTGCGCGTAGGTCCCCTTGAAACCCCCGGGCTCCAGACCCCAAAGCCGCTCCGTGTTGGGGGTCCATGTGATCTTGCCGCTCAGCAGATCCCAATCGAAGGCGCCCATGTTGGCCGCCTGGAGCGCCAGACGCAGGCGCTCCTCGCTGACGTGCAGCGTGATCGCGGCCAGCTTGCTCGCGGTGATGTCGGTGCCGGTGGTGACAAAGCAGTCGCCGAAGGGCACGCTGGTCATTTTGAGGTGCCGCTTGAGCTGCGGAAAGTAACTCTCCCAGGAGTGCTCGCGTCCCTCGGCGAAGATCTTGCGCACCACGGGCATGTAGTGCCGCGTCTCGCCGGGGAAAATGTCGTCGGCGAGCTTGCCCACGGTTTCGTCGCGGGACTTGCCCCATCCCTTCAGCCCCGCCGGGTTGATGTCCACCAGCCGCCACGTGCCGATCCGGCCGCTGCGGCCACGCACAAGCCTCCAGAGCATCACCTCGTCGGCCATGTGCGTGAAGACCGTGCGGTACTTTTCCTCGCTCTCCCGCATTGCCTTCTCGGCTCGGGCACGCTCGATCAAGTCCGCCGCCTGCAGGGCGAGCAGATCCAGCATCGTCAGCGTCCGCTCGTCCGGCCGGACCGTCTTGCGCGAGTGCACGGAGAACATGCCCAGCAACTCGCCGTTCCGCGCGTGCAGGGGCGTGGAGCTCACCGAGAGCACGCCCGCACGCACCATCACACGCAGCGCGGGCTTTCCCTTGAAGATCGGGCTCGTCCGGACGTCTTCCACGATCGTGCGACGGCCGCGACGAAGCGTCGTGCCGCACGTGCCCTCTCCGACGTGCACCGTCTCCCAGAACCGCAGCCACCACTTCGGAAACCCGCGGCTGGCGACGATCCGAAGCGTGTGCGTGGACTCGTCGAGCATCTTGATGTTGCCGAAGTCCGCGCCGGTGATCGAGATCGCCGAGTCCACCACGCCCCTGAGCAACGGCGCGAGTTCCTCGCTGCTGGCGTTCGTCATGCCGAGATCCACCAGCGTCTTCAACGCACGAAGATCCTCGCGCGAACGCGATTCACTCTCTCGAAGATTCGATTCGAGTGATTTCGATCCCGTCGCGTCCTCCGCGATCACCAGGACCGTCTCGACACGCCCCGCGGCGTTCCGCTCCGGCACCACACGATGGCGGATCCACACGCCACGAACCTCGAACTCGAGCACCCCGGGTTTCCCTGTGCGAAAGACGCTCCGGCACACCGGCTCGAAGCGGTCGCACAACTCGGCCGGGAACCCCAACTGCCGCCCCGTCTTCCCGAGAAACTTCGACGGCCGCAGCGAGCCCGTGCGGTGCGTGGCGCCGCCGACAAACACGTGCCGAAGCCCGCGATCAAGCCTGAAAATAAGGTCCGGAAGGTGCGACACCAACGCGTCGACGTCGACGTGCGGAGCCAACGCCGCGGACGCCCCGACCTTTGTCGACGAGCGCTGACCCTGGGGTTTCCGACGGCTCGGAACTCGCTGCGCCACGAGGCCTCCTTACGAGATGATACATCGGCCCACCCGCGATGCGAAGCCCTTTTTTCGCATGCAGCCGCGTGCTTTGATCGGGGAACTATTCCCGTTGAAGACGCGCCCGGCGCTCGCGACCATCGTTCCGTATCTCGATGACTTTCGAATCGTTTTCGAGAGGCAGCCGAGATGCAACGGATCGAAAGGAGAGACAGATGAGACAGGCATTCGTGATCGGAGCGGGCGCGGCGTTGGTGATGATCGCCGGAGCGGCAAGCGCCCAGAGCTACACGCTGATCGACGGCAACACGATCCAGCACTACGACACCGCCTCGCTCGCCCCCAACAGCCGCGTGGGCATGGACCGCTGGGAAGTCGACGGCGTGAACCACATGTACAGCCAGTGGTTCTGGTTCCGCACCGACGGCATGGCCCATGAGGCCCGCATCAACTCCCTGGCCTTCCTCGCCGGCGGAACCTCCGACACCAACTTCAACGGGCTGGACGACACCCTGTACCTCCAGTACGGGTCTCACCAGGACTTCACCATCGAGACGACCTTCTCGCTCCGCGGCGGCTCGGCCGGCAGCCACCGCTCCGACACGGGCGAGCAGATCACCATCACCAACCACGGCCCGTCGCGCCGGACCTTCTCGTTCTTCCAGTACTGCGACTTCGATCTCGCCAACGACATCGTCGATGACTCGGTCGGGCTCCTCAACCCCAACGCCGTGCTGCAGGTCGACAACCTCCACGGGTTCATCGCCTCCGAGACGATCCTGACCCCCACCTTCACGCTCAGCGAGATGGGCGTCTACGCCGCCACGCTCCTGAAGCTCGACAACGGCGTCGCCGACAACCTCGACGGTTCGACCGGACCGCTCGTCGGACGTCGCGACTACACCTGGGCTTTCCAGTGGGACGTCACCCTGGCCTCGGGTGAGTCGTTCCTGATCAGCAAGGACAAGAGCATCATCCCAGCGCCGAGCGCCGCGGCGCTGTTGGGTCTGGGTGGACTGCTCGGGATTCGCCGGAGGAGATGAATCCCGCAGGCTGCCCTTCACCGGCGCGGCGTCCTCCACGAGGGGGCGCCGCGCCTTTCTCCAAGCCTCATCACCGAAGGCCTCGTCCACCCGGTTCCCCCGGGCGGCGGTCGCCATCGACGCTCCGCCGCCTTCACGCGGCCCACGCCGCATGTTCGCGAGTGCAACCCAACCACATTGCAACCCAACCACGGAGTTCGCCATGAAGAACAACCGTCAGCAGTGGATTGTCACGACCGACGGTCGCTCCGCCGTCCTCTACAGCTCCCGCACCGCGGACGACGGCAGGCTCCGCCTCGAACGGGTCGCCTCGCTCGCCAACACCCACGCCGGACAGCACGAGCGCGGTCGCCCCGTGCTTCTCGGCGGGGCCGAACGACGCGGATCAACGACGAGTTCCTCGGCGCACGCCGCACCCCACGGCGTTGCCGCCGGACACGCCGAGGAAGAGGAGCAACGCCGATTCGCGAGGGACGTCCACGACTGGCTCACCCACGCCAGAAATGCCGTCGATTCTCCCCGATTGACGATCTTCTCTTCGCCGCGTTTCCTCGGCCTGCTGCGGGCCGAGGCGTCACGCACCGCACACCCCCTCGACCTTCGAGAGGGCGAACTCACACGTCTCAGCCTCGACGAATTGTCCAAGCACCCCGCGATCCTGGAGGTCATCGCGTAGCCGCAGACCTTGGGCCCGAACCGCGCGCGGAATCCCCACCCATTTCGCCTACACCCATATCAATGGAGCCGGGGGGAATCGAACCCCCGTCCCGAAGCAGTCCGCACGGCGCCTCTACGCGTGTGTCTTGCCCTTTGATCTCGGCCTCAGGTCCGCGGCAAGCGGCGTCCCTCTCGGCCAATACCTGCGGTAGTTGTCGCGGGTGACCCCCGAAGGTCTCGGATCTCCGCCAAGCCCGATGCTTCGTTCACTCCCCCATCGGGCGTCGGGGGTGAACGGGCGCCTAGTTTTTAGGCAGCCAGAGCGTAGTTGCTATTGGCAACTCGTGTTGTGCCTACGTTTTACGAGTCCAGCAGGCTCCTCGACGCGCCACACCGTGCATCACATGCCCGGTCGAATCCAGTTCGGCCCCACTTGTCAAAGACCAACACCACATCATAGCACCCCCACCTTCACCACCCTTCCCCCGCCTCCGCCTTCCGCTGTTTCTCACGCTCCGGCCCACTCGGGCTCGATAGTCTGGTCGCACCCCTCGCGGGTTCACAGGAGATCGATCATGAGGATGTTGTCGCTCCGCCGCCCTGCGCTGCTCTTCCCGGCCTTTGCCGCCGCCTCGCTCGCCACACCCGCACTTGCCCAAGTCCTCAACCCGAGCTTCGAGTCCCCGGTGCTCGCCGACGGGGCCTTCGCCCGAAACGTCCCCAACTGGACCGTCACCGGCGACGCAGGCGTCCTGAACCCCTCCACCGCCATGTTCGCTGGACAGGCCGACGACGGCGCCAACGTCGCGTTCCTCGGCACGATCGGCGGCACCGGGTTCCTCCGGCAGCCCCTCGCGGTCAATTACGCCGCCAGCACCACCTACACCCTTTCCGTCCGCAGCGGCCGCCGCTCCGACTTCTCCGCCTCCACCGTCTACCGCCTGAGCCTCCTCTTCGGCACCACCGTGGTCGCGACGCAGCAGTTCAGCAATCCGCCCGTCGGCTCCTTCCGCACCGACACCCTCACCGCCAACGTTCTCCCGGGCGACGCCGCCGTCGGCAGGCCCATCACCGTCGCGGTGCAGATCATCTCGGGCGGTCAGCTCTGCGTCGATAACGTGCTGTTCTCCTCCGCCGCCCTCTGCGCCGACGTCTCCGACCAGCCCGACGGCGGCAGCATCTGCCCCGGGGGCAACAAAACCCTCTCCGCCTCCTTCGCCGGCTCCGCGCCCTTCACCTACGTCTGGGAGGCCGAGACCGCCCCCGGCGTCTGGACCGCGCTCACCAACGGCGGCGCGGGGCCGGGCGGGTTCTCCGTCGTCTCCATCACCACCTCCGGCGGCGGGCTCACCTCGTCCATGAGGCTGCTCTCCACCACCGCCGGCGACGCCAAGAAGTACCGCTGCACCGCCACCGCGGGCTGCGGGTCGGTCACCACCGAAACGGCCACGCTCACCATGTGCCCCGCCGACTTCTCCTGCGACGGGTTCATCGACGTCTTTGACTTCTTCGACTTCGTCAACGCCTTCGAGAACGGCAACCCCATCGCCGACGTCGACGGCGACGGCTTCCTCGACTTCCTCGATTACGTCGAGTTCATCGAACTCTTCGAGAACGGCTGCTGAGCCCCACCCCCACCCCCTGCCCCTCCCCCCGCGTACCCTCGCCCATGCGGATCGCGGTCATCATCGCGGCGGCGGGCTCTTCCTCCAGGTTCCTCGCCTCGGGCGGGCTCAGACACAAATTGGACGAGGACCTCGGCGGCAAATCCGTCCTCCAACGCGCCGTCGAGTCGTTTTCCAAGTCCGACCGCGTCGAGTGGATCATCGTCGCCGGCCCGCAGGACCCCGCCGACCTCGCCGCCTTCCGCGAGCGACACGGCGACCGCCTTTCCCTCATGGGCGCCCGGCTTGTCGCCGGCGGTGACCACCGCGCCGCCTCCGTCGCCAACGCCCTGCGCGAAGTTCCCCCCGAGGCCACGCACGTCGCCGTGCATGACGCCGCCAGGCCCTGCACGCCCATCACGCTCATCGAGGCCGTCTTCGACGCCGCCCTCGCGCACGGCGCCGCGATCCCCGGGCTGCCCTGCGGCGACACGCTCAAGGCCGTCCGACAGACCGATCAGCCCGCGCTGCCCACCGACGACCCCGTCGCCGCGATTCTGGGCGTTGATCCCTCCGCCGGCGAACGCCTCCGCCTCGTCGAGCGCACCGTGCCCCGCGACGGCCTGTGGCTCGTCCAGACCCCCCAGGCCTTTCGGATCGACCTCCTCCGCCGCGCCTACGCCGGCGACCTCTCGTTCGCCACCGACGACGCCTCGCTTGTCGAACACCTCGGCGAGCCGGTCGCCGTCGTCCGCGGCGACCCCCGCAACCTCAAGATCACCACCGCCGAGGATCTCACCCTCGCAAGACTGGTGCTGGGCGTCTCGCCGCCCGGCGCCGCGCCCGCCGCACGACGCTTCTAGCCCTTTCTGCCAAATCGCTCACGCCCCGCGTGAGACGTCCACCGGGTTGCGGAACCAAACCTCCATCTGCGGGAACGGGATGGACACGCCGACGCGATCGAGTTCGTCCTTGATCGTCTCGAGCAGCCGATCACGGCACGTCATGAACGACGCGGTCGGAACCCAGACGCGCACGGTCCATTCGATCGAGTGCGTGCCGAGCCCCTGCAGCACCACATCGACGTCCTTGGCCGGATCACGCTCGACGATCGAGAGGGCTGCCTTGCGGAGCACACTCCGCACGACCTTCAGATCACCGTTGTACGCCGTGCCGACGTTCACGTCGCAGCGACGCCACGCGTGGTGGGTGATGTTCTCGATCGTGTTCCCGAAGATCTGTCCGTTCGGGATGATCAGCCGGCGGTTGTCGCCCGTGTCGATCTTCGTGTTGAAGAGGTCGATGTCGTCGATCTTCCCGATCTGCCCGGCCAGCTGCACCACGTCCCCGATCTTGAAGGGGCGCAGCACCAGCAGCATGATCCCCGCCGCAAGGTTCGCCAACGACCCCTGCAATGCCAGGCCGATCGTCAGGCCCGCCGCACCCACGAGGGCGGCCACGCTCGTGATGTTGAACCCGAAGAACCCCAGGCACGCGATCACCGCAAGCCCGAACACGATCCACCGCGCAAGATTGCCCAGAAACCGCCCCACCGTCTTGTCAAGCTGCGGCCGATCGAGCAGCCGCCCCACCGCTCGCCTCGCCCAGCCACCAAGCATCCAGGCGATGATCAGCAGAACGATCACGCCCAGGATCTTGCCGCCCCACTCGATGCCGATCTTGGTCGCCCATTGAGTCACCTCCACCGCCGCCTTCGCCGGATCCGCTACCCCAAGCACCTTTCCAAGCATCATCAATGGCATTCCCGTGGTCTCCCGCCGACGCCGCCGGACACCCCGCCCGGCCCGCGACGCCGCCATCGTACCCCCCGTCTCTCACGATCGACCAAAGCAAGAAAGGCCGGCCCGCAACACACGGACCGGCCCACTGAGATTCAGCGTGAATGCATCAACTCAACGACGCCGACGGCCAGCAACCAGCCCCGCGACCGCCAGCAGGCCAATCGCGCCAGGCGTCGGGATGAAGGTCCCCTCCACCGTGACGTAGTCAAATCGCCACGTGCCCGAGGTGGCGTAGTTGCTGCCCGTGTTCGACGCGACATAGCCGCCCGCCGGCCCGAACACCGACATCACGCGGAAACCGAAGAGCGAGTTGTTGGAGACGCCGCTGACGGCGGAGAGGTCGGCCGAACGAACGAGCCACTGGTCGCCGCCGAGGGTGTTCTCGTACCCGCCGATGGAGGTCCAGGTGATCCCGCCGTCGATCGTGACCTGCACGTCGGCGAAACGGTTGGAGGTGTTGCTGAAGCGGTGGTCGAACGAGATGTTGATGTTCGTGTAGTTCGACACGTCGACGAAGAACGCCACGCCGCGCGTCCCGCTACCCGTGCTCTGGGCGGCGTAGGTCGTGGTGTTCCAGCCGCGATCGGTCGTCGCCGGGTCGGACGGGCCGCCCGCCGCGAACGAGGAGGTCACGCCGCCGACCAGCGACGCGGTGCCCGCGCCGATGCTCGCCATCGTGCTCTCGGTGTTGAAGTTCCACTGGGTGATCACGTCGGCCTGCGCCACGCCCGCCACCACGATCGCAGCCAACACGGAAACGGTCTTGCTCATCATTGCTCTTCTCCTCGAAATCAACACAACCATCGCCCCCCGCGCGGAGGGCCCTTGTCTCTCGGGAGAGATGATCGCTCTGCCCCAATGCGATCCGGCTCAATCCGCGCAAAGGATGCGCTCAGATCCCCATCCCCCGGTTCTCATGGCTCCGCGCCCCGTGGACGTGACACCAGCCGGGGGAGGGGCTAAACTCACGTCCCCAGCGGGATCCCCCGCATCGGGCGCGTAGTTCAGTTGGCTAGAACGCGGCTGTCACATAGCCGAGGTCACAGGTTCGAGTCCTGTCGCGCCCAGTCCTGAGCCTGCTCGGTCGAAAGACCGCCGCAGGAAAATCCCGAACCCCCGGCGACAGCGAGGCCGCCGGCCAGAGAGTTCGTCACAACAGCCGTGGCCAGCGATTCTCTCGCTGCCGCCCGGGGTTCGGGGATGTTTTGGGTGGTGGGCATAGGCTGCTGTGACGTAGCCATGCTATCGGCTGCGCGGCCGCTGTCCAACTCAACATTTTCAGATTTTTCGTAACCTGTAGCGGCCAATGCGTTTATTGCCTGACGCAACGGCAACAGGTTGGCCTCGACATACACCGCCTGCGTGAGTCTGGGGTCTGTGTGCCGAGCAAGCTCCTGCGTCACGCTCATGGGAGCCCCGCTTGCCGCCAGCGCCGTCACGAAGCCTTTGCGGAAGCTGTGAAGCCCGATGGTCTGCCCCAGTCCGCCCAGATTCGCCGCCTTGGCGTCTCCGTCAAGGACCCATTTTCGAGGCCTCGGCGAGAGCATGAGCAGGTCGAGCGGGTCACGCCGGCCGACATATGCAGTCAGCCACGGGAGCACGGAATCCGCAAGCGGGATTCGCTGCACCCGCCTTCCCTTTGCCACCTTTGCAGGCACCGTAACGCACGCGCGGCCGGGCTCCAGGCAGAGATTGCCGACTCGGAGCTTCTGCATCTCCAGTGCTCGCAAGCCTGTCGCACGCGAGAGACGGTACCACGGTGACCGCACCGACTTGGAGCGACTGAGCTCTGCCGGTTTGGCCTCATCTTCCTCCGCGACGCGGATCATCGCGTCCATTTCGATGGGACTGAGGGCTCTGGAGCCCGGTCCCGCGAAGTGGCGAGTAAGACCTATACGCTCGAACGGGTTTTCAGGGATTTCCTCCCGTCGCACCAGCCAGTTAGCCCACGCGCGCACGGCGCACAGGATGTTGTTTCTGGTCTTTGGCGTGGCCTTGAGGGCGGTGAGGTAGTCCTCGAGCGCCGGTCCCGCACCCCGAACGTCGTGCAGCGTCTGCCATCCACACGCGACGCAGACGCGCTCGAGGGTGCGTGTGACCTGCGCAACGTAGCGCTCGGCCTTGCCCTGCGCATGGCACCACGCCGCGTACCGCTCGACGGCATCCCCCACAAGGGCGGAGGTCACCGATGGCTCGGGCTGCTGTGACACACCACAAGTATGTGGGATTATGCTCTGGATTCCAAAACAAATCTTGCGCAGCAGACGGTTACCGGACCACACAAGCAGCTCAAATCGCAGCGGCTCCATGGCACACTCCTCCCATTGACGGCGAAGAGGGGTGTGATACGGCTCATGCTGGTTGAAGTTCAGGTGTCGGCGGCGATGCACACGCCCACGTCGCCGGAAGCGGCTTGCAAGTCGATGAAACACCGCTGGGGATTGCCGAGCTCAGGCAAAAACAGCACCGCAGGGGTGTCGTTCCCCGGGCTGTACACGGTCGGATCGGCGCCCCGGAAGCTCGTGATGACGGCATCTCCGATGCCGGTGGGGGCGGTCGCCTTGGTCGCGGTGATCTCATCGGCGACGCGCTCTGTGGCGAGCACGCCGGTCCTTGCCTCGCCCGTACCGAACATGGCCGAAAGCCGGAACTGGCCGAAGTACAGCATGGCCAAAAGCCATTGCGGTTCATCCGGGTCTGACGACTCAATCTGCCACGACCCCCACGCACGATAGTAGTGCAGGGTGTTTTCGCCGGCGGTGCCGAAGAACATCACGCGCCCACCCCTCCATGGTTGGGTGTTCGACGGGGCGGCAACGAACTGGCTGGGCACTGTGTTGATGAGGGCGTTGTGCGCGGTATTCGAGACAATCGCCGCAGCGCTGATTGTGAAAGATGTCGCGGAGATGTTGGCCATCGTCTGGCGGCGAAAGGCCTGAGTTCGAAGCGTGTTCACAGGAAGCTCCTTTTCGCGGGTTCTCGGCCGCGGGACACTGTCACTTGATGCGTTCTTTGATGGTCCGAAGGTCGGCCTTGATTTCGGCAATGCTTGACGCGAGCGTGTTTTCCGCTTCTCGGATTCGTTTCTCGTGGTCTTCGATGACCTTGGCGTGTGTTTCGAGGCTGGATTCCGTGGTCGACTTGAACCCCATTGTCGCAAACGCCGCTCCCGCTGCGACACCAACCAGCGTGAGGATCGCACCCAACGATGTGCGAATCCGAGTAGTGCGTTCGACTTGGATTTCTTCGGCCCGCGTCATCCGCGCCCCCTGAGATTCTGGATGCCACAGAGGTTGATGTAATCGCCGGTCGCACCCTTGACGCCGCCGGCAGAATGGGGCACCCACATCCGCCTGCTGGTCATGGACGAGAGAGCAGAGTTCCGCAACTCGCTCTTGTTTGCCCACGCCCCAATCAGCCCGTAGGTGTACGGGTCGGAGAAGACGCACCCGTTGATCGCCACGCCGGTACGGTCGATGCCGGTGGACGTGTTGAGGAACTCGGCAGCCGTGTCGAAGTCCGTGTCGGCCATGAACGTGCCGACGTTGACGTAGCAGTTGCCGGAGAACTGGCGTTTGGCCTCGGTCGCGGTCCACGCGGCATCCTCGTTGGCGATGAGCCTGCGGGTGCCAGTGGCGTTGGCGAAGGCTAGGATGCAGTCCTCGACGATGAACGTGCCGCTGCCGGACGGGTTGCCGTACCGGAACATGTTGCTGACTTGTCCGACCGTGCGCAGGCCTACGTCGATGATGGTGCATCCGCGAAACCGGACGGTATTGCTGTTGTGGACTTCAATGCCGTGGGCCTGAAACCCGGCTTGGAAGTTGTCCGAGTTGACGACGATGACGCACCGCTCGAAGAGGTTGTACTTGTTTCCTGCGGTCGTGGTCCACCGCATCGCGGTTACGGTTGGAAGTGGTGAGGCACTTGTCCACGCCGCGCCCGCCGCCCGCAGGTCAATGAAGCATCGCCGCAAAGCGATGTGCTGGGTTTGTTCCGGCGGCGGCCCACCTGATCCAGCACCGCCGAACGAGAACGTATGGACGTTCTCGAAAGAGCAATCTTCGATGACGAGCGGATAGGTAGACGGGTCTGTCGCCACGAACGTGGCCGGGGCATACGCGCCGTTGACCTGAATGAACGACCCGCCGCCAGCGTGTGCCGTCGGGTTCGTGTGCCGGACGACGTTGCGGCGGATCACGCACCCACTCATGGGGTACGTCGCGCTTTCCGTGGTCGAGCCGTCAAGGGATGCCATGAACCCCGCCGATGGCGTCTTCGCGGTGAACAGTGGTTGGCACGACGGGCTGAGGACGACGTGCGGATACCACTCGCAATCCTCGACGACGTGGTTTGTGGCCGGACGACCGACGACGAAGAACGGCGAGAACGCGCCGGTGTTGCTGTCGAGCGTGGTCGCCGCGCCGTAGTACCCACGACCCGAGCAACGGCGGATGACGTTGCCGGTCTGTGCTGGCGATGGTGTGCCCGTGTGCCCGAAGTAGTGGTGACTCGCGCCGTCGATCGAGTGACAGTCCTCGATGACGCAGTTGGACGAGTCGGAGGTGCAGAGTTGATAGGTGCCGTTGGTCTGGTAGGCATTCGCGGTCATAAACCCGCGAATGGTGCATCGGTTGGCGTTCTGCAAACAGATCAGGGCGGGCGTGCCTGTGTTGCCGATCACGAAAGACACGTCCGGCGTGCTGGCCGACGTGGATGGTGCGGACCCGGCTCCGCTGAGCAACGTGCCGAATCGGTCTGTGATGCGGATGGTGAGGACACCCGTGCCCGAGTTGTAGAACCAAGAGTTGTCCGTGCTGGCGACGGTCGCGGCATCGACGACCCACTTGAGGTGTCCGAAGTGCCTGCCCTGCTGCTCGACGACGCGGCCCCACCGGAACAGAACGGCGGTCAGATCAAGCCCCGTGGTGAGTGTGTAGGTGTATGTGTTCCCGCTGGCGGTCCATGATCCGCCCGTGATCGGCACGTCGCCGCGAAGGAAGGGCTGGCTGATGGTCAGCGCGCCGGGATTGGGCTGGTCGGAGGTCCACGGCGTAAACGTCACTCCGACGGCCCCGGCGGGGTTGCCGGCAAAGTTGTAGTTGGCGAACGATCGCTCGGGGTTGGCGGCGGTTCCCCGGATGATCCCGGAGACGTACACAACGTCGCCCTCGACGAACCCGGTTCCTGCGGAGACGGCGGCAAACAGGCGGTTGATGCTGGGGGCGGGTGTTGCCGCGCTCTGCATCTGCGCCTGTGTGGTTCCCGTGCCGCTGGGGTGGACGTAATAACTCGGCATCAGATCTCCCTCTCAATCAGGGCATTTGCCGACGGCCGGCTCGATCACGAGGACGCCTTCGCTGGGGGCGGAGCGTGCAGGGCGAACAACTGAGCCTGAGCCGCGTCCCACGCGGCGTCGGCGGCCTGGCGGACGGCCTCGGCGGACGCACGACCCTCCGCGACACCCTCGGCGTAGTTGGCGTCCGCGTCCTTCTTGCGGCGACGCATCTGGTACAGCATCCCGCCCCCCAGAAGGACGTTGAGCGCGGCGTTCACGTCGACGCCCACCGTGCTCATCGCAGATTGGACCCCGGGGATTCCCGCGACGAACCGGCCGATCCCCGCCCACTTCTCTCGCTTTGCGGCGAGCTCGGCCGCTGCCGCGTCCCCCTGCTCCACGATGATGGCGAGCCGCTGTTCCAGAGCCTTGGCGGCGGCGTCGATAGCGGCCGTGGCGGCGGCGATCTTCTGCCCGGTCTCCGCTTCCACCATGGCGGCCTCGGCGGTGAGCTCGGCGGCGGTAGTGGCCTGCCTCTGCGCCAGGTCGATCGAGGCTCTCCGGGCTTCGGCCTGGGCCTCCCGGATCTCCTGTGCAGCGACCTCGGCGGCAAACTTGGCCTCGGCCTTGGCCTCGGCCTCCCTCGCCATGACCTCACGCACGAGACCAGCTTCGGTCACCGGCTCACCCGTGAAGGGGCTAGGGACGCGGGGGTCCAGCACGTCGCACCCGGCAAGGCCAAGGGCGCACCCAGCCAGAAAGAGGACGACGACAACACGATTGAGGGGGGATCGGATGAGCACGGCCACGTCTCCGGCTCAAGCCCGGACGCAGACGGCACGGCCCAGTGTAGCACCATTACGGGACGTTGACACAGACCCACGATTCGGGTCCAATTAGGGCATGGACCAGAAGAGAATTCTTGACTTCGCCGACACGATGCTGGATGCGTCGTATGCGGACGCCGCACTGAAAAAGGCTATCCGAAATCGTGAGATCTTGGAGATTGCATACTTTGTGTGCCCAGCGGGCGGTGTTCTTGGCATCTGTGTGATGCTGTATCGCTGGGGGTTCGTGTTCGAAACCATCTATGGCATCGTGCTTTTTGGAATACTCTCGGTCGGCTCCTTTTTGTTGGTATCACACAAACTGTCTCGGATTGTTGAGACGACAATCCCCTCTCTTGCGGGAAACCTTCGACAACTTCGTGCAGAAGCCGAGATGATGCTCGGCCGAAGGATGCGAAGCTCTCGCACCGCCGGACTGTTGGCAAAAGCGGAGTGGTACTTTTACTCAGATCCCGAAGACGACATCGCTTGGGAAAACAAAGAACCACCTTGCTCTATTTGGGACTCGGCCCGACGCGACTGGCGGCCTGCCGGCCACTCGCCTCCCTGACCGCCTCCCCGAAAAGCGACCACTCCGCCCGGTAACGATCCCGCTCTTTGTCCCGGTCGGCCGGGCTGAGGCCGCGGACGTACAAGGTGTACTCCTTCTCCGACCTTCCTCCCCGGACCCGCGTCTGCACGCCCTCGATAAGGTTCGTCGCCACGCGGGGGTTGTCCTTGTTGCGCTCGAGGTAGTCGTACACCCGCTCGACGGCGTCGTCCTTGCTGCGCCGGCTGATCGCGGCATAGACGCTCCACGGTTCTCCCTTCGGCTGGCCAAACAGACGCACCGCCCCCTTGCCGGCGGTGTACACGGCCTCCCCCCCCGCGCCCGCCAGCTTCATGACCGCGAACACGGCGCGCTCCACCTTGGGCACCAGCTCGGCCCGGTCGGGAACGCTGCTGGCTGTCGTCTCGTCTTTCCGAGCCATGAGTGCCCGGACGGGCTCGATAATGTCCGTTGCCAACTCGAAAAACGAGTTCGGTCTGGCAAATTCCAAAGGCTTTCCTTGGAGCGTCGCGTTGAGGAGCCTGACCACGTCGGATCCGCCCAGCACGAAGGTATCCGCCACGTCAGCCAGCGCGGCGATGCCGAGCTGGTCCAAGGTCTTGGGCTGCTTCTCGTCTTGGAAGCCGCGGGTAAAGCGTCGGTAGATCTCCCGGATGATCGCGGCAAGCACGGCCGATGCCAAGAGACCAAGCACCGCACGACTCAAGCGTGCCGCGTTGGCCCGCGAAGGGTGGTGGTACAACTCGAGCGCCGCTTCCTCGACCTGGTTCCCCATCTTCATGGCCGCGCTGGCGAACAAGGTCCACATCGCGGCAAAGGCGTTTTGGTGCCCGAGAAGCCCCTGCCCAGTGTGGTCGAGCGCGCTGGTCGCGTTCGCCGTGCGGCGGATCGTGAGGGCCGTCTCTCTTGCGGCCGCTTCCTGAACCTGCACCTCGGTCATGTGGGGGAACGTCTTCTTGATCCGGGCCTTGGCCGCGGCGTACACGCCGATGGCCACGTCCTGGTCCAAGTACTCCATGGGTTTCATCCCGGCCTGCTGGTACTTGCGGTATGAAGCAACAAAGGCGTTCGACGGCCGGGACCCGAATATCCCAGTGTACTTGGTGGGGTCGACAAGTCGGGCCGAGCCCTCCCCGTACCGGTCCCGAAGGTACCCGCTGTGGCGGGTCATCTCGGCGAAGAGGGTGCGGTTCAGCACGTTCAGACGCGGGAACTTGGCCAGGATGGCGGCGGCCTCCCTCCAACTGCCGGCGTCGGCGGCGGCCGTCACGAGCCCGAGCTTTTGCAGGATCATGGTCGTCGGACGTCCCCACAACGTGGCGACGGCGTAGTTTCCGACGAACTTCCGCAGAGTCCAATTCTCCACGTTCCTGAGATTGGAGTCGACTCCGGACACGGCCGCCAACCGCTGCTCGATTTCCGTGGTCCACTGGGTGCCGAGTCGTGCATCCAGGATGGGCCGGAGCTGCGGATGTCCCATCAGCATCAAGGCCGTGCGAATAGGCGAGGCCATGTGGGCGTACCGCGAGACCCGATCGATATGCTGGTCCGCGAACCGGAAGAAATCCTTCACAACGATGGGATCGCTGCTGGTGGACCGGGCTTTCAGAATCCCCATGTCTTCAAGCCAGCGTTGCATAATCGAGGTTTGCCCTCGCGCGTTCTGCTGCCGTTGAGACCGGTCTCGCGATCGAGAGAAATGTTCCGGGTTGGTGAAGAGGTCGATGCCGTCCATCTCCCTGCTGGCCTGATTCCCTTCTTGCGCAAGGCGGCCGTTGGCAAAGGACTTGAACGCCCGGAGCATGTCCATCTCGAACGCCGTGGCCGACTGCTCGAGCGCATCGAAGTCGGCGGCGGTCAACTTGAAAACACGGTTGGTTTGCCCCTTGAACCGATCCAGAATGAGACCGCCCTTGAGGATCTCGGGCCGGTTTTGCGGGTCGGACCACAGCCCCAAAAGGTGCATCCGCTCCGAAGGCGTGATGTCGATCCGCCCGGCGTCTGGAAGATCGACCTCCGAGGTAGTCGTGGCCATGTCGGACAAAGCCCGCTCGGTGATCTTGTGCCTGACCAGCACCGCCCGCATCGCGTCGATGCCCTCGTACCTCAGCTTGAGCGCGCGGTCTTCTCCCTCCGCCACGGCCTCGTACACCGTGCGGTATAGAACGCCGTCCCGCCCACCAGCCGCCGACATCATGCGGGCGGTATCGCGCCGGCGGTCTCCGAAGAACTGACGGAGCGTGCCCTTGCTTGTGATGCCCGGTGGCTGGCCCTTGTCGCGGCCCAAGTCCTTGGAATGTCGGGCGGAGACTTGAGCGGCCGTGCTCGCAGCCAAGTCTCTGAGGTCCATCATCTTCCCCATCACCCGGGCCTTCTCGTATGTGGCCGAGAGCCACGCAACATGCCGCAGAGCTTGATCTGCCAAACGGATGGCCTCGGGCCGGAGGTTCGGGTCCGACAGGTCCCGGGGCCCAACCATCCGAAGGGCCCCAAGGTCGGCATCGGTGAAAGCGTTCGAGCGTCCTTGGCTCACCTGGTCAGCGATGAAGTCGGCCAGAGGGCCGAGGTCGGGCATGACCTTGGCCTCGCGGATCGATTTCACCACAGGCTCGACCACGGCGCGGTGCTCGGGGCGGAGCTTGCCGAGCGTAACCTTTGCGGCAAAGGGTTTGGTCGGCTTTGTGACACCCAGAGACTTGTTGATCTGCTGGGCCAGAGTGGGCCCGGTCTTGGGCTTGACGAACGAACCGACGGTGCGCGTGAGCCGAGAGACGGCCTGACGACGCAGCAACGATCCGAGCTCGCGTTGCATGGCCTGGACCGCACGCATGTACTGGCCCAGAGTCTTGACGGTCCGAACTTGACGGATGAACTTCCCGCGGATCTGGGGGGGGAGGTTCGCCCGCAAGATGTCATGCAGGTTGTCGCGGAGCCTTTCGACAGCATCGGCCTGCGCCTTGCGGACGGCCGCTCGACGGGCCTCTTCCGACCGACTCCGGATGTCGGCGCGAAGGTACGCCGTCCGGGCGGCGTCCTTGGTCTGCTGAATGAGCGACGGGATCTGGGCCTGAACGTTGGCCATTCCCTCTCGGACACCCTGGTTGTACGCACGGAGCGTGGTGCGCTGGTCTCGGCGGAGTTGCCGGTTCAGTCTTCTGGGCTCGCCAGCGTTGGCCACCCCGGTTGACGCCTCCACGTTCGCCCCGACCTCTTTCCCTTCGGGGGCGGAGCTCTTGCGGGCCTGCTCCTTGGCAATCGCCAGTTCCATGAGGTCTTGGTTCGGGCGCCCGTCGAGCCCCCTTGATCGCGTGATGATCCTTCTGGCGACGGTGCGGATGCGTCGGGCGTACTGCGCAAGCTCCGCGCCCCGACTCTGCACCGCATCTTGAATGAACTTGGTGAGGGTTGGGCCTCGGGTGATTCCCCTGGCGAGCATCTTGGCGGCTACCTCGATGCCCAGGTCAATGATGTCGTCGATCGGCGGACCGCTCATCAACCGAAACCCACGAGACAGACGACGCCGGCGGGCACCTTCGGCCACGCTTTCAAGCCAAGAGACCATCCTGCGTCGAAGACCCTCTCCCTTGCGCAGGACAACGCCGACAGCACCGTCATTCTTCTTCTTTCCTTCGAGGTCGGCGTCAATCTCGGCGAGCTCACGCTCTGCTTTGGCGAGTTCTGGGGCCTTGTCCCATGTCCGCTTCACCTCCTCTTCAAGAGCCTTCTCTCTCTTTCGAGAAGACTCGACCTCCTCCCGAGACCGTTCAGCGTCTCGGCGCAGCGAATCCCCGATGTTCTGGAGGG
>ERZ1066130.346-NODE-346-length-18747-cov-10.132356_pt1 | contig 18747 bp, 15 predicted proteins | sample MGYA00382777_ERZ1066130 | MGnify/ENA primary metagenome ERZ1066130 (study PRJEB33369, sample SAMEA5778360) | biofilm metagenome | biome: Industrial cooling water; feature: Water cooling tower basin; material: Biofilm | place: United Arab Emirates | collected...
GAGGAAGATGAGCGGGCCGAGGAAGTCGTTCCAGACAAACATGAAGTGGAAGAGGGCGACGACGAGGAGGGCAGGGGTGGAGAGTGGGAGGATGACGCGCCAGAAGATGCGCCAGTGGCCGCATCCGTCGAGGCGGGCGGCCTCGTCGAGTTCGCGGGGGATGCCCATGAAGAACTGGCGGAGGAGGAAGATGCTGAAGGCGCCGCCGAACCATGCGGGGACCCAGAGAGGGCGGAGGGTGCCGATCCATCCGAGTTCGCGGAAGATGAGATAGAGGGGTCCCATGACGACGGGGAAGGGGACCATCATGGTGGCGAGCATGAGCCCGAAGAGCCAGGAGCGTCCGCGGAAGTTGATGCGAGCAAAGCCGTAGGCGACGACGGCGCTGGACAGGGTCATGCCGATGACGCCGAGCAAGGCGACGACGAGGGTGTTGCGGAGGTAGATGGGGAAAGTGACGGCGGGGTCGTTCCAGACGGCGCTGTAGTTTTCGCGGGCGTGGAGCGGCAGTTCGCGGAGGAAGGTGTCAGCGGGGCCGAGGGAGCCGGAGGCGGCGGTCTTGGCGGAGACAAGGCTTGTCGCGAGCATCCAGAGGAGCGGGACAAGAAAGAGAGCCGCGGTGAGAAGGAGGAGAATGGTGGGCGACCATCGGGAGGTGATGTGGGAGGCTTGGCGTTCCAATCATCCTCCTCTGTAGTGAACGAGACGGCCGCTGATGGCGAAGGTGAAGCCCGTGAGGGCGAGGACGAAAAGCAGCTGCACCCAGGCCATGGCGCTGGCGTACCCCATCTGGCCGTTGAGGAAGGCCTGATTGAACATCTCGTTGGTGTAGAAGGTGAAGGCCTTGGGGTCCGCGCCTTCGTTGGACTTGGAGAGGACGGCGGGCATCCCGAAGAGCTGGAGGGAGCCGATCATCAGCGTGACGACGTTGAAGAGGATCGCCGGGGAGATCATGGGAAGGGTGACGTGCCAGAACCTCGCGACGGGGCCCATGCCGTCGAGCGCGGCGGCCTCGTAGAGGGAGACGGGCACCTCGCGCATGGCGGCCTCGTAGATGACGACGGAGTGCCCGACGCCCCAGACGGCGATGATGATGAGGGAACAGAGCACCATGGGCCCGTCGCCAAGCCAGTTGGGACCTTGAATCCCGAACAGCGCGAGGGACTGGTTGATGAGCCCATACCCGCCGTTGAGGAGCCACATCCAGACCATGCCGGCGGCGACCATGGGCACGAGGGTGGGAAGGAAGATCGCGGCGCGGAGGAAGCCCGTCAGCCGCCGGCCGGCGCAGAGCAGGGCGGCCAGGACAAGCGCGAGGATGGTGCAGAGAGGAACGACCGCGGCGGCGTAGAGCAGTGTTCGGAGTGCGGCGTCGCGGAAGTCGGGCTCACGCCACATGCGCGCGTAGTTGTCGAACCCCACGTAGATCGGGGCCTCCAGCACGGGGTAATCCGTGAGGCTGTAGTAGGCGCTCAGGCCCACGGGCAGGAGCATGAACAGGAGGAAGCCGAGGATCCACGGGCTGATCCAGAGGTATCCGGCGAGGTCTGTTCGAGCGCGGGCGGAGAACTTCATGCACCGCTCCCCCACCCTCGGCGGGCTTTCTGCTCGTGCTCGAGAACGAGGAGCGACTGCACCTCGGCGTTGGCGCCCTTGAGCAGTTCCTCGACGGGAGTGTCGGTGTTCCAGACCTTGGGGAAGAGAGAGCCCATCTTCGAGCGGATCTGGGGGAACTGCCTCGTGCGGGCGGCGTGGAAGCCGCGGGTGCTGTTGGCGACGGCGTTAAAGACCGCGACCCCGCGGTTGGGGTGTTTCGCGACGAACTCGGGGGAAACACCGGCCAGCACGGAATTCTTGAAGTGGGCGGTGCTGAGGCGTTCGACGATGCGAGGTTGCTGGGTAAAGGCGATGAACTCCATGGAGGCTTCGGGGTGCCGCACGCCGCGCGGGATGCAGAGCATGTCGGACTCGACGAGCCCGACGGGCGGCCCCTGAGCGATGGAGGCGGGCACGGGGAAGGGCACGACGCCGTAGTCGAGGTCGGGGTTGTGGGCGTTGATCACGCTGGCGAGCCAGGGCCCCTGAAGGACCATCGCAACCTGACCGGCGAGGAAGGCGTTGTTGATCGAGTCGTAGGAGTTGCCCCAGCCGGACCCGAAGGCGTTGATCCGCTCCGGGCCGAGTCTGGCGGCGGTCTGACGAATCCAGCCGAAGGCGGCGGCGTGCTCGGGGGAATCGACACGGGCGCGGCGTGCGGATGGATCGGTGAGGGTTGCGCCGAAGTAAGCGCCCCAAGCCCAGGGCCACCAACCGGGCTCGGTTGGCGTGAATCCGAGTCTGGTGTACAGCCCGTCGCGCGAGGCATCGAGGCGTGCCGACATGTCGGCGAGTTGCTCGAGCGTGGCGGGGGGACGAGTCGGGTCGAGCCCGGCTTGAGCGAACATGGCCTTGTTGTAGTACAGCGCGAGCGCCCCGCCGGTGTTGGGACAGGCCCATCGGCGGGAACGCCCTGTTCGGTCCGGGTGGGTGAGCAAGGGTCTGATGGCCTCGGCGTACGCCTCGAGCGGCGGGATGGCGGCGGACCCGTCGCCCTCGTCGAGCGGGAGGAGGGCGCCGGTCTCGGCGAAGAGAGGGATGTTGTAGTTGTACAACCCGAGAACGTCGGGAGGATCGCCGCCGGCGATGGCGATCATGGACTTCTGATCGATCCCGGCGGTGACGAGGTAACGGACGAGAATGCGGGACTGGCTTTCGTTGAACTCGTCCACAACCGCCTGCATCGCCGCCCCTTCGTGGCCGGTCCATTTCTCCCAGTAGTCGAGAACGATGCGGCCTTCGGCGCGGGTGCGGGCGCCGCGCGGGCCGAAGGCGGCGAAACCGGCGGCGCCGGCCGCCATCGCGCCGAGCAAGGTCCGGCGGGTCCAGCCTTGGGGTCGGTCCTTCGACCCGTCATGTGGCGATGCCGATGCCATCTACTCGGCGGGCTCCATGGTCGAGATGAGCCCCTTGGAGCGCAGTCGCTCGACGATCAGTTCGGCCTTTTCCTTGTGGGTCACGGTGACGAGGGAAAGCCCCTTGGTGTGGGCTTGCTCGGCGGTGGTCCACGCCCGTTCGGGCGGGATCGAGGCCACGGTGATCAGCGAGTGGATCACCCACTCGAAGGTGTTGACATCGTCGTTGTGGAGAAGCACGCGAAAGGGAGGCAGCCGATCCACCGCGGGGGGCGCAGGCCTGGGCTTGGTCGCAACGGCCGCCGGGGGCGCGTCGCTGCTGGCGGGCGGCGTGGGGTTCGTATGTTCGTCGGGCATGGCGGATTCTCCCCGGCATGAACGGACCGGTCCGTGATAGTCTACACGAGGAACTCCGCACGCCAGACATTTTCGCAGGACGCGAGCATGCCCACGCCGGCCCGAGAACGACCCGATCCCGACCAAGCGATCTTCATTGTGACTGGCTCGACCCTGTCGGCGGAGGCGTTCGACCGCCCGCTGGCGTACGCGCTGCGGGAGAGGCTGCTGGCGTGCGCGGCGGAGCACGGCCTGTCGGCCGGATCTGGCGAGGGAGAACTCGGGGTTCTTGTGCTGAGCGATCTGTGGTACGTGAACCAGCCCGCGCTGGCGGATCGGCCCGTGATCAGCATCGGCCCGCCGAACTCCAACGCGCTGACCGCCGCGCTCGCGGACAAGCTTCCGAGCATCCACGCGATCGAGGGTCGGCACGTGGTGCAGTTCGACCCGGATGGGTTCGCGGTGGCGGCGCTGTGCTGGGGCGAGGGAGACGAGGAAACCGCGCGGGCGGTGGCGTGGTTCGGCGAGCACGCGCTGGCGGACTTCGTACGGGCGGCCAATCTCTAGCGGGACTTCTTCTCGGCGGGCTTCTTCTCGGCCGGTTTCTTTTTGCCGGAGCGGTCTTTCGCATCCTGCTCGGCCTTCTCTCGATCGGCCTTGGCGGCCTTGTCCGCCTCGATCACCGCCCGGATGACAGCTTCATTGAGCGGATCGGTGTCATCGCCCGGGAAGCCCTGCCAGCGAACGATGCCATCGCTCGAAATGAGCAGCACGTGCGGGATTCCCCGCACGCCGACTTCCTTCTTCATGGCGCCCTTGGTGTCGATGGCCATGGCGTACGAGACTTTCTTCTCGTCCATGTAGGGGCGAACCTTGCCCTCGGCCTCGTCGCTGATGCCGATGACCACGAGGTCCTCGCCGAAGGTCTTGGAGAACTTCTCGAGTTCGGGGGTGAGCGCACGGCACGGGCCGCACCAGGTGGCCCAGAAGTCGACGAGAAGGACCTTGCCTTCGGTCTTGGGTTCGGCGCTGAGCCACTTCTCGACAACAAGCTTCGGCGCGGGCTTGCCGCGAAGATCGTTCTTGGCGAAGAGTTCCTTCTTCTTGGCCTCGGGCCATGCGGCGGGGGACTTCGTCGCCGTGTCCGCGGGATCCTTGGACGCGGGTTCCTTCGCGGGCTGGTCCTTGGGAGAAGGCTGGGCGAGAGCGAGCCCTGCCGCCACGATCAACGCCGCCGCACCAGCACGCAGGAACGAGTGTGACATGACGAGATCTCCTGCCGGACAAGCCGGGCATGTGAGGTGATTCAGGAATGGAGGACGCGGAAGACCTCGGCTTCGTCGGTGAGGCCTTGTGCGATTTTCTCTTTGGCGTCGTCGATCATGGTGCGGAAGCCTCCGGCCTTGGCGGCGTCGAGGAGGGAGAGAGCGTCGTTGCTTCGGGCGGCGAGCCTGCGGAGTTCGTCGGTCATGACCATGAGTTCGTAGACGGCGATTCGCCCTCGATACCCGGACCCGTAACAAGATTCGCAGCGGACACCGGCGATGGTTCCAGTCCCGCCGCAGGACTTGCACTTGCGGCGCAGCAGTCGCTGGGCAAGCACGCCCAGAAGGGTGGAGGTGACGAGGTAAGGCTCGACGCCGATGTCGACCAGACGTGTGATGGCGCTGGGCGCGTCGTTGGTGTGGAGCGTTGCGAGCACGAGGTGGCCGGTGAGCGAGGCCTGGATCGCCAGATCGGCGGTCTCCTTGTCGCGGATTTCGCCGACGAGGATGACGTCGGGGTCTTGGCGCAGAAGGGCGCGAAGGCCGCTGGCGAACGTGACGCCTCGCTTGACGTTGACCTGCATCTGGCTGATCCCGTCGAGGTGGTACTCGACCGGATCCTCGATGGTCATGACGTTCCGGCTTGTACGGTCGATCCGCCCGAGGGCGGCGTAGAGAGAGGTCGTTTTGCCGCTGCCCGTCGGACCCGTCACGAGCAGGATGCCCGTCGGTCTTTCGACAAGGTCCATGAACTGGCCCTGCATCGGCTTGGACATCCCGACCTGATCGAGCGAAAGCTGCGTCTGCGTCTGGTCGAGCAGGCGGAGCACGAGGCGTTCGCCGTACACCGTGGGGATGCAGGAGAACCGGATGTCGATCTTCCGGCTTCCGATGCGGACGCTGGTGTGCCCGTCCTGCGGGCTGTGGCGGTTGGCGATGTCCAGCTCGGTCATCACCTTGAGACGGGAGCTGATCGCGGGGGCGAGCGTGAGCGGCGGCGAGAAGGTGTCCACCAGCATCCCGTCGATGCGGAAGCGGATGACCAGCTTGCTCTCCATCGGATGCACGTGCACGTCGCTGGCGCGGCGCCTCAGCGCCTCGAACAGAATCATGTTCACCAAACGGATGACCGGGGTCTGCCGGGCGAGCTGGAGCAGGTCTGTCGACTGGCCGGCGGTCCCGGCGGCGGCGGCGATGGCGCTCTCGTCGAGCGGCATCTCCTCGATGATCTCGGTCACCAGATCCTGCCGCTGCTCGTACCCGCGGTTGATCAGGTTCGCCACGCCGGCGCGGGGCGAGAGAACGAGGCGGATCGGCCCGCCGAGATAGTCCTCGATGATGGTGAACGCGGCGGGCGTCAGAGGCTGCGCCGTGGCGCACACCATCACGCCGCTGGCGGATCCGGCGTAGGCGGGCTCTTCCTCGATCCCGGCGATGTGGAACTGTCGAGCGACGTCACCCGGGACGAGTTCGTAGAAACGGGAGGCGGAGTCCTGAAGCTTGGGCTCGGCGACATACGCGAGACCGGTCCGCTTGGAGATCAGCTCGAGCCCTTCGTGCTCGTCCATCGCGAGCAGGGAGAGCAGCGAGTCCCAGGGCTCCTCGTCGGAGCCTTCCATCGCGCGGAAGTCGCGGATCTGGTCCGTCGAGAGCCGCAGTGGGCCGAAGACCTCCGCTACGCGGGAGAGAGCCCGGACGTTCTCCCCCGGGCGTGCGTCGCCGCCGGCCCTCACCGTTTCCGTTCTGTTCCCGCCGCTGGCCATCTCGCCTCGCTTCTGCAACCGACCCATCACCCGCACGCCGAACCAAACGCCCGACAGACACCGCGAATCACGCGTCGTTCACCGGTTCCCTTCGGGTTCGGGGACGGGCTGGGCCGGTGTTTCACCGGCCGGCTTCTCCGCCGGCTTGTCCGCCGGGGTCTCGGCGGGTTGCGCCGCGGGCTTGCGCTCGCGGATCTCGACGAAGTCCACCATCACTGGGGTCATGGGGGGGAGCCGGTCTTCGAGCCCGGCCTCACGCATCGGCCCCGCGCTGAGCAGCTTCGGATCGCCGAGCCGTTCATCGCGGAGGACCCTGGGCGTGATGAACACATACAGGGTGGTCTTGTCGTCGACGTTGTTGAAACTCGAGAACAACGCGCCGAGAAGGGGAATATCGCCCAGCAGCGGAATCTTGTCCGTCGTCTTGCGCTTGGTATCAACGACCACGCCGCCCACGACGACCGTCATATTCGCGGGGACCTGAACTTGGCTCTTGATGAAGTTCTCGTTCTTGGGGGGCGGGAGTTCCGGGGAGGGAGACTCGCCGGAGAAGTTGGAAAGCTCGACGTCGATCTGCATCTGGACCGAGTCGCCGGGTCCGATGCGGGGTTCCTTGATCGTGAGCTTGGTACCCGCGGTTTCGTACCCGCTGAAGCCGATGGCGTCGGACGTGCTGTTGTCGCTCAAGGTGCGTGTCGCGGTGGGCTGGGCCGAGTTGGCTTCGACGGAGGCCTCCTCGGTGTTCGCGTCGACGAGCAACTGAGGCCTGGAGAGCACGCGCGTGTCGGTGACGGTCTGGAGGGCGTTGATGATGATGGGGATCTGATCGTTCTTGATGAGCGCCGCAGTGGCGCCGGCGAGCCCCGTGCGGACCTGCTTGCGGTCGGTGATGGCGCCGCCGGTGGCGAACTGCCCGAGGCCGAAGTTCGTGTTCACGACGCCGCCGCTCCCGCGGGCGTTGATGAGCTGGGTCTCGAAGGCGAGCTTGAAGGTGTCGCTGCCCGTCACCGCGACGATCTGCGCTTCGACATAGACCTGCGGGCGGCGACGATCGAGACGCGCGATCAGCTCCTTGAACTGGTTCTGTTCCTTGAGCGGAGCCTTGACGATCACCTGGTTGTTGGGCTTGTCGGCGATGACGAAGGAGTTCTTCCCGGAGATGGAGACCTCGCCGCCGAAGGGGTTTGGCGCGTTGAAGACGATGGCGGGCTGTCCGCCCCGCCCGCCGCCCCCGCCGCTGGGAAGGAAGTTGCTTTTGCTGTTGTCCGAGGGGGTCTGCTCGCGGATGAGGCCCATGAGAATGGACTCGACGTCCTCGGCCTTGGCGTAGGTGAGCGGGTATTCGCGCATGACGACCGAGTCGTCGTCGGGCTTGATCTCATCGATCAGGCGTGCCATTTCGCCGTGGAGGGCGGTGGTGGCGTAGTAGATGATCTGCCCGCGCCCCTCGTCGACGACCATGACCGGACCGCCGTTGGTGGGCTGCTGCTGCTGGTTCCGGCGGTTCATCGAGTCGTCGTAGAAGAATCCGAAGTTGCCGAAACGGTTCTGTTGATCCTGCGGCGCCGCGATCGTGGTCACCTCACCCATGCCGCGCTCCTTGGCCGAGGCACCGACGCGGTACGTTTTGGGCGAGAGGGAAGACTGGGAGTCGATGAGCTTGACGAGATCCTCGATGATCTTGCGTTCGTCTTCCAGCCCTCGGAAGAACAACTGATTGCCGATCGGAGAAACCGTCAGCCGCTCGGCGAGGTTGTCCATCGTCGTGCGTGTCTGCTGCTGCTGAGGCTGCTGCTGCACCGGGTTGCCGAATTCATCGAAGGGGCGGTTGCTGCGGTTGGTCTGCTGCGGAGCCTGCCCGAGCGCCTCGAGGATGCGCTGCTTAGCGGAGGACGGGGAGATGAACTCGAGGGTGATGGACGTGATTTTGTACTCGGCGTAACGCTTGGTGAGCTGGTCGATGATCTCGCCGATCTGGTCGAGCCGGCGTTCGGTATCGACCGCGATGATCACGCCGAGCTCGTCGTTGTACGTCACCTTTCCGCCGCTGCCTCCTCCACCGCCGCCTCCCCCACCGCCGCCGGGCTGAGGCATCGCCTGGATGCTCCCGTCGGGCATGGGCATGCCCTCGGGCATACCGGGCTGACCGGGCTGGCCCGCGCGTCCGGCGCGATTCCCGCCCACAACGGTCCCCGTCGCTCCGCCAAGGAGCGCGTCGATGCTCGGCTTGAGCGCGCTGGGGCGAATCCCGGGCGTCGGATAGACGCGAGTCGTCGCGAGCCTCTGGTCCAGGCCGTAGGGACTCTTGGAGACGGGCAGCACCATGTAGAACTCGGTCGCCTCGTCGAACGTGAGCGAGTAGCCGTAGAGCTCAAGCCACGCCTTGAGCAGCGTGAGCAGCCGATCCTGCTTCACGCGAACGGGCGCATTGAACACGATGCTGCCCGAGAGACCAGGATCCTGGAAGATGTTCAGTTGGAGCGTTTCCGCGACGATCTCGACCAGAAGCGACAACTCCACGGGCTCGGCGAAGCGCGAGAACTCGACGAAGCCGTCCTCCGTGGTGATCTTGGGCACCTCGACGGCGGCGGGTTCGTCCGCCGCCCCGCCCGCGTTGCCGGGGTTCGCCGCACCGCCGAACTGAGGGTTCGTGCCCGGCTGCGCGAGAGGCTGGACACCCGGCTGGACACCAGGTTGGACACCCGGCTGATCGGTCCGTCCGGGGCGCCTCACGGGCGCAACCTGCCGGGTTGTGGTCGTCGTTCCCTTGACGGCGGGCTCTGGCTGGGCGGTGGCCTGCGCACCGACGGGCGCGGCGAGCCCGGACAAACCGACCGCGAGACCGGCCGCCGCCGCCATCCACGACACCCGACCGTTCCGATCTGCCTTCTTCACGTCTGGCTCCCTCTGACTCGGGGATCATTCCCCGATGCGCTATCCTTGACCGACCGACCGCACCCCGACACCTTCCGCTTCCCGCTCACCTTCCGATGCTGCTCTTCGGGTCCGCTCCGCGGGCATTGTCGTACCCGGGCTCCTTGCATCGGCCTTTCCAGCCTCTGCACCCGAGCCTTGGAGCGCGCCGAACACCAAGTCCGTTCACATGAACGAACTCGGCCCCGAACCCCACCCCGCCCCACCCCCCCACTGCCAACCCCACTCCCCCACCTGCTTCTATGGATGAGACACCAGACCCGGTTCAGAGTACCCGCGTCGTCAGCCTTGTGCCTTCCGCGACCGAGATTCTCGATCTGCTGGGGATGATCGACCGTCTGGTGGGCCGTTCGCACGAATGCGACTTTCCCCCGTCGACCCGCTCTCGGCCCGTGCTGACCGGACAGGTCATTCCGGCCGACCTCGACCCGGGGAGGATCGATGCGGAGGTGCGGGCCCGCGTGGAAGCCGGCCTGCCGCTCTACACCCTCGACGCCGAGCTTCTGCAACGTCTGGCCCCGACGCACATCCTGACCCAGGACCTGTGCCACGTCTGCTCGATCGACGTGGCGAGCGTGCGTCGGATCGCCGCCGCACTGCCGGCCCCCCCTGCCGTTGTCTCCTTGAATCCCACCACTTTTGAGGGTGTTCTTGATTCGGTGTTGCAGGTCGGTTCTGCACTGGGATCCGAGCGTCGCGCGATGGAGGTCGTGGCTCGGCTGCGCGAGCGGGTCTTTTCCGCGGAGGAATACGTCAACCCATTTGTGGGTGGTCCTTCCGTGGCGTTCTTGGAGTGGACTGAACCACTCTTTGTGGGTGGACATTGGGTGCCGCAGATGATCGAGCGGGCGGGGGGTCGGCATGTGCTGAACCCGACAGTCCCGAAGGAGGGAAGCGGCGCGGCGATCGGGCCGCAGATGGCCGAGCGCGTGGCGGGGAAGTCGGTGGTGGTCACGCCGGAGCAACTTCAGGCGAGTGAGCCGGAGTGGGTGATCGTGTGCCCGTGCGGCGTAGGCCTGGCGGAGACCCGGCGCATGGCGGAAGCGTTGTCGCGAGAAACGTGGTGGAAAGACCTGCCGGCCGTTCGGGCGGGGCGGGTGGTGCTGGTGGACGGGAATCAGATGTTCGCGCGACCGGGGCCCCGGCTGGTGGAGGCGTACGAGTTTCTGGTCGGGCTGCTCAACGATCGCCCGCACCTGATCCCCGAGGGGTTCCCGGCGGAGTTCATGCCTGCTCGCGGGTGAGTTCCTCGGCGAGGGCGTCGGCGAGCCGGTGGTAGTCCTCGATGGAGTTGTAGACCTGCGCGCTGATGCGGAGGACGCGGAGGGGCTTGGTCGCGCCGAGGGGCTGGAATTGCCAGATGGGAACGACGACGCCGTGGCGATCCACGAGTGCGTCCTGAAGGGCGTCGTCGTACTTGGTGGGGCGAGCGCCAGCGGGAGGATCGGGCAGGATGAGGGTGGCCATGGTGCCGATCATGGACTCCGGGCCGCAGACGGGGAGCCCGAGCGCGTTCTGGAGGACCTGAACGCCGCGAATCACGAGATCGTGGTTCTGCGTGTACAGGGCGTTCCACCCGCCGGGGAGGATGGAGCCCATGAAGTCGATGGCTGCGGGCACGGAGAGAATGCCGGAATAGTCATCGGTGCCCATGTAGTCGAAATCGCGGAGGAAGAGGGGCCGCTCGGGGCGAACCTTGTGTGCGCGGCTGGAAAGGCAGACGGGCCGGAAGTTGGCCTGCCGCTCGGCGGGGACATAGAGGAAGCCGGTGCCCTTGGGTGCGCTGAGCCACTTGTGCCCGCTGCCGACGAAGTAGTCGGGGTTGAGGTCGGCGATGTCGACGGGAATCTGGCCCGGGGCGTGGGTGCCATCGACGAGGGTGGTGATGCCGTGCTGGCGTCCGAGGGCGATGAGCTGACGGATGGGGAAGATGAGGCTGGTGGCGCTGGTAATCCAGCTGACCATCATGAACCTGGTTCTGGGGGAGATGGCGGATTGCACCGCGTGGACGACTTCGTCGGGGGAGGACGCGGGGAAGGGGACCGCGGCACGAACGATGCGGGCGCCGCTGGCGGCGCAGATGCGTTCGAGTTCGTTGATGCCGGACATGTACTCGTGGTCGGTGACGAGGATCTCATCACCGGGGCGGAAGGCCTCCTGGCGGAGAATGGTCGCGAGGGCGACGGTGGCGTTGACCATGGGAGCGAGCGTTGGACCCGGGCAGCCGAGGAATGCGCCCACCCGAGCCCGCATGTCGTCCATGAGGTTCTCGAGGTCGACCTTGAAGAACCGGACGGCGTCCTGCTCCATGCGGAGGCGCAGGTCGCTCTGGTGCTTGAGAACGACGTTGGGGACCGCGCCGTAGGACCCGTGGTTGAGGAACGTCAGGCCTGGTCGGATGGACCAGTGGGAGGCGAGAATCGGGAGGGCGGCGGGGGTTCTGGCGAGGGTGGCGTTCACACCCAGATCATCGGCGCGCACCGGTGAAAGAGACAAGCGCACAGGGGCATTCCGCGGGGCTGTCGATCAGATTTTTTTGCGATCGCGGCGGGCGGCGTATATTGGGCCATGAGCAGCATCAAACGCGTCGAGCCGGAGAGCCCGCTGAGGGACGTGATGAGCGGGAGCGCCCGCTGGGAGATTCCCGTGCTCGACCACGGGTTCATCGCGCTGGTGGACGCGATGCCGAGGCTTTGCCCCGAGGGGAAGACGGCGGATGCGGCGATCGTGCAGGCGGCACGGGTCAGTTACGGGCAGGGGACCAAGCAGGTGACGGAGGACCGCGGACTGATCCGGTACCTGCTCCGGCACCGGCACACGACCCCGTTCGAGATGGTGGAGTTCAAGTTCCACGTCTGCATGCCGATCTTCATCGCGAGGCAGTGGATCCGCCACCGGACAGCCAACGTCAACGAGTACTCGGGCCGGTACTCGATCATCCCGGACCGGTTCTACAAGCCCGGGAAAGAAGAAGTCCGCAAGCAGTCGCGCAGCAACCGGCAGGGGGGCGAGGAGACCTTCGCGGGGTCGGCGGCGAGCGAGCAGGATATGAAGACGGCGGATGAGTTTGTCCGCTTTTTGGATGCCGTCGAATCGAGCTACCACGAGTACCTTCGGCTCACGGACCAGGGCGTGAGCCGGGAGCTGGCTCGCATCGGGCTGCCGGTGAACATGTACACGGAGTGGTACTGGAAGTGCGATCTGCATAACACCCTGCATTTTCTGTCCTTGCGACTGGACAGCCATGCTCAGAGCGAGATCCGCGCGTACGCCGACGCGATGCTGAGGCTGATCGAGCCGATCGTGCCGATGACGGTGGAGGCGTGGCGGGACTACGTGTTCGAGGGGACGCGGCTGAGCCGGCTGGAGATCAACGCGCTGCGCGACCTGGCGTCGGGGGGGGCGGGAGCGCTGGCCTCGGACAACAAACGGGAGTCGGCGGAGTGGGAGGCCAAGCGGGCGATGCTGGGCTTTGGGGGCAAACCCTGAGTCTGACGGGCGTGGAGGAGCGAAGAGGACGGCGGGGTTTGAGGTTTGCGAAACTGCTTGCACGAAGGGATGACGATGAGCATGGGTCGTTCGGTCATGGTGTTGCTGGCGACGGTGGGCGGTGCGGCGTTCGGGCAGCCCGGCGAGGCGGGGAAGGGCGGACCCGGCGGAGCGGGCGGAGGACCGGGACGGGGCGACTCCTCGCCTTGGAAGGTGACCTTTACGACGCAGGGCGAGTACACGACGGCCGCGGACTTCAAGGCGGACGGGGGCGGGAGCGTGTCGGTGGCACGGGCGAGCGCAGGCCTGGCGGTGAGCGGGCGGGTGGGCGAGACCGGCCTGGCGACAGTGACTCTGGGCTGGCAGCGTTCGTGGTATGACTTCGATTCGCCCTCGGTGTTCGGGGCGTCGGCGCCCTGGGACGAGATCAACGAGATCGACCTGTCGTTCGTGTACCGGGCGCGGATCAACGAGAAGTGGAGTTGGTTCGGCGGGGGCGGCGTGAACTCGGCGGGGGAGGACGGGGCCGACTTCGGGGACACATTGACCGGGGGCGGCGTGCTGGGCGTTGGGTATGCCTTCAGCGAGAAGTTCCGCCTGACGGGCGGGCTGCTGGTTCGCTCGCAGCTGGAAGAGGAAGTGTCGTTCGTGCCGATCATCGGCGTGGACTGGAAGATCGCGGAGAAGTGGCGTCTTTCGACGGACTACCGGCGGAGCATTTTCCCCAGGCCGAGCGTGTCGTTGATCCACAGCGTGAGCGATTCGCTGGACGTGGCGCTGAGCGTGGGGTATGAGACGCGCGTGTTCCGGCTTGACGAGGATGGCACAAACCCCGACGGGGTGGCGCGGGAGCGGCGGGTGCCGGTCGAAGTGATCGCGGACTGGAAGATCTCGCCCAACGTGTCGCTCAATGCGATGGCGGGCGTATCGACGTGGGGGCGTTACCGGCTGGATGATTCCACGGGGACGCGGATCACGCAGAGCGAGGTTGAGCCGGCGGGGATCTTCGGCCTGAGCGTGAAGCTGGAATTCTGAGCCGGGCGGAACGAGCGGTCAGCGTGAATCGGTCTTGGGCTGAGCGGGCGGCTGGCTGGCGGGCGTCGCCGGGGTGCCGCTGGGCGAGGCCGGCGGGGCGATGGGGTTGCCGTCGGCATCGATCGGCTTGGGGCCGGTGCCGTAGGGCGGCGCATCGATGAGCTTGGCGTTGGTGATGACCGGGGGGTCGATGGGTCGTTCGCCCTGGAGCTTGACCGAGGCGAGCGACTTGATGGTGTCGTGTCCTGAAACGGCCTGAGCGAAGGCGGTGTACCCGCGGTCGAGTCCGGCCGTCTGGGCCCGCGAGAGGCAGATGAAGAACTGGGAGCCGGCGGAGTCGGGCTCACCGGAGCGAGCCATGGAGAGCACGCCGAAGTCGTGAGGAAGGGTGGTGCGTTCGAGATCGATATGGAAGCCGGGGCCGCCGTTGCCGGCGCCGGTGGGGTCGCCTCCCTGCACGACAAAGCCGGGGATGATGCGGTGGAAGATGACGCCGGTGTAGAAGCCGCCCTCGACGAGCTGGCGGAAGTTCCAGACGGTGTTCGGGGCGGCCTCGGGCCGGAAGGCGAACTCGATCTTGCCGAGGGATGTCTCGAGCACGGCGTGCTTGTCGGAATAGGCGCGGTACCCGCTGCAGAGCGGGGGCACCTCGCGCCAACGGATGGACGAGGAGCCCGCGACGACGCTCGCCTTGAGCGGGACGAGCATCGGCTGGAGGACGACGGCCGAGCCGATCTTTTCTTCACCGACGGCGAGCTGGGCGTAGAGCACGCGGTAGTTGGTGTCGGACCAGAGTTGCGGGAAAAGGGTGGCGAGGTTCACGGCACCGGCGGCGGCGGCGGCCGAGGCGACCTGCTTGGCGGTGCCGGCTTCGAGCAGTTGGATGGTGACCTCGCCCTTCTTGCCGTCGGGGACCTTGACGGTCATGGGGATCTCGCGGTTGATCCCGTAGTAGGTGCGGTCGGGCACGAGCTGGGCGTGCGAGAGAGAGACGAAGGCGAGGGAAAGGACGGCGACAAAGGTCTTCTGGCTCATGACGGGGATGGTACGCCCGACAGGAAGAAGGGTTCGCCGAAGTCAGGGACGAGTGGGAGGGCGATCAGTTGGGCCTGGAGGAATCCAGATGGCGCCAGGCGCGATCGACGTCCTCGGAGTCGGCGGGGTTGCCGTCGTCGGTCCCGTTCTTGAGGATGCCCGAAACGAAGCGGGTGGGGTCCGGGTACCAGTCGGCGGAGAGATCCGCGCGGAGAATGTTGGCACCGACGACGTGGCTGAAGTCGCGTGCGGACCGCATGCCGTCGCTGACGAGAGCGGCCTTGAGGGGCTCCATGCGGAAGAGGTAGCGGGAGCCATCAGGCCCTGCTCCGCGGTACTGATAGTTGCAGACGATTTCCTGGCTGTTTCTGTCACCCCAGACCGGAGCGTATCGGGAGAAGGGGTGGAGCCCGGCGTGGGAGGGGCAGTAGTAGACCTTGGGCCCGCGGAGGTACTCGCCCTCGTGGAGGAGGCCGAGGCCGTCCCACGCGGAAGTAACGTTCCGGCCTTGCATGTCCATGGTGTCGAGGCGCAGGGTCATCATTTCCTGCAACTCGGACTCGCGTCGGCTGGACGCGTCGGCCTTGAAGATGCTGGAGGGGATGAGGCCTTTGCGCTCGTCGGCGTAGGAGGCGATCCCGAAGCCGATCTGTCGGATGTTCGAGCGGCAGACGGTGCGGCGTGCGGTCTCGCGGAGGGTGCCGAGACTGGGCAGCAGGATACCGATGAGCACCGTGATGACCGCGATGGTGGTCAGCAGGTCGATCAGTGTGAAGGCCCGCGAAGCGACCTTCGACACGACCCTTGGAGATGTGGAGCGCAGTCCCGCCACGCGAACCTCCACGAAACCCGGACCCTGCCGGACAACCCCTTCAGCCTACCAGAGTTCGGTCTGGGCGGGATAGGAGATTTTCCAGAAGGGTGTGGAAAAGAGTGGAACCTGGCATGAATTCACCCGAAAAGGTGAGTTTGATCTTCATGTTTGTAATTTGTACGGAATCGATGACATGGGAGGAAGGAGGCAACCGGCGGGGAGGGTGCGGCGTATCGGGAGATGTCGGCGGGATGTACGCCGGCCCGATGGGGTGTGTAGTCTGGAGCCGGAGGTCTTCCGGCGGGAGGGCGAGAGGAAAGGCCTGTGTTGGGCCGAGGGTTGCGTCGGCGGGATGCCATGGCAACGCGAGAAGGGCAATCCGAGCGGGATCTGGACCTGATGCGTCGGGTGTCGACGGGCGAGGAAGCCGCGTTGGCGACGCTGTACGAGCGTTTCGGGTCGCTGGTGTATCGGATGGCGTTTCAGGCGGTGCCGAGCAAGAGCGAGGCCGAGGACGCGGTTCAGGAGATCTTTGTTCGGCTGTGGCGTACGGCGTCGCGGTACGACCCATCGCGAGCGGCGTTGGTGACTTGGGTGATTCTGATCTCTCGGCGTCAGTTGGTGGATCGGATGCGACGGAGCCGGGCGCGATTGAGGCCGTCGTCGCTTGATGAGTCTCAGGGCGGGCCGATGGTTGAGGGGATCGGGTTGCCCTCGGGGATGGAACGGGAGGAAAGGCTTGCGGCGATGCTGAAGAGGATCGATGCATTGCCGGAGTTGCAGAGGACTGTGGTGAAGCGGGCGTATCTGGGCGGGCAGACGCTGCGTCAGATCGGAGAAGAGTTGAACACCCCGCTGGGAACGATCAAATCCGCGTTGTCTCGGGCATTGACGAGGCTTCGCGAGCGAACGAACGAGGAATTGACGACATGACGACTCAGGAATTGCTCGAGAACGCGCAGCTTGACGCTTTGGGCCTGCTTGACGAGCAGGAGCGTGAGCAGTTCGAGCGTGCCTTCCACGCGGCGCCGCCGGCGTTGCGTGAGCAGATCCGGCGGGAGCAGCGTCGGCTGTGCACGATCGAGTCGATCCTTCCCGAGGTGGAGCCGCCGACGGGTTTGTGGCCCAAGGTGCTGGCGGCGGTTCGAGCGGCGCAGGCCGGGGTGGCGATGGAGGGCTCGCGGGCGCACACGGGGTCGGATCGGACGGCCAAGCCGCTGCCGATGCAGCGGTCGCAGGGCGTTCATCGGATGTGGCGCGCGTCCGCGCTCGGGTTTGCGACGGCGGCGGTCGTGATGGCGGGCGCGCTGCTGTACGTGCAGCAGACGGCGATCTCGCAGGAAGCGGCGATGCTCCGCGACATGAAGCTGGCGAAGGCGGTCGACTCGTTCGGGGCGGAGTATCTGTCCGAGCAGTTGTTCAACCGTGAGACGGCGCGGTTTGTGATGTCTGCGGCGAGCGCCGACACGAAGGGGCGGGCGGCGATCTTCCTGAATCCGACGTGGGACCACGCGATGCTCTACTGCCAGAGCGTCGCGGTGGGCGAGGGGCAGACCCTTCGTCTTGTCGTGCTGAGCGAGAGCGGAACGATCGAGCGTGAGCTGGACGAGTTCGCGGGCAATGAGTCTCGCGGCGGGCTGATCATGCGGCAGGTGGCGTTGGACGACGCGGACCCGAAGCGTCTGGCGCTGGTGGCTGCCCCTCGCGGGCAGGGCGCCGATCGCGGCCAGATCCTGCTGCGGATGGCGTGAGGCGGCCCGATCTGGGCGAGTGATCGCCGAGCGTGACGGAGCGAACCCGGAGAACGCGGGGGATCAGGCGGCCTTCTGGGCCGCTGCGGGCCAACGTGCGTCGTCTTCGACGGCGTCGACGGACGTGCTCTGTTCGAATCGGATCTTGGCGAGCGTGAGGCGGCGCCAGATGATGATGCCGAGGATGGCGAAGGCGACGCTTCCCGCGCCGAGGATGCCGGCGGCGTAGATGGCACGGACGGACTCGATGGGTTCCTCGCCGGCCTTGGCGGACTCTCGGAGCACGGTGACGGCGCCGTCGACGCGGCGTTCGCGGGCCTCGCGTGCCTGGCTTTGGATGGCGACGGCGAGGGTCTGGAGTTCGCGCTCGGTGCGGGCCTGGCCGGTGCCCTTGTATTCGAGCACGAGCTCGCCGGGCTTTGGGGAACTGGTGACGAGTGCGCTCTTCATGCGGTTCTTGACCGCGGTGGGAGTCGCCATGGTGAGGATGCCCTGCTGTTCCATGCGCGTGGCGGCGAACTGCAGGAATCGCGGATCTTCGAGCATCGACTCGTGGAAGGACCGCCATTCCTCGAGTTCGCCTTCGGTGAGCGTGCGTTCGCGGCTGTCGGCGGCGAGCACGGCGCGGGCGACGTAGACCTCGGGGGCGAAGCGCCCGGCGGCGAGCCAGGAGATGCCGGCGAGGATCGCCAGGGAGCAGGCGATGAAGAGGATGGCGGAGGCGGCCTTGCCCCGGGCTTCGATCCCCTGGGCCTTGCGGTGCGCGCTCTCGACGGATCGCTTGGCGGCGAGCACTTCCTGCCGCATCGCAAGAACCTGCTCGCACTGTTCGAATCGCTTGGCGAGGACCTCGCTGGCACGGCGGATCTTGGACGAGCGCTCGCGGACAAGGCGGCGGGCGAGTCTGAGGCGGTCCCGGCGTGCCGGGGACTCTTCCGAGGCGGACGGAGAAGCCTGCTGGCCGACGGCCGCGGCGTCGCGGGCTTGGACCTGCGCGGCGAAGGCTTCGGCCTTGGCGACTTCGAGGGTGAGACGTTCGCGGAGCTGGTCGAGAACCGTCTCGAGTTCCTTGGTGTCTCGGCGGTTCTGTTCGAGTTCCTCGCGCGTGGCGTCGAGGATGGCACGGGCGTCGGCGAGGTCCTTGTTGGCCTGCTTGAGATGCTCGCCGGCGGCCTGCTCACGGGCGCGGGAGGCTTCGAGCTGAGACTTGAGGTCCTGGAGCGCTCCGGACTCCTGGCCCAGGGTCTGTTCCTTGGCCCGGGTCAGATCGAGCGTGAGCGATTCGGTGCGTTTGCGTTGGTCGGTGAGTTGGCGTTCGAGATCGGCGACAGCGGCGGAGAGCCGTGCTTCGCGGTCCTGGCCCACTTTGAGACG
>ERZ1066130.347-NODE-347-length-18745-cov-6.862440_pt1 | contig 18745 bp, 16 predicted proteins | sample MGYA00382777_ERZ1066130 | MGnify/ENA primary metagenome ERZ1066130 (study PRJEB33369, sample SAMEA5778360) | biofilm metagenome | biome: Industrial cooling water; feature: Water cooling tower basin; material: Biofilm | place: United Arab Emirates | collected...
CACTTCTTCCCCAGCTACTCCTTCGATCTCGACAAGACGCTCTACTTCTTCACCTCCGGCCGCTTCGAGCCACGCAACAAGGGCTTTGACGTCTGCCTCGAATCGATGGCGAGGCTCAACCTCGAGCTGAAGGCCAACCGCGTCGACAAGACCGTCGTCTTCTTCATCGTCACCAGCAAGGCGACGCGAAGCCTCAACCCCCTGGCGCTCGAGAAACGCGGCGTCATGAACGAGCTGCGCCGCGTCTGCGAGAACATCACCGAAGGCGTCGCCGGCAAGCTCTACAAGCGGGCCGCCGCCGGCGAGAAGCTGCGACTCGACGACCTGCTCGACGAGTACTGGACCCTGCGCTACCGGCGCACCCAGCAGGCCATGAAGCAGCACTGCCTCCCCATGGTCGTGACCCACATCCTCGAGAACGACGCCGACGACCCGGTGCTCGCGCAGCTCCGCTACCTCAACCTCATCAACCGCCCCGAAGACCCGGTGAAGGTCGTCTATCACCCGGAGTTCATCAACCCCGCGAATCCGCTCTGGGGCATCGAGTACGACCAGTTCGTCCGCGGCTGCCACATGGGCCTCTTCCCCGGCAGCTACGAGCCCTGGGGATACACGCCGCTCGAATGTATCGCCATGGGTGTCCCCAGCGTGACCAGCGATCTCGCCGGCTTCGGTCGCTACGTCGCCGAGCACCACCTCGGCCACGACGAGTGGGGCCTCACGGTCCTGCGCCGCCGCGGACGAAGCATGTACGACGCCGCGGCCGATCTCACCGCCAAGCTCCTGGACTTCTGCCGCATGGACCGCCGCGAACGCATCGCCCTCCGCAACGCCGTCGATCGTCGCTCCTGGGACTTCGACTGGTCGCACCTCGGCCCCGCCTACCACGAGGCGCACGACAAGGCCGTCGAGCGCTTCTTCGCCGGCGGGGTCGGCGGCCTCACCGGCATCGTGGGTGCGGGTTCGTGAGCACCGCCGCACGACAAGTCCACGTCGAGCTCTACACCGACGGAGCCTGCTCCGGCAACCCCGGCCCCGGAGGCTGGGCGTACATCCTGCGCCACCCCGCCAGCGGCAAGGAACGCGAACAGGCTGGCGCCGAGATCGAAACCACCAACAACCGCATGGAACTCATCGCCGTCATCCGCGGGCTCGAAGCCCTCAAGGAGCCCGCGGAGGTCGATATCTTCAGCGATTCCCAGTACGTGCTCAACGGCCTGAAGGAATGGATGGAATCCTGGAAGAAGCGCGGCTGGCGCACCGCCGACAAGAAGCCCGTCAAGAACCGCGAGCTATGGGAAGAACTCGACGCCCTCAAGAGCAAGCACACCCTGCGCTTCCACTGGATCCGCGGACACAACGAGCATCCCGAGAACGAGCGCTGCGACCAGCTCGCCGTCGCCGCTCGCGAGGCCATCGTTCGCGGCGAGTAGGATTGTGGCGGGTCCGGCTTCACGCCGCACCTCTCGCGACGCACCCGGAATCAGCGGCAACGCGTCTGTTTCGTCAGACAGAAGAGATCGCCTCATGATTCCAGCCCGACGCAACCGAGCTCGCCGACGCGGTCTTCGCGTCGCCTTGTTCGGCGCCGTGGTGACACTCGCCGCCGCCGAGCTTGTCGCCCGCTTCGGTTTGGGCCTCGGTGACCCGCCGCTGTTTCAGAAGGACGACGCGATCGAGTACATCCTCAAGCCCGGGACGTACCACCGCTTCGGCCACACCATCCACATCAACCGCTGGTCGCAGCGCTCGCCGGAGATCGACGCCAAGAAAACCGATCCCAACGAGCTGCGCGTCCTCGTGATCGGCGACAGCGTCGTCATCGGCGGGGCCCTCCTCGACGACGAACAGATCGCCGCTTGGCTGCTGGAGCGGTCCCTCCGCGAGCAGCTCGCAAGGCCCGTACGCGTGCTGAGCGTCGCCGCCGGCAGTTGGGGTCCGCAGAATCAACTCGCCTACCTGCACAAGTTCGGCACCTTCGACGCCGACATCGCCGTCGTCGTCTGGAGCAGCCACGACGCATGGGATGTCCCGCGATTCGATGAGCTCCGCGCGGACCAGCCGCAGAGGCGACCCCTCCTCGCATCCGGCGAGCTCGTCGTGCGCTACGCCCTCCCTCGACTGCGCCGCGGCACGCCGCCCCCCGCTGTCACAACCGCCGATCTCGACGCCGCCTGCGGGTCCGCCTCCGCCCTGCTCACGTTCCTGAAGGAGCGCGGGATCCCCACCGGCGTCGTGATGCACTCGACCCGCGGCGAACTGCTCGACACGCCGGACCCCCGCCAGCCACTCACAAGCGGGCGCGAGCGGCTCTGGAACGTGATCACCGATGCGGGAACAACGCCGACCGACACAGCGGCCGCCTTCCGTCCTCGGATCGCCTCGGGTGAGGCGCTGTTTCAAGACGACATTCACCCCAACGCCGAAGGCCAGCGGGTGCTTGCCGACGTGCTGCGGCAGGCCGTCCAAAGCGTCCTCGGAGACTGACGCAACCCGGCGTCGCGCGGCCAAACCCCTCGTCACGCCGGGCCCCCGGCCCACGCACGCCAACCCGTGGCGGTCCGTTTATTCCGTCTCCGCCGCCTGGGTGGGTCACGGCGTCGGCATCGGGTATCCGGTCGGCCACCCCGGGCGAAGCGAGGGCGGAGGACAGTCGATCCACCACACGCCTTGTCGCGGGATCGCGCAGGCACTCCAGGAGCGGCACCGTGGATCTGAACACCATTCTGAAGACGGCCTTCGAGGCGGACGCCTCCGACGTGCACCTCATCGCTGGCCAGCCCCCGATGTGCCGCATCCATCAGGTCATGACCCGCATGGACTTCCCCGTCATCACCCCGGAGATGGCCCGGAAGTTCTTCGAGCAGATGGCCCCCAAGGAGACCCAGGCCACCTTCGACCGCCAGAAGGACGCCGACTTCTCCTACTACGTCGAGGGTCTTAGCCGCTACCGCGTCAACGCCCACAGCCAGCGCGGCCAGATCGGCCTCGCGATGCGCGGCATCAAGACCAAGGTCCCGCCGCTCGCCAAGCTCAACCTCCCCGAAGTCATCGCCCGCCTCACCTACCTGCCCCGCGGCCTCGTGCTCGTCACCGGCGACACCGGCTCGGGTAAGTCCACCACGCTCGCCGCCATGATCGAGGCGATGAACCAGCGCTACAAGAAGCACATCATCACGCTCGAAGACCCAGTCGAGTACATGTTCGAGAGCAAGCAGTGCGTCCTCGAGCAGCGTGAACTCGGACAGGACATGCCCAGCTTCGCCAGCGGCCTCAAGCACGCCCTGCGTCAGGACCCCGACATCATCCTCGTCGGCGAAATGCGCGACCTCGAGACCACCTCGCTCGCGATCTCCGCCGCCGAGACCGGCCACCTGGTCCTCTCCACCCTGCACACCGTCAACGCGTCGCAGACCGTGGAACGCATCATCGACATGTACCCCGCCGGTCAGCAGAACCAGATCCGCTCGATGCTGGCGAACACGCTGCAGGCGGTCGTCTGCCAGACTCTCTTCAGCCGGACCGACGCCCCTGGCATGGTGCCCGCCGTCGAAGTGTTGCTCTGCACGCCCGCCGTGCGCAACCTGATCCGCGAGGCTCGTACGTTCGAGATCCCGAACGTCATCGAGACCAACCGCGCCATCGGCATGTGCAGCCTCGACACCGCCATCGCGTCGCTCTACTTCAACGGCATGATCAGCCGCGACGACGCCATCGCGCAGGCCGCCTACCCCGACAAGCTCGATCGCCAGCTGGCGGCGTAAGTCAAGCCCAGAGACAAAGTGCCGTCGTGACGAAGAGACGAAGTGGACCAGATACGGAGGTGCGGATGCGAGAGCGTGAACGGAAGCGAGCCTGAAGACTTCGTCTCTCCGTCTCTCCGTCTCTCCGTCTCTTTCCTATGCCCAACTACCGCTACCAAGTTCGTACCAGCGCCGGACAGACCACCACCGGTGTGGTCGCCGCCGACTCCGCCACCAGCGCCGCCGCCATCCTCCGCAACCAGGGCTCGCAGGTGCTCAGCATCTCGCTCGCCATGGGCGGCGAATCCAGCGGCGGCTTCCTTGCCCGGTTCAAGGAACTCAACGCCGGCAACCCCACCCAGAAGCACGTTCTCGACTTCACCACCCAGCTCGCGGTCATGATCCGCGCCGGCATCAACCTCCGCGCCGCACTCGATGGCATCGCCGAGCAGACCGAGCACGCGGGGTTCAAACGCGTCATCGTCCAGCTCAAGAACGACGTCGAGAGCGGCAAGCAGTTCTCCGAGGCCATTTCCAAGCACCCCAAGCTCTTCGGGCCCCTCTACGTCAACATGACCCGGGCCTCGGAAATGTCCGGCTCTTTCGCCAAGATGCTCGACCGCATCGCCGGCTACATCGCCCAGCAGATCGAGACCAAGAAGATGGTCGTCGGTGCCGCCATCTACCCCGGCGTCATCGGCACCCTCGCCGTCGCCGTTACCGTCTTCCTGCTCACCTTCGTCCTGCCCAAGTTCTACGCCGTCTTCGAAGGCAAGGAAGACGTCCTCCCCTGGGCCACCACCTTCCTCATGAACGTCTCTAAGTTCATGGTCGCCAACTGGCCCTACCTCATGGGCGGCCTCGCCCTCGGCGGCGGCGGATTCTTCGCCTTCGCCAAAACCGAGATCGGCGCCTTCTGGATGGACAAGCTCAAGCTCACCATCCCCATCGTCCGCACCATGTTCCGCTCCCTCTACATCAGCCGCTCACTCCAGACCATGGGCCAGCTCATCAACGCCGGCGTCCCCATGCTCGACACCCTCGCCATCACCGGCGAGATCAGCGGCAACCAGCTTTACCACGCCATGTGGAAGAAGGTCTACTCCAACGTCAAGCAAGGCAAAAAGATCACCGGCACCCTCACCAAGGAGCCGCTGCTGCCCAAGGCCGTCAGCCAGATGATCGCCGCCGGCGAAGAGTCCGGTAAGCTCGGCGAGGTCCTCGACGAGATCAGCGCCTACTACCAGAAGGCGCTCAAGGACCACATCAAGGCCGTCACCAGCCTTATCGAACCCATCATGATCCTCGTCATGGGCGTCATCGTCGGCTTCATCGCCATGGCGATCATCCTCCCAATCTTCAAGATGAGCCAGATCGTCAAATAGATATCCGATACTTGGTGCTGGATGCCGCACGCACGGCGCGCGTGCGGCGGCGAGGGGAGTCGCCGCTATGCGCCTCGCAACGTCTGTCCGTTCCCGTTTCGTCCGACGCTCGCACGGTCGCCGCGGCTTCACGCTGCTTGAGACCAGCCTCGCGCTCGTCATCATCGGCGTCGGCGTCCTCGCCTTCGTCGATGCACAACGCGCCTTCATCGAGCAGAACAACTGGTCCAGCCGCGCCGCCACCGGCGCCCTCCTCGCCAACGAGGTGCGCGAGCTCACCCGTCGCCTCCCCAAGTACGACCCCGTCATCGGCCTCTCGCTCAACGGCCAGACCGTCATCGGCTGGGGCGCCGGCGCCGAAAAGGTCGTCGTCCGCGACTTCAACTGCCTCACCGACTTCGACGGCAAGATCTTCGGCCGCGACGGAAACATGCCCGGTCCCGTCGCCGCCGCCGGCACCGTCGTCCCCATGACCGACGCCGACGGCGTTGTACAGCTCGACGACGACGGCGAGCCCAAGGCCCTCGAAGGCTGGCAGCAGAGCGTCACCGTCGAAAAGGTCGACCCGCTCAACCTCGCCACCGTCCGCGCCGACGGCTACTTCGTCGCCCCCTCCGGCACCGACCCCGGCATCCCCATCGACCAGTTCCCCCTCCGCGTCTCCGTCATCGTCACGTACCAGGGGCCGTACGACACCCAGCCCACCGAAGTCACCCGACTCGTCTGGGTCGTGCCCTGATCAACCGGCGGGCAGCAACACGCGATTCCAGTGACCGCCAGCAGCGAGTGAACCATGAACCTCCGGATGAACAACTTCTCGCGTCCCGCCCGCCTGCGACTGTCCGCCGGCCGCACCACCGGCGCCCGCCAGCGCGGCGTCGCCTCCATCCTCGCGATGATGTTCCTCATCCTCTTCGGTTCGCTCGCCGCCGCAATGGCCATCAGCAGCCGCGGCAACATCCGCACAGCCTCCACCCACGTCCACGTCGTCCGCGCCCTCGGCGCCGCCGAGACCGGCCTCCAGATCGCCAACGCCCGCCTGCAGGAAGCCGCCCAGCGCTTCGTCATCAGCAAGAGCGACATCACCGGCACGCTCGCCTCGCAGATCTGGAACGGCAACCTGTCCGGCGCCGGCACCGTCCAGGTGCGCGCGCCCCTGAGCTCCTACCCCGAGTCCTCCACGCCCTCCGGTCTCGCCCAGGCCGTCGCCAACCGACACGCCGCCGACCAGAACGTCATCACCGGAAAGGGCGTCTCCCAGCCCACCATCGGCAACGCCATCAGCGGCGTCGACCTCACCGAGTACGCCGCCTCCGGCTGGCTCTACACCCCCGTCGTCGGAATCGATTCCGGCAGCAACGGTGAGCCCAGCGTCGGCTACAGCGTCACCTACGCCCCGCTCGCCGACGGCAAGACCATCCGCGCCATCGTCACCGGCTTCGACTTCGGCTACACCCGCGCCGGCCAGCCCGTCAGCCGCACCATCATGCAGGACTTCGAGCTCGGCAAGAAGGTCAAGCAGGCCATCGTCAGCCCCTCACGCGTTCTCCTCGGCAAAAACGTGCTCGTCCAGGGCGACATGGGCATGCGCTACAACCAGCTCGACAAGCCCCACGCCGAGCCCCTGGTCATGCGCAGCGACTTCCGCGGCATCGACCCCGTCCTCGACCTCAAGCTCGCCGACTTCTACGCCGGCGTCAAGCTCTACGACGCCGACGGCGACAACCGCCTCCGCCTCAACCACCCCCTCGAGTCCCTCGGCGTCCCATCGAACACCCTCGACTACGACGCCAGCGGCGCCGCCGACAACGCCTTCACCGATCCCAACGACAACGGCTACATCGACGACTTCTCGATCTTCATCCGCCACTACGACAAGAACGGCGACGGCAGGGTCGCTCTCTCCAACGCCCTCCGCGAAGGCACCCCCGCCGAGGGCGAGACCGCCGAGTTCACCGCCGACGACAATCTCGCGCTCCTCATCGACGGCGCTAACCCCGATCGCAACAAGAACAACATCTACGGATACAACGACTCCAATCTCAACGGCCGCTGGGACGACGGCGAAGTCATCGCCGACGAGGACGACCGCACCCTCGGCTGGCGCGACGGCTGGATCGATCGCAAGGACCGCTACGGCAAAGTCTCCGGTCGCCTCCTCTTCAAGGCCACCCAGTCCAACTGGGTCTCCAACCTCGGTGCCATCTCCGACCGCGTCCAGGGCGGCATCCTGCCCGGCACCGGCAAGAGCGCCCAGAACTTCGGCGTCAACGACCTCGTGCTCCCCGACGTCAACAACAGCATGTTCAGCGGGCAGCAGTCCACCCTCGCCACGCTCGCCGACGGCAACGCCTTCAACGCCCAGGTCGCCGCCCAGCTCGGCGTCTCCACCGCCGCGCTCCCCACCTATATCGAAACCAAGCTCAAGACCTCCACGCTCCCCCGATTCGAACGCGTCGACCCCGACAACAACAACGACGGCCGCCCCGACAACTACCTCACCGCCTACTGGGAGAAGATGCCCTTCAACGCACCCTCCTACACCGACTGCTACTACCGCCCCGTCTACCAGAACATGACCTTCAAAAACGTCCAGATCCCCGTCGGCACCAACGCCCTCTTCCTCAACTGCACCTTCATCGGCGTCACCTACGTCCGGACCACCGCCGACAACACCCACGTCCTCTGGTCCGAGTTCGGCAAGCAGACCATCCAGGCCGACGGCTTCCCCGGACCCGCCGTGCCCCGCACCGTCTACGGCGACAACATCGGCGAGACCAGCTACCCCACCATGCTCCCCAACACCGCCATCCCGCCCGCACGCATGATCCTCATGGCCACCACGCCCCTCGACAAGGCCGACATCCCCGCCAACCAGGTCTCCCTCACCACCGGCTACAGCGCCCTGCCCAACCCCCTCATCGTCGGCGGCCTCCGCATCACCGACACCAAGCCGATGTCCAACAACATCCGCTTCCACGACTGCACCATCGTCGGCTCCGTCGTCAGCGACAACCCCGCCGTCTTCACCAACGTCCGCAACAAGATCCAGTTCACCGGCAAGACCAAGTTCAGCAACAAACACCCCACCTACCCCGACGACCCCGACTACAACCCCTCCTCCGAGGACATGGCCGAGATCAACAAGAGCAGCATGATGCTCCCCGGCTACTCCGTCGACGTCGGCACCTTCAACGCCCCGCCCGATCAGAACATCCAGCTCAACGGCGCCATCATCGCCGGTCTCATGGACATCCGCGGCAACGTCACCGTCGACGGCGCGCTCCTCATGACCTTCAGCCCCCAGCCCGGCGTCGCGCCCATGATCGACGTCGGCGGCAACCCCGTCGGAAACCCCGCCGACTTCAATCTCTCCATCGGCTACTTCGGCGCCGCCAACGGCGACATCGAAGGTCTCGACCCCGCCACCCTTCCGATCATCAACGGCCAGCCCAGCGTCGGCTGGGACCTCAACGCCGACGGCCTCCCCGATCTGCTTCCCACCCAGACCCCGACGCCCGCCCAGCTCGCCGCCGGCGCCGTCTCCATCCCCTTTAACGGCTACGGCCGCATCCAGCTCCGCCTCAACCCCACCATGACACTGCCCGACGGCATCATGCTCCCGCTCTCGTTCACGCCCAAAGCGCTCACCTACCGGGAGGGCAAGCCTTGAGTACCAACACGCCACGTCGCACCCGCGGCTTCAGCCTGATCGAGATGCTCATCGCGCTCACGATCACCGGCACCCTCCTCGCCGCCACCCTCAGCGCCCTCCACGCCTCCTTCCGCGCCTACAAGTTCACCACCGACTCCGCCTCCAACCACATCGTCTCCCGCATCGTCATGCACCGCGTGCTGACCATGGTCCGCACCGGCGACGAGTTCGGCCCCTACCCCGCCGACGTCTACGACTCCGCGCAGAACCCAATCACCAGCGACTACGTCGAGTTCGTTTCCTTCGTGGACGACGTCACCGCCACCCGCCGGATCACCCGCATCGAGAAACGCGACGCTCTCTCCAGCGAGCAGGGCCCGCACACCCTCTACTACGTCCTCAAGACCTTCGTCAACGGCACGCTCACCGACACCCAGCAGACTCCGCTCCTCCAGGGCGTCAAGGACGCCAGGTTCGTCCTCGAGTACGACATCGGCCCCCGCCTCAAGCGCGCCACCGTCGACTTCACCGTCGAACCCGCGACCACCGCCAACACCGACCTCCACACCGACCTCGCCGCGCCCACCATCCGCATGGTCTCCAGCGTCGTCCCCCGCCGCCTCGAAATCGTCGAGGAGTAAGCGACCGCCATTGCACTCCGCGCCTCCTCTCCCCGCACGCGGGGAGAGGACCGCTTCGCCAACGGCGAAGCAGGTGAGGGGACTGCGGCTACCTGACGGCCTTGCCATCCGTGCGCCAAAGGTCCCACCCCGGCTCATTCGGATTCCGCGATCGACGCCCCAGCACCAGGCCGCGACCCCCGGTCGACGTGACCCGCCATCCCGCAACCACCTCGATCGCAACCGTTTCGCAGTTGCGGTGCCCACGCATCACCCGCCCTTCACCAGCGCGGTATCCTGTCCCTATGGAATCCCGCAGCCTCCGCACCCTCGTCGGTGGCCTCATCGACTACGCCGGTCTCTTCCCCCCCGCCAAACTCGACATGGCGCCCGCCGCCGAGGCCTACGCCCGGGCCATCCGCGGCGAGCACGAGTGGCTCCTCTCCCGCTTCGTCTGCCCCGCCGCCCGCCTCGCCGAACTCGGCTCCGCCGCCGCCAGCATGATGCCCGGCACCAACGCCACTAGCGGCTACCGCGAACAAGCCTCCATCGGCGAACCCTGGCGCATCTCCGCCCTCGTTGAGAAGCCCGAAGACCTCGAACTCATCCACCGCTTCAACGAAGCCCACGCCCGTGAAGACGCCGGCCAGGCCGTCGTCGATGTCGTCGAAGTCAAAGTCGCCAAGGCCGACGACGTCGACACCATGCTCGACGAGATCCCCGAAGACATCTTCCCCTTCTTCGAAGTCCCGCCCGCCGACCAGCTCCCCGGCGGCGACCCCCGCGGCTTCCTCGCGGCACTCGCCGGCAACAACTGCGGCGCCAAGATCCGCACCGGCGGCATCGCCGCCACCGCATTCCCCACCCCGCTCGCAGTGGGGGAGTTCATGGTCGCCTGCCGCAACTGCGAAGTCCCATTCAAAGCCACCGCCGGCCTCCACCACCCCGTCCGCGGCGACTTCCGCCTCACGTACGAGAAGGACAGCCCCTCCTGCACCATGCACGGCTTCCTCAACGTCTTCGTCGCCGGCTGCTTCGTCTTCTGCAAAGGCATCCGCGCCGAAGACGCCGCCCAAGTCCTCTCCGACACCGACCCCAAGGCCTTCATCTGCACCGATCAGGGCCTCACCTGGCGCAACCACGTGCTCGACATCACCGAAATCGCCCGCGCCCGCGAAGCCTTCGCCCTCACCTTCGGCAGCTGCTCCTTCGACGAACCCATCGAAGACCTCAAACGCCTCGGCCTGCTCTGAGCGCCAAAGGCCCGCACCCGCGATACAACCCGCCGCGCTTCCTCTCCCCGCCTGCGGGGAGAGGACGACTTGAGGCACAGCCTCAAGTCAGGTGAGGGGATTGCGGGTACCTGCACGCCGCAACCGAACGAACACCACGACCGACTTCCGCCGCGCCTTGGCTGGTGTCCTGCAAAAACCTGCCTTGACCCAAATGTCTCTCTCCGTGTCTCTGTGCCTCCGTGGTGAAATGCCTTGTACACTGCGACCAGCGAGGAACCATGTACTTCAAGCCCGACGACACCCACAACCCCGATCTCAAGTCCTGGGTCGAATCCGCCAACGACCCCGCCTCCGACTTCCCCATCCAGAATCTGCCGCTCTGCATCTTCAGGGCGACCCACGGCGAGGGCGACGAGCGCCACTCCCACCCTCACCCCGGCGTCGCGATCGGCGATCAGATTCTCGACATCGGCTTGCTACTCGAAGCCGGCTGGTTCGACCGCGAAGCCCCCGATGACCTCATCGACGCCGTCGACCTTTTCGACTGGGTCGGCATCGCCGAATCGCCGCGGCTCGTTCACGATCTCCGCGTCGTCCTGCAACGATTCCTCGCCGCAGGCTCCGGCGGCGGCCAGCAAGTCCGCCGCCTCCGCGACAAGGCCCTTCGACCAATCGCCGAGACCACATTCCTCCCGCCACTACCAATCGCCAACTACACCGACTTCTACGCCTCGGTCCATCACGCCACCACCGTCGGCAGCATGTTCCGCCCCGACAACCCGCTCCTCCCCAACTACAAGCACGTCCCCATCGGCTACCACGGCCGCGCCTCCTCCATCGTCATCAGCGGCACACCCATCACTCGCCCCAAAGGCCAGCAATCACCGCCCGACAACGACCCGAGCGCCGGCCCCACCTTCGGCCCCTGCAGACTCCTCGACTACGAACTCGAAGTCGGCGCCTACATCGCCCGCGGCAACGAACTCGGCGACCCCGTCCCCATCGCCCTCGCCCACGACCACCTCCTCGGCCTCTGCCTCGTCAACGACTGGTCGGCGCGCGATATGCAGAAGTGGGAGTACCAACCCCTCGGCCCCTTCCTCGCCAAAAACTTCGCCACCAGCATCTCGCCCTTCATCGTCACGATGGACGCCCTCCGCCCCTTCCGCCGCAGCGCGATGGAACGTCCCTCCGGCGACCCCAAGCCCCTGCCCTACCTCTCCGACCCCGACGACCAATCCCACGGCGGATTCGACATCACCCTCGAAGCCTTCCTCCTCACCGAGCAGATGGAAGCCAAAGGCCTCCCCCCACACCGCCTCAGCAAGGGCAGCTTCAAAGACATGTATTGGACCTTCGCCCAGATGCTGACGCATCACGCGAGTAACGGCTGCAACCTCCAGCCCGGCGACCTCATCGCCAGCGGCACCGTCAGCGGCCCAACCCCCGAAAGCCGCGGCTGCCTCCTCGAGTTGACATGGGACGGCACCAACTCCGACGGCAAACCCAAGCCCCGCAAGCCGATCCAGTTGCCGACCGGCGAAACCCGCACCTTCCTCGCCGACGGCGACACGGTGATCTTCAAGGGAGCGTGCGAACGCGAAGGGTGGAGGAAAGTTGGATTTGGCGAGTGCAGGGGAAAGATCGTTCCGACGAGCCTTTAGCCATGGAGAATCTTCTGATTTTCGCTTGGTTTGGGGGCTTTGCGCCTTGGAGCGTTGCGATCGCGCTTTACCTGGGATTTCGCCGTGATCGAACCTCGGCAAAGCAACAGAACTGCGTGTGCTGTGGCTACTCGACCTCCGCCGAGATCTGCCCTGAGTGCGGAGCGAGCAAGGCCGACCGCCTGAAGAGGATTGCGAGCGAACACGCGGAAAAAGGACTGGTTGCGATCGCCGCATGCGTCCTCTCCATGCTCGTAGCGATGGGAGTGCTGGCGTGGTTTGATCCCGGTGTGCTGATCTTCGGGTTGGTCTGCATTCTGCCCATCCCGGTTGCCGTGCTATCGATTCTCCTTCTGCAGCGTTCCGTGGTTTCCATCCGCGTCGCGACGTTTACCGCGGTGTGCCTCGTGGTGCTCTTCGCGTTCTTTACTTCGCTCTTCTGCACGGCGTGCATGGCAGCACAGATGGTCTCGCGTATGCCATGACCTATGCTCTGGCATCGGTCATCATCGCACCACTTCTTGGCTACGCGTTGGTCCCGAGCATCATCGTTCTGCTTTTGCGAGCTGTGCCGAACGATCGACATGAATGAGCGACTAGTTGGCCGGGCTCTATTCGAGACCGGTCGTTCGATTCCCCGACCAAGAGTGATGTGCCACGACGGCCCGCTGCTCTGAGCGGGCAATCGGGTCCGGCCGTGTTTTCGGCCTCGACTACAACTGATCCGACCGTGTCAAGTACAATCGCATGACTCGTTGATAGTCAATCTCTAAACGTCATGCGACAAGTCGCGACGTCATCGCCAATCCAGGCGTCCATGAGTCCATTGCGAACTCCATCAGTCAGCGGAATACTGCTGATGCTGTGCATTTCCAGCAACAATGCTTCAATTTTAGTGACAATATTTGCAGCAGCAATGTCGCAGGCTGCAATATCCGCCAACACCTTGCCTCGCAATGGCGACTTGTTTCGTATAAGTCGTCCTTCAACATGCAGATCAATGGACACGTCAACAACAAGTAAGTGTTTGTTGAAATAACCAAAACACACACTGCAATATTTTGACGGCTGCAAATGCTCCCGCAATGAAACCTTTGCTCGACGATTTATCGACCGGCGTCGAGACGCAAGTGCTTGTAGAAAAACCTCTCGTTGATCTGGCGGCACAAAGTCCACTCCATTGGATTGGCGCGACGCCCCTTGACCGCCGTCGGTCCTCTTCGCCTTGTTCGAATGCTCTTCGTCAGCGCCCATGTTTCGCTAACGATCATTGCCATCGGGGCCCTTCGGTCTGACTCCTCGCTCTCGCTTTTCCGCACTTTAGTCGGGGTGGCATCAACCTCGTGCCACTGACCTTGCGCTGAAGGTCAGTGCCTCCGACCTCCCGATCCCAACCCCTGCCGCGCACAACGCTGACGCTCGGCGCACAGATGCGTCGCAACACCAACCACCAGATAGAGATTTCCTCTCCCCAACCCCAGGCCGCACAACCCCTTCCACTCCGTCTCTTCGTCTCTCTGTCTCTCCGTCTCTTCCACCTCTTGAATCATCCACCCGACTCGTGGGAAACTCCCCACCATGTCGGCCCTCCCAATCACCCCGCTCACAATCACCCCGCGCCCGAAGGAATCACTGCGCACACACTCCCCCTCCCAGAGGGAGGGGGCCGGGGGGTGGGTTCCAGACGCCACGTTCAACGCGGCATCATCCGACGAATCCAACGCGTCCTCCCCTTCCCAAGGTGGGGGGAGGGAAGGGGCAGGGGGAAGGGCTGATCTCGATCCCCCTGCTCCGCTGCTCCCCTCCTCCCCTGCTCCCCTTCCATTCTCCCCCTCCCACCAAGCCGCCGCCGCCATCATCGACGACTTCGGCGCCCAGGACCTCACCCTCCGCGACATCGCCGACAAGTACGAAACCACCCTCGAATTGCTCACCCTTTGGCTCGCCCGCCCCGACATCGCGCGGCGTCTCAGCGCGTTCGAATCCGCCTGCGCCACCCGCGCCCGCCTCGTCGTCGCCAACAACCTCGCCGCCATCGCCAACAAACTGCTGCACCTGCTCGATGAAGCCAAACTCGACCACGAATCCATCCACCGCGTCCCAGTAGCCACGCCCCACGCCTTCGCCGCCAGAATGCAAAGCCGCGAAAGCGCCCGCAAAACCGCCAACCTCCTCCTCCGCATCGCCCGCTTCACGCCGCTCGCACGGACCGGAAAGCCCGCCTCCGCGCCCCCTCTCCCCGCAAAGCGGGGAGAGGACCGCTTGGCCAAAGGCCAAGCAGGTGAGGGGACCGACGCTCACCTCGACGCCGACGCGGTCCAATACACAGCAGCAGCACCCGCAACGCCCCCCACGCGCCAGCGTGAAGTCACAGCGCCGTCGCTCCCCGCTGCACCATCCGAAATCCCAAATCCGACATCCGACATCCCCAATCCGACATCCAACATCCCCGCCTCGACGAGCCCCGAGCGTGAGGGAGCGGGTCTCCCCCGCGCCGAATCCCCGGCCCTCGCTCATATCTCTGCCGCACACGCCGCAACCGATGCAACGCATCGCGCATCTCCACCGTCCGACCATCGTCGATCCCATCTCCCCCGCGAACCCGCCGCCACGCCGTCGCGTGCTCCGCCAAAGACCCCGGCGTGAATGCAACGCATCGCACGAAGCGGAGTGGGGCATGAAACCGATACCACGTACCTCTGCTCGGCGCACTCAGTCGCCGACACGTGTCGCCATGGGCTCCGACGCATCCGCCAACTCATCCCGTCGCGCCTTGGTCGCGATCGGGCCGCTGGCGATCATCGCGCCGCCGCGGACGGTCGCCCCGACCACAAACGCCGCCGTCACCAGCACGATGTTCTTGACGATGTACTGCCCCTCGAGCGTGAGCGCGATCGGGAACACTTTCCACGTTTCGGCCGGGAACAGAATCAGCGGCGTCACCGTGCCGAGCATCTGCAGCGCGAGCAGCAGCAGCGTCGCACGAAGGTACATGTTCGTCAACAGCCCCAGCCCGATGAGCGACTCCCACAGCGCCAGCATCGGACGGGAGAAACCCGGGCCGACGATGCCGAACGTGAGTTTGCTGATGGTGGCGGTCGCCAGCTCATCCGCAGGGCTGAGCCCCGGGACGAACTTCAGGGCTCCGAACCACAGAAAGACGATCCCCAGCGAGATACGCAGCAGCGGCGGGCCGTACCGCGCCAGCCACATCGTGATCCGACGATCCAGTGCTGAAACGTCGCGTGCGTTCATAGGAACACCTGCGGCAGCATAGCGCTGCGGGTGGATTCGGGTTCACGGAAGCTCTCACACGCATCCTTGTTCGACGCGCTCGCTTCTCAGCCCTTCTTCCGCTTCCCCTCGATCCGCTCCGCCGACGGCACCGTCACCTCGCTCGCCAGCCCGACCAGTTCCAGCGCCTTGATCGTGATGTAACTCGGGTCAAACTGCCACCACCACAGCCCGTGGCGTGCCGAAGTCGGGAACGCGTGATGGTTGTTGTGCCAGCCCTCGCCCAGTGCCAGCACGCCCACGATCGCGTTGTTGCGGCTCTGATCGCCCGTCCGGAAAGGACTCGCGCCCCACAGGTGACACACCGAGTTCACGCTCCACGCGATGTGATGCCCCAGCAAGATCCGCGTCAATCCGCCCCACAGGAACCCCAACAGTGCACCTTTCCACGTCATCGTCAGCACGCCGCCCAGCACCGTCGGCATCACCAATCCAACCACAACCCAGAACAAGAACTGCCGATTCACGCGGCACAGCATCTCGTCCTGCCGCAGATCCTTGATGTACCGCCCCAAACCCTTGGAGTGACCCATGAACAGCCAACCCATGTGCGCGTGGTAGAACCCCCGCAGCATCGTCAGCACGCCGTGCTCTTCGTCATCCCCATGCACGTGCGGCGAGTGCGGATCGTTCTCGCGATCCGAATGCTGATGGTGCCGCCGATGCACGCCCACCCACTCGATCACCGGCCCCTGCACCGACATCGACCCAAGCACCGCCAGCAGCCACCGCACCGGCGCCACCGCCTCAAATGACTTGTGCGTGAACAGTCGGTGATAGCCCACCGTGATGCCCAGCGACGACGCCATGAACATGAAGAACAAAATGCCGGCCTGCGTCCAATCAAACGCGAAGCCCCAGGAGAAGTAGATCGCCAGCACCAAACCCGCAAACGGCGTCACCACCGCGATCAGGTTGACCAGCCGCGCCTTCTTGTCCGCCGGAGACAGCTCACGCCCGAACAGCGCCTCGGCCTCGACGAGCGTGGTAGAAGCCTCCGCCCCGGGATCCGCGGCAAGGACGTCGGGTCGCATAGTGCTGGTTTGCAAGGAAGATCGTAAGACCATGCGCGCCACCCGGCGGCACAAATCCACCGGATTCCTCACGCCGTTCCGCCCACGTTCGCTCGCCATGTGTTCAGAACATGCCAAGGAGATAGAAGACGATCAAGAAGATCACGATGGCGCCCAGCAGTCCACCGCCGAGTTTCCACGCCGCGAAGCCAGCGATACCGGTGCGAAGGAGTCTGTTCATGAGATGCGTCCCTGTGCTGGAGGAAGAGTCCCCGTTCGAAGTCCCGCTGGTGACCAAGGGTGTGATCTCGGTGGGTTCGGCACCGCGTGAGCTTGTGCGGGCTTTGAGATTCCCTGTTGCTCCTGATGCCGCGAGAACACCCAGGTTCCCAGCCGCCAGAGCAGAGACATCCGCCCGGCCTGTCGGGTCGCGCTCTCAACCAGCGATGGCCGAGGTGTCTTGGTCGTGCGAACTGCAGCCGGAGGCGGGGCGCCTCCGACAACCCGCGTGGCGGCCCATACCAGCGCAATCACGCCGACGCCGCCTGCAATGTACCAACCTGCCTGCGCCAGCGCCTTGTTGGTGCGAAGGTCTCGGGTGCGCGACCATTCGAGCAGTCCGGCTTTCACCTGTGCGACGCTGCGCTGGTCACCACTTCGATGTTCCGCAACATGATGATCGCGAGCGTGATCATCCGAGGGTTCTTTCGGTCCGATCTGTTGGTCGGTCATGGCTGGCGCCTCCCGGATGCAAGCCCCAGGAGCTTCAAGCACAAGCCGCCCAACACGAGCACGGCGAGCCCGGTGGCTCCGAGCGCGAGCGAACGGGTCATCATGGTCTCAAGCCACGACAACAGGCCGGCGGCCATCAACGAAGCGCCGCCGACGACCAGCGGCACCCCGATCAGCAGTATCGCCAGCCCCATGGCCAACCCGGTCCCCAGCCCCGCGGCCAGCCGCTTGCCGTGCTCACGCGCGTCGCGTGCCTCCTCGCGCACGGCGGAACGCAGCGAGCGTCCTTCCGCTTCGAGCAGGTCACAGACACGCACAATGAAGGTCGAAATCGCCTTCACGCTCAGCTCCTCGGACGCGCGAAGACCAGACCGATCAGCATGCCCGCCGCGGCCGCGATGCCCAGGCTCGTCATCGGGTTGTGCACGATCACGTCCTTGAGCGATGCGGCGGCGTTCTCGGCCGACTCGCGGATGCCCTCGTACTGGTCCTTCACCGCGTCCTTCGCCTTCTCGACTGTGTGCTTGGCGGACTCGCCAAGCTCGGACATGCTCGAGCCGGTGTGGCTGTCGGCTCCATAGCCGTGGGTGTCTTTGCTGTATCCGGTGGTGTCGTTCGCAGAGGAGATTGCCATGGACTCGATTCCTTTGTTGTGCCGCTCTCGCAGGCAGAGCGGCGGAGTGATTCCGGCCTCGGCCGGAGTGGAAGCACGCCCCGGTGCGTCGCGGCGAGATGGGTGTCGCCGCGCCGAACCGAGCGTTGGTCATAGCGGGCGGCCGAAGCCAGACCCCGCGGTTTGTTCCGTTCAGGCCATTGCGCCTTCGTTGACGCTGGCGGTCGCCAGCTCGCTCAAGGCGTCGTTGGCCTTCTTCTCGTCCGTCAGTGTCTTCTCGAGCAGCTTCGCATCGGCGCTCCGCCCCAGTTGCAGCGCGAACGCCTGGAGACAGCCGTACGAGGCGATCTCGTGGTGCTCGATCTTCTGTGCGGCGCAGATCAAGCCGACGTCTCGCGCCGAGTCTTCGCCGTCGGCTTCGATGATCTCGCCGCCTTCCTCAACGAGCCCGGTGGCGGCCTTGCAGACCTTACGGCCCGCCGGCTTGCCGAGATCTTCGAGGATGCGGTCGAGCCGCGCCAGATGCTCGCGGGTGACTTCCAGGTGTTCAGCGAACGCGCTCTTGAGATCAGGGTTGCTCGCCGCCTTCATCATCTTGGGTATGGCCCGGATGAGCTGGCGCTCGCAACTGTGCATGTCCTGGATCTGATCGAGATAAACGTCCGCAAGAGTCGAGAGTTTCATAGAGTTGTGCTTTCTGTGCCAGCCTGAACAGCGGCCGTGGAGGCGGAGAGATGGGAGAACGCCGCGGAGCTTTATCGCACGGCCTTGTTGGACTGCGTCGGGGCACG
>ERZ1066130.348-NODE-348-length-18570-cov-8.870699_pt1 | contig 18570 bp, 19 predicted proteins | sample MGYA00382777_ERZ1066130 | MGnify/ENA primary metagenome ERZ1066130 (study PRJEB33369, sample SAMEA5778360) | biofilm metagenome | biome: Industrial cooling water; feature: Water cooling tower basin; material: Biofilm | place: United Arab Emirates | collected...
CCCCGGACGCAACCTCCCCACGCACCCCACCCACTCCATCCGGCACGCCCTTTGCCGTACGCCTTGCATGGTCTCGGTACGTCCCCACCATCACCGCCATCACCACGCCCCGCCCTTCGGCGGCGACGTCGGCGGCGGCACCCCTGGCGGACACCCCCCCTCCCCACCCAACCTCGGCGGACGACTCAACCTCCTCCTCTCCTACGCCGGCTGGCAATCCGACCCCTGGGTCGATCACCTCCCCCGCCTCCTCGAACCCCTCGGCGTCATCTCCCATCGCGCAGGCACCGGCCGCGAAGCCAACGCCGTCATCACCTCCACTCCCATCCACATCGCCGTCGTCGACCTCGGCCTCCCCATCGACGACTCCGGCCCCGAGGCCGAAGAAGGCGGGCCACGCCTCCTCGAACTCCTCGCACGCCAAGCCTCCCCTCCTCCCACCGTCGTCATCAAACGCTCCCGCGGCCACCGCGACGACCTCCGCGAAATCAACGCCGCCCTCCGCCTCGGCGCCTTCGCCGTCGTCGACCGCCCTCGCAAGCTCGACGACCTCAACCTCATGCTCGAAGTTCTCCGCCGTTGCCTCGCCCGTCATTACCACGGGATGTGGCCCGGCTCGTTGTCATTCTGATCCCGCCGGCTTCCGCCGGCCCACGTCACAGGAGTCCATCAATGGCCAAGCAACCGTCCTCCACCTCCACCTCCCTCCGTCCCCTCGGCGACAAGATCCTCATCAAGCGCGACGAGGCCCAGACCAAAACCTCCAGCGGCATCTACCTCCCCGAAACCTCCAAGGAAAAGCCCATGACCGCCACCATCGAGGCCGTCGGCAACGGCTCCCTCAACACCGAGACCGGCGAACGAATCCCCCTCTCCGTCAAAAAGGGCGAGCGAATCCTCATCTCCAAGTGGGCCGGCACCGAGGTCAAACTCAACGACAAGGAGTTCCTCATCATCTCCGAAGACGACATCCTCGCGGTGATCGAGGACTGATGAAGGAGGCACTGGGCACTCGGCACTTGGCACGAGGGCCCTTGCTCTCTGCCTTCCCCTGATGCCCAGTGCCCAGTGCCCAGTGCCTATGTCTCCCGAACAACTCCGACAATCCCTCAAAGAACTCGACGGCACACGCGACGCCGCCTTCGGCTTCGCAGGCCTCCCCTCCCACGAGTCCGTCCTCGTCATCCACAAAGCCATGCTCATCCCCGACGAGCCTGATCACCTCGTCAAACTCACCGACGGCCAGAGCATCTTCATCATCGAACCCGATCGACTCGTCTGGATCAAAATCGCCCTCAAAAAACACGTCAACTGAAACAAGTCCGGCCCCGGCACCCAACGCCGAGGGCCCTTTGCCTGGAGATCTCCACATGCCCGCCAAGTCCATCGCGTACAACACCGACGCCCGCGAACGTATCCTCCGCGGCGTCCAGAAACTCGCCCACGCCGTCAAGGTCACCCTCGGCCCCTCCGGCCGTGTCGTCGTCCTCGAAAAATCCTTCGGCGCCCCCACCGTCACCAAGGACGGCGTCACCGTCGCCAAGGAAGTCGAACTCGAAGACCAGTACGAAAACCTCGGCGCCCAGATGGTCAAGGAAGTCGCCACCAAGGCCTCCAAGGACGCCGGCGACGGCACCACCACCGCCACCATCTACGCCGAAGCCATCTACGCCGAAGGTCTCAAGGTCATCACCTCCGGAGCCAACCCCAACCTCGTCAAGCGCGGCATCGACCAGGCCGTCACCGCCGTCGTCGATGAACTCAAGCGCATGTCCAAGAAGGTCGAAACCTCCAAGGAAATCGCCCAGGTCGGCACCTGCTCCGCCAACCACGACACCGAAATCGGCAAAATCATCGCCGAAGCCATGGACAAGGTCGGCAAGGACGGCGTCATCACCGTCGAAGAAGGCAAGTCCCTGAACACCGAGGTCGAACTCGTCGAAGGCATGCAGTTCGACAAGGGCTACCTCTCCCCCCACTTCGTCACCAACCTCCAGACCATGGAGGCCGAACTCACCAACCCCTACATCCTCATCTTCGAGAAGAAGCTCTCCTCCGCCAAGGACCTGATCCCCCTCCTCGGCAAGATCGCCGATCAGGGCGCTCAGCTCCTCATCATCGCCGAGGACATCGACAGCGAAGCCCTCGCCACCCTCGTCGTCAACAAGCTCCGCGGCGTCCTCAAGGTCGCCGCCGTCAAGGCCCCGGGCTTCGGCGACCGCCGCAAGGCCATGCTCGAAGACATCGCCATCCTCACCGGCGGCAAGGCCATCATGGAAGAACTCGGCATCCAGCTCGAGAACGTCGAAATCTCCGACCTCGGCCGCGCCAAGAAGGTCACCATCGACAAGGACAACACCACCATCGTCGAAGGCGCTGGCTCCTCCAACGACATCAAGGGCCGCATCGAGCAGATCCGCCACCAGATCGACGCCACCACCTCCGACTACGACCGTGAAAAACTCGAAGAACGCCTCGCCAAGCTCTCCGGCGGCGTCGCCCAGATCAACGTCGGCGCCGCCACCGAAGTCGAAATGAAGGAGAAGAAGGCCCGCGTTGAAGACGCCCTCCACGCCTCCCGCGCGGCCGTCGAAGAAGGCATCCTCCCCGGCGGCGGCGTCTCCGTCCTCCGCGCCCGCAAGGCCCTCGACAAGCTCCGCAAGAAGTCCGAAGGCGACGAACGCGCCGGCATCGACATCGTCTTCCGTGCCCTCTCCGCCCCCGTCAAGCAGATCGCCGCAAACTGCGGCCTCGACGGCTCCGTCATCGCCAGCAAGGTCGAGGAAGGCACCGACACCAACTTCGGCTACAACGCCCTCACCCACGAATACGGCGACCTCATGAAGATGGGCGTCATCGTCCCCACCAAGGTCGAACGCGTCGCCCTCCAAAACGCCGCCTCCGTCGCCGGCCTCCTCCTCACCACCGAAGCCGCCATCGTCGAAATCAAGGACAAGAAAAAGGGTGGTGGCGCAGGCCACGACCACGATCACGACCACGGCGACTACTAAAACACCCTTGTAAACCTGACGAAAAAGAAGCCCACGGGTCCCAACCCGTGGGCTCTTTCGTTCTACCATCACCCCATGTCCGTGCGCATCGCCGACGCGTGGAACGGGTGGTACCACCTCAACGGGAACACCTACGGCACATGGATCCGGGGCGACGAACGCGGCTGGCGCGCTCGCCACCACCGCGAACACGTCGAAGGTGACTACAAACACCCGCCCGACCCCTCCAAACATATCGCAGAGCGCGAGTACTCCCGCATGAACACCGCTCCGCCCGTCCGCCTATCGACAGAGGCGAGACCTGTCGCCTGCGAAGAACTCGTCTCCTCGCTGATCGATCAAGGGATCGAAGTGATCGCGTGCGCCGTTGACGACCATCACTTCCACATCCTCGCGAGATTCCTGCTCCCACAGAAGCCCACGGGTTCCAACCCGTGGGCTTCGGGTACTCACAATCAACCCATCTACGCCTACATCCGCCACCTCGTAGGACTCGCCAAGTCCCGCGCCGCCCGAGCACTCTCCTCCCGCTCGCTCGCAAGCCCCGGTGGTGTCTGGGCCAAACGCTTCAAGATCACCCCGATCGCCGATCGTGCCCACCAACTCACCGCATTCCGTTACATCGCCGACCACGCCCCGCGCGGCGCAACCGTCTGGACTTCCAAGGACCCACCCCCAGCCTCGCGACTCATCCCAAAACCACCACACTTCTGAAGAAGCCCGCGGGTTCAAACCCGTGGGCTCCCTCTTCACCCGCGCCCGCAACATCCCCCCTCCCACAACCCCACACACTCCCTCCCACAAACAACACTCCCCGTGCGCACACTCCGCGCCCTCCACCACTTCCCTGAAAACTTACTTCTCCCCCGTGTTTCTCCCACAGCACACCGAAGGGGGAAACCATGCCGTCCACGCACGACGAGATCCTCGCGACCTGGCTCCAGGAAGGCGGCGACCTTGACGTCGTCCTCGCCCGACACAACCTCTGCCCCGCCGAGCTCCGCGCCTTCGTCGCCGACCCCGCCGTCATCGCCACCATGGACGCTCACGAGTCGCTCCTCGCGCGACGCCAGCGGCTCCTCGCCTCCATCCATCAGCAGAACGCCGCCGAAATCCTCAGCAAGGCCATGTTCGATTCGCCCACCATGGTCGAATGCCGCCGCGCCGCCGCCGCACTCGCCCGCCTCGCCCGAGACATGACCCGCCGCCCAACGCCCGCCTCCAACGCCAACCCCACGCCATCCCCCACCCCGCCTTCAAACCCATCGCCCGACCACCAACTCCCAACCAACCCCGTGCCACCGCTCACCGGCTCCCCCGGCGATCGGTGCATCAACGAACAACCCGACCACCAATCTCCACGCCAACCCCCACCCCACGCCGACTCTTCACTCCCGCCTCACTCCGACCCCTCCAGCCCTACTCCCCCGCCTTCGCCGGCGGTGCCTCCGCCACTTCCCCCTGCCGAACAAACCGCCGCAAGTACTCCCCGCCCACCGTGATCGTCCGCTCCGATCGGCTCCACGCCGCCCCGCCCCGCTCGCCCACAAACGCCACGCTCACCCGCGAGTGCCAGTCGATCGCGCCCAGCGCCTCCACGATCACCGTCTCCAGGCTCGGCTCGCCCGCCTCAACAAACGCCCGCGTCGCCCGATCCGCCGCGAACCGCCACTCGCGCGACCGCTTCCCCGTCGGCATCATGATCGGCGTCAGCGTCCGCCGCCACGCCCGGTGGATGTCCGCCCCATAGTCCTTCGCCTTCGTGATCTCCCGCGGGCTCATCCCCACCAGCGCCCCGACCTCCGCGTACTTCTCCGCGTCCGCCGCCACCGCCAGCGCCGCGATCTGATACGCCCGCCGCGCGTCGTTGTCGTGCTCCCCGCGCACCGTCCACTTCTCCACCGGCACCTCCCCCGCCTCGATCATCAGCGACGTCACCCGCGCCTTCAGCGCCGCCAACGCCCGCCCCGGCATGTGCTCCACCAGCCAGTGCGTCGCGAACGCGTCCGCCATCGTCTCCTCGTTCCCAAGCACCGCCAGATCAAACTCCCGCACCACCGCGTGCCCCATCTCGTGCAGCACCACGTGCAGCGTCACATCCGCCGCAAACGCCGACACCGCCACCGGCACGCCCCCCGCATCCGACGCGTCCGCCGAATCAGGCCTCTGATACCCCGCCACCGGCGCATGCTCGCAGTTCACGTGCTTCCAGAACTCCACCTGCTCCGCGAGTTTCGCCCGATCCACCCCGAACATCACCGCCGCCGCCGACAACGCTTCCTCCCCCGTCCTGTACTTCTTCTGCGCGTCCTTCACGAACGCCCTCACCTCCTCCTCCGGCTTCTTCTCCACCCGCAGCAGCACGTTCGACACGATGTCCGCCATCGTCCCGGGCAGCTTCAGATCCACCGTGCACTTCACATCCTCAGCCGGCACCGCCGCAACGCCCGCCGGCGGCTCACCCCCAACCCCCATCCCCATCCCCACGCCCACAACCCCGCCCGACACCGCCGCCACGCACACCAGCACGGCCAACCTCGAACGCGCCGCAACCGTCCTCATGTCAAGACCTCCCGGCAAGCCCACCCGCGCAAGGCAATGCCCTCAGGCACCTCCCATACGCACCCCCGCGCCCCGCGTTGCACCCTTCCGCCGACCAGCCTCTCCCACCGCACCACCTACCACCGGATCACGATCTTCCCGAACTGCTCGCCACCCTCGAGCCGTGCGTACGCCTCCCGGCATTCCTCCGGCCCAAACACCCGGTCCACCACCGGCGCCAACTCACCCGCACGGAACAGACTCACCACCTCCCGAAACTCCGCGTTGCTCCCCATCGTCGAGCCCAGCACGCGCAGCTGGTTCCAGAAGATCCGCGCCAGGTCCGTCGTCGCGTCCGGCCCGCTCGTGCAACCCGGCGTCACATACGCCCCGCCCCGCGCCAGGCTCTTGATGCAGTTCAGGTGCGTCGCCTTGCCCGACGAGTCCACCGCCATGTCCACGCCGCGCTTGTTCGTCCACGCCCGCACTTCCTTGCTCCAGTCCTGCCCCTGGTCCAGCACGCACAACCCCGCCCCCAGCGCGCGCGCCTTGTCGAGCTTCCACGCGTGCCGGCTTGTCACGGCCACCGGGCATCCCCGCTGCCGCGCGATCGCCAGGGCGCTGGTCGCGACGCCGCCGCCGATGCCCGTGATGAGGACGCTCTGCCCGCTCGCGAGCCGGCCCTTGGTGACCATCATGGACCACGCCGTGAGGGCGCAGAGCCCGAACGCCGCCGCCGAGACGGGGTCGGCCTCACCGACCGCGGCGACATTCGCCGCCGGCGCGAGAAACCGCTCGCACAGCATCCCGTGGTGGTGTTCGCCGATCAGCTCAAAGTTCGGCGCGAGCGTGCTCGCCGGCGGATCCTCGGGGTGTTCGCGTTCGGGCAACGCCATCGCCGCATTCACGATGACCCGGCGACCGACCCACGCGCGGTCGACGCCGGGCCCCACGGCCTCGACGACGCCGCACGCGTCGCACCCCGAAATCCGCGGGTACGTCAGCGGCACGCCTGGGATTCCGCGTCCGACCCAGAGGTCCATGTGGTTGAAGGCGGTCGCCAGGGTTCGGATGGCCACCTGTCCCGGTCCGGGTTCGCCGGGTTCGGGCCAATCGGTTCGCAAGGTGATGTTGGGGGTGACGGGGGTTCCCTGTCGCTCGACAACGATGGCTCTCATGGCGGGAGCGTATCGGGTCGGGAAAAGCAACGCCGCCCGCGACAGGGCCGCGGGCGGACGTCAGAGTTCGTTGGGGATGTGGATCAGGCCTTGGCGGCGTTGGCGGTGGTCGTCTCGGGAACCTGGAGGCTCTTGAGCCCGCGGCGGCGGTCGCGGAGGCGCTGGCTCTTGCCCTCGCGATCGCGGAGGTAGTAGAGCTTGGCGCGGCGGGCGTCGCCGTGGCGGATGACTTCGTAGGCGGCGACGAGGGGCGAGTTGATGGGGACGATGCGCTCAACGCCGACGCCGTCGACGACCTTGCGGAAGGTGACCATCTCGCTGATGCCGCGACCGGTGCGGGCGATGAGGACGCCCTGGAAGTCCTGGGTGCGTTCCTTGTCGCCCTCAACGATGCGGAAGGTGACGACCACGGTGTCGCCGATGTCCATCCGGGGGAGGTTGGACTTCAGGTTCGACGCCGACACGCTCTCGAGAAGTTGCTGCGACATAATCCTTCGCCTCGTAAGGGTCCCAGCCGGGAAAAGCCGGGCCCAAACCATAGCCCCGGACCGGCGTGCGTTCCACCGTGTTCGCCCTTCGTCCGTACACCCCGGAGCCCGGTCGGGACGGCCCAAATCCGAACTTTGTCCGAACAGATATCAGGAGAAGGTGACGGCCGCTATGCTCGGGCATGCCCCGCACGTTTACCGCCGGTTCGGTCACGATCGGACCCGGCCAACCGCTGTCGATCATTGCCGGCCCGTGTGTTCTGGAGTCTCTGGAGCAGTCGCTGGAGATTGGGAGGAGGGTGCGGGACGCATGCCGACGGCACGGGTTGACGTACATCTTCAAGGGGAGTTTCGACAAGGCGAATCGTTCGTCGATCACGTCGGCGCGTGGTCCCGGGCTCGAGCGGGGGCTGGCGTGGCTAGGGGAGGTTGGGCGGGAGCTGGGTGTGCCGGTGACGACGGACATCCACGATCCGGACCAGGCGGAGGCGGCGGCGCGGGTGGTGGACATCGTGCAGATTCCGGCGTTTCTGTGCCGACAGACGGACCTGCTGCTGGCGGCGGGGAGCGCGGCGTCGAAGCACGGTCGCGGGGTGAACGTGAAGAAGGGTCAGTTCATGGCGCCGGCGGAGATGAAGGGCGCGGTGCGGAAGCTTGGCGAGGCGGGGTGCGCGAACGTGATGGTGACGGATCGGGGGACGTTTTTCGGGTATCACCGGCTTGTGAACGATTTCGCGGGGCTTGGGGACCTGATGGAGTTGGCGGTTGCGGGCGGGAGTCCGCCGGTGTGCTTTGACGTGACGCATTCGACGCAGTTTCCGGGGGCGGAGGGTGAGCGGACCGGGGGGCAGCCGGCGCGTGCGCCGCTGCTGGCGCGGGCGGCGACGGCGGCGGGGGTGCACTGCCTGTTCATCGAGTGTCATCCGGAGCCCGCGAAGGCGTTGTCGGACGCGAGCACGGTGCTGCCGCTGGGCTCGATGGAGGAGTTGCTGGGGAGCGTGTCGCGGATCCGCGGCGCGATCGCGTGATGATGCTGGCGTTTGCGGAGATTCTGGCGCAGTCGTCTTCGAACCGTTCGCCGCCGTTGCTGGTGTTCGTGATTGTGCCGGCGGCGGTGGTGTTGATCCTGATGGCGATCGCGCTCGGGAATCGGCTGACGAGGAAGCGTCGCGAGGATGTGGTGCGGCACCTTTCGGGGAAGGGGTGGACGGCGCGTGTGGCGCCGGCGAAGAAGAAGATGGACGCGGAGTTTCTGGCGCAGTCGGCGGCGGCGCTGTCGGCGTTTCCGGAGCTGGCGTCGCGGCCGGAAGGGACGGCGTGGCTGGCGTTTCGAACGACGGCGCGCGGTGTGGTGACGCTGCTGGAGCACGAGTACGCGACGGGCGGGGGGAAGAACCGTCAGATTCACCGTCGGACGATGGCGAGCGTGCAGATCGGGGGCGAGATGCCCGAGCTGACGGTGAAGGAGCACGGGATTTTCAAGAAGATCGGGGAGTTGCTGGGTGTGAAGGACATCGCGCTGGACAACGAGGCGTTCAACGCGCGGTACCGGGTGTGGTGCGAGGATGAGACGTTCGCCGTGCTGCTGCTGACGCCCGAGGTGCAGGCGATGCTGGCGGGGTGTGCGAAGCCCGCGCCGGTGGTGACGGCGAGGGGGTCGGCGGTCTGCCTGCATGTGCCGAAGCACCTGACGCCCGAGAAGGCGTTGGCGCTTGGGGAGATGGCGGAGGAGTTGTTGGAGTTGATCCCGGCGGAGATCGCGGAGTATCGCGTTGGGGCTTAGGAATCCTGATCGGCGTCGGGGCGGTCGGCGGCGAAGAGGGTGCGCAGATCGCGGGGGAGGTCGTCGGGGTTGAGGTCGCCGGTCTGCTGTTTGCGGAGCCAGTCGGCATCGGGGGAGGATTGGGTGATGTGGACGATGGGGACCATGTCGCCTTTGGCGTGGGCGAGGATGGTGGTGCGGAGTTCGCCGATGCCCATCCATTCGACGTGGATTCGGGAACCGATTTCGCGAACCTGGGCGTGGTCGGCGCCGTCATCGCCGAAGCCGTCGAAGGCGGAAGCGTCGACGAGGACGAGCGTGCCGGAGGTGGAGCGGAGGACGAGGAGCGAATCGAGGTCGTCGTCGTGGAAGCACCATGCGGCGTCGATGTCGGCGTGAACGACGAGGACATCGCGCGGGGGTTTTTCGGTCCAGTCGATGCGGGGCTCTCTGGTGGCGGAGTAGCCGATGAGGAGAACGGCGAGGGAGAAGAGGGCGCCGGCGACGAGGCCGATGACTGGGGGGATGATCCCGAGGGTGGTCCCTGGTCGGAGCCAGACGACGAGAAGCCCGCCGAGCCAGGCGACGAGAGCGACGAGGATGGCGACGAAGAGGCCGCTGACGATCGCACATCCGAGGACGCCGAGGAAGCCGGAGGAGCGGTCGGCGTGGCGCTCGGCGTACCTGGCGAGGTCGTCGTCGGTGACGGGTCTGGTGTGGACGTCGAGCATGCGTTACACGATACCGCGCCGCGGCGAGTAGGATTCAGGCGTGCCCAAGGCTCAGGATGACATTCTGCACACGGATCTGGCGGGGATGCCGCTGCGTAACCCGGTGATGCTGGCGGCGGGGACGGCGGGGTATCTGGACGAGACGGCGGATGTTCTGGATCTTGGGGAGGTCGGTGCGGTGGTGACGAAGTCGATCACGCCGCTGCCGAGGGAGGGGAACGGGACGTGGCGGATCCTGCCCGGCGAGGCGGGGATGCTGAACGCGATCGGGCTTGCGAACCTTGGGATTGATGCGTTTGTGAGGGAGGTTGGGCCGAGGATTACGTCGGTGCCGACGCGTGTGGTGGGATCGATCGCGGGGTATTCGATCGACGATTATGTTCGGGTTGCGGCGGCGATGGACGATCTCGAGCCGCTGATGGCGGTGGAGCTCAACGTGTCGTGCCCGAACGTGCACGGGGGATGCGAGTTCGGGGCGGATCCGAGGCTTTTGGCGGAGTTGGTGGGGAACGTTCGCGGGGTGCTGAGGCACACGCGTCTTTTCGTGAAGCTGAGCCCGGTGTCGGTGGCGGTGTGCGGGATCGGGATTGCGGATCTGGTCCGTGCGGCGATTGAGGGAGATGGGCGGGGGAGTTTCGGGCCGAACGGGAGGCCCGGGGCGGACGCGGTGTGTCTGGCGAACACGACGCCGGCGATGGCGATTGATGTGGAGCGGATGGAGCCGAGGCTTGCGAACGTGACGGGGGGTTTGTCTGGTCCTGCGGTGCATCCGATCGCGGTGAAGCTGGTGCACGAGGCGTATCGGAAGGTGTGCAAGGGGAGCGGGACGCCGATCGTTGGGATCGGCGGGGTGATGAGGTGGGAGCACGCGGCGGAGTTCATTCTGGCGGGAGCGACGGCGGTGGAGGTTGGGACGGGGTTGTTCGCGGATCCGCGGTCGCCCGGTGCGATTGCGAGAGGATTGGCGTCGTGGGCGAAGCGGAAGGGCGTGGAGCGGGTGTCGGATCTGATTGGAGCGGTGAAACTGCCATGAATGCGATGATTGTTTCGGCGGCGTTGGCGTGGTCTGTGATGGTCGGCGTCGAGCCTGTGTCGCAGCCGTCGCCGGCCGCGTTGTCGGCTCGGGATGCGAGGGAGGAGGCGGAGGATCTGGCGGGGTTGCTTGGTGGGATCCTGGAGAAGCACAAGGTGCCGGCGTTGGCGGCGGCGGCGGTTCGGGAAGGTCGGATCGTGGCGCGTGGCGTGGTGGGGATTCGGGCGGCGGGGTCGGACGAGAAGGCGACGCTGGGGGACCTGTGGCATCTCGGATCGTGCACGAAGGCGATGACGGCGACCCTTGCGGCGACGTTTGTGGAGCGGGGCGAGCTGACGTGGGAGACGACGGTCGGGGAGGTCTTTGCGGATGTGAAGATGGACGAGGGGTGGCGAGGGGTGACGCTGAGGCAGTTGCTGACGAATCGCGGGGGTGCGCCGGCGGGGTTGGATGCGGGCGGGCTGTGGGAGCGGCTGTTTGTGTTTGAGGGGACGCCACGGGAGGCGCGGGAGATGCTGGTGGCGGGGGTGCTTGGGCGAGCGCCAGCGCAGGAGCCGGGGGTCTTTGTGTATTCGAATGCGGGCTTTTCGATCGCGGGGGCGATGTTGGAGCGGAAGGGTGGCGAGTCGTGGGAGGAGTTGGTGGTGGGGCGTGTGCTGAGGCCGCTGGGTGTGACGTCGGCGGGGTTTGGCGCGCCGGGGAGTGCGGGGTCGGTGGATCAGCCGCGGGGGCACCGCCGAGGGAAGGCGGTTGCGCCGGGGAAGTGGGCGGACAATCCGAGCGCGATTGCGCCGGCGGGTCGTGCGCACATGACGATCGAGGACTGGGCGCGGTTCGCGGGGGCGCACGCGTCGGGGGAGACGGTGAAGAAGGATGAGGCGGGGTTTCGGCTGCTGAAGCCCGAGACGTTTGCGATGCTTCACACGCCGGGGGACGAAAAGGACCGGAAGAACGCGTACGCGATGGGATGGGTCGTGGCGGAGCGGGCGTGGGGGAAGGGTGCGCGGGATGGGGATCGCGGGCGGGTGCTGACGCACGCGGGGTCGAACACGATGTGGTTCTGCGTGGCGTGGGTCGCGCCGGAGCGGGAGTTTGCGGTGGTGGTGGCGACGAACGCGGGGGATGAGGCGGCGCAGAAGGCGACGGACGAGGCGGCGGGGGCGATCATCGAGCGGATGCTGAAGGACGGGTCACGCTGAAGGGTGGGGTCACGCTGAAGGGTGGGGTCAGGCTGAAGGGTGGGGTCAGGGGGTCGGGGGCTGGCGTCCCTCGACGGTGAGGTTGACCTTTCGGGCGGGGTGGCCGAACCAGGAGTGGTCGCCCTGGTCGTAGTGTTTGTGCATGGTTTCGACGACGTCGGCCATGGAGGCGTTGGGCTGGACCCATCCGCCGTCGATGTCGGGGAAGTCGACCTTGCAGTTTTCGCATTTTTTGCCGTCGTAGAAGCGGATGGGGCACCAGAAGCTCTCGACGTTGCGGAGCATTTCGGCGCCGAGGGAGTAGACGCCGGTCATCCAGTCGCAGTAGAGGCACCAGATGAGGTCGTGGCCGACGAGGCCGTCGAACTTGGTGCGGCTGACGTTGATCCACTCGGATTGTTTGTAGCGAGGGAGACGGACAGTCCAGACGAGCCAGGGGTAGATGGCGACTTCGCCGAAGCGGATGCCCCAGAAGATCGGGTAGGCGAGGGCGGTGATCCAGAGAGCGGCGTGATTTCGGAAGCGACCGACGCGGCGGTTGAGGTAGCGGACGATGCGTGGGCCGCGGACTTTGTCGCGGTTGGCGAGTTCATGTCCCCAGCACCAGAGTTGGAGGCCGACGATCTGGCCGGCGAGCGTGCCGAGGACGGCGACCCACCAGGGGGCGTCGCCGATGATCGGGGCGCCCTGTGCGGCGGCGACGGCGGCGATGACCCAGGGGATCCAGGTGACGGCGGCGACGATGAGGTCGAGGGTTGGCGCTCTGCGGCAGAGGGCGGCGAGGGAGGCGGAGATCTTGCCGACGTTGGTGAGTTTGATGGCGGCGGCGAGTGTCCAGAGGCAGCCTGCGCCGGCCGACCAGGCGAGAGCGGTCCATGCTTCGTTCATGGGAGGAGCCTATCCGGGGGCTGCGTGGTACGCTCGGGGGCATGCGAGTTCTTCGAGCGTTGATGATGTCGGTGGTGGTGATGGGTGCGTCGTCGTGCGCGACGGGGCCGGGCGTGACTGGGCCGGTTGAGGGGGCGTCGTCGGACGTGGTGCGGGTGAGGCTTGAGACGACGGCGGGAGAGATTGATCTGGAGCTGGATCGGGGGCGTGCGCCGGTGGGGGTGGCGAACTTTTTGAGGTACGCGGAGCGTGGGGATTACGACGGGACGATTTTCCACCGGGCGGTGCCGGGGTTTGTGGTGCAGGGCGGGGGGTATACGGCGGCGATGGTTGAGCTCAAGGGTGATGCGCCGATCGTGAACGAGTGGAAGAACGGGCTGAAGAACGTGCGCGGGGCGGTGGGATGGGCGCGGGATGAGGATCCCGACAGCGCGACGCGGGAGTTCTACATCAATCTGGCGGACAACGGGCGGTTGGATACGGCGCGAACGATGACGGGGAACGCGGGGTACGCGGTGTTCGGTCGCGTGACGCGAGGGATGGAGATCGCGGATGGGATGACGAAGGGTGTGCTGTACTCGCTGCCTGAGCGGGACATGAAGCACATCCCGGCGGAGCCGGTGCGGATCGTGAGGGTTCGGCGGCTGGATTGAGTCGGGGGATCAGTAGGCGCGTTCGATGGTGGCGCCGGGGTAGAAGGTGCGGAGCATGGAGGGTGCGTCGACGCCGCGATCGGCGAATCCCTTGGCGCAGAACTGGCAGAGCCCGACGGCGTGACCGAAGCCGCGGCCGCGGATGCGGACGTCGTTGCCGACGATGGTGAACTCCATGTCGTTGCTGCGGACGTGGGTTGGGCCGGAGGAAATGGCGGGGAGAGAGTCGGACTGTCCTTGCCCGGGGACGGCGAAGTTGCAGGCGACGCGGAGCTCTTCGGCGGTGATGCGGTATTCCCAGCCGCGGACGTCGGTGATGGTGTAGGCGGTGGGTTTGTCGGCGGGGTTCCGCTCTGCGACGGCGACGGAGCGGATGCGATCGATGGTGGAGAGGCGTTTGCCGGCGTCGCGTCCCCAGGCGCGGAGTCGTCGGGCGAGTTCGTCGTTTTTGCGGACGACTTCCCAGGCGAAGGCGGGGGAGGATCCGCAGGCGAACTCGCGGGGTGCGCCCTGAAGGGGTTTGGCGAGGTTGAATTCGAAACCGGCGGCGGTGGGCCAGATGGCGCGGGCGGAGCTGGGCCTGCCGCCGCAGGAGGAGGAGTAGTAGGCGCGGAGGATTCCGCCGCCGCCTGCGCCTTCGTAGGTGAGGACCATGCCGCGGGTGCGGCGAGCGCCCTCGAGGGCGAGTGGTCGTGTGGGGAGCCCGCCGTAGACCTGGTCGAGGGTTGAGGATTCGACGTCGTGGGCGCGGCCTGCGCGGCGAGCGCGGTCGCGTTCGTGGAGTGCGTAGGAGCGTGCGGCGATGGCCTGGGCTTCGTAAGCGGCCTGGGGCCAGTTGTCGTAGAGCTCTTTCTGGAGGACGCCGGCGATGTAGGTCTCCATGGGGAGGACGCTGACGATGTCGAAGGCTCGTGCGGCTTCGCGCCACTTGGCGCGGAGCTGGAGTTCGCCGGAGCAGGGAGTCTGGTCGACGACGATGGAAGAGCGAGCGAGGATGGCGCGGAGGTCGAGGTCGACGCCCGGGGGCCAGCGGCGTTTGAGCCCTTCGCCGTCGGTGATTTCGAAGCCTTGGGGCGTGACTTCGACGAGGAGGGGCGAGGGGAGCGTGACGGGGACGCCGCCGCCGGCGGGGCGGACTTCCATGGCGGAGACGCTGGCGAGTCTGGCGTTTGGCGCGCGGGTGCGGATGCGGACGCGGATCTCGGGCTCGGCGGAGAGCGAGGGGGAGACGGAGGAGGAGGCGGACGAGGTGGTCTGGCAGCTGACGACGGCGGCGCTGAGGAGCATGACGACCGCGGAGAGGGCGGCGAGGCCGAGGGCCTTGCGTCGGAGGGAGAGAGAAGCGACGAGATCGCGTGCCACGCGAGCCCTGGTGCTGCGCCGAGTCCCCAATCTGCCGCGTCCTTGCCGCACGATGAAACTCCTGAGCCGAGAACGAACGACCGGCAGTAGGATACGCCCTGGAGACCACCATGATGTCCATCGTTCATATCTTTGCGGCGGCGGGATTGCTGATGTGCCTGGCGGCGTGCTCGTCGTCGGTGGGTCGGTTGACGGAGACTCCCTACCGGGGCCCGGACGTGGCGATCGAGACGTCTGGGGAGAACCATGTGCTGGTGGTGACGGCGCCGAGCGCGGGGTATCGGCTGACGATCGATCGGGTGTCGGAGGCGTACCGCTCGTACGAGGTTTTCGCGACGCTGCGGGAGCCGGACGGGCGGTTCATGTACACGCAGGCGTTGGTGGAACTGCGGTCGATCATTCCTGTGTCGGCGTCGACGCCGATCCGCGTTGGGCTGCGGGTGCTTGGGCATGAGGCGGAGGCGGAGGGTGACTACCCGATCGCGGCGACGGCGGGGACGTTGCCCGAGACGCCGAGGCGATAGCCCCCCCACCGCCGCGATCGGGAGATCGGACGCGGGGTGATCGTCTGTGTGGGGGTGGAGGGCGGAGGGAAAGGCGCATGGCTCGTTGCGACCAGGACACTGTCGCGTTGCTCAAGCTGACGCTGACGCCGGGGCTTGGGCCGATTCGGATCGCTCGGCTGCTGGAGGCGTTCGGGAGCGCGGGAGCGATCGAGGGGCTGTCGGCGTCGCGGCTGGCGTCGGTGAAGGGGATCGGGGCTCAGACGGCGGAGCAGATTGCGCGGGGGCTTTCGTCGGCGGGGGCGTTGGCGGAGGAGGAGCTGGGGCGGTGCGAGGCGTTGGGTGTTCGGGTGGTGGGGAAGGGAAGTGAGGGGTATCCGCCGCTGCTGGGGCTGTTGCCGGATGCGCCGCCGGTGCTGTATGTGAAGGGGGCGTTTGAGCCTGCGGGCGGGGACCGGTTTCCGATCGCGATCGTGGGGAGCCGCCGGTGTTCGTCGTACGGGATCGAGCAGGCGGAACGGTTCGCGGGGATTTTCGCGACGGCGGGGATCACGACGGTGTCGGGGGGTGCGAGAGGGATCGATACGGCGGCGCACCGAGGGGCGTTGCGGTCGCAGGGGCGGACGTGCGCGGTGCTGGGGAGCGGGTTGGGGCATCTGTATCCGGAGGAGAATGGGGAGTTGTTTGCCCGGATGCTGGAGTGTGGCGGGTCGCTGATCTCGGAGTTGCCGGTGGGGACGCCGCCGTCGGCGGAGAACTTTCCGGCGCGGAACCGGATCATCTCGGGGATGTCGCTTGGGGTTGTGGTGATCGAGGCGGCGGAGGGATCGGGGGCGTTGATCACGGCGCACGCGGCGGTGGACGACCAGGGTCGCGAGGTGTTTGCATTGCCCGGGCGGGTGGACTCGCCGACGTCGCGCGGGTCGCTGGAGTTGATCAAGTCTGGATCGGCGGCACTGGTGACGGACCCGGGAGATGTGCTGCGGGCGCTCGAGATGCAGGCAAGGCACCTGCTAGGCGGCACGTTCGGCGATCGCTATGCCCCCCCACCCCCACCTCCAGCCCCAACCCCAGCCCCAGCCCCAGCCCAACCCCCGGCTGGTGGGGCGGGAACGGCTGGAGGGGATGGGTTGTTCGGGGGCGCGGCGATGGAACGGCGGAAGGAAGAAGCCGTGCGGAGTGGGGCGGACCCGCTGCTGGAGGCGCTGGATGTGCCCCGGACGATCGACCAGTTGGCGGCGGCAACGCGGCTGCCGTTGCACGAACTGAGGGCACGGCTGACGGTGCTGGAACTGCAGCGGCGTGTGCGTCGTTCGGGTGCGAAGTTCGAACGGGCGTGAGGAAATCGACCTGAAGTGGGTGCCTCGAGCGGGAGAACCACAGCAATGTGGAAAAGGTGTCATTTTTTCCACAAGTCTAGAGATGGACAGGGGTTTACTGTGCAGAAAACGCTGAGAACACCTTGCAGGTTGGGGGTTGATATGCTATCGTGACCCAAACATGCTACACGAACTTTGATCGGAAGGGTTCTGGAAGGTCGATGTTCACGCGGATGGCGAGGAGTGGGTCTGGCGAGTGGGTTGAGGAAGTGGATTGAGGGAGTGGGGTGGGTGATGCGACGAGTGGAGGGGACGGGAGCGTTGGTTCGGCTGGGTCCTGGGGGTGACGCGGTGCGGGAGTGGGGTGGGGAGTGGGGTGGCCGGAGGGGTGGCGTGGGGCGTGGCGGGCGTCGGGGATCGGTGTTGGCGTGGGTAGTTGGATGGTGGAGTGGATGGGTGGCGGGATGGCGGAGGGGGAAGGGGCGGACGGGATGTTGTGGACTGGAGGCTGGGCGGAGGCGTCCGGCGTTTAGGGGTCTTGAAAGCACTGGAGGTCGCGATGATTCTCACGCCCAAGCAACTTCGGATTCTGCAGCTCATCCGGGACTGGCGCGTTCGGCGGGGGTATTCGCCGACGATGCAGGAGTTGGCGGACGAGATCGGGGTGTCGAAGGTGACGGTGTTCGAGCACGTGGAGGCGTTGATCAAGAAGAGCGCGTTGATTCGAGAGCCGAACAAGGCACGCTCTTTGTCGATTGCTGACGGGATCGCGGTGCCGGACGAGGCGAGGCCTTTGCGGTTTCCGCTGGTGGGGAAGATCGCGGCGGGGAACCCGATCGAGAAGGTCGCGGACCACGACGAGCTTGATCTGACGGAGTTTTTCGGGCACTCGACGCGCGGTGGTTCGACCTTTGCGCTGAAGGTCGAGGGGGAGTCGATGCGTGACGAGGGGATCTTCGATGGGGACTTTGTGCTGATCGAGCGGACGCAGGTGGCGCAGAACGGGGATCGCGTGGTGGCGTTGCTGCCGGATGGTTCGACGACGCTGAAGACGTTCTACAAGGAGGATGATCACATCCGCCTGCAGCCGGCGAATCCGTCGTTTGATCCGATCCGGGTGAAGTTCTGCCAGATCCAGGGCATTGTGAAGGGCGTGGTGCGTCGGTACGGGCGTTAAGACGACAGTGATGGGGGAATAGGGTGGATTGACGGGCCGGTCGCCTGGCGGGAATCGCGGGCGTTCGGCCCGGTTTGTTTGGTGCAACAATGCGGGCTGGATGGTTGAGCCGAACGAGATCGTGATGGCCCGGCGGTTGATCGCCACGCGTCGGTTTGCGGAGGCGATGGCGGTGCTCGGGCCGATGGTTCGCGGGGCGAGGCCCGACGCGCGGGGGTTGGCGTTGTGCGTGGGGGTGTTGCTGGAGACGGGGCAGGTTGAGCCGGCGGCGTACCAGGCGGAGCGGCTGGTGGCGATGTTCCCTGGGGAGGGTCTTCACCACGCGGTGCTGGGGGATTGTCGGCGGCGGCAGGGGCGGCAGGCCGAGGCGGCGGCGTGCTATGAGCGGGCGCTTGAGCGGGACGGCTCGCTGGTGGGGGCGAGGCTTGGGCTTGCGCGGTGCTGGCGTGCGATGGGGCGGCATGCGCGGGCGCTCGCGGAGGCGGAGCGCGCGGCGGGGGAGCATCCGGGGGTGTTCGAGGCGACGGCGTTGGCGGCGACGCTTCGGCACGATCTGGGGGATGCGGAGGGGGCGGTGGCGTTGCTTCGCGGGGCGGCGGAGTATGGGGCGACGGATGATCGGCTGTGGAGGCTGCTGGCGTTTGTCGGGAATTCGTGCGCGTCGGGGTCGGCGGAGGAGGTGGCGGCGCTCCGGGAGGCCATCGCCCCGCGGCCGCTGGTCGAGC
>ERZ1066130.351-NODE-351-length-18465-cov-9.812928_pt1 | contig 18465 bp, 19 predicted proteins | sample MGYA00382777_ERZ1066130 | MGnify/ENA primary metagenome ERZ1066130 (study PRJEB33369, sample SAMEA5778360) | biofilm metagenome | biome: Industrial cooling water; feature: Water cooling tower basin; material: Biofilm | place: United Arab Emirates | collected...
CGGCGTACTGGGAGACGAGGAAGAGGGCCATGACAAGGATGACGGCGAAGCTGCCGATGAGCAGCCGCTCGGTGGGACCGAGCTTGCCCAGGTACTGGCGGATCGTGCTGAGCGCTCGACGCAATGCGTCCATCCGACGGCCTCCTGCCGTACGCCCTTGCGGGGCGTTTGTCTGACCCGCGCGTTCCTTGCGCGTCCGATGCTGCGCGACGGCGCAGCACTTGCGGACCGCTACCTTCGGCACTCCCCCACCGCCTGACTTGTATTTCGCACCCCCCCGAGTGCACGGGCTTGGGCGAGGTTGGCGGGTGCGTCCGATACGTCAGGGAGGGCGGGGGAGCGAGTCGGGAAAGTGGACCCCAAAAAGTGAAGCGGGACGCCGGTGAGGGGCGTCCCGCGGGAGAAATCGGAGCAGGGGAGGGATCAGACGCGGATCTGCTTGATCTCGTCGTAGGCCTCCATGACGCGGTTTCGGACGGCCTGGAGGGCCTTGAAGGCGGTGTCGGCCTTGGCGGTGGCGAGCATGACACCCTCGACGTCGTTGCGTCGGCCGGCCTGGAGATCTTCGACGGCGCGGGTGGCGTCCTGCTGGAGCTTGTTCACCTCGTCGATGTTCTGCAGGAGAACATCCTTGAACGAGGGAGCCCCGGGGGCGAGACGTGCGCCGCCGGCGAGAGGGCTGGAGCCCCCGGAGGTGGCGGAGCGGATCAATCCAAGTGGGTCACTCATGGGTCATCCTCGGTCGGTCGGAGATCAGGCGAGCAAACGGAGTGCCTGACTCATCATCGCCTTCGCGGCCTCCGCCGCGGCGATGTTGGCTTCGTATGCACGCGACGCCTCCATCGCGTTGAGTTGTTCGACGACGGGGTTGATATCGGGGACCATGACGTAGCCGTCTTTGTCGGCGTAGGGGTGTCCGGGCATCAGGCGGCGGGTGAGGGCTTCGGATTCGATCTTGATCTGTTCGACCTGGACGCCCATCTCGCGGCCTTGGGGGGACTTGGCGGCGGGATCGCCCGGGGCGAACATGACGGATCGGCGGAGGTAGGGGCTGTAGTTGCCCTGGGCGTCTTCGAGGGTGTTGATGTTGGCGATGTTGGCGGCGATGACCTGCATGCGGGTGCGTTGGGCGATCAGGCCGCTGACGGAGATATCGAGGCTGCCGTACATGATCGGGACTCCTTAGATGCGTTGGGCGAGGGCGGAGCGCATCATGTCGGACCTGCTTTTGAAGAGGTCGATGGCGGTTCGGAAGACGAGGACGTTTTCGGACTGGTCTTGCATGAGCCGTTCGAGGTCGCGGTTGTTGCGGTCCTGGAAGGCGATGTTGCCGCTGGGTGTGTTGGGGACGAGGTGGAAGGAGCCGTTGGGCTGTGGGCGGACCTCGTCGGAGGGCTGAAGGTCGAGCGGGCCTTGGCCTGCGTTGTCGCGGTGGCGGTCGATGGCCTCGCCGAGTTGCTTCTGGAAGGCGGAGGTGGAGACGTCGAGCTGGATGAAGTTGGGTGTGGAGATGTTGGCGATGTTGTGGGCGATGAGGCGTTGGCGTTGTCCGGCGAAGCGGATGGTGGCCTCGAGGGCGCCCATCCCCCCCCATTCTGTGACACCGACGATGGACATGCGGAAATCCTCGCAAAGGGCGTGCCGGATGGCGGCGGGCGGCTTGGGAACGGTTCGGGGGGGCGGTTAGAGGGAGTCGCTGACGATGCGTTGTTCTTTCCACTTCTTGAGCTTGAGGCCGAGGGTTCGGACACCGATCCCGAGTGCGGCGGCGGTCTTCTGGCGGTGCCCGTTGAACTTCTGCAGGGTGGAGACGATGGTCTCGCGTTCGATGTCTTCGAGGGTTCGCGTGGAGGCGGGCTCGAAGGCGGGCTTGTTCTCGATGAGGGTGCCGGCGAGGGTGGTGACGACGGGAGAGGTGGCGGGGGCGGGTGTGGTCTGGTTGGACTGCCCGAGCCAGGGCGCGATGAGGGGTCTGGCGATGGTGGAGCCCCCGCGGCCGGCGCTGAGAACGACGGCTCGCTCGCAGATGTTCATGAGTTCGCGCACGTTGCCGGGCCAGGCGTAGGACTGCATGAGGTCCATGGCGTCCGGGTCGAATCGCATGGGCCCGCGACCTTCGCGGCGGCAGATCTCGGCGACGAAGTGGGAGGCGAGTTCGGGGACGTCCGAGAGTCGTTCGCGGAGGGCCGGGGCGGCGACGGGGAGGACGCCGAGGCGGTAGTAGAGGTCCTGGCGGAAGGTGCCTGCGGCGACTTCGCGGGGGAGGTCGCGGTTGCTGGTGGCGATGACGCGGACGTCGACGCCGATGGAGACGCTGGACCCGACGCGTTCGAAGTGTCGTTCCTGGAGGACGCGGAGGAGTTTGGCCTGGATCTTGGGCGAGATCTCGGAGATTTCGTCGAGGAGGAGCGTGCCGCCGTCGGCGAGTTCGAATCGGCCTTTGCGGAGCTTTTCGGCGCCGGTGAAGGCGCCGCGTTCGTGCCCGAAGAGTTCGGACTCGAGAACGGACTCGGAGAGCGCGGCGCAGTTGACGGCGAGGAAGGGCCCGGTGGAGCGTGGGCTGGCCTCGTGGATGGCGCGGGCGATGACCTCTTTGCCGGCTCCGCTCTCGCCTGTGACGAGCACGGTGCCCTGGGATTGTGCGACGGCGGCGAGGTTGTCGCGGAGGGCGACCATGGCGGGGCTTGAGCCGAGGAGCCGGGCGAGGCCGATGCGTTCGGCGGGGGGCGGCCCGAGGCGTGAGGGCGCGGGCGGGGCGGCCTGAGCTTCGAGGAGCTGGTTCTTTCGGCGGAGTGCGGCGTGCTCGATGGCACGCTTGACGCTGATGATGAGCTCGTCGCCTTCGAAGGGCTTGCTGAGGCAATCGTGGGCGCCGAGTCGCATGGCTTTGACGGCGGTTTCGATGGTGCCGTAGGCGGTCATGAGGACGAGGGGGAGGTCCTCGTCGATTCGGCGGATCTCTTCGAGGAGTTCGAGCCCGGTCATGCCGGGCATTTTGAAGTCGGAGACGACGCAGTCTGGGCGTCGTTGGGCGATGAGGTCGAGCGCGGAGCGAGCGTCGGGGGCGGCGACGATGTGGAAGCCGGCGCGTTCGAGGGTTTGCGAGACGCTGTCCCGCATGAGATCCTTGTCATCGACGACGAGCACGGTGTTCATGCAACCTCCGAAGTCGCGAGGGAGTGAGGGAGAACGTGGACAAGCTGCGCATCGAGCGCGGGGAGATGCAGGGTGAATGCAGAGCCGGGGCGGGCGGGTTCGACGGTGATGCGTCCGCCGTGGGCGTCGATGATGCGGTGGACGATGGCGAGCCCGAGCCCGGTGCCGGTGTGGCGAGTGGTGAAGAAGGGGTTGAACATGCGGGAGACGACTTCGGGCGGGATGCCGGGCCCCGTGTCGCGGATGGAGACGCGTGCGTTGCCGCGTTGATCGCGGGAGGCGGCGAGGCAGAGACGATGACCGCCGGGCGGAGCGGGCGACTCGCCCATGGCCTGGAAGGCGTTGCGGACGATGTTGGCGAGGGCCTGCTGGACGAGGTGAGGGTCGGCGTCGATCTCGACGTCGTCGCCGGAGCGTTCGATGCGGACGGATCGCCAGGCGGGGATGCCGTCGTGGCAGGAGGCCTCGATGGCGGCATCGAAGAGCGGGCCGATCTCGGTTGGGGTCCGGCGGAGGCGGAACTCGCGTGAGAAGGCGAGGACGTCGCCGACGACGGCGTCGAGGTGTGAGGCGGCGCGGGCGATCTTCTCGGCGACAGCGCGTTCCTTGAGTCGGTCGGCGAGGTCTTCGACGAGCATGCGGGCGTAGAGGCGGATGGAGCCGAGGGGATTGCGGACCTCGTGGGCGATGCCGGCGGCCATTTCACCGAGAGCGGCGAGCCGGCGGGAGCGTTCGATCTGCTGGTTGGCCTCGCCGAGTTCGCGGGTGAGGCGTGCGACCTCGTCGCGGAGCTGGACGTGGGTGGCCTCGAGCTTGCGGGTGACGTCGCCGAAGGCGGACATGAGCTCGGCGAGGTCGGAGGGCGTGAGGTTAGGGTGGGCGTTCTCGCTCATGCGTGGCGGTCCTGGAAGATGGGCTGGGAGAGGTCGCGAGGGCCGGCGTAGGCGCGGCCTGCGCGGCCGGCGCGGTCGAGGTCGTTGAGTTCGCCGCGGAGGCGGTCTCGCTGGGCGCGGAGGCGGTCGAGGTCGCGGCTGTCGTGCGCGGCGAGTTCGGACCAGAGCCGGGAGGCGTCGGCGAGATCCGCGGCGAGTCGCTCGGCTCGCGGGCCGGGGTGGGAGATGACTTCGTGGATCTGGGCGGAGAGCTCGGAGACCGCGGCGGAGACAAGGCGCAGGCGATCGACGAGGGGCTGACGGCGGCCCAGAACCTCGTCGAGGGCGTCGTCGTCGGCGCGATCGACGGCGTCGTGCTGGCGGAGGGCGAGCGCGGCGAGGTCTCGAAGGATCTGGGCCTGCTGGCGGACGAGGATGTCGATGTCGTCGGTGGAGTGTGTGGTGGTGTTGAGGGGAATGGTCATCCGTGACCTCCGCGCGGGCTCCGCCCGCGTTGTTTACTCGGGAGCCTGGGCCTCCTCGCCCGCGGCGGTTTCGACGGTGTTGTCGTCCTTCCAGAGGCGTGCGGTGGCTTCGAGCCAGCGTTCCCAGTCCTGACGGGTCATGGGGAGTGTGGGGTCGTCCCAGACGGCGGCGGGAAGGCTGGCGTAGAAGCGCTTGGCGCGTTCGTTGGCGGCGCGGGCACGCTTGAGGTCGTTCTGGCGGAGGTGGCAGCTGACGACCTGAGTCATCGCCACGAGCGAGGCGGGGTCCTGGGCGTAGCGGTCCTTGGACTGGTTGTAGTACTGGATGGCGGCCTCGTAGTCCCGCAGGCGGAAGGCGCATTCGCCGAGGTAGAAGTAGGAATTGCGGAGGAAGGTCTCTTCGGCGCCGGTGCGGCGGCGATCGTCCTTGGCGTCGAGCTCGCGGCGGACGTTTTCGAAGAGGTCCATCGCGCGGCGAAGGCGGTCTTCCTTGGTGCGTTCGAGGCGGATGCGTTCGACAGGGGGGAGCGCGGTCTGGAGGGCCTTGTCGATCTCGATCACGCTGAGACGCATCGAATCGGCGAGCTTGAAGCGGGCGCCGACGGCCTGGGGGTCGGTGGGGTAGCGGCGGACGGCCTCGTCGAAGCGTTCGATCGCCTGATCGAAGTCGTTGCGGCGGTAGAAGTGGTTGGCGAGTTCGAGAACGGCCTCGCGGAAGGACGGGGTGTTGGGGCCGCCGGTGGCGCCGGCGGTGACCTGCCGGAGGATCTGCTCGGCCTCGGCGTCGTTGTCCGGGGAGGCGTCGAGCAGCATACAGCGTGCGAGCGGGACGGCGGAGAGATCGGCGAAGGGGCCCGCGCCGTCGGGGCCGCGTGAGCGGGTGAGGTCGCGGTAGATGGCGGCGGCGTTTTCGAGATCGCCGCGGGCCTGGTAGGACTGAGCGAGGCGGAAGCGGGCTTCGGGCTGTCGGGGGTCGTCGGCACGCTCGCTGGCGTAGAGCTGGAAGATGCGCATGGCGGATTCCTGGTCGCCCGCGCGGTCGAAGGCGTCGCCGGCCTCCCAGAGGGAGCGGCTGTAGGCGTCGACATCGGTGAGCACGACGAGGTCGCTGTGCCGGCGGAAGTAGGAGCCGGCGGCCATGAGATGGCTGCGAGCCTGGGCCCGCGTGGCGGGGTCGAGCTCGGCGAGAACCATGGCGGTGGTGCTGGTGCTTTTGACGCTGTTGATGATGTCGTCGGCGAGGCGTCGGTGGCACTGAGCGAGGCGGAGGATGGTGGGCGCGGGGGTGTTGGCTTCGCCGATGACTCGCTCGGCGAGGGCGGCGAATCGCAGGGCGAGTTCCGGCTGATCGCGTTCGAAGCGTTCGTCGGCTCGGCGGGTAAGAATGTCGCAGAGTCTGGTCGGGGTTACTTCGCGGCTTGTTTCACCCTTGAGGAGGCGGTCGGCGAGGCTGTCGAAGGCCTTGAGGGCGGCATCGTCGTCGCCCGTGGCGGCGGCGCTCTGCCCGAGACCCAGTTCGGCGGAGAGGAGCCAGCGGAGGGTGGTGCCGGCCTCGATGACGCCCTCGAACTTCTCGCGTGCGGCGGCGTTCTCGCCGCGGAGGGAGAGCACCTCGCCCTGCATGACGTCGAGCTGGGCGCGGCGGGGGTCGTTGGGTTCGATGAGCGTCGCGGCGTGATCGAGCTGCTGGGCGGCGGCGTCGACGGCGAGGGTCTCGAGATAGCCGCGTCCGAGGAGGAGGTGCAGCGTGCCGCGTTCGGCGGCGGCGACCTTGTCGAGGCGTGGGAGTTCGCGCAGGAGGCGGTTGATCGCTTCCTCGGCGAAGCCCTTGTCGATCTGGATCTCGGCCTGGCGGGCGAGGGCCCAGGCGCGATCGTCCTGTGCGAGGTCGGGGTCGGTGAGCATGCCCGTGACGAGCTCGAGGGCGAGGTCGTCGCGGCGTGCGCCGGGTCGCATGGCGGCCTCGGCGAGCCGGCGGTAGATCGCGACGCGGCGAGCACGGTCGGAAGGGGGCATCTCGTCCGCGCGGCGGCGTGCGCGGTCGAACTCCCCCACCGCGATGTAGGCGTCGGCGAGAGCGGTGAGGTCGGAAGATGTGAGCTTGACCTTGAGAGTCTCGGCCTCGAGGTAGGAGGCGATGATGTTGCGGTTGTTGTCTTCGCGGGAGATGCCCAGCTCGTTCTGCCCTCCGGCGAGGGCGCGGGCCATCAGACGGTGGAACTCGCCGCGTTGCTCGGTGCTGAGCTTTTCGGTGCCGACGTAGGGGAAGACCTCGGCGTTGAGCAGTTCGATGGCGGGCTCAAACTCGCGGGCTTCGATGCGGTGCTCGGCGGCGGTGAGGAAGGAGCGGAAGTCGGGGGCGGGGATGCTGGTGAAGGCCTTGTAGGCGCCGGCGATGAAGAGCCCGCCGGCGAGAATGATGGCGGGGAGCTGCCAGACGTCGCGCCAGCCCGCGGGGGGCTGGGGTGCGGTCGCGTTGGTTTCCGCCGTGTCGGCCACGTCGGGTCCCCGTCGTCGCGGGTGCTCTCGGGGAGTGGTCCACCGCGGACCATCAGACCCGGAGCACGCCGTGCTTGGGGCATATCGGGCAAGAGTTGCGGACCCCTTCAGGTTGCGGGCAGTTCCTGCGCCGCGTCAGGGTTGATCGCCTTCGCTTTGGTTATCGCCCCCAGAAACCCGAACAAGAACCGCCGTTCGGGCCACAATGTCGCCGGGATGCCGCCCGTTTTGGTTGGTGAGCATGAAGAACGCGATCGGCGGAACCGCCCATTTGAGGATATTTCGGAGGAGAGATGCCCTGAAAGAGGGATCTTGCATACCGCCGGGGACTTGCTCGGCGACCTGGCAGGAGGTGAAGAGTTTGCCGACGGTGACCCCGAAGAAGCGTTCGGAGAGGGTGCCGAGGAGGCCGCCGGTGACGAGGGTTGCGAGGAAGGTCCAGAAGGCGGGGCCGCCGAGGACGCCCTCGAGGGAGAGGAGGTCGGCGATGGAGAAGCCCATGAGGCGTGAGGCGACGAGGAGTGCGACGAGGAAGTCGATCACGGCGGCGAGGAGCCGGCGTCGGGTGCTGGCGAGGGCGTAGCCGTCGGGGAGGGAGAGGGTGAGATCGTCGGCGGGGCCGAGGATGAAGAGGAGGACGGCCCCGGAGAGGAGGAAGAGGCCGACGAGGAGGAGGCGGAAGTCTGCGAGAGAGATGGGCCCGACGGGCGTGGCCTTTCCGTCGAAGAAGACGGCGCCGGAGTCGAGGGAGAGTTCGAGGATGTGGATGGGAGAGGCGTTGCGAGTGGTGGCGCGGTCCTTCCAGGCGAGAGCGACGCGTCGGAGGCCTTCTGAGGGGACGACGGCGAGCAAGCCCGGGTGTGGTGCGAGTGTGGTGATGAGTCGGCCGCGGTCTCGCCCCCACTGGCGAAGAGCGATCTTGTCGTGCTCGATGCCGACGCTGAAGAGATCGTTGTCGGCGAAGAAGAGGGCGGGTCGTTCGGCTCCGTCGGGGATGCTCGCGGAGAGACGGGTGGTCGTGGCTGCCCAGGTGTGCACGCCGGTCGGTGTGAGCGTGGCGGAGTAGATCTCGATGTCGGAGGGAGAGCGCCACTGGAAGAGAGCGAACCCATCGGGGGTGGTGAGGAGGGAGACTTCGGTCGAGCTTGGGGGAAGGGAAAGTGGCAGATCGAGGGGGAGCCACTGCTCGTCGGCGAGACGGCGCAGGGCGAGGGAAGGCTGGGCGTTTGGTTTGGAGGAGACGAGGAGAAGAGCGACGGGGCCGGCGGGCGTGGCGGCGAGCCCGAGGACCCGTCGCGCGGGGGGGAGCATCGCGTGGATCTCAGCGCGTCCCTCGGGCTGGCTTCTCCAGAGATCGGCGACACCGGTGGAGACCGCTCGCTGCGAGAGGACCGGGCGTGGCGCGTCGGTGTCGGGTGGGCCTGGGGAGGGGGAGCCGACGATCCAGAGTTCATCACCGGCGGCGGCGACGGCTTCGGGGATGGTGCGGATGGCGCCGGCGGGCCGGAGTGAGCCGTCGTGCGAGCCGTGGGCCTTGCCGTCGGCGAGGCGTGTGAGTCGTCTGGGCGGGAGGTGCCAGATGGCCCATCGTTCGGGCTCGTTTGCGGGAGGCTGGGCGAGGGGCGAGGTCTTGGGCGAGTCGATTGGGGCGATGAACCAGCCGTGGGTGTCGGCGCGGCCTGAAGGGGTGCCGACTTGAGCGGGAGGGGCGGCGCGGGTGGCTGCGGCGGGGAGGCGATCTGAGGCGAGGCAGAGGAGCGGGAGGCAGAGCGCGGCGACGGCGGCGAGGGCGAGTCGGATCGGCGGGGTCATGGGGCGTTCCCGTTGCGCGGGGCGTCGAGGTCGATGCGGCGGACGATGCCGCGACGCTTGATCTGCTCCTCAAGATCGAACACCCTGGGGTTGAGGGTTCGAACCTCGGGCTCGTAGAGGGTGATCTGCACGTCGAGCGAGCCGACGGCGGGTGAGACGATCTGGAGGGAGGCCTTTCGGGCGATGAAGGCACCGGGCGCGAAGGCGACGGGCTCGAACTCGGCGAGCGTGGAGGCGACGACGGGGGCGTCTTCGGAATCGAGGAGGGTGACGGCGATGGGTCTCCACGTGCGTTGGTCGAGTGAGATAAGGCGACGGCCGAAGCGTGTGGGAGAGATGAACTGAGGCGTGCCGGCGTCGTCGCGGCGGAGGGCGGCGCCCGGCGCGTCGGGGTCGATGGGTGTGATGGCGAGAAGGTCGATGAGGTCGAGGGGATGGACGGGCAGGCCGAAGTCCGAGGCCTTGCCGGGCGTGAGGGCTTCGTGGGCGCCGATGGAGGCGGTGCGATCGGGCGAGGAGAGGTCGAACCACCAGTAGTTGGCGTCGTTGGACCCGAGGAGGAAGTAGGCCTCGCCGAGTTTGGTGACGCTGAGGGAGAGGCGTTTGGGCGGCTGGATGATGAGGTGGCCTTCGGTTTCCTCGTCGATGCGGTTGCCCTGCGCGTCTTGTCCGCGGATGCGGAGGGTGATGCGGGACCAGAGGCGATCGAGGCCGGCGACGCGCGGGTTGTAGCGGTCGGCGACTTCGCGGAGGGAAGGGAGCGGTTCGTGCTCCGCGGAGTCGGGCACGGGATGGACGTGCGGCTTGTGCTGGCCGACGCAGGCGCCGAGGCAGAGCGTTGCCAAGAGCAGGGGGACGAGTGCGCGGGCGGGTTGGTCAGGCACCGACCACCTCGCCCAGTTGCTCGATGACGGCGGCGATGGTCTGGTCGTCGAGCTTGGGATCGGCGACGTCGAGGATCGGCTCGTCGACATTGGCGGCGGCGCCGCCGGGGCGTTTGATGCGGACGCGGATGACAGGGCCGGCGGGCAGTTCGGCCGCACCCTCGTAGATCAGGACGCGGCGGCGGACGAGCAGGAGGGCGAGGACGTAGCGGAAGGCGATCTGCCGGGGTTCGGAGGCCTGGGCGAGTTGCTCGAAGAGATCGAGGAGTTCATCGTCGCCAAGGAGGAGTTTGCGCTTGGATTCCGCGGGCTGGTGGGTGGCGCGCCAGGAGGCGAAGAGGCGTCCGGCGGGTCGAGCGCCTTGGGACCAGGCCTCGACGGCGAAATCCTGCCGCTGGAGTTCTTCGGAGTCTGGGAGTTCGACGAGTGCGGCGACGATGGGCTCGCCGGGGGCGAAGTCCCTTCCGGTCGCGGCGCACTTGGGCGCGGAACGGGAAATGGGGTAGCCGCCGGTGAAAATGCCTGCCATGCCCGAGTGTACGTCGGGCGGTGGGCTGGCTCAGCAGGCGATCTCGAAGAAGCGGTCGCCGGGGGCGGAGTCGGTGCGGGGCGGGAGACGGTTGGAGCGGCCGCACTGCGGGCAGCGTGCGATGGTTCCGTTGGGTCGGGCGTCGAGGACGGAGATGTAGCGATTCGCGCAGGCGAAGTAGACGCGTGCGACGGGGAGCGGGGGCTTGGGGGACGATGCGGCGTGCGGGTTGGAAGGGAGATCGCGCTGCATGGCATGGAGGTCGGCAGGTCGGGTGCCTGCGGGGGAGAATGGAGTGTGGCGTCGGGATCGTCCGATATCAGGGGGTGGATCGCGGCGTGCTTGAAGAGGCTGTGGAGAACTTCTAGACTTGTTCCCCCTGAGCGACACCGATCGGATTCCGAACGCGGAGTCTTCAGGTGGCGAGGGGGCGTGATGGTGTAGTCTGTTCTGGGGCTGCGGGGGGTAGACGATCGTCGGGATTTGGACACAGGCATGAGCATCGCGGTCGCGGTCCCTCCAACACGAGCGGTGATGCCGGAGCCCCCACCTCCGCCGACGGCGATCGGGCTGATCGCGGGCGGGGGTCAGTTGCCGATTCTGATTGCGAAGAGCCTGTCGCGGGCGGGGCACCCTGTGCACTGTCTGGGTCTGGCGCGGCAGTGGGAGCCGGAGTTGCCCGGGCTGTGCGCGAGCTTTCGGGAGGTTGGGCTTCTGAAGGTGGGGACGTGGGGACGGATCCTGTCGGGGATGGGCGTTCGACACGCGATCATGGTGGGGAAGGTCGACAAGTCGAAGTTGATGCATGATCCGTTCCGGGTGCTGCGGTACATCCCGGACTGGCGGACGCTGGTGGCGTGGTACAAGCACCTTCGGCACGACAAGCGGAGCCATGCGGTGCTGTCGGCGATCGCGGACGAGCTGGATCGGTGCGGGGTGGCGTTGCTGGATTCGACGGTTCCGATCCCGGACCAGATGGCGGAGGTCGGGGTGATGACGCGGACGAGGCCGACGCGGGAGCAGATGGAGGACGTGGAGTTCACGTGGCCCATTCTGAACCAGTTGTTGAGTCTGGACGTTGGTCAGGCGGTGGCGTCGCGGGAGCGGGACGTGATCGCGGTGGAGGCGGTAGAGGGAACGGACCGGATGATCGAGCGTTGCGGGCAGTTGTGCCGTGCGAAGGGGTGGGTGCTGTGCAAGGCGGCGCGTGACGGTCACGATCGTCGGAGCGACGTTCCGACGGTGGGCCTGGGGACGATCGAGAACCTTTCGCGGAACGGTGCGGGGTGTCTGGCGCTGGCGGCGGGCGAGGTGATCATGCTGGACAAGCAGGAGATGATCCGTCGCGCGGATGAGCTGGGGATCGCGCTGATCGGCATCGAGAACGGGCGCGGTCGGTGAGCGGGGGGGCGTCGAAGTACGCCTCGCGCGGGGGACTCAAGCTCGAAGCGGCGTTGTCGGCGTTTGGGGTGGACGTTCGCGGCTTGTCGTGCGCCGATCTGGGGTGCTCGACGGGCGGATTCACGGACTGCCTGCTCAAGCACGGGGCGGCGAAGGTGTACGCGGTGGACACGGCGTACGGGGAGTTGGCGTGGACGCTTCGGAAAGACCCGCGGGTGGTGGTGATGGAGCGGACGAACGCGCTGCACGCGGAGCCGGCGGCGTTGGTGGATCTGGTGACGCTTGACGTGAGCTGGACGCCGACGAAGCGGGTGGTGCCGGCGGCGTTGCGGTGGTTGTCGCCGGGAGGGCGAGTGATCGCGTTGATCAAGCCGCACTACGAGGCGAAGGGGCTCGGGATCGAGTTGCCGCGGGGCGGGGTGCTGGAGGAAGCGCGGGCGGAGGAGATCGCGGGGCGCGTGAGCGAGTCGCTGCCGACGGTGGGCGCGCGTGTGCTGGGGATGATCCGTTCGCCTGTGAAGGGCGGAACGAAGGGGGACGGGAACACGGAGTGGCTTGTGCTGCTGGCGGCGCAGGATGAAAAAGAGGCCGGCACGCCCTGAGGAGCGCCGGCCCGTTGGTGCAGAAAATCTCGGGAGTCTCAGATGGCGGGAGCGGAGGGGAAGTCGCTCTGGGTGTGGTTGACGTGGTTGAAGTAGTTGGTGTAGAGGGCGAGGGCGTAGGTGGCGACGGCTTCGGCGACGTGGGCATCGGCGTAGCCGGCGGCCTTGAAGGCGGCGAGGTCGGCGTCGCTGACAAACCCGCGTTTCTCGTGAATGGCGAGGGCGAACTTGGCGAGGGCGGCGAGTTTGGGATCGGCCATGGAGCCGCGTCGGGCTTCGATGGTCTGCTCTTTGGTGAGGCCGACCATGGTGCCGATGGCGGTGTGGGCGTCGACGCAGTAGTCGCAGTTGTTGGCTTGGCCAACAGCGAGCTGGATGACCTCGCGTTCGGGGGCGGAGAGGGAGGCGTTATTGAGCGCGCCGGACATGGCGAGATAGACGTCGAGCGCGGCGGGAGAGTTGGCCATGGCCTTGAAGATGTTGAAGTGCTTGCCCTTGAGCGGGCCTTCGAAGATTTCCTTGGCGCGGCCGGTGGCGGTGGCGGGATTGACGGTGTTCAGGCGGGGCATGGGTGCTCCTTGGTTTTTGGGTGGGGTGGTTGAACGCGGTGCGTCCGGACTGTATGAGCCCGCTGGTGAGCGCCGGGTTTCATTTCGTTGCGGGAATGCGCGGCTCGGTACGTGGGCGGGCGCGGTGTATTAGGATGCGTTGATGCGGGTTTGTCTCTTTACGGACACGCTTGGAGATGTGAACGGGGTGAGCCGGTTCATTCTCGCGACGGCGGATCGGGCGCGTCGTGCGGGGCGGGAGTTGCGCGTCGTGACGAGCACGCGGATGCCGTTGCCGGCGGATCCGTGCGTGGTGAATGTTCGGCCCGTGGCGGCGTGGAAGATGCCCAAGTACGAGCATCTGGAGGTGGCGTTGCCAAGGTGGGGGGAGATGAGGCGGATGGTGTCGGCGTGGCGTCCTGACGTGGTGCACGTTTCGACGCCGGGCCCGGTGGGGTTGGCGGGTCGGTGGATTGCGGGTTGGCTGGGTTTGCCGCTGGTGGGGACGTACCACACGGACTTTCCGGCGTACGTGGAGAGGTTGTTCGAGGACGCGGTGATGGGGGCGATGGCGGGGGGCGTGATGCGGTGGTTCTATGGGCCGTTCGCGAGGATCCTGGCGCGGAGCGAGGCGGTGATGGGCTCGATGGCGTCGTGGGGGCTTGATCGCTCGCGGATGGTTGGGCTGAGGCCTGGGTTGGACACGTCGGCGTTCCATCCGCGGCATCGGGATCCCGGGGTGTGGGGTCGGATCGGGGCGTGGGAGGGTTCGTGCGTGCGTGTGGTGTCGTGCGGCCGAGTGTCGGTGGAGAAGAATCTGCCGATGCTGTGCGGCGCGTGGAGGTCCGCGTCGGCGGAGCTGCGGTCGCGCGGGATCTCGGCGAGGCTTGTGGTGGTGGGCGACGGGCCTTATCTGTCGGAGATGCGAGAGGCGTTGTCGGGGACGCCGACGGACTTTGTGGGCTTTCGATTCGGGGCGGAGTTGAGCGCGATCTACGCGACGGGGGACCTGTTCGTGTTTCCGAGCATGACGGACACGCTTGGGCAGGTGTCGATGGAGGCGCAGGCGTCGGGAATGGCGGTGCTGGTGTCGGAGGCGGGTGGGCCCAGAACGATGATGGTCGAGGGCCGTACCGGGCTGGTGGTTCCGGGGAGGGACGCCGGGGCGTGGGCGCGTGCGATGGTGGAGCTGGTCGCGGACGGGGCACGTCGGAAGCGGATGGGCGAAGCGGCGCACGAGCACATGCGTGACTACGGCTTTGCGGAGAGCTTCGAGCACTTCTGGCGCGTGCACGAGTTCGTGCGGGCGGAGGCTAGCGGCTCAGGAATTGGCGGAGCCTGACAACCACGTTGGCGATGTCCATCAGTTCCTGTCGGCCCGAGGCGAGGTCTTTCACGGTGCAGGAGGACCCGGACTCGAGGATGATGGCGAACCTCGCGTTGAGCTTGGTGGCTTCCTGAAGGAGTTTGCCGATGTTCCGCGTCTCCTTGGCGGAGCGGCGGGCGTGAAGACCGGGAAGGCCCGGGGCGGCTTTGCGGAGCGCGGCGACGACGGCGGGGAGTGCGGCGTCGGCGTCGGGGGTGCCGTTGCTGATGACGAAGGCGTCGGGCCGCATGCCGGCGCGGTCGGCGAGATCGGCGTCGGAGGGCATGAGGCCTCGGTCCTGGAGGACGAGCGTGAGGACGACGTCGCCCATGCCGAAGCCGACGGCGGGGGTTGGGGGCCCGCCGAAGAGTTCGATGAGTTTGTCGTAGCGGCCGCCGCCGGCGAGAGCCCGCTCGGCGCCGGAGGCTTCGTGGACCTCAAAGACCATGCCGGTGTAATAGGCGAGGCCTCGGACGATGGTCATGTCGAGCATGTCGCACCAGGGGAGGAGGCCCATGGAGCGGAGTCGGACGAGGAGGTCGCGGTGCTGCTCGATGGTCTCGAGCTTCATGCCGAAGCGTTCGACGTTGAACTGATCGGCGTCGGAGCCCATGTTCCGGACGGATTCGAGGAGCTGCATCCAGCGATCGCGGACGAGGAGGGGGACGCCGCGGTGGACGAGGAAGGCTTCGTTCTCTCCGGCGGAGCGCTTCGCTTCGCCGTCGAGGTAGGCGAACCAGGCGTCGGCCTTCTCGTCGGGCAGGCCGCAGGAGAGGGCGATGTCGCGGACGAGGTTTCGGTTGGAGAGTTTGACGCGGACATCGGCGGGCGTGAGGCCGAGTTGTTCGAGGAGCCCGATGCAGACGGCGATGATGTCGGCGTCGGCCTGCGGGGTAGGGTCGCCGAGGACGTCGCAGTTCCACTGGAGGAATTCGCGGAGACGTCCTCTCTGTGGACGTTCGGCGCGGAACATGGGCCCGAGGGTGAACCAGCGGGTGGGCTTGGGAAGGCTGCTGGCCTTCTCGGCGTAGAGGCGGGCGAGCGTGGGGGTGAACTCCGGGCGGAGGGCGTAGGTCTTCTCGCCGCCGAAGCGTTGGAAGCTGAAGAGTTCGGAGACGATGCCTTCGCCGCTTTTGACGGTGTAGAGGTCGAGGGTTTCGAAGGTCGGGCCGTCGATCTCTTCGAAGGCGTGGCGGAGGGAGGCTGAGCGCCAGGCTTCGGTGATGAAGCGACGGCGGTTGGCGTCGGCGGGGTACCAGTCGCGGGTGCCGGTGGGCGCTTGGAAGGACTTTGGAGAACCCATAAGGGCGAAGGATAGGGGGCGATCAGCCCCAGCCGCCGGGGGCGTCGGCCTTGGCGGGGTGGAGGATCTTCCAGAGGCGGTCGAGGAGATCGCGCGTGTTGAGGCGGGTGGCGCCGCTGATGATGATGGCGTCCTTGTCCGGGCGGAGGTCGAGTTCCTTGCAGAGGTCGAGCAGGGCGCGTCGGCGGGCCTTGTCGTCGTCGAGCAGGTCGGCCTTGTTGAGGACGACAAGCTCGGGCCGTTCGGCGAGTTGGAGGGAGTACTGCTCGAGTTCCTTGCGGATGGTTCGGTAGTTGTCGGCGGGGTTGGAGCCGTCGGGCGGGGCGCAGTCGAGGAGATGGACGAGAATGCGGGTGCGCTCGACGTGGCGGAGGAAGTCGTGCCCGAGGCCGGCGCCCTGACTGGCGCCCTCGATGAGACCTGGGATGTCGGCCATGACGATGCGTCGTTCGGCGTCGACCTCGGCGATGCCGAGCTGGGGGGAGAGCGTGGTGAAGGGGTAGTCGGCGATTTTGGGGTTGGCGCGGGTGAGGGCCTTGAGGAGGGTGCTCTTGCCGGCGTTGGGCATGCCGATGAAGCCGACCTCGGCGATGAGCTTGAGCTCGAGTCGGAGCTCGAAGGCCTCGCCCGGGTCGCCTTCGGTGGCGGTGCGCGGGGTCTGGTTGGTGGAGGACTTGAAGTGCTCGTTGCCCCAGCCGCCCTTGCCGCCCTTGGCGATGACGACGCGTTCGCCCGGGGCGAGGTCGTGCATGAGGTCGCCTGTGGCGTGGTTAAAGATGAGGGTGCCGGGCGGGAGTTTGAGGAGGAAGTCCTCGCCGTCCTTTCCGGTGCACTGGGTAAGGCCGCCGACTTCGCCGTCGAAGGCCTTGTAGAGGGATTCGTATCGGAGGTCGTAGAGGGTGCTCATGCCCTCTTCGGCGACGATGACGACGTCGCCGCCCTTGCCGCCGTTGCCGCCGTTGGGCCCGCCTTTGGGGGCGGCCTTCTCGCGGCGGAAGGCGACGCGGCCGTCGCCGCCTTTGCCGGCACGAACATGGATGATGGCGCGATCAACGAACACGCCGGAGGGTAGGCGCTGGCGGGGCTCAGGCGGCGCGGGCGAAGAAACCGCTGCCGAGCTGGTTGAGGAGCCTCTCGCGGTCGCCGAGGCGGGCGAAGGAGGTGAAAGCAACGGCCATGCGGACGGGTCCGGGCTCGGAATCGTCGAGCCAGATGACGTTCCCGAAGACAAAGACACTGCGGCCTGGGCCGAGGTCGTCGGCGCGGCCGCCGGAGGGGAGGGTGATCTGGACGGCGACGGGGATTCCGGGGTCGATGCCGCGGTCGAGTTCGAACTGGACGCCGCCCTCGGAGATGTCGTAGGCGTGGCCTTCGAACGTGAAGCGTTCGTTGTCGAGGGTTCGAACGCTGACGGGGGTGTACATGGGCTGGGTGCGGAAGCGCTCGAAATGGCGGCGGTTGACGGTGTTCATGCGCGGGACTCCGGGCCGGACGGAGGTCCGGCGTCGGAGAGATCGGCCTGCGGGCGTGGCGGGGTCAGAGAAGCAGCCGAGAACCGTGGGGATGGTTCGGGGTGTGCGGCGTGTGCGGGATGTGCGGGCGGGACCGAGAACCGCGCGATCAGGCTGAGGGCGGGTCGTGCGGGCGAACGACGAGTTGGAGATTGATGCGTTCGATGCTAACGCCGAGTCTTCGGGCGACTTCCTGGAGGCGGTCCTGTGGGAGGGCATCGAGGAGTTGCTGGCTCAGGTCGTTGGGCAGGTCTCGAACCTCGCCGGAAGGGGTCACGGCGTGGGCATGGTCGGAGACGTCGGCGTCGAAGCGGCAGGGGCCGACGCCCGCGGCGGAAATTCGACGGGCCAAGCCGGCGTCGCAGAGTGCGTCGAGGGTGTTGTAGACGGTGGCGAGGCTCAGTTCCTCGTCGATGTGCCGGGAGAGGTCGAGGAGTTCGTCGGCGGAGGGATGGGACTTTGCGGAGGCGAGTGCGGCGTAGATGATCTCACGCTGGCGCGTGGTTCGGAGCCCGCGGGCCTGGAAGCGATCTCGGATGGTGGTGATGGGAAGGAACATGGGGGTGAGGTGGCGGAGGTGCTTCAGGCCTGGGGCGTGGCGGGCGGTTCGGCGGTGTCTCGCTCGGCGACGATGGCGGCGGCGATGACCTTGTCGCCTTCGCGGAGGGAGACGACGCGGACGCCTTGGGCGGCGCGGCCGGTCTCGCGGATCTCTCCGGCGTTGACGCGGACGAGCTGCCCGGCGACGCTGACCACGACGACGTCGTCGGAGGCGAGGACGCCGAGCGCGGCGACGGCTTTGCCGTTGCGGTCGGAGGTCTTGATGTCGATGCGTCCCTTGCCGCCGCGGGATTGGGAGCGGAGTCGGCCGGATTCGGACTGAACGCGGTACTCGTCGACGGGGGTTCGCTTGCCGTAGCCGTTCTCGGTGATGGTGAGGAGCCCGAGGGAGGTGTCGCGGGTGGTGCCGTCGTCCTCGGCGTCGGCGCGGTTCATGGGGATGGCGACGACGCCGATGACCTCGTCGCCGTCTTCGAGCTCGATGCCCTTGACGCCGGCGGCGGAGCGGCCCATGAGGCGGGCGTCCTGCTCGGGGAATCGGATGGCCATGCCGTTGGCGGTGGCGAGGAGGATGTCGTCGGCACCCTGGGTGAGGGTGACGTCGAGGAGGGCGTCGCCTTCCTTGAGGCCGACGGCGATGATGCCGCCCTTGTTGACGTTGCGGTATTCCTTGAGGGCGGTGCGCTTGACGATGCCCTGCCTGGAGACGAAGGTGAGGAACTCGGAGCCTTCCTCGAAGTTCTTGACGGGGAGGAAGGCGCGGCACTTCTCGCTCGGGCGGAGTTCGAGGAGGTTGACGAGGGCACGGCCCTTGGAGGTGCGGCCCATCTCGGGGACTTCGAAGACCTTGATCTTGAAGACGCGGCCGGTGTCGGTGAAGCAGAGCAGGTCGTCGTGGGTGCTGGCGACGAAGACGTGCTCGATGAAGTCCTCGTC
>ERZ1066130.352-NODE-352-length-18389-cov-10.203174_pt1 | contig 18389 bp, 19 predicted proteins | sample MGYA00382777_ERZ1066130 | MGnify/ENA primary metagenome ERZ1066130 (study PRJEB33369, sample SAMEA5778360) | biofilm metagenome | biome: Industrial cooling water; feature: Water cooling tower basin; material: Biofilm | place: United Arab Emirates | collected...
TCGGCGACGCCCCGGCTCGAGGGCACCCCCGCCGCCGTCCTCGAATGGCCGCAACCAGCGCGCCGTTCGAGCTACACCCGCACCACGTCTTCCGGCACGCCCGCCGTCAGCCCGAAACGCTGCAGCAGAGCGCTCATCCCCGCCGCGTCGCGCTCGTTGAACGCGCCCACCTCGTGGCTGTCCACGTCGAGCACGCCCCAGCACGTCCCGTCCTCGTCGAGCAGCGGCACGACCAGTTCGCTCTTGTCGTTCGCGTCGCACGCGATGTAGTTCTCGCCGAGCGTCGCCACGTCCTCGACCACGATGCTCTTGCGCTCGCGCCACCCTCGCCCGCACACCCCGTGCAGCCCGATCGGGGAGCACGCGGGCTTGTTCCGGCAATACGCCAGAATCATCTCCTCCGCGCCCTCCACCTTCGTGTAGATCCCCACCCACGAGATCGCCGGGTGCCGGTGCACCTCGCCCTCGGTCTCCGTCGCCGGGTGCATCGGGTGCGAGAACCGATCCCAGATCAGATCGATCACCTTCTTCATCCGCGCATCACGCGACCCCGTCACCCTGGCCTTCGCCAAGAGCGGCGCGTACACACGATTGACCGTCGGTGCCGACATGCGACCCCCCACCCGGTCCCCAGCCGTCCTTCACCATTCCATCCAAACCCCGACTCGAACGCTCAGAGCGTCGCCGAGGTGTACGGCAGCAGAGCCATGAAACGCGCACGCTTGATCGCCTGCGCCACCAGACGCTGCTCGCCCGCCGACGTCGACAAACGCTTCCGCCCCAAGATCTTCCCGTTCGGGCTCATCAGCCGGCGGAGCGTCTCGACGTCCTTCCAATCCACGTACACCGTGCCCTCGTCCGACGTCTTCGTGATCCGGGGCTTCTGAACGTTTCCGAAACGAGCAAACTTCGTCATGACTGTTGCCGGCATCGCCGGCCTCCGCCGTGGTCTTCGGCCCGCTCATCCCTGACCACTTTATCAGGGGTTTCGCGGGCGACGGGTCCCAGATCTCACCATAGGGCCCCCACCCCGACCTGTCCACACCCACCCCTCCCCACCATACCCCCAACCGATGCCCCGCGGCTACGCCGTCCGCCGCAGTTCCAGCATCCCGCCCCCGCGGCCCGCCAGAACCCACGCCATCGACAGCAGCACGAGGTTCTCACCCACCTTGCACCACCCCACCGACCCGTCGCACAGCAGCTTGTACTTCCCGAAGCACCCGCAACTGAGGTTCATCCCCCGAAGGATCACCGAGACCACCGCCGCCGTGAACGTCGCCAGAAGCACCGCCGCCAGCAGCCCCGCGCCCCGCGTCCACCACCCCACCAGCAACGCCACCGCCACCACCACCTCGACCCACGGCACGGCAAAGGTCGCCAGCGGCACCAGCGACGGGGGCAAAATCTCGTAACTCGAAACCGCGAGCGCGAACACGAAAGGTCCGCTCGGCTGCGGCGCCACCCCATCCCCGCCCACCACCTCGGGCTTGAGCTTCACCCACGCGCTGAACAGCAGCAACGCCGCCATCGCAACACGAAGCACCAGCAGGAACAACGGCTCGGCCTTCTTCATGCGTAATGCCTCACCGCGACTCCACCGACAGCCCCGCCGACTTCCACCCGGGGAAGCCGACCTCCAGGATCAGCACGTTCGCGAACCCGTAGTTCGTCAGCGCCTTGCGGATGTGCTCCGACTCGTGGCAGTCACCCCCGTCGCAGTACACCACGAACCAATCGTCGCGGTTCATCGTCCGGAAGAACTCCTGCCACGGAGCGTTGCCGTCCGTGATGTCCACGAACTGCATGTGGAAGGCCCCGGGGATGTGCCCGGCCGCGAACACGTCGGGCTTCCGCCCGTCGATAAACACCGCCTGGTGATCCTCCAGCATCGACAGCGCTTCGCCCACGCCGATCTTCACCGGCAACTTCGACGGATCCGCCACCGGCACCTTCACCGAAACCCCACCCGCCTTCTCCGGCGGCGCGGGCTGCGGCGTCACCTCGGGATTGACCTCGGGCTTCACGCCCGCCACAGGATCGGGCTTTGCTTCTGGCGCGGCTTCGGGCGTGGCGCCCTTCGCCCCGCCGTTCCGCTGATCACCCGCCGACCGAGGCGAAGCCATCGGCTCGGGGGTCTTCACCGGCCGACGCGTGCTGTCCACCACCGCGATCGCAACCCCGACCGCCGCGATCACGCCCGCCTGCAGGTACACCTTCGCGCTCATGGCTGCTTGCCTTCCGTCTTGGGCTCGGGCTGCTGCTCGCCCTTCGAGATGAACTTCGCCCGCACCCGAACCGTCGTCTGCGAAGCGCCCTCGGTTACGACCACCACGTCACCCGTGTACAGCCCGCCGACCTTCGGCCCCTTCCCCGACACGCGGATCGTGTACATGTCGCCCGACTCGTTGGGCGTCGCCGTCACATCGACCGACAACGGCGAGCCGAATGCCGTCCGGCTCGAGTACGTCGTCTTCGTCACGTTGAACTTCTTCCCCGACACGCTGAACACCTTGAACTCGCCCGAGAACTCCGCCCCCTCGGCCACCTCGCCCATGTCGAGCATCGTGACCTCGGGCCGAACGTCGGGCAACACTTCGCCCGACACCGACACCGTCTGCATCGCCAGGCGAGAGTCCGTGTGCCGCACAAAGATCTTCTCGGAGAACTTCCCCGCCGGGGCTTTCCCGTTCAGGGTCACCGTCACGCTCGTCTGACGGATCTTCTCCCCGTTGATTTCAACCTCTTTCGTCTCACCCACCTTCGCCGACAGGTACCCCGCGCCGCTCACCGACGCGAACGTCGCCCGGAAGTCCTCCGCGCGGCCGCTCACCGTGAAGGTCATCTCCTTGCTCTTCCCCTGGTCCACCTGCCCCATGTTCACCCCGTCCGCGGGGTCCGCGAAAACCGTCGCGCTCACGTCGCACTTGACTTCGAGAGTCAACGCCGCGTTCGACGGATCGTTGGTCCTGATCGACACCGTGTACGACGTCGCGCCCCGCTTGCCCAGAGGCTCGAAGCCAAGATCGATCACCCCGGACTCCCCGGGCTGATACGTCCGCTTCGCCCCGCGCAACTTCGGCCTCACGCACGAACAGCTCGGCTTGAGCTCCAGGAACACCAGAGGCGCAGTCCCCGTGTTCTTGAAGTTCACCTCCGCCCGCAACTGGTCAAGGTCCGTCACCTTCCCCCAGTCCTGCACCAGCCGATCGATCTCGAACTTCGGCATCCCCGCGGGCGCTGGCTGCTCCGGCTGCGGAGGCGGTCCCGGCTGCGCCCCAGCCCACACCGCGCTCGCCATCACCACCGACATCAACCCCAGCAATCCCGACGCCAACCTCTTCGTCCGAGCCATGCCGACCTCCTCGTGAAAACGCCGGGCCACGCTCCCGCGGCCCGGCATCGTGCTCAACTTACTTCTTCGGAGCCGGTCCGATCACTTCACCCGGCTTCGTGATCGACCTCGCCGGCGCGGGGCCCGTCGGGGCCGCCGTGCCGGGTCGGATCGTCAGGAAGGTCTGGATCCGCACGATCTCCTCCCCGGGGACATCCGTCGTCACCAGCAGCTCGCCCGAGTACCGCGGAACATCCGTCGGCGCCACGCCCGACAGCTTGATCGTGTGCATCGTCCCCGCGGCGTCGGACGTCAACGCCACCGAAACATCCACCGGCTTCTCGCTCAGAGGCTTGATCTCCGCCTTCAGAATCTTCACCGGCTTCCCGTCGCGGCGGCTGATCTTCACCTCGCCCGCGAACGACTGACCAGGCTGCACCACGCCCAGCGACACCCGCTGCGGCGTCACCTGCAGATCTCCCAGCACCTCGCCCGAAACTCCCGCCTTCACCGATCCGCCCTTCGCCTCGTTCGTCACCACGTCCAGCGTCGCGAAGAACTGGCCCACCGGCGAACCCGCCGGCAACGACACTTCAATCGTCACCTCGCGCTGCTTCTCGCCGCCGATCTCGACGTCCTTCGTCTCCAGCACCCGCGTCTTGAACGGCGCCGTCTCCGGCAACGAACGCACCGCCGTCACTTCGAACCCGGGCTTGCGGCCGAACACCTTGAACAGCTTCGTCCGAGCCTGCCCCTTCTGCACAGGCTCGAGCATCAACTGCTGCGGGTCCACCCGAACATTCGGCACCACGTCCGCCGTCAGCGACAGCGACATCGTCGGGTTCCGACCGTCGTTGCTCTGCACCGTGATGGACTTGTGCTGCGGGCCGGGACGGTTCTTCGGGTCAAACGTCGCCTTGATTACACCCGACTCGCCCGGGCCGTACTCCCGCTTGGTCAATTGCGGCACCGTGCACCCGCACGTCGACGACACGTTGCTGATCACAAGAGTCCCAACGCCCCGGTTCGTGAACTTGAACTCCACCTCCACCGGCTCGCTGTCGTCGATCCTGCCGATCTCCACGATCGTCTTGTCGAACATGATCTCCGGGTCCGCGAAGAGCAGCCCGCCGTTGTTGTCGTCCGGCTGCACCGGCGGGGCAGGCTTCACCGCGGGCGGCGCCACCTTCGCCGGATTTGGCTGAGGCTTGGTCGGCTGAGGCTTCGCCGGCACCGCCCCGGGCTGTCCCACCGCCATCCCGGCCATCCACACAACCATCCCCACAATAAGGCAGTTTTTCGGCATCATCCGCACTCCTGATTCGCCTCTCGGCGGGTTCCTCTCTTCGGCCGTCTCGGCCCTCGCCTCGACCGGCCCGTCTCCACTCTCCAGTACGCACGTCCCGTCGGGGCGCGCAGGCCGCGCCCGCCGAAGAGTACACCCCGCCCAGGACCGATAGTCTCCCCTCATGTTCCACACCCGTTCCCTGGTACTCACCGCCCTCATCGGCCTGCTGCTCGCCGCCTCCCCCGCCCCTGCATGGGACGCCGCCGGGCACCGCACGATCACCCTGCTGGCCCTCGACCGCCTCGCCCAAGCCAAGGACTGCCCCGAGTGGCTCAAGGCCGACGCCGACCGGCAGAAGATCGCCTGGCAGTCCGGCGAGCCCGATCGCTGGCGCGGCACACGAACGCCCACCCTCAAGCACGAGAACGACACCGACCACTACATCGACGTCGAAGACCTCGAGCCATTCGGGCTCACGCTCCGCACCATGCCCATGCTCCGCCGGGAGTACGTCTCCGCGCTGGCGGTCGCCCGCGCCGCGAACCCCGACAGGATTCCGCCCGTCAATCCCGCCGCCGACGCCGCCAAGACCCTCGGCTACCCGGGCTTTCTCCCGCAGGCGATCATGGAGCACCACGACAAGCTCCGCTCCTCGTTCAACACCCTTCGCATCCTCGAATCGCTGCCCGACGCGTCCTCTTCACGCCGACAACTTCAGATCGAGCAGGCGCGCGCCAACATCCGCGTTGAGATGGGGCTGCTCTCGCACTTCGTCGGCGATGCCGCTCAGCCGCTGCACACCACCACCCATCACCACGGCTGGGTCGGCGACAACCCCAAGGGCTACACCACCGACCGCGGGATCCACCGCCGGATCGACGGCACCGTGATCGAACTCCACCGCCTGAATTACGCCGCGTTGTCCGCGATTCCCGCCGACCCCGCGCCCCGCGTCGCCGATCACGCCAATCCCTGGAACGACGTCCTTTCGCACATCGAACGGTCGTTCGCCAAGGTCGAGCCCCTTTACGCCCTCGAGAAGTCCGGCGGCCTCGACAAGCAGCCCGGAAAGGACTTCATCGCCGAGCGTCTCCTCGACGGGGCGGCCATGCTGGGCGACCTCTACGCCTCCGCCTGGAAAGCCTCCAAACCCACCGCGCAGGAGATCGAGGACTACCTCAAGTACGAGGCGAAGGACTAGGCGCGGCATCCGTCCGAGCACGACGGGCGAACCACTCGCGTGCGCAAACCCACCCCGCCGCTCCGCTCGCCTTCCCGTGCCGTTCTCGCGGTCGCGGGACTTTCTCTCGTGTGGATCAGCGGCTTCGTGGTGCACACCCCCCTCGCGCCGACGCGGTCTGAGCGCGCGAACGCCGATCTCCCGGGCGAATCCGCAAGATCCCCGTCGGACACTGCCCATTCCACGCTCAGCGCGACACAGACCTCCACGCCGAACAGCGTCGAGTCGGAAGCCCTGAGCGATGCTCCGCGAGAGGCCGGATCGACGGATCTGGATCAGGCAGTGGGCGAGATGCTCGATCGCCTTCGCGGCGAACCCTGGTTCGGCGAGTGGTCGATGCGGTATCTGGTCATCGCCGACGCGCTCAAGGCCGACCTTGATCGGGACAGGAACCTGACCACAGCCGACGCGGCCCTGCTGATGGGTTGGATCGACGGGAACGACGTCCGCGGCGACTTCAACGAGGACGGCGCGATCAACGCGGAGGACCTGAACGACTTCCACGCGAGCGCGGCACGCCGTGACCTCATCGAGATCAACAGGGCCGACGGATCGCCGTGGCCACCGCGACGCAAGGAGTCACGCGCTTCGGCAAACGTCAGAGCAGCGGGTTCTTGACGCCGTGCACGTAATCCGCCGTCGGGGAGAGATTCGGCTGGGGGTTGAGGAAGACGTCGGCGTACAGCTCGGCGGGCTCGGGAACAGCGGCCGACTCGGCGTGCTCGACGCCCTTGCGCACCACCTCGCGGACATCCGCCTGGATCTCCTGGTACTGCGCCTCGGTCAGCACCGCCGAGCCCTTCTTCTTGGCCCGCGGCGTGTCGGCCGACATCAGGTATGCCGCCAGATTGTCGATCGAGTCCTTCTGCTTGAAGGCCTCGACCTCCTCCTTGGTGCGGTACTTCTGCGGGTCGGACATGGAGTGCCCGAGGTAGCGGTACGTCTTGAGATCCACGAACGCGGGCTTCTGATGCTCGCGGCAGTAGTCCACGAGGTTCTTGAAGTTGTCCCACAGGTCGATGACGTTGAACCCGTCGATGATCTCACCCCGCATGCCGAAGGCGGCGGCCTTGGCGCGCAGGTCGTGGGCCATCGTGGTGCCGCGTTCGATCGCGGTGCCCATCGAGTACCCGTTGTTCTCGACGATGTAGATGACGGGAATGTCGTACAGGCCGGCGAGGTTCATCGCCTCGTGCAGCGCGCCCTGATTGAGCGCGCCGTCGCCGAGGTACGCCAGCGCGACCTTCTTCTTCGCGGGACCGCCGTCGACGGACTGCCCGAGCACCTCCCACTCGTAACGAGCGGCGAAGGCAAGCCCCGTACCCAAGGGGGTCTGGGCGCCCACGATCCCGTGCCCGCCGAAAAGCCAGTTCGGGCGGTCGAACATGTGCATCGACCCGCCCTTGCCCTTGGCGCACCCGGTGATCTTCCCGTACATCTCGGCCATGCAGGCCTCGGCCGACATGCCACGAGCCAGAGCATGCCCGTGGTCGCGATACGCCGTCACGATCGGGTCGTCGTGGTTGATCGCGTTGATCGTGCCGACGGCGACGGCTTCCTGCCCGGTGTACAGGTGGCAGAACCCGCCGATCTTCGCCTGCTGGTACGACTGGGCGCAGCGCATCTCGAACTCGCGGATGAGCATCATGTCGCGGAGCCACTTGACCAGCGTCGAGTCGGGCAGCGCATCGCTCTGCCTCGCGCCCTCGCGGCGAGCCGTCTCCGCGCCCTTCATCGAACCCGCGCCGTGCATGTCCTTTGCGATCGTCGTCATCGTTGCTCCACCGTCGGCCCACCACGAACTTCGCGAACAATCCCAATGATAGCCCCAAACCACCCCTGCCACGGCCCAAACACCGGGGCGGCGGCCTGGTCGACGATCCACCTGAACGCGTGGGGATCGGCACGCCGTGGCGGTGCGCACGCGTGCGGCCGATGGCCACGGTGGACCCACGATGGGCTTGGGAAAGCCCGACGAGGCGGACGTCCCGGAGGCCTGACCCCATGCCCGGAACGCCACCCGCGGGATTCTGCCGCAAGTCCGCGCTGGTGCGCGCTCATCCGGGGTCGTTACACCCCGCACGCGTTGTTCAGCGGGCGGGCTTCTCGGCGCTGGCCTGATCGACCGCGGTGCTGTGCACCTTGGCCATCAGAAGCAGACGAGCGGCCTCAACCTGCAGGTCGAGGTTCTTGTTGATGAGGTCGTCGGGGTCGGGGCTCGCCTCGTTGCCAACACCCAGGAGAACGTCGGCGTTCTTGCGGAGGGTGAGCGCGTCGGCGATCTGCTGCGGGAGCATCTCGACGGGGAGGTTGGGATCAACACCCCAGACCTGCGCACCGGGCTTGCGGTGGATGATGCGTTCGTCGGGGAGCATGTAGTAGGAGGTGGTGAGCTTCATCATGGCCCGGCCGCCCCGCAGGTTCATCACCTGCTGCACGCTGCCCTTGCCATAGGAACGCTGGCCCATGACGACGACGGGGATGTCGCCGCGGTTGCCGTAGTGCTGCAGGGCGCCCGAGACGATCTCGCTGGCCGAGGCGGACCCGCGGTTGATGAGCACCACGACGGGGAGATGGCTGAGGGCGGCGTCGCCCTGGGCTCGGCGCGGATCCTCGATTCGTCCGGCGGCGTTCCGCGTCATCACGATGACGCCCTTCTCGACGAACATGCGGGACACTTCGACGGCCTGATCGAGCAGCCCGCCCGGGTTGAACCGCAGGTCGAGCACCATGCCCTTGACGCCCTCCTGCTGCATGGAGCGGACGGCCTTGCCGAGCTCATCGCTGGTGGTCTCGGTGAAGTTCAGGACGCGGACGTACCCGATCTTCTCCTGAGGATCGACGAACCAGGACCAGTCGTTCTCGCCCTCGCCGCTGCGGCGCCAGCCCTTGACGCTGGCGACTTCGATGCGGTCACGCTTGAGGGTGAACTCGATCTCCTTCTTGGGGGAGTCGGCTTCGGCGGGCTTGTCCTTGCGTTCGACGGTGACGGTGACGTTGGTGCCGCGGGGGCCGGTGATGAGATCGACGACCTGATCGAGCGAGAGCCCGAAGACGGCGGTGCCGTTGACCTTGGTGATGAAGTCGTCGGGGCGGATGCCGGCCTTGTGCGCCGGAGTTCCCTCGATGGGCGTGACGACGCGGACGTTGGAGGTCTCGTCGAACTCGATCTGAACGCCGACGCCGACGAAGGAGCCCTGCGTCATCTTGTTGAAGCGGGCGATTTCGTGGGGCCAGATGATGGCGCTGAAGTCATCGAGCGCGTCCATGCCGCCGTTGCCGAACTCGTGGACGAGCACCGCCTCGGGGATCTGCACGGTCTTGGCGTTGACGGCGATGAGCTTTCGCAGGATCCGGTCGCAGTCGGCCTGCGTGAGCGCCGGGCTCTTGCGGACGGCCTCCTCTTCCTCGGCGACGGCGGCCAGCAGCTGCTGCGCGGCGGCCTGATCGGCGAGACCCGGGAAGGTCTCACGGAGGTCGGTGGTGGTGGCGAGGTTGCGGATGCCGTCGAGCGCGCCACGCAGGATCCGGTTCCAGTCGGCCATGTCGACGTGGTCGAACGCCGAGCGGGTGAGCGCGTCGACGACCATGCGGGCGTCGACACCCTGGAGCTTCTTCGAGTAATCGTCGGCGGCGGGGTTGTACGGGGGAAGGGGCTTGCCGTCGGCCTCGATGCGCCGCTGATTCTGCATCTCCCAAAGCCGCTTGGGCGTGTACATGCGGAGCATGGCGAGGCGGTGGGCCACTCGCTCGGAGTCTTCCTTGTACTTGACGCCGGCGGGCTGATCTTCGAGCAGGAGTTGCAGGCGGACGAAGAGCTCGCTGGCGGCGAGCCACTGCCCCGCGGCCTCGGCCTGGTGAGCGGCCTGGTCGGCCTTGGCGATCAGGGCGGCGACTTTCTCGTCACGCAGCACGCCCGGCTTGTCGGTGGCAATGTCGGAGAGTTCCATCGCCGAGACCAGCGCCTTGGAAAGTGAGGAGACGCCCTTGTTCTCCTCGAAATGCTTGACCATCTCGGCGCGGGCCTTGTCCATCCGTTCGGCACGGTCCTTCTCACGCTGCTCGTAGTGCTCGCGGAGCTTGGCGACCGCATCGGCGAGGGGCTTGGTCGCCCCCTCGGCGGGGAAGGTGCTCAGCAGGGCGCGGAAGCCGGGCTCGTCGCCCGCTTTGGCGGTGTTCCAGAGCTTGGTGGCCCAGTCGGCGGCGTCGGCGTGGGCGATGGGCGTCGAGGAGGCCAGCAACGCGGCGGGTGCCACGGCGACCATCGAAACAGCGGCGAAGGCCAGGGCGCCAACCAACGACAGCTTGCGGATCAACACGGGCGACATCCTCCGTTCGGGCACAGATTCCACGACGACCTCTACAGATCGACCCCCACCACCATACCGGCCAGACCGGTGTTGCGGTTCGCCGGAGGGCCGGATGCTACCGGACCGGCGGACACGTCACGATCCGCACGCGTGGAACAGACACCACAACGGGGCTTAGCCGTGCCGGTCCTCGGGGGGATGGTCTTTGGAGAGGTGGGTCACCCTGTGAACGACCCAAAGGGTGAAGATGGCGGCGGCGACGCCGACGATGGAGAACAGAATCGGGCCGAAGACGGTCTCGGAATCTCGGCCGTGCCAGACGCCGAGGGAGGCCCACGTGGCGACAAGGCCGGCGGCGGGGCCGAGGGTGTACCCGATGCCGACGAGGGTCTCGTGGATGCCGCCGCCTTCGACATCGGAGGCGTGGACTTCCATGGCGTAGTAGATCGCGCCGGAATAGACCAGGCCCATGCCCGAGCCGAAGACGGCAAGGCCGAGGACGAGCAGGGGGAGAGAGATCGAGGGAGTTCCGGCAAGGGGCGCGAGCACCGCGACGCCGAAGCCGGAGACGATCATGAGCCCGCCCACGATGGCGGCCCACCATCGCCCGTGCCAGCCGCCCCAGACGGCGAGGAGCGCGAAGGTGGCGATGCGAGGAAGCACCCAGGAGAGGCCGAGAATGGGCCCCCAGGAGGCGGAAACTCCCTGCTCGCGGAACATGACGCTGAGCATGGGGGTGAGGGTGGTGAGGACCATGTAGCCCATCGGCATGAGGAGCCGGAAGGCGAGCAGGAGGCGTTCGTAGACCGCGGGATGGGGCTCGCGGGATTCGACGTGCGGGACAGGTTCGGCGGTGAAGCGGGGGAGGAGGAAGAGAGCGGCTGCGTGCACGGCGGCCATGATGGCGATCGCTTCGTTGGGGTGCTTCTCGACGAGCGGAGCCAGGGCGAGGTTGGCCGGCACGGCGGCGGCGGACCAGCAGACGTTCCATCGGCCCATGACGGTGCGGAGGGTGTCGCCGCTGCGGCCGCCGGAGACGTAGCTCTCGACGGTGGGCCACAAAACGCCGGTGAGGGTGTTGTAGCCCAGGACGGTGAACCAGAGGACGGCCAGGCCGATGGCAGAGCGGGTTTCGGCGCCGTGGCCGAGGCGCGAGGCGAGAAGCGGGAGGGTGCAGAGGGAGCCCAGAAGCACCATGACGAGGATGAGCAATCCGCGGCTGGAGAGCCCGCGTGCGCGGAGCGCCCGGGCGAGGCGCGGGGTGAACCCCGCGCCGATGATGTAGGTGATGCCGATCATGGCGGCGAGCCAGAAGTTGGCGGTGCGTGAGAAGTGCAGCCCGGTGTCGGTGATGAAGTAGACGCCGTTGGTCACCAGGGCGGTGCCGATGCTGTTGGCGAAGGTGAACGACTGGACAGCCCACTCGGGGGTCGGGGAGAGTTGGGCGTTGGCGTGTCTCACGGCGGCGAGCGTACGGGGGCGAAAGGCCGGAGTCGTGCGGGCGGCGGGTTTGCCCGGGGGGTTGGCGGGCCCATACCATGCGGCGAGCAGTACCCGTAGCTCAATTGGATAGAGCGCTGCCCTCCGAAGGCAGAGGTTACAGGTTCAACTCCTGTCGGGTACGTTCCCCTCCCCCCCACCACCAACCCAATGCGTCACGGGCCAGCCCACGATCGCGGGCGGGCGGTCAGTGTGCTTTCTTGCGGCGGGACGAGGTTGGCTTCATTGGGGCCGGCGAAGTGGACTTCCGGGGCGCGCGACATTCGCATCGCTCGCCGAATGCGGCGCAGATGGGGTGGTCCTCGCAGCGGGCGCCGCGGGCTTTGCACTGGTAGCGTCCATGCCAGATGAGCATGTGGGAGAGGTCGCCCCAGCGTTCGCGCGGGAAGAGGGCCATCAGGGTGCGCTCGATCGCGGCGACGGTGGCGCCCTGCGGGGCGAGTGCGAAGCGCTGGGCCAAGCGTGTGACGTGGGTATCGACGGGGATGCCCATGTGGATGTGAAAGGCGTTGCCGAGGACGACGTTGGCGGTTTTGCGGGCGACGCCCCGCAGGGTCAGGAGTTCGTCCATCGTGCGGGGTACGTTGCCCCCGAATCGATCGACGAGGGCGGCCATCGCGGCGTGGATGGCCTTGGCCTTGCTGCGGTAAAGCCCGATGGACTTGATGTAGGGCTCGATGTCGGCGGGGGTGGCTCGGGCGTAGTCGGCGGGTGTGGGAAAGGCGGCGAAGAGGGCGGGCGTGGCCTTGTTCACGCTCGCGTCGGTCGCCTGGGCGGAGAGGATGGTGGCGACGAGCAGTTCGTGCGGGGTGGAGAAGGTCAGTTCGCAGTGGGCGTGGGACCAGTGCTCGTCGAGCATCGCCAAAAGACGCTGCGCGCGATCGCGGGCCTTCGGAGAGACGCGCGGGAGATTGAATGGCGGCTCGGCGGTCACGATGGCGGACGGTAGCGGGGCTTAGACACGGCAGCGGTCGGTCGAGCAGACGCGGCGGCTGAAGCGGTGGCGGTTGCGGGCGAACCAGAGGTAGAAGCGGTCGAAGAGCCAGCGGAGCCCGGGCCAGGCGGTGGGCGCGAGGACCCATCCCCAGCCGAGGGCGGCGTAGGCGCGGCGGAAGACTTCCATGCCGCGGATGACGGAGCCGTCGGGGAGGATGCCGTGGATCTGGCCCATGACCTGCTCGAAAGTCAGGCCGAGGGAGGCGGGGTCGAAGGCGGGGTCGGTGATGTCGATGAGGCGGAGCCTGCCGCGGCCCTTATCGAGGCGCTGCATGAAGGCGGCTTCGCGGGAGCAGAGGGAGCATTGCCCGTCGATGAGGATGGTGAACTGGGTGCTCACGTGAAGGAGTTCGGCGTGGGGGGCCGAGCGGATTCCGAATCCGCCCGCGGGGCGTGGGCGAAAGCCCAGAGATGAACGGTACGAACGTCACAGACGGGGCAGGCCCGGGGTGGATGCGGACGGCGTTGGTGCTGGCCGGGGTGTACAACCTGCTGTGGGGCGGGGCGATGGTCGTGTGGCCTCATTGGCTTTGGGACGCGGTGGGCGCGGAACGGCCCAACTACCCCGAGCTGTGGCAGTGCATCGGGATGATCGTCGGGGTGTACGGGGTGGGGTACCTGATCGCGTCGCGGGACCCGCTTCGGCACTGGCCGATCGTGCTGGTGGGGCTGCTGGGCAAGGTGTTCGGGCCGATCGGGTTCGTCAATGCGGTGTGGAGCGGGACGTTCCCGTTGGCGTTCGGGTGGACGATCCTGACGAACGATCTGGTGTGGTGGGTGCCCTTCGCGATGATCCTGTGGCGGGCCTTTGTCGCATACGGGACGCAGGGCTCGCCCGCTCGTACGGCGGAGGAGTTTGCGTCGGCGCGGGAGGCGATGAACGCGACTCGGATTGATGGCGGCGAGGGCGCTGGGCGGACGCTGCTCGAGCTCACCAACGAGAAGCCGCGGCTTGTGCTGTTTCTTCGGCACACGGGGTGTACGTTCTGCCGTGAGGCGGCGGCGGATCTGGCGGCGGCTCGCGGGGCGATCGAGGGTCGGGGGGTGCGTGCGGTTGTGGTGATGATGTCCGCGGATCCCAAGGCCGAGGCTTTTCTCGGGCAGTATGGGCTTGGCGATGTCTCGCGTGTGAGCGATCCGAGCGGGCGGGTGTATCGGGCGTTCGGGCTCAAGCGTGGGTCGCTGTGGCAGTTGTTTGGGCCGTTTGTCATGTGGCGGGGGCTTGTGGCGGGCGTGCTGCACGGGCACGGGGTGGGCGGGCTGGAAGGGGACGGGTTCCAGATGCCGGGTACATTTCTCGTGGACAAAGGTGAGATCGTGCGGGCGTCGCCCGCGAAGACCGCCGCGGATCGGGCGGACCTGGAGGGCATGTCGTGCGCACTTGGATGAACGGTTGGCGTCGGGCGGCGTTGGCAGGCGTTGTGCTCGCGGGCGTGGCGATCGGCGGCGGGATGCTGCTGTCGGGCGGGTGCGCTTCGGCGATCAAGGTGGATCCGCAGTCGGTGATCGGTCAGCGATTCCCGACGGTGCGCGGAGAGGGGCTCGACGGGAAGAAGTGGACGCTGCCGGAGGATCTCAAGGGCAAGCCGGCGGTGCTGTTCGTGGGGTACAAGCAGTTCACGCAGTTCGATATTGATCGGTGGATGATCGCGCTCGACATGCTGAGCACGCCTGTGGCGATCTATGAGATCCCGACGATCGCGGGGATGGTGCCGGGGATGTTCGCCAATCAGATCGATGATGGGATGCGCAAGGGCATCCCGCGGGAGCTGTGGTCTGCGGTGATCACGGTGTACAGCGACGCGAAGGCGATCGAGCAATTCACGGGCACGGAGAACCCGATGCCGTCGAGGGTGCTGCTGCTGGACGCGGAGGGGCGGGTGGTGTGGTTCCACGACCGCGGGTTCGGGCCACAGTTCGCGAAGGAGCTTGATGCGGCGGTGCGTCGGCTGCCGGCGGGTGGCTGAGCCCGTACCGGGAGGGCGAACGGCGGGCGGGGCCGTCCGCGAGCATTATCGGGCCTGAGCGACAAGGAGAATTGGCGGCGTCCGCGGGTCCTCAGCCGGTCGGACCTTGGAGGGGGAGGGGCCAGCGGAAGGCCTGGGGGAGACACCCAGAAGCGAGGCGAGGTTGTCGCGGCGGTAGGCGAAGATGCGCTCGAGGTCGCGGGTGACGAAGAGCCTTCTCGCGATCTCGCCGAGCGGACCGAAGGGGATCCGGTAGCGGACGGTGTCGATCATGCGTGTGCCGCCGCCGAGTTCGTCGGGGACGGGAAAAAACTCGTGGGTGTGGTGCCACAAGGCGTAGGGGCCTTTGAGCTGTTCATCCACAAAGGAGTGTGGGGGGTTCCACTCGGCGATGCGGGTTCGCCAGCGGATGGGGATCCCTCGGAGGCGGATGCGGTAGTCGATGAGCGCACCCCGCTCGAGGGTGATGGGCATCGAGGTGAGGATGGAGAAGTTGAGCCAGGGCGGCGTGATCCGTTCGAGGTTCGCCGCATCGGCAAAGAAGGCGAAGACGCGTTCGAGGGGGAGAGGGATGACGAAGTCGGAGATGAGTCGATGTTCGGGCATGGCAGGGGTGTGTTCGTATGGGGAGGCGAGGTCGATGCGTCGGGGAGGGGGTAGGGATTTCAAGTCAGCGGGTGAGATCGGGCCGATAGGCGGAGTGTCCCGGATACCCTCAGTGGAGGACGGGCGGCGGAGCCGCTCGGAACGAGGACAGCCCCGCCTGGCGAAGAGCCTTGGCGGAAATGCAAGCGGAGGCGAGCATGCCAGGTGACGAGAACAATGTGACGGTGATCGCCCGGGACGCGAAGTTCAAGGGCGAGTTGGCGCTTGAACAGTCGGTGAAGATCCACGGGAGTTTCGAAGGCCGCATCGCGAGCCAGGGCGAAATCCACGTGGCGGAGGGTGCGGGTTGCAAGGCTTCGCTCGAGGCGAGGTCGGTGATCATCGACGGGAACGTGGAGGGTGACATCCTGGCGCGGGAGCGACTGACGCTTTCGGGCAAGGCGAGGGTGAAGGGTGACATCACGGCGGCGGCGATCATCGTGGCCGAGGGCGCGACGTACAGCGGGCAGTGCAAGGTGGGCCCGCAGGCGCCGCGTGGCGAGGACACGGACGTGGAGGTGAAGCCCCGCGTGCAGCGTCTGCAGAACATGAACGGGCCCGCGCCGGCGACGACGGCGGGGACGACCCCGACGCCTTCGTGGCTGCAGCCGCCCAAGCCGGCGAATCACTGAGAACAGAATCGCGGCGACGTTCGCGGAGACGCGGGGTTCGCCGAGTGGTGTGAAGTGGTGCGTGGGACGGCGGAGCGGATCAGGGACCATTCCGCCGCCCGGTGGGTACCAAGGAACGGGCGTTGCCTTCCGGGCGACGCCCGTCCTCGTTTTGGATACGCTTGCGAGCGTCGGAAGGGGAACTGAAGAAGGAGACCTGAACATGAAGAAGCGGGTGATTCTGGCGTTGGGAGTGATCGGTGCGGCGGCGATGGCGGGCGGGTGCACGAGCACGCAGCCGGCGTCGGGCGCGACGGGCGAAGTCCGCACGAACGAAGTGACGGGGAACGTGGGGACTCTGGCCGAGGCGGGGCTTGATCGCTCGATGGAGGCGGCGCGTGCGGCGGTGGCGGCGTTGCAGTTCACGACGAAGAAGGACTCGAAGGACGCGCTCAAGGGCGTGATCGAGGCGAGCACCGCGGACGACAAGAGCGTGACGATCACGGTGACGAAGGTGAGCGAGAACACTTCGCAGGTGGACATCTCCGCGGGCCCGCTCAACAAGGGGCTCGCGCAGACGGTGATGGCGAAGTTCCGTGAATCGCTGAAGTAAGCGGGAATCGCGGCCTGGAATCAACCGGCCTGACGCGTTCCGCGCGTCGGGCTGGTTTGCCTTGCTCGGCGATCGATCGGCGGCGCGATCAGAGCTTGGGCTCTTCCTCGTCCTTGTTGTCGAGGAAGTCAAAGTCCCATTCGCTGGAGGAGTCGGCGTCGGGGTCGTCGCCGGGCTTGCCGTCGTTGGAGGGCTTCTTGGGAACGGGCACGGGCTTGGCGGCGCTCTTGCCGGCGGTGCCGACGGCGTGCCCCGCGCTGCTCGGGGAGGGGCCGGCGGGGGTCACGGCACCCTGCTTGAGGGCGGCCGGGCCGTCGACCGAGGCGGGGCTGCCGTCGACGCGCACAACGAAGACGAAGGAGCCGACGGCGATGAGGTCTCCTGCGGCGAGGTCGGCCTGGCTGATGCGTCGGCGGTTGACGTAGGTGCCGTTGGAGGAGCCGAGGTCCTTGATGGTGAGGCGTCCTTCGTCGGCGAAGATCTCGCAGTGCTGGCGAGAGACGGAGGAGGAATTGATGCGGAGGGAGCAGGATTCCTGACGTCCGATCAGAACGTGCGGGCGCTTGAGCGGGATCTCGTGGGTGGAACCATCGGGTCGAACGAGCACAAGGACTGCCTGCACGTCACTATCCTTTCCAGGAGCGGCGTTCCCGCGGGGAGGATTCCCGTCCGTGAAGAAGTAGAATACGACGATTCCGATCCTTGGGCAACGCCTGTCGGCGGGGCATCCGCTGTCCGGGGCGGGAGGGGTCGGCGTCGGGATGGGGGGCTCGGGGGGGACGGGGGCGGTCCGATCGCTGTACATCCACGTGCCGTTCTGCTTCCACAAGTGCCACTACTGCGACTTTTACTCGATCGTGGATGCGCGGGATCGGCAGGGGGAGTTCGTGGAGCGGCTGATCCGAGAACTGCGGGGTTTGGCGGGGTGGGCGGGCGGCGAGCCGCTGCGGACGATTTTCGTGGGCGGGGGGACGCCGAGCCTGCTCAAGCCGGAGTTGTGGCGGCGGCTGCTGGGTGTGCTCGGGGAGCTGTTCGATCTGAGCGAGATCCGAGCGGGCCGCGGGGAGTTCACGGTCGAGTGCAACCCGGAGACGGTGACGGAGGAGCTGGCGGGCGTGCTGGTCGAGGGCGGGGTGGACCGCGCGAGCGTCGGGGCGCAGTCGTTTGATCCGAGGCACCTGAAGACGCTCGAACGCTGGCATGATCCGGAGAACGTGGGAAGGTCGCTCGCGGTGCTGCGCGGGGCGGGGATCGCGAGGACTTCGATCGACCTGATCTTCGGGATTCCCGGGCAGACGGCGTCGGACTGGCGGGAGGATCTGTCGCGGGCGTTGTCGCTCGGGCTTTCGCACGTGTCGTGCTACAACCTGACGTACGAGCCCAACACCGCGATGACCAAGCGGCTTTCGCTGGGGCACTTTGAGGCGGCGGACGAGGACGTGGAGCTCGAGATGTTCGCGGATACGGCGCGGATGCTGGGCGGGGCGGGGCTTTCGCGGTACGAGATCAGCAACTTCGCGGCGCGCGGGCAGGAGTCGCGGCACAACCTGGCGTATTGGCGGCAGGAGCAGTGGCTGGCGGCGGGGCCTTCGGCGAGCGGGCACGTGGGCGGGTGGCGCTGGAAGAACGTGGCGCGGCTCGACGACTACCTGCGCGGGGAGGACGCGGGCGGGCTGCCCGGGGCGGTGGACGTGGAATCGCCGGACCTGGGGCGGGCGCTGCGCGAGCGGCTCATGACGGGCGTGCGCTTGTCGGAAGGGCTCGATGGGGCGGAGATGCTTGGGCGGGCCCGGGACGTGTGCGGGGCGGGGGCGGCGGAGCGGCTGGCTGGTGCGGTGGATCGGCTCCGGCGCGAGGGGCTTCTGGAAGCGGAGGGTGCGTGGCG
>ERZ1066130.353-NODE-353-length-18388-cov-31.781923_pt1:0-2500 | contig 18388 bp, 11 predicted proteins | sample MGYA00382777_ERZ1066130 | MGnify/ENA primary metagenome ERZ1066130 (study PRJEB33369, sample SAMEA5778360) | biofilm metagenome | biome: Industrial cooling water; feature: Water cooling tower basin; material: Biofilm | place: United Arab Emirates...
CCATGGTAGGCCTCTATCCTACCATCGAAAGTTGATAGGGCAGAAATTTGAATGAAACATCGCCGGCACGAGGCCATGCGATTCGTGAAGTTATCATGATTCACCGCGAGTCGGGCAAGCCCGGCTGGCCTTTTATCTAATAAATACGACCCTTCCAGAAGTCGGGTTTTACGCACGTATTAGCTCTAGAATTACTACGGTTATCCGAGTAGTAGGTACCATCAAATAAACTATAACTGATTTAATGAGCCATTCGCAGTTTCACAGTATAAGCAGTTTATACTTAGACATGCATGGCTTAATCTTTGAGACAAGCATATGACTACTGGCAGGATCAACCAGGTAGCTGCCTTGATTCGGGCTGAGCAGCCAGCTGTGAACTAGGTCCAGCAGCCGACCGCACCAACCCACCCTACACCGAAGTGCGGAGTTGAGAATCATTAGGCACTTTCAGAGAAAGCACTCAGAACCAACTGAGCTAGCAGCATTGAAGCTGCCAGCACAGAAGAGCTCTTGCCACGAGGCCTTTCTGATTGTTTTCCCAGCTCTGAACCAGCGCTTCGGAAGCCTTTGCAGCAACAGCAAGTCGCGGATTGACTGAGTCTCTTGACTGAATCAAGAGCCCAAATCACCTAGCAGACTACTGGCATGCAACTTCCCGCAAGCAGAGCTTTAGTGCTAGCAGGCGAATGCAAGTCGTCAATGGCACAAAGCCAGAGTCTTGCACCCACTGTCCTAGCTCATCACTCGGTCCATAAGCTTTCGCATCGCGTATTAATGCAAGCTCTCTCAACACTCGTTGCACTCAGAACACAGAGGCTCTGGGCAACACAGGCTTCGTAAAGCCAAGCATTGAGTAGTTCTAAGCTCTGCTGAGCCAGACTCCTGAGAAATCCGGCTGCAACTCGCTTAGATCCCATGTCACTCACCGAACTACTCGTCTTTCAACTTTCGCCGGATGCTTCCCAAGGCCGAAAAGGAAACAATCACAAGCAATTGCTTGCTTGCGTTCGCATTGTTTCCTTTTCTTCACGCCTTAGGGCCTTAGGGGTGGGGTAAGGCAAGGGGGTGCTATGAGCCTAAGCCCCTTAGCCCTTGCCAACAGGGGTGTTGATGACTCACCGTTTGACTCAGTCATGATCCGATCATGGGTGGTTGCCAGGTGGCCACGTCACCCCAATGTGCCCGGATGACGTCAACAGGGTCTAAAACCTAAACCCTGGCTCCCTAACCTTAAGGGACCGGGCCGGCAGGGCCCCTGGGGGCGCTCTGATACGCCACTGACCCGATCCGAGCGCGCTGCGAGGCAGATCTCGGACCCCCGACTATCCGGTCAATTGACTCAATTGGCAGTAGTCCAATCATGGACTATCCGGTCGATTGAAAGTTGGGAACTGCCCCAACCCCCACTCCCCCACCCGCCCCTGGCAAGCCATGGCCGCGCCACGATGCCACAAGCCCTCTGCAGCAGCAGGCACCCTGATCCGATCACGTTCGGGTGCACAGCCGGCCGGTCGGGTAGTGCCCGACTATCGCTATGATTGACTCAATTGGCAATTTGCCAATCATGGACTATCCGGCCAATCATAAAGTGCAAATGGGGCCGGAACGGCGCGCCGCACGCTGCCCCGCCCCCGCGCAAGGCCTTGCAAGGTCCCCTGGCCCTGCGCGGCCCTCGGCACAGGCGTGGGTCGGCGGGTCGGCGGGTACGACCCGACCCGACCCGACCCGACCCGACCCCCCGAGTGCGGCCAAGTACAACTGATGCTCAGCCCCCTTCACCCAGCCCCTAGGCCGTTGCCGCTCACCTCTAGAGCGTGCCTCACGCGTGCTTGGAGAGGGCAGGCGGCAGCGCGATGGGGCTTGGCGCACGACAAGGGCTTGATCGGTTGACGCGTTAGCCGCAAGGTACGTGCATGCATGTGCCTACATTCACACTCACACATGCACAGCAAGCACTACACACACTGGCGGGGATACACCCACACGCCCATGCATGCAACCACCCCACAACACACACACATAGCGCACGCACAGCCTTGAGGACACCGCACATCTAACGTGCCGTAGGGCGTACCACCAAGCACATGTGCACACACCAACCCATACACACACACGCACACAAACACACACATAACAGTGCAACAACACATGCAAGCACAGGCATACACTTACACATACATGCACATGCATGCACGCAACACACACAAACACACCCTCCCCTCCCTCACAGCCATGCATGCACACTTACCTACGTTCGCCGGCACTACTAGCATGCAACACATGCATGCAAGGAACTTTGCACTACCGTCAGCTCTGAGTGAGCGTGCATGTATGCATGTCAGCTTAAACACAGCGGCTGGCACGCTTACGTGTGTGTGTACGAGCTACGCATGCGTGCATGTATGCATGTTGGCATGCATGCACACATGTGCAAGCCAACCTTGAGCGCACGGCCAGGCATCAGACCTGTCATGGTCACACACATGCAAAGCCGTGT
>ERZ1066130.355-NODE-355-length-18302-cov-9.579383_pt1 | contig 18302 bp, 16 predicted proteins | sample MGYA00382777_ERZ1066130 | MGnify/ENA primary metagenome ERZ1066130 (study PRJEB33369, sample SAMEA5778360) | biofilm metagenome | biome: Industrial cooling water; feature: Water cooling tower basin; material: Biofilm | place: United Arab Emirates | collected...
GATGTCCTTGCGCTGCTTGATGTCCTTCTGGGTGCCGAAGGTGCCGACGTTGCGCGGGTTCTCGTAGTGGTCGATGATCTTGGGGCCGTATGCCATGGCGTGATTCCTTTTTCTCACCCTGACCTTCGCGGAGCCTCAGGTCAGGCGTCGGGGTGGGGTGTTTAGTGATGCGCCCATTCGACCTTGGAGAGGTCGATGCCTTCCTTGTGCATGTCGTACAGGGGGCTCATCTCGCGGAGCTTGTGAACGCTGGAGACGATCTTCTCGATGGCGTAGTCGATTTCGGCGTCGGTGGTCCAGCGGCCGAGGCTCATGCGGAGGCTGCTGTGCGCCAGGTCGTCGCCCACGCCGATGCCCTTGAGGACGTACGAGGGTTCGAGGCTGGCGCTGGTGCACGCGGAACCCGAGGAGACGGCGATGTCCTTGACGGCCATCATGAGGCTCTCACCCTCGACGAAGCCGAAGGAGATGTTGGCGATGTGGGGGAGTCGCTTGTCGGCGTGGCCGTTCACCGTGCAGACGTCGACACGCGAGGTGATCTCACGCTCGAGCTTCCTGCGAAGCGTGGCGAGACGAGCGGCATCGCGGTCCATCTCCTGCAGGGCGATCTCGCAGGCCTTTCCGAGCCCGACGATGCCGGGGACGTTGAGCGTGCCGGAGCGGAAGCCACGCTCCTGGCCGCCGCCGTCCTGGAGCGACTGGAGCCTCACGCGGGGCCGCTTGCGACGCACGTACAACGCGCCGACGCCCTTGGGCCCGTAGATCTTGTGCCCGGAGAACGACAGAAGGTCGACATTGGCCTTCTCGACGCTCGTGGGCATCTTCCCGACCCACTGCGTGGCGTCGGTGTGGAAGATGATCCCCTTCTCGTGGCAGAGCTTGCCGATCTCGGGAATCTCGTTGATCGTCCCGATCTCGTTGTTCGCCCACATGATCGTGACGAGGATCGTGTCCTCGCGCAGAGCGGCCTTGACCATCTCCGCCGTCACGATCCCGTCCCGCGGGGGTTCGAGGAAGGTGACGTCAAAGCCCTCTTTCTCGAGACGCTTGCACGGATCGAGGACGGCCTTGTGCTCGATGGTGCAACTGATGATGTGCCCGCGCTTGGTCTGGCCCGCGGGAGCACGCTCGTACATGTACGCCGCGCCCTTGATGGCGAGGTTGTTGCTCTCGGTGGCGCCGGAAGTGAAGATCACCTCCTTGGGATCGGCATCGAGGATCGCGGCCACGTGCTCACGCGCGATGTCGACGCCTTCTTCCGCCTCCCAGCCGAAGCGGTGGTTCCGGCTTCCGGGGTTGCCGAAGCGGGTCGTGAAGTACGGCAGCATCGCCTCCACGACGCGTGGGTCGCAGGGGGTGGTCGCGGCGTGATCGAGGTAAATGGCCTTGCCCGAAGGGGTCGGCATGGAAGGCTCCTGTGCGGGATTATTCAAAGGACATGTTTGTCCTGATACTTAGAATCATTCCAAAGTACTGTACACGGACGAGCGTGCCCTGACAAGCAGCGGTCCCTGAAGAGTTCGACCGTGCGCGAGGGTGGATTCGTCGCGGCGCTGTTCGCAGCGAGGTTACCTGGACGGCTCGTCGGATCGGAAACTGCGGACGACCAAGAGCATCACGAGCGTGGCGGCGAAGTACATGAAGAGGTCGTGCGCGCCGTCGTGGTCGGCCACGAGTCGCTTGCCGAAGCCGAGCATCGCGAAGATCAGCAGGGAAAGAACCAGGGCCGCGTGGAGCAGAATGGGGGGGCGGCGGGAAAGCCACTCGAAGGAGAGGAGCGAGCCGATGGAGACGAGAGCGGCAAGGACTTCCAGAATGGCGATGGAGTAGAACGCGACAGAGAGCCCGGGGAAGGCCGCGAGGAATGACTTACCGAACTGATCCTGAAACCAGGTGGGAACGCCGTCGGCCATGATCTTGCCGATGCCCGTCAGGACCCAGGTGAAGGAGAGCAGGATGGCGATCAGTACGAAGACCGCCGAACGGACCGAGAAATCAAGCTTGGAGAGCATGAACGTGGCTCCGAAGGGTTGAATGTGATGCGAGCAGGCTAGGATGTCGAGATAGAAGACGTCGGGATCTGAGAAGCATACCCCGAACTGGCGATCTGTCGTCGAGGAGGCCGAGATGGTACTGGCGAACAAGGTGCAGATGCAGCACAAGCTTTTCGCGGCGTTGTCGGACTTGTTCGGCCGCGAGGTTCCGATGTACGACAAGTCGCTGCTGGTGAACTCGATCTGCAATCGGACGGCGTGTGAGCTGCTTGGGGCGATGTTCGATGGGTTCTCGCTGTCGGATCAGGAGTTGGAGCGGACGAGCGGGGAGCGTCACGGGGCGATCCGGATCGGACGTCCAGATGAGTATCGGTGGGTGGCGCGGTTTTTCGCGCAGTTCGGGATGGAGCCGCACAACTTCTATGACATGGCGAACGTGGGCGCGAAGAGCCAGCCGATCATCGCGACGGCGTTCCGGTCGGTGGAGAACCCGGATCACCGGGTGTTCACGTCGCTGCTGCTGACGGATTACTTCGACGAGAAGACCAAGGCGCGGATCGAGGGACTTTTGTCGACGCGGCAGGTGTTCTCGGAGGAGGCCAAGGCGCTGATCGAGAAAGCGGAGCGTCAGGGCGGGCTTGATTGGGCGGACGCGGAGGCGTTGATCCGCGAGGGGATCGATCGGATCTTCAAGTGGACGGGTCGGGCGAAGGACCACGGGCTCTACAAGGAGTTGTGCGACGCTGGGTTCAAGATCGCGGCGGATATCGCCTGCTTCGAGCGGCACCACCTGAACCACCTGACGCCGAACACGCTGTGCATGGATCTGTACACGTCGGCGATGAAGCGGTGCATGGGCGAGCTGGACGCGAAGGAGTTCGCGGTTCGAGCGACACGGGCGCTGGAAGAGCTTTCGGAGGACGCGGACCACGATTGGATGCACCTGCACTTCAAGCACATCCCGGGGAACCAGATTTTCGCGATGCATCGTCGGCCCGCGGAGGCGGGGCTTGTCGAGCGGCTGGTGGCGAAGATCTCGGCGCGGCTCTCGGAGCGTGACACGGATCTGACGGTGCTCAAGCACTCGGGCTTCAAGGACTCCACGGAAGGCCCGAGCGAGGACACGCCGGTGCTGCTGAGGCAGGACGCGTACAAGGCGTTGACGGAGGCGGTGGTCTTCACGAACCCGGACGGGACGCAGGTGTCGAGCACGCACACGGCGAGGTTCGGCGAGATCGAGCAGCGCTTCTACGCGACGACGAAGAAGGGACGTGAGCTCTACGACGCCTGCCTGATGAAGGCGGAGGCGGAGCGGGAGCAGGATCCGGGGCTGGGCAAGAGGGATTACGCGGCGGCGCAGGCGAAGTACCGCGCGGCTTTCACGCCGTTCCCCAAGTGTCTGTCGGGGCTGATCGAGCAGGGGCTGGTGTATGCGAGGTATGTGGCGACGCCCAAGGGTGTGGCGGCGCGGGGCACGATCGCCACGCATGATCTTCGTGAACTTGTCCGAGCGGGGTTCGCGCGGGCGGAAGGGCTTCGGTACGAGGACTTCCTGCCGGTGAGCGCGGCGGGGATCTTCGCGTCCAACCTCAACCAGTACGGGACCAAGACGACCGCGGCGAGCCGCCCGGTGTATACGCAGTCGCGGCTCGAGGAGATCATGGGGAAGAAGATCATCGACGCGGAAGCGGTGTACCGGGGGATGGAAGCGGGCTCGACGCTCAGGATGTACGCGGACCTCGGGCTGCTGGACACGCTACCCGCGGGGCGGCGGCAGGAGCTCGAGACGCTTTCGGGCGTCGCGACGCGGGCGATGTCGGCGTCGGCCTGAGCGGGGGCGATCTAGGGGTTGTTTCGCGAGACATTCCACGCCGAGACGGCGAGGAAGGCGATGTACGTGGCGAGGAGCAGGCCGCCCTCGATGCGGGAGACGGTGCGTCCCGCGGTTCTGCTGATGGGGATGAGAGCGATGGCGAGTACGCCCATGAACCAGAGGGCGATGGTGAGTGAGGGATCAACGGGCGTGGGGGCGATGAGCCCGGCGATGCCGTAGATCGCGCCGGCGTTGAAGAGGCAGGAGCCGATGGCGTTTCCGATCGCGAGGTCGTTCTGGCCTTTGCGCAGGGCGAGGATGCCGGTGGTCATCTCGGGAAGCGTGGTGCCGATGGAGACGATGGTGACGCCGACGATGGCGGGCGCGACGCCGAGGGCGATGGCGATGCCGGCCGCGCCGTCGGAGGCGTAGGCACCGCCGAAGGAGAGCAGGGCGAGCCCGCCGGCGAAGCAGGCGGTGATGAGGATCCAGCCCATCGGCGCGGCGCTGTGGGCGGGGTCGTCGCCGATGGTCTGATCGAGGGGCCGACGGAGCGCGGAGGTGATGGTCCAGAGGCTGTAGATGAGGAAGATGGCCAGGAGAACTGCCGCGGAGAGGGGCGAAAGACCGACGAAGAGGGCGAGCGCGGCGAGAAGGCAAAGAATGACGGCGTTGAGCCCGATCTCGACTTTGATGAGGCGTTCCTGCACGGCGAGCGGCCGGATCAGTGCGCAGACGCCCAGGACGAGAGCGAGATTGCAGATGTTGGCGCCGACGACGTTGCCCAGAGCGAGATCGCCTCGGCCTTTGGACGCGGAGATGAGGTTGAGAGCCAGTTCCGGCGCGCTGGTTCCCCAGGCCACGAGCGTGAGCCCGACGACGAGCGGGGAGACCCCGAGTCGTCGGGCGGCGTCGATGGATGCGGAGACGACAAGCCGGCCGCCGACGAGCAGGAGAGCGAGACCCAGAACGAACCAGAGTGCGTTGATGAGCATGGCGAGGTTTGGGCGAGGGGGTGCTTGGCGAGAGTGCTTCCGCGAAAGTCGCGGCCAACGGATGGGATCAGCGGTCGCCCGCGTGGGCGTGTTCGGGAGCGGGCATGGAGGGGTTGGGCGTGGTCGACTGGGTGAGTGAGCCGAGGAACTCGGCGGCCCAGCGGTAGATGTTGTTCTCGGCGACCTGCCGGACCATGCGGCCCATGCGTTCGGCGCGTTCGGCGCGGGGCATCTCGAGGGCGCGTCGGATGGCCTGAGAGAACTGCTCGGTGTCGTACGGGTTGATGATGAGCGCGTCGGCGAGGTCTCGGGCCGCGCCGGCGAACTCGGAGAGCACGAGCACACCCGGCCCGTCCGAGCGCAGCTCGGGGCACTCGCCCTGCGCGGAGATGAACTCCTTGGCGACGAGGTTCATCCCGTCATGGAGCGAGCTGACGACGCAGACGGACGCCATGGAGAGAAAGGCGTGAACAGTGGGGCCGTCGTGGTGGGCGACGAGGAAGTGGATGGGCTTCCAGCCGGTCTGATCGGTCTTGAACTTCCAGTTGATAGCGTCGGCCATGGTCTCGAGTTCGGAGACGAGGTCGCGGTATCGAGGGATGTGAGTGCGGCTTGGCGCGCCGAGCTGGACGAAGGAGAATCGGCCGCGGTGCTGGGGGTTGGTCTCGAAGAAGCGCTCGATGGCGCGGAATCGTTCTGCGATGCCCTTGGTGTAGTCGATTCGGTCGACACCGACGCCGAGCGGAATGCGTGCGATCCCGAACTTGTCGAGGAGTGACTCGCAGCGTTGCCGGAGTTCGTCCCCGGCCGGGGCGTGACGTTCGGCCCAAGGCTGAACGCTGATGGGGAAAGGGCGGACGAGGGTGGTGTGCCCCTGGAGTTCGGCGGCGAAGTGGTCCCAGTCGAGCCGTGCCTCGATCATGCGATCGACGGTGTCGAGGAAGTTGTTGCAGTGCTGCTGGAGGTGGAAGCCCAGGAGGTCGGCGCCGAGCATGCCGCGGAGGATCTCGACGCGGTAGGGGCAGATGCGGAACGCTTCGGGATTGGGCCAGGGGATGTGCCAGAACAGTCCGACGCGGAGGTCGGGTCGTTTGGCTTTGAGCATTCCCGGGACCAGAGCGAGCTGGTAGTCCTGAACCATGACGACGGCGGGATCGGGGCCGATCTCCTCGAGGACGGCGTCGGCGAAGCGCTGGTTGGCACGGACGTACTGATCCCAGTCGGAGGCGCGAAAGATCGGGCGTTCGTGTGTGAGGTGGCAGAGGGGCCAGAGCCCTTCGTTCGAGAAGCCGTAGTAGTACCCCTGCTCTTCCTCCTTGGTGATCCACACGCGTCGGAGTGTGTACCGCGGATCGTCTGGGGGAACGGGGATGCAGCCTGAGGCGTCTGCGGTGGCTTGGTCGGCGTCCCCGGCGCCGTGAGCGACCCAGAGCCCGCCGCAGGCCTGCAGCACGGGGTCGAGCCCGGTGACGAGCCCGCTGGCGGGGCGGACAAGGGCGGGCTTGCCGTCTTTGTATTGGTGCATGTAGGGCTCGCGGTTGCTGACGACCACGAGGGTTTTGCTGCCGAGGGAGGCGAGTGCGTGGGCGCGGAGGCGATCGCGGGACCAGGACTTGTCGGACCGAGTGACTTCCTCGGCGGACTGCCGTTCGTTGGAGCGTGCTGCCCGGAAGGAGGCGGCGAGGTGTGCGCTTTCGTCGACGAGTCTGCGCACGGGGAGATTGCGCGGGGGCAGCTCGGGGGAGGTGCCGAAGCGGAGGCGTCGCATCCAATCGGCGAGGGCGAGCATGGGTCTCTCGAAGATGGCCCAGACGAGGGCCGTGACGAGGACGAGGAGCGTGATGCCGACCCCGAGGGTGAAGAGGAGAACGCGGAGCATTCCGCGGGTGAGTCGGTCCTCGAGATAGGCGGCGTCGTGGAGGACGGCGATGGCGCCGAGGCTGATGCCGTCGGGTCCGGAAAGGGGCGTGGCGAGAACGTGTGTCGTGCCGGAGAGCCCGCGGATGACGACCTTGACGTCGGCCTGCTCGTCGATGGCTTGTCGGATGGGGAGGAGGAGCGCGGGCTCGAGATCGGAGAGCGAACTGCCGGCGGCGACGACGCGGCCGTCCGGACGGACGAGGACGAAACCGAGGAGTCTGGAATGCCCTTCGAGGCGTTCTCCCATCGCGAGGGCGACATTCTCGTCGGCGAGGGCGAGAGCTGCTCTGGCGGGCGGGGTGTTGCGGTACACAAGCACGCCCGCGCGGCGGTCGAGATCCTCGACGCTGGTTCTGTACTCCTCGCGGGTCTGGTGAAGGACGAAAAAGCCGCTGCCGGCGGCCGCGGGGAGTGCGACCGCCAGTCCGACGATAAGGGAACGGGAAAGGACTTGACGTCGGGACTTCATGGTGCGTCTCCTCGGCGTTGGGCGAGGTCGATCAGGCAGGCGGAATTGATGAGCGCAAGGTGTGAGTAGGCCTGCGGGACGTTGCCGAGGGGTTCGTCGATTTCGGGGTCGTGCTGCTCGGAGATGGAACCTGTGGGGCCGACGCATCGGAGCATGCGCTCGAAGAGGGGGATAGCTTGATCGGTTCGGCCGGCGCGGACAAGCGCTTCGATCAGCCAGGAGGTGCAGAGGTGGAAGGCACCCTCCGGTCCGGGGAGGCCGTCGTCGAAGGCGTATCGGCGGACGAGCCCGTTGGTCGTAAGGGTCCGGAGGACGAGATCGATGGTGCCGAGGTGTCGGGGGTCGGTGTCGGATGTGACGCCGAGCAGCCCGACGCAGAGTGCGGAAGCATCGGGTTCGTGGCGGTCATAGGCCGAACCGAATCCGCCGAGAGAGGTGGAGTACCCGTGGGCGAGGATGTCGAGTCGGATCTGCTCGCGGAGGTCGATCCAGCGGGGGTTGTCGCGGCCGAGGAAAGCCTCGTGGACGGCGAGGCCGCGATCCACGGCGGCGAAGCACATGGCTTTGGTGTGGAGGTTGTGGGCACGTGGGCCACGGATCTCCCAGATGCCGTGATCGGGCTCCCGCCAGCGGGATGCGACGGCATCGACGATGGCGCGGGTCATCCGCCAGTGATCGGGTGAGATGGGGGCGCCGCGTTCGGCGAGCATGGCGATGAGATCGACGATCGGGCCGAAGACGTCGAGCTGGACCTGCTGCGCGGCCGCGTTACTGATGCGCACCGGCCTGCTGCCGCCGTATCCGGCGAGGTGGCTCAGCTCGGCCTCCGGGGCGAGGTTTCCGCCGTCGATGGCGTAGATGGGGCGGAGGCGGTCGGGGCTTTCGCAGCGGTCGACGACGCGGACGAGCCAATCGAGCAGGCGCATGGCGACCCCGGTGTTGCCGAGGCGTACGAGGGCGGCGGCGGCCATGGCGGCGTCGCGTGGCCAGCAGGCGCGATAGTCCCAGTTGCGTGATCCGCCGAGGTGCTCGGGCAGGCTTGTGGTGGCGGCGGCGGCGATGGCGCCGGATGGGCCATGCACCAGTGCGCGGAGCAGGATCGCGCTGCGGCGGACCTGATCTGCGGCGGTGTGGGGCAGGGTGAGCGAGTCCGCCCAGAGACTCCAGGCTCGCGAGGTGGCGGCGCGACGTGCGGGCTCGGGCATCGGATGCGGCTTCGCGCTGCCCGAACCCGCGCGGAGTTCGAGCACGATGGGTCCTTCGCGCGGATCGACCTGAGCGACGGCGGTCTCGTGCGGGCCTTCGGGAGTGATCGTCCAGCGAACCCCGGGGCTGAAGAGCACGAGCGGATCGGCGGCGCCTTCGACCGCAAGGCCTGACTCATTCGGGACGAGTCGAGTGGGTGTTCTTGCGAAGTCCAGACGCGGGGCGAAGCGGATCTCGCAGGGCACGGTTCCTTCGATCACGCGGACGAGATCAGAGCGTCCGGCAATCTGGAACGTGCGTCCAAAGCCGGCGTCGAGATAGTCGGTCACGCGGAGCCCGGGCCAGGTGGTGGTGAGCACCAATGAGGAGTCCTCGTACCTCTGGACGGGCGGGCCGAGGTCGGCGATGGGTGAGACGCCGAAGCAGCCCGCGCCGGGCCCGCCGAGCAGCTCGGCGAAGAGGGCCGGGGAGTCGATCCGCGGAAGACAGAGCCAGACGACGGAACCTCTGGGATCGACGAGCGCGCAGGTGCGCTGGTCGGAGAGCAGGGATAGCCCGTTGATGGGGAGCAGTCGGCGACTGCGAAGCCACTCGGCGCGCTCCCGTGCGATGCGTTCGAGCGAGGCCGCAACTTCCTCGATTCCCGCGACGCGGTGGGAGGCCCTTGTGCTGCCCGGGCCGACCTTGACTCCGAGATCGGCGGCGGAGAGAACGGCGAAGGCGTGCTCATCGGTGAGGTCGTCGCCGAAGAAGACCGCGGCCGTCGCGCCGCAGCGGCGCCGGACGCGAGACAGCCCGTCTCCCTTGGTGGCCTTTCCGATGAGCAGTTCGATCACCATCGATCCCAGGCGACGCGTGAGCAGCGGGAAGCGGTCCGCGACCTCGCCGGCGGCGGCAACGGCGGCGGCAGCGGTCGACTCCTTGGCGGCCCGGTAGTGGAACGCGACCGATGTCGGCTTCCGCTCGACCAGGCACCCCGCGTGCCGGGAGGCGATCACGTCGAACGCCTCGCCGGCCTGTTGAAGCAGGGCGGCTGCCTCCGCGGTGACGGGCGTGGGGGTCTCGCCCTCGATCTCAGAGCCGTGTGTTCCGACAAGTCGTGCGCCGAGGTCTTCGCCGAGTCTGTGTCGGAGATCCGTCAGTGGCCGCCCCGAAACGACCGCGATGTGGGTGTGCTGGAGTGAAGCGAGCGAGCGCAGAGCGGCGAGGGCCCGCGGGTTCGCCTCAGCAGCGGCCGGGTCGTTGACGAACGGTGAGAGCGTTCCGTCGAAATCCGTCGCCACCAGAAGCACCGGTGATCGCGCGACCAGCGCGAGCGCGTCGGCGAGCCCTCGCTCAAGCGGTGGGGGGGATCCGGCCGGTGGATCGATGGAGCCGGCCTCTCCCGCGAGTGCTCCGGCCCATGGGAGCAGGGTGTACCAAGAGGAACCATCCATGGTGTAAGCCTTGACCTCGGGCTCGCGTGGGGCTACGACGATTCCATGAACGCAGCCATAGGTATTCCCGATGGGAGCGCGAAACTCGCGGGTTTGAATCTCAACCACCTGCTGTATTTCTGGGCGGTCGGGCGAACGGGCAGCGTCACGAAGGCCGCCCGGGCGATGCGCGTCGCTCAGCCGACGATCTCGGAGCAGGTGCGTCGGCTCGAGGATCGGCTGGGCGCGGTGCTGCTGGAACGGAGTCGTCGGGGTGTTCGTCTGACTGCGGCGGGCGACCGGGTGATGCGCTACGCCGAGGAAGTGGTGGGTATCTGCACGGAGCTGACCGCGGCGATCCCGCTGAGGAGGTACGCCGAGCCGCGTGCCTTCACGCTCGGCGCGGCGGACGCCGTCCCAAAGGTGATCGTGCGTTCCGTGATCGAGCACTGCTGGCGGAAGGACGCCTCGGTGAGAGTGCTTTGCCGCGAATGGCGGATCGACCACCTTCTGGCCGAGCTGACGCTTCACAGGCTGGATGCGGTGCTGACCGACGCCCCGGTGGAGCACGACCAGACTCCGCGCCTCACGAGCCATCTCGCCGGCTCGTCGATGGTCGGCGTCGCGGCGACGCCCGCCCTTGCACGCCGACTCCGCAAGGGGTTCCCGCGGTCCCTCGCCGGGGCACCGATCGGCCTTCCCGCGCCGGGGTCATACTTGCGAGGGATCCTGGATCGGTGGTTCGAGCAGCATCGGATCCGCCCGAGAATCGCCCTCGAAGCGGAGGACCGATCAAACCTCCATTACTTCGCTCAGTCTGGGCACGGGGTGATCCCCTTCGCGATGTCGACCGCCGCGGTGCTGCTGCCATCGTTCGGACTGTCGCAGGTCGGAAGGCTGCCCGGGCTCCGCGAGGAGTATTTCATCGTCATGGTCGATCGGCCCCGGCAACACCCCGCGGCCTCGGCGCTGCGGGCGGATCTCGCCGCGGGCCCGATCCTCCCGACCGATCGAGGGACGACGGCCCGCTCTCGCCGCCGCACGGGTTCCTGATAGTCTTCGGCGTCATGAGCAACGCCCCTCGCCCCTACGTCCTGTCTGAGATCGTGTGGCCGCCCGCGTTCGAGTATCCGGTCGCCGTGCTCCCCTGGGGCGCAACAGAAGCGCACAATCGCCACCTTCCCTACGGGACCGACACGATGCTCGTGGAGCGTGCGGCACACGAAGCGGCCCGTCTGGCGTGGGAACGCGGGGCTCGCCCGCTCGTGCTTCCTTCGATCGCCTTCGGGGTTCAGACCGGCCAGGCCGACATCCCGTTCTGCCTCAACATGAACCCCTCGACGCAGGCGTGCGTGCTCGCCGATCTTGTTGCGTCTCTCGAGCCGCACGGCGTTCGCTCGCTCGTGATACTGAACGGGCACGGCGGGAACGAGTTTCGATCCATCGTCCGCGAGTTGCAGCCCCGCACGTCGGTCTTCCTGTGCGTGGCGAACTGGTGGCGTGCCGCGGACGCCTCGATCTTCGCCGAGCCTGGGGACCACGCCGGCGAACTGGAGACCAGCGTGATCATGCACCTTGCCCCCGGGCTTGCGAGACCGCTTGACCAGGCCGGACCCGGGAAGGAGCGACGGCTCAAGCCAGCGGGATTCCGCGAGGGCTGGGCGTGGGCCCCGCGGCGGTGGTCCTCGGCCACGGCGGACACAGGCATCGGCGATCCGAAGCACGCCACACCGGAGAAAGGCCGAGAGTTCTTTCAACAGGCCGTCCGCGCCGTCGCCGGGCTTCTGGTCGAACTGGCGTCGACCGCGCCGGGGGAGATGTACGAGCCGCCGCACCCCCCTCGATAATCGGCGAGAAAGCCTCGAGCAGCCCTACGCGGCAACAAAGAACACGACCCCCGTACTTGTCCAGCGTCTGGACGACTTCTTCGGAGCCGAGGAGCCGCTCGGTGCCCAAGATCTCGCCACGCGGGCCCCCCGATCGCCACGGACCCCCGCCTCAAAACGACAGTCGGAGACTCATCGCGATGAGTCTCCGACGTCAAGCGGAGAGGGGGGGATTCGAACCCCCGAGAAGGATTACTCCCTCTGCCGGTTTTCGAAACCGGTCCTTTCAACCACTCAGGCACCTCTCCGTCGGGAGTGTAGCCGCCATCGTTGCCGCGGCGAGTGCTCGGGGGCAAAACCGGGCGGTGGATTCGGTTACCGGCTCGTGCTCTGGAGTGCCAGCGACAGAGCCTCCAGCAGCACCTCGGGCTCTTCCATCCGTCCCTCGCCCACCGTTCGGCACGCCTGCCAGCCCGCGGCCGGGCCCACCAGCGTGAAGCCGTCGGCGATCAACGTGCGCACGTTCCGCTGCGTTGCCGGCTGGGACCACATCACCGCGTTCATCGACGGGGCGAGCAGCACAGGGGTGCGGCGACGGTCCACCGCTGAAAGGATCAGCGTTACCACGTCGTCGGCGCGGCCTTCGGCGAGCTTCGCCAGGGTGTCCATCGAGCAGGGGGCCACGATCGCCGCGTCGAGCGAGCCCGCCGTTGCAATGTGCTGCGGGTCGTGCGATTCGACGTGTTCCCACGCCGAGGTGTACACCGGCCGACCCGATAAAGCCTGAAACGTGAGGGGCGTGACAAAGCGGGTCGCCGCCGGGGTCATCGCCACAGTGACTTGCGCCCCCGCCTGCGCCAGGCGAGAGACCAGCGTCGCTGACTTGTACGCCGCGATGCCTCCCGTCACGCCAACGAGAATCCGGGCCCCAGCAAGGGGCGAGGTGCCGCTCTTGTCCCGTGATTGTGGCACGCCGGGGCCCGAGGTTGGTCGAGTGCGCTTGGCCATCAACTCATCCGGGCGCCGTGCAACGGTGCAGGATCAGAGAATCGCGGTCTCGGTCTCGGGGCGGGAGTTCAGGTGCCCCGGGTCAAAGTCGAGAGAGATCTTGTCCTGAAGGATCTCTTCGATCACGATCTCGAGATCGGTGCGTCCCTCGCGTTCCACGAGCGGGCGCGACCCTTCCATGAGCTGCACCAATCGCCGCTGGATCAGGGCGCACAGCTTGAACCGTCCGCCGACCTTTTCGACAATCTCGTCGCTCTTGAGTGCTTCGATCATGGTTCGCAATAACCTCGGGTACATCGCAACCCGCGAGTTCGGTGGAACCTCGCCGGGCTTCGAGCAGGGATAGTATGGTGGGACCCGGGTCCGGGGCAACGGTCGGGTTCTGTTGCCCCCCTCGACCCGATCGGATCGCCTTGCGACCAGACCACGCGTGCCCCGGCCGTTCTCCGACGGACCCGGCGGCGGGCGGGCGTTGGGTCATGGGCTTCCGCACACCGATGGCTTCACGGGAAGGCCCTCCCCCGAGCGGGCGACCCACCACAGTCAAGGCGGACGAATGAAGTCGGATTGGAAACGTGGCGACTGGGTCAGTCATGGCGGGCGGCCCGAATGGGGCTCCGGACAAGTGGTCTCCGCCGAGGGCATCACCCAAGACGGGCGAAAGTGTCAGCGACTCAGCGTCCGCTTCGACCGGGCCGGGCTCAAGACGCTTTCCACGGCGTTCGCGGACCTTCGCCCCAGCACCCCCAACGCGCCCCAGTCCGTCCTGAGCGAGGCCAAGCCCTTCGACCCGGCCACCCTCCACGAGCCGGACCCGCCCCGAGCCGACCTCGAGGAACTGCGCAAAGCCCTCACGACCCTGCCCGAGGAGTGCACCGACCCGTTCCTGTCCCTTGGGAGGCGGTACGAGAACACCCTGGCACTCTCTCGGTTCACCGGTCACGGCGGATCGCTCCTCGACTGGGCCTCCACCCGGACGGGGATGCGGGATCCCCTCTCCTGCTTCAGCCGCCACGAACTCGAGGCGTTCTACGCCCAGTTCAGGATGGCCGCCGAGGCCCACCTCCGCAAACTCTCGCCCGAGATCCGCAAGAAGGACCCCGCCGTCGCCGCCCAGATCGAGGCCAAGCTCGCGTCGCCCGCACGCACCATGCTGCAGCGTTCCCTCGGCGGACGTTGACGCCCCGCAACGCCCCGGCGCACCCGCGAAATCCCGACCAATCCGCAGCCCCCGCTCGCACCGACGCCGGGCCGCGTTCGGCCACGCCCAAGCCGCTCATTCTCGGTCCTCTCGCTCTCGCGGCCTTGCCGTCAGGTCTGGCATGCGTCCCGGGCATCGGCGTTGAATGGTGTTCTCCTGCCGCCGCGGGTTTGGAAGCCCGGGCGAAACTCAAGACAGGGAGAGAGACATGAGCGAGCAGGAGTTCCAGACGAAGCTCAACGAGCTGGTCAGCCAGATCAACACGCTCCCGGAGCAGGATCGCGGCCCGCTCGAGCAACTCGCGCAGGAAACGCGGAATCGCCACGACGCCATGAAGAAGACCATCGCGGACCTTCAGGAGTCGCTCGACTACCTGCGGCTTTCCATCAAGTACCTCGTCTTCGATCTGGAAGCGACCCGCCGCGAGAACGAGTACCTCCGCCGCCTTCTCGAGAAGCAGGCCAACGGCGGGCAGGAGGAATAAGCGCGACAACGCGGGCTTCAGCCCTCGTCTGACGCATCACGAACAACAGCCGCCGGGCGTCCCGCGACAGTGCGGGAGCCGGCGGTTGTTCCGATTCCGCCCAGCACCAGCATCGCCGAGATGCCCAGGATCCGGCTCGCGGTGGGGTGGTCGGCGGTGAACAGCGCACGATCCCGGGCTGCACGCTCCACGTCACCTGCCTTGGCCGCCTCCCAATACGCGACGAGGTGGTCGTCCATCCGGGGCGCGAGAAACAGCCCGTTGAACACCGCCAGCGACGCCGCCCCGCCCACGCACACCCAGCGAACCGCAAGCCATGCACCATGAACCCGCCCCAGCCGCGTCACGATCGCCAGCGTGACCACCGCCACCGCGGCGGCCAGCAGCGAGGCCCGATCCGCGATCATGAAGGCGGGACGGCCCACATGCCCCCCGGCGATCATCCAGTGATCCGGGACCATGCCCGGGAATCCCGGCAGCGTCGGCTGCAGCGACTTGAGCGACGGGAAGGCGATCGCCGCGGCCAGGCCAGCACCCGCGAGCGCGGCGAGCCAGATCGAAAGCGCCATCGCGTGCATCGCCTCGGACCAGCGCACCGCCGCGGGAGTCGTGTCGAATCGCGTGGACATGCGCACGATCCTAGCGGTCGCCGCCGCTCGCCTACAACTCCATGTGCTCAACCGTCTCCACCTTGCCCAGATCGGGTTCTGCTTCCGTGACCGCGGCGTGCCGGAGACCCGCACGCTTATCGAATGGGCCTCCTCGCTCCGGGCCGCCGCGACGCCCCTGACCGGGATCGTCCTGGATGCCACCCGAGCGGGACAACGCCCCCGCGAGCTCGACCGGTCGGCGAGGCGTGATCTTGCCGCGACGCTGCGCCGGGCGGGGCTGCACCTGGGCGCACTGGATCTGTTCATCCCCGTTGAGCATTACGCGAGCCCGGCTCAGGGCGACCGCGCCCGGGCCGCCCTCCTCGCCGCGATCGATCTCGCCCGAGAGATCGCCACGCTTACCCAGTCGCCCGAAGCGATCGTCTGCACCGAGTTCCCGCCCCCGACGGAGAGTGGGGGGCTCGTCGAGTCCTTGCTCGGTTCCATCCGCGAACATGCGGCGGAAGTCGACGTGCGACTCGCCGACGCCGCTCCGGGTTCCACTCGTCCAGGGATCGAACGGTCGGTGGAGGTTGCGCGATGCCTGATGGCGGGGACGGACCCCGTCTCGCAGCTCACCGCGTCGTGCATACTTCGGCTTTCGGACGCCGCCGCCGGAAAGCGGGTGCCCCTTGGCCGGGGCGACGCGGACACGAGGGCGATCGCCGGCTCCTGGGCCGTCCTGGGCGGGCAACGACCTCCGATCCTTGACCTCCGCGGCCTGACGGACGCCGAGGCCGCCGTGGCCGACGCGATCGCTTCGTGGAGCCGCGCAGCGGCGATCTAGAGCCCGCTGCGCGCCTTTCCGGACGCGCACCGATGTGGGTAGCCTGACAATTCGAGCACGCCAAGCACGTCGTGGGGCGGGGACGCCCGAGGGATCGTCTATGATCCCCGCGTATGACCGACAGCTACCGCGCGCTGGCCAACGACGCCTACGTGAACATGAAGCTCCAGGTGAAGATGGAGCTGCCGCGCACGCGTGAGACCGTCCTCGATTTCTTCGAGCGCATGAGGCGCACCAATCCGGTCCTCAATGCCTTCCGCAAGTCCCGAGAGGAGTACTCCCTCGAATCCCCGCCCGGGCCAGAGAGCCGATGGGTTGCGGTTCGGGCCAACTCCGTGCGCTCGGGCATGGTCAATCCCGCGTCCTTCGAGGAGGCGTACGCGCTCCACGCCGAAGTGCTCGAGACCGCCCCGGCGTTCCTCAGCATCCCCCCCCTCGACGTGGAGTACGTCGAACTGCTCTTCGGGTTCGACATCCTCGCCGGAGGGCAGCACGACGGGATCGTCTTCGAGGCGCTTTGCGCCGGAAGCCCGCTCGCGGGGCTCGGGGGAATCCCCGGCGCGACTCCCGTGGACTTCCAGCCGCTCGTCGGGCTGAGTCTGCGCAGCTCGCAGGGGGAGGAAGTTCAGGCGCACTTCGAGATCAAGACGCACCCGCACAGCGGCCGACGCGAGAGCGAAAGCACCCCCCAGCCCATCTGCATGTACCTGACCCTGCGCAGGTTCGGCACACTTTCGGACATCCGTGACCTGCCCAGGGTTCTTCGCGATCTGGCCGTGCACGGCGAGGGGCTCCTCGAATCCCGCCTCATCCCGCATGTGCTGATTCCGATCCGTCAGGCCGCCGGCATGGGACATAACTGAGCCTTTCCGCGTACGCTGTTTGCCCCGTCCTCATGGACATTTCAACGCCGATCAGGTAGACCTCAGACGTGCACGATCTTCCGAGACAGCCCGAGAGCCCGGAGGAGTCACCCGCCGAGTCGCCCACGCCGGGCGAGGACGCCGCGGGCGTTGTGTTGTCCGACGGTTCGCCCCTTCCTGTCGCCCCCTCGGGCTCGGGCCGCGTCCCCGCTGATCGTCAGGCGCTCGTCGGTGAGATGTGGGTCTGGATCGGGGTGCTGATTGTGATCGCCGTGCTGGGCGGGTTGCTCGTCATGCGATACCGGCGCACGCTGTTCGGCGCGGAGGAGCCGCTCTCCGACGGCACCGAAGGCTTGATGCGCACACTTCGGGCGATGCGGGACCGCGGCGAGATCTCTCAGGAAGAGTTCGACGCGACGAAGCGGCGGATGGTCGAGAAGATCAGGAGCTCTCCCGCCGGCGGACGCCGCGCCGGACGCCGGGAGAAGCCGTGAACGAGTTGGGGGGGGCGGCGCAGTTCTCGGACGAGGAAGCGACAAGCCCTCTCCAGCGGGGGATAATGGGATCGTCGGGGGTCGGTCCCGTGATCGCGGGCGCAGGGATTGCAGCCCACGCGTCGGGTCGCCGATAGAAAGTGACGGACCTCGCATGGGGTGCGTCTACGGAGGTACTGAGCCGCATGGCCAAGAATCGCAACGACGGCAGCGACACCCCGGGCACTCCCCCTTCCGGCGGTGCCGGGCGGGACGATGCCGGGAGTTTCAAGGGCAGGCGGGTCACGACCTGTTCCTTCTGCGGCAAGACGAGCCGCGAAGTGGGGCCCATGGTGGAGGGGCCCAACGAGGTCTACATCTGCAATAACTGCACGGACCTCTGCCAGAACATCTTCAAGCAGGAACGTCGTCGGGTCAGCCCGGTGACCAGCGCGCTGCGAGATATCCCCAGCCCGCGCTCGATCAAGGAGTTCCTGGATCAGTACGTGATCGGGCAGGACAACGTCAAGCGGGCGATGTCCGTCGCGGTGCACAACCACTACAAGCGTTTGCAGCACATCGAAACGGCCGAGCCCGGCGGCGTCGAGATCGAGAAGAGCAACATTCTGATGATCGGCTCGACCGGCTCGGGCAAGACGCTGATGGCGCGCACGCTCGCCCGGATGCTCAAGGTGCCCTTCGCCATCGGCGATGCCACCACCCTGACCGAGGCCGGATACGTCGGCGAAGACGTCGAGAACCTTCTCCTGCGCCTGCTCCAGGCCGCGGACTTCGACGTCGAGGCTGCGCAGCGCGGGATCATCTACGTCGACGAGATCGACAAGATCGGCAAGACGAGCGGCAACGTCAGCATCACCCGCGACGTGAGCGGCGAAGGCGTCCAGCAAAGCCTCCTGAAGATGCTCGAAGGCACGACCAGCAACGTTCCGCCCCAGGGCGGCCGCAAGCACCCCGAGCAGCAGTACATTCAGATCGACACGACGAACATCCTGTTCATCTGCGGCGGGGCGTTCGTCGGGATCGACGAGATCATCCGCCGCCGTCTGGGCCGGACGAAGATCGGCTTCGTGCAGGGCGCCCGCGAGTCGATCACGGATCGCGACGAGTCGTGGGTGCTCCAGCAGGTGAGCCCGGAGGACCTGATCGAGTTCGGGATGATCCCCGAGTTCGTCGGGCG
>ERZ1066130.360-NODE-360-length-18097-cov-13.351402_pt1 | contig 18097 bp, 15 predicted proteins | sample MGYA00382777_ERZ1066130 | MGnify/ENA primary metagenome ERZ1066130 (study PRJEB33369, sample SAMEA5778360) | biofilm metagenome | biome: Industrial cooling water; feature: Water cooling tower basin; material: Biofilm | place: United Arab Emirates | collected...
TCATTAGTCATGTTAGCAACAGTTGCATCATCGCTTTCTCTAATGATTGCAGGATATCCCACCAAGCAACAGTTTCTGAGCAAAATTTTAAGGGCCTCAGGGCCTCCTACAACAAGGTCTCAAGGCACGAGAAACTCGACCAAGAGCCCCATCAAGCCGGCAGCGCCGATCACGCGAAGAACGTTCTGCTTCCAGTAGAACAGCGCCAGCGTAGATGCGATCAAGATGGACAACGCCAGCGGATCGAATGCGTGATCAAGGCCTTGCGGCCAGAGCACGTGGTACCCGAAGAACAGCGCTAGGTTGACTACCACGCCGACCACGGCCGCCGTGATCGCGGTGAGAGGGGCGGTCAACCGCAGATTCCCATGCGTGGATTCGACCAGAGGTCCGCCAAGCAGGACGAAAATGAAGGACGGCAGGAATGTGAACCATGTCACCAGCGTGGCGGCGAGCGCGCCGGACGCCAAGGCGAAATCGTGGCCGAACACTGGATTGGCGTACCCACCCAGGAAGCCTACGAATGCCACGATCATGATCAGTGGTCCCGGCGTCGTCTCGCCAAGAGCAAGGCCGTCGATCATCTGCGTCGGTGTCAGCCAGCCGTAGCGCTCCACCGCGCCTTGATACACGTAGGGCAGCACTGCATAGGCTCCACCGAACGTCAGCAGCGCTGCCTTCGTGAAGAACCATGCCATCTGTGTGTACGTGTGGCTCCAACCCAGTATCGCTGTCAAGACGGCCACCGGAATCGTCCAAAGCGCCAAGCCACTCAACAGCACCTTGCAAAACCGCCACCAGCCGAAGCGGGCATGCTCCGGAATCGGTGTCGCGTCGTCGATGAGCGCGGGACGTTGCTGCACGTTCTTGCTGCTGCCATGTCCTCCACCGCTTGTGCTGAAGCTACCGGGGGCGAGTTTGCCTCCGACGTATCCCAGGAGTGCGGCGCCGGCGACGATCAGTGGGAACGGCAGGGACAACGCGAATATTCCGACGAATGCGCCCGCGGCGATGGACCACAGCCATGGATTCTTCAACACCCGCGACCCGATGCGGTACGCGGCATGCAGAACGATTGCGGTGACCGCTGGCTTGATCCCGTAGAAGATTCCGGAGACCGCCGGGACGTCACCGAATCGGAGGTAGATCCATGAGAGGGCGATGAGGATGAACAACGACGGGAGGACGAATAGCACGCCCGCGGCGATGCCACCCCATGTCCGATGCATCAACCAACCCATGTAGGTCGCAAGCTGTTGCGCCTCGGGCCCCGGAAGCAACATGCAGTAGTTCAATGCATGCAGGAATCGCTTCTCGGAGATCCAGTTCTGTCTTTCGACCAGTTCCTGATGGAGCAGCGCGATCTGACCGGCAGGACCACCGAAACTGATCCATCCCAGCTTGAACCAGAAGCGCAGCGCCTCTGCGAACGGAACGCGGCCCGAAACCGAATCCGTCGAATCCTGCGAAGGCATCGATCCATTCATGGTGTCACCTGCTCCTTGCAGAATCGTGCGTACAGTCCGTCGAATACGGAACATGCCTGGTCCAGCAACACATCATCGTCAGCGGCCAGGTCGCGAAGCCCGGCCAGGATGCTTTCCACGCCCAATGCCTCGGGCGGCTGCACGCCGCCGACATCGAGGAAATGCACGAGTTGCCCCATGCGCGAGATGCCCGCCTGCTCAAGCGAGAAACGCGCAGCGATGACTTCGAAAGTGACCCTGTTGCCGACGTGAGTGAACGTCGCACCATCGAAGTCGAAGCCGAGTGCATCGGACGGGCAATCCGCCGGCGCGGAAAGCCACAGGAAACGTGCCTTGGGATCGATGTGGCGACGGATCAGCCAGGCGCTGGCCAGCCTGTCCACCCAGGGGCGTCGGCGTGTTGCCCAGACCTTTCCCAAGAAATTGGCGGTGCTCAATGCGCTGCCCAGTTCCTCGACGGGCTGGGGCTCATCCGGAGTTTGCAAGCGGGCGCAGTACGCTTCGAGATTCGACAGTTCACGCTCGACCTGAGCCTTGGATTCGCCCGGAAAGAAGTCGATCGCGACGATCGCCTCAAACGATTTCCGGAGCTTGCGGATGCGCTTGATGGCGTCGGGGGCACTCTCGGTCGTGACGCTTTCCCGCAGAAGAGACGCTTCCGCCAGGAGTTGCGCATACTCCGTCTGTCGATCAAATAGGCACACATAGGACGCGTCGTCGGCCGTCTGGCCCATCAACATATGAGCCACGCCGCCAGCCGACGCCACGTCGTCCGCCACCGGTTCGAACAATGCCCGGCATTGCACGCGATCGGGCAGCAGGTAGACGCCGTCCCGCAGCGCGACCGAACCGGCGGCTCTCAAAGACCGCCATGCCCGTTGCCGGACGGTAGCATTCTCAGTCGGTAGTGAGATGATCAAAATCAGCCACATTGTAGAAATCGCTACATATATGAATTGATATCTACAGAGTATGGCTCTTGGAACACCTCGGCAAGCGATTTCACGCGACGGCTGCTGGCACGTCGGCCGTCATGCGGCCCTTGGCGGCAAAGCCTATGGAGAGACGCTCCTGCTGAGGCGACAGGTCGGGTTCTGGTCGGCATTTCCGAGGGATAAGGCCGAACTCGTGATCGACAGGCAGTGATCGCGAAGTGGACAACATCATGATTCAACCTTTACGCTGATGGCGTGAGCCGCACACGCGCCCGAGTCAGGAGCTATCTGCGCATCAGCATGCTGATGCTGCTCGTGCTCGGCATTTTTCTGCGACCGCTACTGAACCAGGTCGGAGAGCTTCATGGTCTCGATCATGTTGCTGCTGCGGTGGCCGAGCATGGTCATGCCCACCCGGGCGACGCACATGATGCCGACCATGATTCCGACCACACCTCCGGTGGTCATGGCCTGCTCCACCAGTTCGACGCGGCGTTCTCTGCTGGAATCCTGACCACCTTCCGCTTGCCCGCAGTCCATCTCCCGACTTCACAAAGCTTAGGGATGACAGCTGGACTCCGACTGCCGCAGCGGCTGTCTTCTCCCTTTCGACCTCCGATCGCCTGACGACAACAGTCCCGGCCGCCTGATCGCGGCCTGATTCCTGCTGTCCGTCCATCCATTGATCGGAGATCCATCCGTGAACTTGCGTCATGTCTGGGTTCTGGCCCTTGCCGGAACCTGCGGCGTCGCCCCGTGGGGCCACGCCGCCGAACCCCTGCGTCTGGAGGAAGCGGTCAACCGCGCCCTCGGTGCAAATCCCGCTTTGGCCGCCGAAGCGGCCGAACTCGACGCAGCGCGAGCCCGCGCCGAGCGTGAAAGCCTGGCTCCGCAATATGTCGTCACCGGCGAGTTCGAAAACGTCGGTGGCACCGGCGCACTCAGTGGCGTCAATTCTGCCGAAACCACCCTGCGGCTCGGCCGCATCATCGAGCTGGGCGGGAAACGCTCGGCACGTCAGGCGCTTGGCGCCGCAGAAGTGGAGCAGCAGCGCACTTCGGCCGATGCTGCCCGTGTCGAAATCGCCAGCCGCACTGCAGTTCGCTTCATCGAAGTCGCGGTTGACCAGAAGCGCCTGGAGTTCGCGAAGGAGCGTGTCCAGCAGGCGGAACGTACCCGCAAGGAAGTCGCCAACTGGGTTTCGGTCGCCCGTAATCCCGAGTCGGACCTACGCGCGGCGGAGATCGTCGTGGCCAATGCCGAACTGGATCGCGAACACGCCGAGCATGAACTGGCGAGCGCGAAGGTCAGCCTGGCTGCGAGCTGGGGCGAGACATCGCCGGATTTCGATGTCGTGGTCGCGAACCTGGCGGAACTTCCGCCACTCGAACCACTGGATACGCTGGTTGCTCGCCTGCCGGACACCATCGAGCAACGATCGTTGCTCGGTGAAGCGCGTACCGCCGAGGCGCGTCGCCGTGTCGCGGAGGCAGCCAGAAAGCCCGACCTGAACTTCAATGTCGGCGTTCGTCGGCTGGAAGGTCCGGGCGACCAGGGCTTGGTGATGTCCATCGCCGTCCCCTTGGGCAGCCGGACGCGTGGCGGTTTTTCGATCGCTGAAGCGGATGCTCAACTGGCGGCCATCGAGGCACGACGCAAGGCAGAGCGGTTCGAACGACATCAGCAGTTGTTCGAGAAATACCAGGAACTCGTCCATGCGCGTACCGAAGTCGATTCGCTGCGCACGAAAGTCATCCCGAAGGCCGAGCAGGCGCTGGCGTTCACCCGTCGCGGATTCGACGCCGGCCGCTTCTCGTTCCTGTCCCTCTCGCAGGCCCAGACCACGCTCTTCCAGCTGCGCGAACGGTTGCTCGAAGCGTACGCCCGCTATCACACGCTGCTGGTAGAGGTCGATCGCCTCACCGCCACTGTCCAGGATTCCCAGCCATGAGCCGATATCTGACCCTGTTGCTGTTGCCTCTGCTGCTCGTGGGCTGTGGTGGAGAACCTTCGCCGGCTGCAGGCACCGAAGGTGCCGAAGCTGAAAAACCCAGCGGCGACTACGAGCGCGGCCCGCATCGCGGCCGCATGCTGCGCGATGGCGACTTCGCCCTCGAAATCACCATCTTTGAAACCAATGTCCCACCCCAGTTCCGACTCTACGCGTATCAGAGCGGCAAGCCGCTGCAGGCCCGTGACGTCGAGCCGACTATCACGCTCAAGCGTCTGGATGGCGAGACCAATGTGTTCACCTTCAAGCCTGAAGGCGATTACCTGACCGGCAGCGGCACCGTCACTGAGCCGCACTCGTTCGATGTGGAAGTGACGGCCGAACATGCCGGCAGGAAGCACGCATGGAAGTACGCATCGTACGAAGGTCGCACCACGATCCCGGCCCAGGCCGCGAAGGACGCTGGCGTGGTGGTCGAGCGCGCCGGACCTGCAGTCATCCGCGATACCGTCCAATTGATGGGCCATGTCGCGGTGGACGAAAGTCGCCGAGCACAGGTCAAGGCGCGTTTCCCGGGCATCGTTCGTGCGGTGCACGTGCAGCAGGGTGATCGCGTCCGCCGTGGTCAGACGCTGGTGACGGTGGAAGGCAACGACAGCATGCGGACCTATCCGGTCGTCGCGCCATTCGATGGCGTGGTGCTGCAGCGCTCGACGAACGTGGGCGATGTCGCCGACGCCAACGTGCTGATCGAGTTGGCCAACCTGTCCGATGTGTGGGTGGAACTGCGAGCGATCGGGCCGGACGCCGAGAAGATCACAGCCGGACAGAACGTGGCCATCTCCTCCGCGACGGGTGGCACCAGATCGACCGGTGTCATCGGCACATTGCTGCCACTGGCATCCGGCCAGAGCGTCGTGGCGCGGGTCAGCATCCCGAATCCGGAAGGTCGCTGGCGCCCGGGCATGGCGGTTTCCGCAGAGGTCACGGTGTCGTCGCGAGAGGTGCCGCTGGCGGTCAAGGAGTCCGGCCTCCAGCGTTTCCGTGATTTCACCGTGGTGTTTGCCCAGGTGGGCGATACCTACGAGGTGCGGATGCTGGAGCTGGGTGCACGCGATGGCGAGTTCGCGGAAGTGCTGGGGGGGTTGAAGCCCGGCACGGCCTATGTCAGCGAACAGAGCTTCCTGATCAAGGCGGACGTCGACAAGTCCGGCGCCAGCCACGACCACTGAGGATCCGACCATGTTGGAACGAATCATCAGAGCCTCGATCGCGCATCGCTGGCTGGTATTACTGCTGGTCCTGGCCGTCAGTGCATTGGGGATGTGGAACTACGGTCGCTTGCCCATCGACGCCGTACCCGACATCACCAATGTCCAGGTGCAGGTCAACAGCGAAGCACCGGGCTACTCGCCGCTGGAGGCCGAACAGCGGGTGACCTTCCCGGTCGAAACCGCCCTGGCCGGTATGGCCGGCATGCAATACACGCGATCGATTTCGCGCTATGGCTTGTCGCAGGTCACGGTGGTGTTCGAGGACGGCACGGACATCTACTTCGCGCGCCAGCAGGTCAGCGAACGACTGCAGCAAGCGGCGTCGCAATTGCCTGCGGGCGTGAAGCCGACGCTTGGTCCGGTGGCCACGGGGCTGGGCGAGATCTTCATGTACACCGTGGAAGCCGAGTCCGGGGCAACCAAGGCCGATGGCACGGAATGGACGCCCACCGACCTGCGGACATTGCAGGACTGGGTGATCCGCCCGCAGTTGCGCAACCTCAAGGGCGTGACCGAGGTCAACACGATCGGCGGCAACGTCCAGCAGTTCCATATCACACCAGATCCAGCGAAGCTCATTGCCTTCGATCTGACCATCGACGATTTGCTGACGGCGGTTGAGCGCAACAACGCGAGTACCGGTGCAGGCTACATCGAGCGTGGCGGCGAGCAGAACCTGATCCGCATTCCCGGCCAGATCGGGGATGAGGATGGACTGCGCAGTGTGGTCGTCGCAATGCGCGATGGCCTACCGCTGAAGGTGCAGGATGTCGCCGACGTTCAGGTGGGCTCGGAACTGCGGACGGGCGCGGCGACGAAGGACGGCCATGAGGTCGTGCTGGGCACGGTGTTCATGCTGATCGGCGAGAACAGTCGCGATGTGGCCCAGCGGGCCGGCGAGAAACTCAAGCAGATCGATGCCGGCTTGCCCGAGGGCGTGTCCGCCAAGGCGATCTACGATCGCACCAACCTGGTGGATCGCAGCATCGCCACCGTGCAGAAGAACCTCCTGGAAGGCGCGCTACTCGTGATCGCGGTGCTATTCCTGCTGCTGGGCAACATCCGCGCCGCATTGATCACCGCGGCGGTAATCCCGGTGGCGATGTTGCTGACGATCACCGGCATGGTCCAGAACCGGGTCTCGGCCAACCTCATGAGCCTGGGCGCGCTGGATTTCGGCCTGATCGTGGACGGTGCGGTGATCATCGTGGAGAACTGCCTGCGCCGCTTCGGGGAACGGCAACACCAGCTCGGGCGCCTGCTCACGCGTGATGAGCGCTTCGATCTGGCAGCGATGGCAAGCGCCGAGGTGATCAAGCCCAGCTTGTTCGGCTTGTTCATCATCGCTGCGGTCTACCTGCCGATCTTCGCGTTGAGTGGTGTGGAAGGAAAAACCTTCCACCCGATGGCGATCACTGTGGTGATGGCGTTGACCGCCGCGATGGCCCTGTCCCTGACCTTCGTACCAGCCGCCGTCGCGCAGTTCGTGACGGGCAAGGTCGAGGAGAAGGAAACACGCGTCATGCGCGGACTGTCGAACCTGTATGCACCGTTGTTGGAGAAGGCGCTGACCTTCCGGGTTGTGGTGGTATCGGCGGCGATGGTGCTGGTTACGCTGTGCGGGTTGCTGGCGACCCGGCTGGGCACGGAGTTCATCCCGAACCTGGACGAAGGCGACATCGCGCTGCATGCGTTGCGTATCCCCGGCACCAGCCTCACTCAAGCCATCGGCATGCAGGAGCAGTTGGAAGCACGGATCAAGGCGTTCCCCGAAGTGGACAAGGTCGTCGCGAAGCTGGGCACCGCGGAGGTGGCGACCGATCCGATGCCACCGTCGGTCGCCGACACGTTCATCCTGCTCAAAGATCGCAAGGACTGGCCGGATCCGCGCAAGCCCAAAGATGAGTTCGTGGCCGAACTGGAGAAGGCCGTTCGCGCCATCCCTGGCAACAACTACGAGTTCACACAGCCGGTGCAGATGCGCATGAACGAGCTGATCGCCGGCGTGCGTGCGGAGGTGGCGATCAAGGTGTTCGGCGATGACATGGAGCAGCTGGAAGCCATCGGCTCGCAGGTGGAAGCGGTGGCCAGCCGGATCGACGGCAACGCCGACGTGAAGCTGGAGCAGGTCACCGGCCTGCCGCTGCTGGTGATCCAGCCCGATCGTGCCGCGCTGGCACGCTACGGTCTTGCCGTGGCCGATATCCAGGAGACGGTGGCCGCCGCGCTTGGTGGCGCAGGTGCGGGGCAGTTGTTCCAAGGCGACCGGCGCTTCGACATCGTGGTGCGGCTGCCGGAGGGCAAGCGCCAGAACCTGAAGCTGCTGGCTGCGCTGCCGATCGCGGTTCCGACACAGCCGGGCGCGGCCTCCGATGACATGGGTCTGCCAACCACCGTGCCGCTGGGTGCGGTGGCCAGCATCGACATCGAGTTGGGACCGAACCAGATCAGCCGCGAGAACGGCAAGCGACGGGTGGTCATCACCTCGAACGTGCGCGGCCGCGACCTCGGCTCGTTCGTCGAGGAGTTGCGGGACGCGGTGAGCGAAGAAGTCGAGTTGCCGGAGGGTTACTGGATCGAATACGGCGGCACGTTCGAGCAACTGATCTCCGCCAGCCAACGCCTGACTGTCGTCGTGCCGGTGGTGCTAGTGATGATCTTCGGCCTGCTGTTCATGGCGTTCGGGTCGGGCAAGGACGCCGCGATCGTATTCAGCGGCGTGCCGCTGGCGCTGACCGGCGGCGTGCTGGCGCTGTGGTTGCGCGGCATCCCGTTCTCGATCTCGGCGGGCGTGGGCTTCATCGCGCTGTCGGGCGTAGCGGTGCTCAACGGCCTGGTGATGATCACCTTCATCCGCAAGCTTCGCGAGGACGGCAGCAACCTGCACGACGCCGTGGTGAACGGCGCGCTGACCCGCTTGCGCCCGGTGCTGATGACGGCGCTGGTGGCGAGCCTGGGCTTCGTGCCGATGGCGCTGAACGTCGGCACGGGCGCGGAAGTGCAGCGGCCGCTGGCCACGGTGGTGATCGGCGGCATCGTGTCGTCCACGTTGCTGACGCTTCTGGTGTTGCCGGCGCTGTATCGGATGATCCACCGCCGCGATGCGGAGATTGAAGCGCGTTCCGAATCGAATGCGCAGCTGACGACGCATCCCGCCACCTGAACCACCACGGGCGGGCCGCGAGGCCCGCCCGCCTCATTCCTTTCCCACCAAGGCAATCACGCATGACGCCATTCTTCGAATTGTTCGCAACACCCAGAGGCGGAGGTCAGGCAAGTCACTGGCAACGCCGGCTGCTCGCCATGATCGGCCTGCTGGCGCTGCTGCTCGTCACCGGCAGTGCATTCGCGCACGCCGTCGCCGAGGGCGACAAAGGCTACATCCAGGAAATATCGGGTGTGCATCTGCTCTCGTTCGCCTACCTCGGCGCCAAGCACATGGCCACGGGCTACGACCACATCCTGTTCCTGCTGGGCGTGATTTTCTTCCTGTACCGGATGAACCAGATCGCGCTGTATGTGACCTTGTTCGCCATCGGCCATTCCACGACGATGCTGCTGGGCGTGTATTTCAACGTCGGCATCAACAGCTACCTCATCGACGCGATCATCGGCCTGTCTGTGGTCTACAAGGCGCTGGACAACATGGGCGCGTTCCAGCGGTGGCTGGGCTTCCAGCCCGACACCAAGGCCGCGACGCTGATCTTCGGCCTGTGCCATGGGTTCGGTCTGTCCACCAAGATCATCGAATACGACATCTCGCCGGACGGCCTCGTGCCGAATCTGCTGGCCTTCAACGTCGGCGTCGAGATCGGACAGCTCCTGGCGCTCGGCGCGATCCTGATCGCCATGGGCTACTGGCGTCGCACGCGCAGTTTCTGGACGCATGCCTACACCGCCAACGTCGCCATGATGTCCGCGGGCTTCGTCCTGATCGGCATGCAGCTGACCGGCTACTTCATTTCCTAAAGATCGAGACCTTTCCCATGCACAACAGCAAGCCCCTGAGTTCCGACCTGCCCACGTCGCGTCAACTGCTGCGATCGACCATCATCGCCCTGGTCGTCGCCATCGTCCTTCTCGTGACCGTCGTGCTGCCGGCTGAATACGCGATCGATCCCACCGGCATCGGCCGTGTGCTCGGCCTGACCGAAATGGGTGAGATCAAAGGCCAACTGGCCGAGGAAGCCGAAGCGGACGCGGCTAAGGACCGTGCCGCCGCTGCAGGTCCATCTACACCGAATGCTGTTCCCACTGCTACCAGCCAAGCGCCTGCAAGCAATACCGCGGGTGCTTGGCGTGACGAAATGCGCGTCGAACTTGCGCCCGACCAGGGCACAGAGATCAAGCTGGTGATGAAAGCCGGCCAGAAAGCCAACTTCTCGTGGACGGCCGAAGGCGGCGTCGTGAATTTCGACATGCACGGCGACGGCGGCACCGAAGCGATCAGCTACGAGAAGGGACGCGGCGCAGCCAGCGACGAGGGGGTGCTCGAAGCCGCCTTCGACGGCAACCACGGTTGGTTCTGGCGCAATCGTGGCCAGGCCCCTCTGACCGTGATCATCCGTGCAAGCGGCGACTACGCGGAAATGAAGCGCATGTGACATTGGGCGTCCGGGCGCCTGTATAGCGTGCGTCGGGATCTCCCGACGCCTACCCATCCCGCAATCCCGGTTGTTGCGGTACGCGATTCCCCGCCGGTTGTCCGGCGATATCCAAGGAGTTCACCATGAAAGTGCGTTCGATCCTGTTGTTGGCCCTGACGGCTGCCTCCCTGTCCTCGCTCACCGTCATGGCCCATCCGGAAGGGCATGACGACGAGAAGGCCATCCCGAAAACGTGTGCCGAACTGGCGAATAAGCACCGCTTTACCGATGACGTGAGCTACCCGGAGGTCAAGGCGTTGAAGGCGCGTTGCGACGCCGAGCAGAAGGCCGCGCCGAAGAAGCCGGACCCCAAGCCGGCCGCCAAGAAGAACTGATCGCAGGTCGGTCAGTCCGGGTCGAGAGGAAGGAGAGCACGCGATGATCGAAGTCCTGCGTGAACGCAATTTTCGACGCCTGTTCGGCGCGCAGATCGTGGCGTTGGTCGGCACCGGTCTGACGACGGTCGCGCTGGCTCTCCTCGCTTACGACCTGGCCGGAAACCAGGCGGGCGCCGTGCTGGGCACGGCGCTCGCCATCAAGATGGTGGTGTATGTGTTGCTCGCGCCGGTGTCGGCGGCGCTCGTGCCCGCGGAGCGGCGCAAGGCGGTGCTAATCGCCCTGGATCTCATGCGCTTCGGGGTCGCGCTGGTGTTGCCGTTCGTCGACGCAGTCTGGCAGGTCTACGTGCTGATCGCCGTACTCCAATCGGCTTCCGCATGCTTCACGCCTCTGTTCCAATCAGTGATCCCGCAGATCCTCACTGAGGAAAGCGATTACACCCGTGCGTTGTCGCTGTCGCGGCTCGCCTATGATCTGGAAAGCCTGCTCAGTCCTGCCATCGCTGCTGCTTTGCTGACCGCCATCACCTACCACGGGCTGTTCGTCGGCACCTCCGTGGGTTTCCTGTTTTCTGCCCTCCTCGTGCTGACAGCCACATTCCCTGTCGCAGTCGCGACAGCCGCAGGTGGCGGCCCGTATGCACGCGCTGTCCGTGGTATGCGGATCTACCTGCGCACACCGCGGCTGCGCGGGCTGCTCATGCTCAACCTCTGCGCCGCCGCCGGAGGCGCGATGGTCTTCGTCAATACAGTGGTCATCGTCCGCACCTTGTTGGCAGGCGGTGAGCGCGAAGTAGCTTGGCTGCTGGCAGCGTTCGGCATGGGCTCGATGTCGGTCGCGCTGCTGCTGCCCAGATGGCTGGACCGCATTCCGGATCGGCGCGTGATGCTGACGACGGCGCTGTCGATGACGGCAGGGCTGGTGGCGGGCACCGTTTACTGGTGGATGACCGATGGGCGTCCCGCATGGATTCCGGTAGCTGCGCTCTGGTTTGTGCTGGGGATGTCCTACGCGGGGTTGATCACACCCGGAGGCCGCCTGTTGCGGCGTTCCGGGAGCGAAACGGATCTGCCATTCCTGTTTGCCGCGCAATTCTCGCTCTCGCACGTGTGCTGGCTGATCGCCTACCCACTGGCCGGCTACGTCGGCGCAACGTTCGGCATCGGCACTGCGCTGGCCGCGCTGATGGCCTTGTCGGTCATCAGCGTGATCTGTGCAGCGCTGTTCTGGAAATCCGGCGATCCAGATGTGCTGGAGCATCGGCACGATGACCTTCCACCGGACCATCCGCATCTGAAGGGTTCTCACGGAGCCCAGCATCGGCACCGGTTCATGATCGATGAACTGCACGAGCGCTGGCCCGACTGAGGCCTGGACGCCGGAATTACTTTCACGATGCTCTACTTGGGTTTGTTCCTCACCGCATTGTTGGCGGCCACCTTGCTGCCGGCACAATCCGAAGCCGCCGTGGCTGGCATGCTGATTTCAGGTCATCTTCCCTAGTTGGTGATCATCGTCGCAAGCGCAGGCAATATCCTGGGCTCCGTGATCAAGGGGCAGCGTTGGCGATTCCTACGACAACGTCCTGGCGGAGACGAACAACGGCCTGTACAAGGCCGATTTCGTGCATCGCCGGAGATGGCCGACCCGGGAGCATCTGGAGGTAGCGACATTGAAGTGGGTGGACTGGTTCAACCATCGCCGGCTGCCGTCGTCGATCGGGAACATTCCACCTGCGGAAGCGGAAGCGGCTTACCATGTGAAAGTCGCCCGGCAGCAACAGGCGGCGTGACTCAAACCAAAAAGCCTCCGCGATTCCCGGGGCGGTTCACTGCAGCCATGAACAATCAGCCACCTCCCATCCAAATGCACCGGCTGCCCCCCTGATAGCTGGCTGCAGTAGCGCATGAAAGGAACGCCCATGGCAACCAAGAAGACCGTAGTGCCTGCACACCTTGCGCTGACGATTGGGGCTCTTGCCCGCCTGACATGGACCAATCCCGCCATCATTCGGGAGTACGAGGCGCTCGGTCTCCTTCCCCCGCCGACGCGGCTGCCAAGCCTGAAAAGAGGCGGGGCAGAAGCACATCGACTATATGACGAGAATGACGTACGGCGTCTGAGCTTCCTTCGGCGCTGTCGTGACCTTGGCGTGCTCAACCCCCAGTTGCATCTGTTAGTCCAGCTCGTTGACCGCCCTGCAGAGGCTCAAGCCGATGCGCACAAGTTCGCGGACCAGCTGTTGTCGAACGTCCAAGATCATCTAAACGAAATGCGCGGCCTGGAAAAGACACTCGTCGCTCTGACCAAGGGCGCGGGCGAAAGCGCCCTCACGCTTGGCGACACACCATCCATTCCTGCTGATGGATTCAAACGCATGCGTCGACTCGTGCGTAAACCCTTGAAGACACCCAAAACACCTTCTGATTAGGCATCGGTCAAACGTGGGGGGGAGCATTTACCTCCAGTTGCTTCAAGCGAATCATCGTTGTCGCGTACCGAGACGCGACACTCGCCAAGTCGGCCCTGAGCTGTTTGTTCTCTTCATTCAAGGCGCGAATACGCGCCTTGCACTTCTTGAGCTCACCTTGCTTCTGATCTCGCTGTACGCGCATCGCCTTTCCCATCTTTTCCCGGATGAGTTCTGCGATCTCGGGATAGCGCGTATGGATAGTTGAGGCGCTGATCTCAGCCTCAGCAGCAACCGATTGGAAATTCAGCTTGGCCCCCTTCTCTACCCGATGGGCGCGACCCGTTTCGACTCTTCGGACAGCCAGCTTTAGCTGGCGTACCTTCTCTTCCCGTGCAGTCATTTCTTTACTCGCATGTTCTTGGCGACTTGCTTCACGCTGGAACCCAGCGGCACCAGGATCTTGTCAAAATGCGCAAGGCTGCGCTCGACCAGTTGCCGTCCTGCCGGCCCAGTGTCGTCAAGTTCCTCGACTTCCAGCATCTGCTGGGCCAGCAACTCCCAGATACTCTTCTGCTCAATTGTCACGACAGCGCCGTCGCAGCCCGCGCACTGGGCCGCATCATAGAGACCCTGTCCACCACAGGTCATCACCGGTGACGACACGCACCAGGAATGCCCTGTCGGCCTGACCACCAACCCGTCGGCCAAATGCCGCGCTACGGCTTTCAGGTCGGACTCGATCATGCCTTTGAACTCGGGTTTACTCCGCTGCAGCGCGATGTACTCACCCGCACGACCCGCAAGAACAGTCTTGGGGATCAACCAAGTGGCCACCAGTCCCACTTTTTGCGTGAGCATCTCTTCCGCTATCTCGTCGACCAGCTCCTGTTCGCGTTGCTCGTGGGTCGCGTACAACTGCGTGGTCTCAATACTCCAGTGCTGAAAGTGCTTACGCAGATAGCGCAGATCCCCGGCGCACTGGTGAATCACCATCGTGGCGAACGTACGCCGCAACATGTGGGGGTGCACATGAAGGTCGATGCCGGCCTTTTGGACCATGCGCCCGACCCAGTACGTGGCACCACGGCCTGAACCCCTGATTGGAACACCACCGGCCTTGCTCCGGATGGCACTCAGGAACAGGCGCCTCAACGATCTTTGCGCGGCGTCCAGTTCCCCAATCAATTTCATTCTTCGCGAGCGAGCCAACCTTGGGGTCTCCAGCTCGTGCTCCATGGCGGCGATCTGTCCCAGGAGCCTTTGACGCATCGGTCGGGAGATGCGTTCCATGATCCGAACCAGTTCTTCAACGAGGGGCGGCGCAATCCAGCGAGTGGCGTCGGAGCCATCCGGCCGCATCTTCAGCGTCCGGCCATTGAGCCATCCGAGCATTTCACCTTCATGCTCCAAGTCGACATAACACCGATCTTCAAGCAGCAAGATCTCACTAAACCTCATACCCACCAGAAGACCAATCAACGTGAAGCAAGCGGCCCGAGCGTCGTTGACGCGTTCTTCGACCTCCCTCCAGCGGCCATAAAGGTGCGGCATGGACCAGTAAACATCCCGGCCTCCGTACTTGCTGTGCTTTCCGACAGTGTCTGCGGCCTTGTAGGCCTCAATCTCTTCGTAGTCGGTGAGTGTGTCTTCAATCCCTTGCAAAGCCGCCTCGCATGCCGCGAAGAGCCGTGCTGCCCCTTCGTCGGTCAGCGCCTTGGTCAATACTTCCTGCTCGCGACGCTTGCGCAGGTTTGCGAGCGCCCCTATCGAGCCCCGGTCTCCGAAGGGTGGCATGCTCATCGCATCATCAAGTCGGTCACGCAGCTCCCACGCCAGTGACAACGCACTCAGGGCGCCCGCCAATGTACCGGGCTTCATATAGTCTTCCGACGACGCCTCCCGATGTTCCGCAGCGAACGTGGAAACATGCAGCGGCCGAATCTGTCGGAACGACTTGACGGCTCTCTTATCCAGCCAGCGAATGATCTTGACCAACAGTACGGACTTGTTGATGACCGTCGATGCTTTCGGGGGCGCATGCCCAGGGCGCCCATAACGCCAGAACGCCAGCAGCAGATCGAGCGTTGCCGACCTCCATCGCTCAGGGAAGAGAGCAAGGTTGATGTAGCTGCACGCATTCGCCGGATTGGATACATAAGGCGACATGTCGATTCGCTCGTCCCCATACCGGGACAGCACGTGCCGTTGGCCCTTGCCATCCACGATGAACGTAACCGGCATCCCCACCCGCTCGTCCGCGGATGCGCTAAGGATTTTGGCCAGCGCATCAGCCATTGCCATATCCTACGAACAGTGCATCGATGGCCTTGACTTCGGCCCAGATCGGATGCGGATGTTCTCTAGCCCGATCCCTGGCGCGCCGGGCTTTGGCCCCAAAGCGTTTCGTTACGACCGTATCGATAACATGCAAAACAAAGCGCACCTGACCGGCGATCGGCAAGCGCTGGAGCGCCTTGCGCCGCGCCTGCAGCAGCCAGTAAAAGGAGTACAGACGCCACAGCGCATCTTCTTCCCCGGTGATGCATTGATTGGGGCATTGAAAACAATTCAGCCAACGCTGGCAAAAGGTAACGCCATCCTTCGGCGCGAATCGCCCATTGAGTGGATCCGAGCAATCGCCGACAGCCGTAGGTTGATGCGCTCCCGCCACTTCTTGCTTGAGTTTGGAAGCAAATGCCTTGACCGCTTTCAGGAACGCGACCGAAGCGCCGAACTCCGGCTCCAGGTAACTGATGGAGGTCGTTCGAGGCAAATTGCCTAAGACCTTGGCTACGACAAAGGGATCACCGCCGGAGAGATCGTAGATCCTTGCAGCAACCGTCGCCCGGATTCTTCGCGTCGAAACTGCGAGCCTATCGCCGGTGTCGGATGTAATGTTGTACCGAGCGTTCATCTTCTGGACAACTCTTCGGAAGTCACCCGCGGTAAGGGGAACCGGGCGTCCACCCTTCGACCCGGGAACGTCAACCGGAGGGCGGATGAATAGATAGTTGCGATACTTCTTGAGAGAAAGCGCGGCTCGATCTTCACTCCAAAGCAACAACTGTCGATAGACAGGAACAAGGTGCAGATCCAACGATCGCATCTCCGCGATCACATCAGACCATTTCGCTTGTGCACTCACCATCTTGTTTCCCCGGCGCTTGTTAGCCACGAGAATCCATTCGTTCTTGCGCAGAGGATGGGGGCGCATCGCGTCACGTGACAACTCAAGGAGCGACGTCAGATTCATGCCCGTTGGAAGCGCCAGCAGGATTAACCCAATGACCAGAGAATCCAATGATCCCGCCACTATCGTGGAATGGATACCATCGCGGATATCTCGGAAATCGGCGGCCACTGCTTTGAGTACCTCATTGCGCTCCCGCTTAGAGTACGGAAGGGTTGGAATTTGGGCTGCGCTCACTCCCGGAAAGGCAGCCACCACACGGATTTCCGAATAAGGCCGCACATAGCCAAGACGCCCCATCGCCTGCAGCAACATGACGGCGGAAGTGAACTTGTTGGATGCTGTGGAATAAGAGTTGCGAAGTCTGAGATCCGCAGCGAATGATTCGAGCAATCGTGTATCGATATCGCTCAGCTTTAGTTCCCGGCCGAAGGCGCCTGCCGCCCCAGTCAGCCACGGAAGTAGCCCCGACTTGACGGCACTAATTACAGTATCCCAGGTTGCTGTACTGTGCTCGCCAGACGAAATTTCATGACGAATTGTTTCGCACATCGCATGCACAAAGGTGTCGATCTTGACTCCCAAGAAAGAGGAAAAGTCAGCCTTCTTAGATCGGAACTGACTGCATGACGGAAGCGTCACCACGACGCTCATTGCGCCATCTCGTCGATTGCAGCGAACAGTTCGGATTGATAAATCGCCATCAGACTTTCGGTGACATCGTCCACGTAATGACAATATCTTGCCGTTGTAAGGATCGAGCTATGACCTAGGCGATTGCGAATGTAGAGAAGCGCGCTTCCTTGATTACGCGTCTTGCTCAGAGCCGCCAGCGTGTGCGTCGCATAGGTGTGGCGCAGGGCATGCGGGTTCACGTGCACGCCAGTGACCTTTTTCGTCCTTGTATAGATTTCCCAGACGGATCTGGTTGCGAACTCTTCGCCATCTTCGGTAACGAACAGCGTCGGAATCTTCTGGGCTACAGGAGAACGCTTGTTCCGTTCCAATGCGGCGTAGGCCCACAGTTTGGCCATCAGATCGCGTGGCACATGTATGGCGCGCCCCACTGAGCCTTTGGTTGACATCTCCGCAGGGTTTAGACGGACCGCGAAGAAATGGCGCGCATCCGGTCTGGTTAGAGGGTCAAATACGTAGTGCAGCGGAAGCGTGACCAGTTCCTCCACCCGGATCCCGGTCTGGAGCTGCAGCCTCGCCATCAGGTTGTGGGTCCGATTGGTCAACGCACCAAGGAATGCCGTTACCTCGGAGACGGAGAGAACCTTGAGCAGTCGCTTAGGGACTTTTACCTTGACGTCGGGCGTCAGTTTCCCACCGGTCCTATTGCCTGGCATTTGCTGGCCATGAACCGATCGCTTGGAAACGCTATAGCTGAAAGGTGGCTCGCGCACAAAACCGTGTCTGACGGCGTATTCGTAGAAGCTGCAGACGAGATCTACACGGTCGCGGGTCAGGCTTCGGCTCGTGCCGTTCTTGAGAGCCCAAGTGCGATACGAAGCAACAATCGAGGGCACGCCAGTGGTTTGTGGCTCGTCCCAGGCGCGGCCTGCGTGCTCCAAGAAGCGGAAGTAATGAAGAAGCGCGTAGCCGTAGGTTGGCCAGCTTCTCTTGGACTGAACACCACCGGCCTCCAGCAAGCGATCAACGAGGAACGAGAACGCGGGTTCGACAAGCTCGCCGCCTGAGCCAATCAATAGTGGAAATCCAGGCAGCGAAATGCGCCCGATCTGGAATTCATCGTTGGCAAGCACCAGTCGCAACTGTTGCCACCCCTTGAAATTCTAAGTCATTGATATTATAGTCTATTCAAATGCGCCAATGACATCATGACTAAGGTTGTCGAA
>ERZ1066130.364-NODE-364-length-17955-cov-9.093073_pt1 | contig 17955 bp, 13 predicted proteins | sample MGYA00382777_ERZ1066130 | MGnify/ENA primary metagenome ERZ1066130 (study PRJEB33369, sample SAMEA5778360) | biofilm metagenome | biome: Industrial cooling water; feature: Water cooling tower basin; material: Biofilm | place: United Arab Emirates | collected...
GGTCAGGCCGGCCGGGAGGGTGTCCTTGATCTTGACGTTGCTGGCCGAGCCGCTGCCGGTGTTCTTGACCTCAAAGGTCGCGACGATCGGGTCGCAGACGGTCGCGGCCGGGGTCATGGCCTTGGTGAGGGCCAGGGCCGGCTGGACGACCTGGAGGTTCGAGCACAGCGAGTTGTTGTAGCTCACGGTGAGGCAGGTCGAGCTGTTGCCGACCGCCGAGGCCTTGGCCGTCGCATCGATCACGGCACACTTGCCGGGGGCGATGTCGCCGACGTTCCACACCATCGCGCCGCCGGCGCCGCTGCTGGCGGCCGGGGTGCTGCTGACGATGTTGCGGTTCGCCAGGCTGGTGGCGCTGACGATCACGTTGTTGAGGGTCGTGTTGGTCAGGTTGCTGACGTAGATCTTGTACGGGAAGTTGGCGTTCGCCTTCACCTGGCCCGGGAAGACTTCCTGGAGCATGACGGCCGAGGTGGCGGCGTCACCGGTCGGGAAGGCCTGCGAGGTGGTCATCATGCCGGGGCCGATGACGGGCTTGCAGGGATTCTCGGCGACCTTCGGCGCCGGGGCCGGGGCGGCCTTCGCGGGCGCCGGCTCGGCCTTCGGGGACGTCCAGTAGTACCCGTGACCCCCGACGTTCGTCGGGGCCGTGGAGGCTGCTTTGTTGGACGTGCCCGAGGCACAGCCAACGAGACCGCCGGCGACGACCGCCAGCGACAACGTCGAGATGATTCCAAAGTGTTTCATAAGACTCCTCTTCACGCGGAGACCGGGTGCGAAGCGCCGGTGGCCCCAGCGCCGCCGGACGAAGACTGTTCGGCCGCGCACGCCGGTCTCACCCGCGAGCGCCGACCATGTCGGAACAGGACCTGCCGCGCAAGGCTCCCCACGCGGCGACGAAGAACGAACGAACGACCCCGGACAAAGCTCAGGCCCGATTCCACCGACGCAAGTTGCCATTGCGGCTGCTTCATCGAGCCTCCACCCGGTCCGACGCCCACGCCGCCATGCCCCACACGGGCAATCACCCGAGAACCGGGAGCGGCACCAAAAGTCTAGCCATTTTCGGACGCTAGTGCGAGCAAAACTCGTCCGACACGCCCTCATCGCTCGGAAATCCAACGTGATATCGGACGTTCCTGCTGCGCAATGAATGCGCAGACGCGACCGCGACCCGGATTTGCACGGGGTGGCGTCATCGGGGTGGGGCTCGTCGGTCGTTCGCGTGGAGGGGCTAGTCCTTCATCACCACCCAGAGCGCCATCAAGAGGCCCGGGAGGAACAACAGCAGGCAGAGCACCAGATCCAGCAACGTCATACCGAGGCTCTTGGTCTTCAGCCACACCGCCAAGGGCGGCAGCAGGATGGCGATGATCACCAGCAGCAGCTTGTTCGTGGAAAGGTCGTCAGCCATGGGGGCTCCTCCAAGGACCGGATTGGCCGCGGTCAGGCACTTCCACCCAGACTAGCAAATTCTTGTGCAACAACCCGTCCCAGCCCCGGAACAATCCCCCGGTCCCGGAAGCCCGCGGCAACCCGAATCCCGCCGCGGCTCGCAGGCACACTCGAAAGGACATCACTTGAAACATGCATCGCTGCTCGTCGCGCTCGCCCTGACCGCCGGTCTTGCCGCGGGTCTGCCCGCACGGCCCGCCCACGCCGAGCCCGCGCCGGCCGCTGGCACCAAGATTCCGGTGAAGACCGCCGACGATCTTCCCCGCCATCTCTACAAGGTCGAGGGCAAGGCCAGCGAGTTCCTCGTCAGCGACGCCCCCTTCAAGAAGTTCGTCGCCGCGCTCAAATCCAACACGCTCGCCGATCTCGCCAAGTACGACATTCAGGACAAGACGACGCTCAAGGGGTACTACACCACCCTCCAGCAGATCGCCGTCTTCGAGGGCAACTACGACGAGGCGCTCAAGTACATCGAGTCGGCCCGCGCCCTGGAAGGCAAGGAATCGACCAAGCTCATGATGGGCCAGGCGCTCGCGTCGATGGTCGCCGCCCGCAAGGCCAGCAACAGCGGCGCCGACAAGTCCGCGTACATGACCGCGTTCAAGGCCGAGCTTGAGAAGCGCGTCGGCGCCCTGCCCTGGGACAAGGTGCGAGAGAGCGTGCTCCAGGCCCGCTCCACCGCCCAGATCGTCAACAAGGAACTCGTCCTCGGCCAGGTCAAGGCCAACCTCGACCCGGTGGTCGAAACCAACAAGGGCGAGATCTCCGGCGACCTCGTCGGCGCCATGGTCGGCATGCGCAACATGCTCGACACGATGCTCGAGCTGCAGCCTGGCATCGCCGAGGTCTACGGCAAGCTGATCGACGCCAACAACAAGCCCCGCGTCGACGTCCTCTCCGCCAACGAGGTCACCCTCGCCGCCACCGACAAGGCCTCGCCCGTGGTCATCGGCATCTGGGACTCGGGCGTCGATGTCTCCCTCTTCTCCGGCAACCTCTGGGAGAACCCCGCCGAGAAGTCCGACGGCAAGGACAACGACAACAACGGATTCGTCGATGACCTCAACGGCATCGCCTTCGACATGCAGATGCAGCGCACCAGCGGCCTGCTCTGCCCCATCGATGAGATGAAGTCCCCGCTCGAACTGGTGATGAAGTACACCAAGGGCGTCAGCGACTCCCAGGCCGGCGTCGACAGCCCCGACGCCAAGGCCTTCCGCGAGTACATCACCAGCCTCAAGGCCGAAGAGGTTCAGGGATTCCTTGAGGACCTCGGGCTTTATGGCAACTACTCCCACGGCACCCACGTCGCGGGCATCGCCGCCGCAGGCAACCCCTTCGCCAGGATCCTGGGCGTGCGCCTCACCTTCGACTTCAAGTCCATCCCGCGGTACGACATGAACATCGAGACCGCCGAGGCCTGGGCCCAGAGCTTCCGCGACACCGTCGCCTACATGAAGAAGGCGGGCGTCCGTGTCGTCAACATGTCCTGGGGCCTCTCCCGCAGCGACATCGAGAACATGATCGAGCAGCGCGGCACGATCAAGGACCCCAAGGAACGCGCCGAGATGTCCCGCAAGGTCTTCGGCATCATGATCAACGCCATGACCGAGGCCATGAAGAGCGCGCCCGAGATTCTCTTCGTGCCCGCCGCCGGCAACAGCGACAACGACAACGTCTTCAGCGAGATGATGCCGACCGGCATCGACCTGCCCAACGTCATCACCATCGGCGCGATCGACTCGTCGGGCAAGCCCACCAGCTTCACCACCTTCGGCAAGGGCGTGACCCTCTACGCCAACGGCTTCGAGGTCGAGAGCTATGTGCCGGGCGGCAAGCGCTTCAAGTACAGCGGCACCTCGATGGCCGCCCCCAACGTCACCAACCTCGTCGGCAAGATGCTCGCCGTCAACCCCTCCCTCACCACCGCACAGGTCATCGAAGCCCTGAAGGCCAACGCCGACCCGATGGCCGGCTATGAGGGCCGCTACATCGTCAACCCGAAGAAGACGGTGGGTGCGGTGAAGAGGTAAATCGGAAGGGGAGCAGGGGTGGAGGGGAGCAGGGGTGGAGGGGAGCAGGGGAGCAGGGGAGCAGGGGAGCAGGGATCAAGACGTCTGCTGCATCCTCGAAGCTCTGATCAACGACAGTACGAAGAACGCCCGGGCACTGCCCGGGCGTTTTCTTTGAGTCATCCAGTCTCAGCGAAGCCCCTGCTCCGCTCCTCCCCACCTCCCCTTCCCCCTTCCTCAGTTCATCCCCTTCTCCCGCCAGAACTTCGTTCCGGCCAGATTCGCCGTCAGCGCGAAGCCGCTGTCGGTGAGCTGATACACGGTGATATCCCGCGTCATCTTGCCCGCCTCTTCGTTCATGCCGCCCGAGCTCTCGCCCTTGGCGCCGGCCGCGGCACTGGAGCCCCACTCGAAGGTTTCGCTGGTGAACTTGTCAATCGTGGCCTTGTCCTTGAACACCAGGACGAGCTTGGTCTCGGTGGCCGACACGCCCAGGTTGAGCCCGCCGCTGCTCATCCGCATGTACGTGCGCTTGCCGGTGGCCTTGTCCTCCACCACGCCGTAGCCGTTGGAGCCGCCGATGCCGGCGCCCATGGCGACGGTGTTGAACACGCCGTAGCCCGCGCTCGATTCGATCATCGATCGCGCCTCGGGCTTCTCCTTGTAGAGCCGCGTCAGCGTCGTATCACGCATCGCGAGCGTGTTGTTCTGCTTGTCTGCAACGGTGCTGCCCTCGGGGGTGGCGCACGCGGCGAGCGTGGCGGCGATCCCGACAGCGGCGATCAACTGCACAGTGCTTCGGACGTTCATCGATGCCTCCTTCGTAGTCTCACGCGGCAGATCCCGCACGCCCCACGCACCCGGCACGCCGCGCAGCGCCGGGGTTTCCCGCAATCTCTCTCTCACTCTACCTGAGGAAGCGTGCCGCGCCCACCCCGGCTGCAGCCCGCGTCGCGAGCCGTAAGTCCAGCACAGCGGGTGCTTTGCCACACACATGCGATCAGACTGCGAACGCAATCCCGGCGCCGGACCGCTCATCCGCCCCGTTCATCAACCCGCGCCGAGCGGCGGACCCTCGAACACGATGCCGGCCTTTCCGAAGACCGCCGCCAGCTTCTCCGGCGTCGGCTCCCGCAGCGCCGCCGTCTCGCGGAAGGGCGACTCCAGCCCCGGGGGCGTGGTGATGATCAGCATCCGGCCGGTCGTCGTCCCACTGTTGGTGAAGGTGTGCTGCGAACCCTTAGGGGCCGCGACGAACGCGCCCTTGGGCGCCACGACCCGCGTGCCGTCGATCACGAACGTGAACTCGCCCTCGAGCACGAAGAAGTACTCGTCGTCGACGCCGTGCCGATGCAGGGGCGGCCCGTGACCGGGCTCGTTGATCTCCTCGAAGATGAAGACACGACCTCCGGTCGCCGCACCGTCCGCGAGCACCCGCACCGTGTCGGTGACCACCGTGAGACGCTCACCCTCGCCGGGCTGAAGCACAAAGCCGCGCTGAGCCATGACCGATCTCCTTTGCCCGCATCATTCGGCGGCAAAGTGTCCGGCAGCATCACACCGTAGCCACACGCCCGCGCCACGCCCGCTGCCCGGTCAGCGCCAGGTACAGCGAGTGCCACTGGATCGCCGTCATCATGAGGACGCCCAGCGGATGCAGCAGCACCGGCGTCACGCCCTGCTCGAACCGCCGCGCCAGCAGGAACCGCTGCAGCACCGCCATGGCAACGCACGACACCGCGAACAGCGCGGCCAGGTCGGTCGGGGCTTGGAACGAGCCCGGGGCGAGCTTGCCGAGCAACGCCCACGGCACGATGACCCACGGCAGCACGTGCGCCAGCAGGTGAACCACGGTGATGAAAAGAAGCAGCCCCACCGAGCCAAGACCCTCAAAGGCGTTCTTGGCAAAGCCCCGCCAGGTCTGAGCCAGACCGCGGTACATACGCACGCTGAGCAGGTGCGTGCCGTCAAACAGATCGGTGTGGAAGCCGGCCTTACGGACCTCACGCGGCATCTTCACGCCGTCGTGCATCGAGTTCTTGAACGCCTGGTGCCCACCGGCCTTGTCGTAGGCGGCGCGGCTCACGAGGATGAACTGACCGCACGCGGCCGACGCGGCGGGATCGCGCGTCGTGCGCATCCGCGGCATGGGCAGATAGGAGAAGAGAATAAAGAAGATCATCGGCACCGCGAGCTTCTCCGCCAGCGAGCCGGTGATCTGGCGCGGGAAGGTCGAAACCATGTCCGCCTTCTGAGCCTCCGCGAACGCGAGCGCGCCGGCCAGGCAGGTCGGCTCGAAGCGCACGTCGGCGTCGGAGAAGCAGAGCCACCGGCCACGCGCCTGCTCGGACATCCGCCAGCACGCGTGCTGCTTGCCGTTCCAGCCCGCGGGCAGGGGCGTGACCGCCGCCGCACGCACGCGCGGATCCGACGCGATCAGCCGCGCCAGAATGTTGGGCGTGTCGTCCGTGCTCTGATCGTCGTACACCAGCACCTCGATGGCACGCTCGGTGCTGGCGAGGATCGAGCGCACGCAGGCTTCGAGATTGGCCTCCTCGTTGCGGGCGGGAACGCACACGGTGATCAAGGGGGATGTCGGGTGTGGGACGGACGAGCCGGACACGGCGTCGGCCGGAGAGGCCGCCCGGTCGACTGCGTTTCCATCCGACATTCCACCCACGCCCGGCCGTCGATAGACGCCCAGGTTAATCACCGTCATCGTGAGCATGATCGCGCACAGGCCCATCGCGATCAGCAGCACGATCTCCAGCGGCGTCATCGGCGCTCTCCGGGGTTGCTCGCCGTAAAGCGGCGGTCCTCGACCCGGCCGGATCGTCCACGCAGCCGCAGCCAGAGGTCGTAGAACCAGTTCGTCGCCGGACCAGACCCGGAGTCGCCCGCGGCGCGGTTTTCTCCCCACGCCGTCGCGAACCGGGCCGGATCGCGGGAGCGCACCGCCTCGGCAAGCCGCGCGTTGTTCTCCGCCATCGCCCGCAGGAACTCGCGGTGCCACGCCGTCGTGCTGTCGGGGCGGTCCGGCGTCGCGCACGGCTCGAACCGCAGGAAGACCTCCGGTTTCTGATCGGTCCAGAACCCGTACTCGATCGCCAGCGCCAGCACCCGAACGCCCGGGGTCTTCGCGGCGAGCGCCGCGGCGCCCGGCCGCAGCTCGATCGGGTCCCGCGGATCGACGAACCGACCCTGCGGCGTGATCCAGAGCGTCGAGCGCGGATTCGCCTCGAATCGCCCCCGCACGTACGCCCCCATCGCCCGCAGACTCTCCGGGTTGTCAGGTTGAATGCCGAAGATGCCCAGCTTCTTGAAGAAGCCGAACTTCACCAGCTGCGTCGCGTCCATCGGGGCCAGCGGCTCGCGATCCGGGGTATGGTGGTCGTGCAGGACCAGGCTGATGAGCGGGTCCCACCAGGACGTGTGCGAGAGCAACACGATCGCGGGCGTGCCGGTCTGCCGCAACGCGCCGATGGCCCCGCTGTGCTCGGGCACCACCCGCACCGCGTGGAAGGACTTCTTGAACATCCGCCGCACCCAGCGCGCGAAGTACTTCGTCACCGTCGGCGAGTACGAGGCGGGGATGAGCAGATCCGAGCGTGGACCGGGTGAAGGGGGCGGGGCGGGCATCGATGGATCGTTGGGACGCTGGGCGATCCGGGAATCCAAGCCCGGTTCGCCGGCGCGGTCACACCACCGCCCGCCGCGGACGCAGCTTGCGGAGAACCATCCACACACCAACGGTCGCGAGCACCAGCACGACCCCCAACGCGATGGGCGCCAGGATCGCAAGGACGCTCACGGCGCCCGCGAGCAGGTTCTCGAGCGTGGCGTAGATCGGGTTGGCCGTGCCAAGGGTCGTCGTCGTCGAGACAACACGCCCCGACGCGCCCGTGAGCTGCGTCACGCCCGCCGTCGCGGCCCCCGCCGCCGCCGCACCGCTCAGGCCCGCGGCATACGCGAGCGTCGAGCCAAGTCCATCGGGCAACGCCGCCGTGATCTCCTGCAGCGGCAGCGCCACCGCGCCCGTCGCGAAGAGCGCGCCCGCGACCCACGACGCCGGCGCCGAGACCGCATCGAGCGCGTGATCGACAGCGGGAATGCAGTAGCCCAGCCCCTCCGCGGCACACAGCAGCGCGAGCGCCACCAGCGCCGGCGTGCCGCCCGTCCACGCCAGCGACGAGCCGAGCTCCACCATGCCCAGACGCTGGCCCAGCCCGACCACCAGGAGCGGCAGAAAAATGCGCAGCCCGCCCGCGGCAGACAACCCAAGCCCAAGACACGCGGCGGCAAGAAGCTCCATGCTCCCTTGTTGGGGATCGCCCCACCACCCTTGCGGCGCCGTCACGCCGCATCATGAAACAACGTTCCAATGCGACGGACGTTCCACACACCTGAAGAGGGGTCATGAGAACCGTCCGAGAACTCGATCACACATCAAAACATCGGGAATCTTCTGTAGTTGTAATTCCGCCCAAGATATCCTGAACCGCCGGTGTTTGGCGCGCGGACCGAGTGGTCCGATCCGCACGGGGCGGGTGCTCGCGCTGGGCACGCGGGGAAGTCAAAAAGCGAGGAATCACATGCAGATGGCGAAGATGGCGGCCCTCCTGGGGCTCGCGGCGGTGGTCGGCACGGCGTCGGCCCAGACGATCACGCAGGGCGATGCCAAGTTCCAGTTGCTCACGCCCGCGTTCAGCGTGACCAACGGCGACTCCTTCTACTACCAGGACAACAACTTCACCGACTGGCAGTACAAGTACACGTGGTACTGGCGCCAGCAGAACAACAACTCCAACTCGCTCTTCGCCAAGTTCGACTCGCCCGCGACGTTTACCAGCGGCAACAAGACCCGAATCACCTTCTCCAACACCGGCGCCGGCGCCAACGGCTTCGAGCGCGTCACCGGCGAGTTCGTGATCACGCTCAAGGACGGCCCCAATCCCCGCCAGTCCCGCGTCTTCACCCGCGCCACGCTGGGCTCGCACCCCGGCAACGCTACCGCGCGCGTCTTCAACTTCTTCCATCTCTGCGACATGGATCTGCCGGGCGGCGTGCCCAACCCCGCGCCCGATGACATCCAGAACTTCAGCGGCCACACCGGCACGTTCACCGAGCAGTCGAGCTTCGAGTTCGCCCAGGTGACCAGCGACGGCTCCGAATCGCGTCACGACACCAACGCCGGCAGCATCCTCCGCTCGAATCTCGCCAGCGGCTCGTTCGATCTCGCCAACAACAACACGTACAGCAACGACGGCGCCTTCGCCTACCAGTGGACCTGGACGCTCAACCCCGGCGAGACTCGCACGGTCCGCGTCGGCCAGGGCGTGAACACGACCGCCTACGCCGTCGATCCCTGTTCGGCCGACATCAACCTCGACAACCAGGTGGACGACGCCGATTTCGTCTCCTTCGCCGCGGCGTACAACGATCTGCTCTGCCCGGCCCTCCCCGCGTTCTGCGATGCCGACCTCAACGACGACGGCGTTGTCGATGATGCCGACTTCGTGATCTTCGCCGGCCAGTACAACGACCTTGTCTGCCCGTGGTAATCGTCTCTCTCGTGGGACACCCCCATTTGCGTTTTCGATGGACCAAGCAACGGACCCGGCGAAGGCCGGGTCCGTTGTTTTTCCGAGAGCCGCAGTGGGACCGGCCGCCGACCGGGAGCCGCAGGTACGGGCGAGACGTTGCTGCTTCCGAATCCATGAAGCAGACCGTGGTCGCTTCGTGCCGGAGCGTTGGTCGACCGGCCGGAGGCCGGTCCCACTGGTGCTGGGGAATGCTCTGGAAATGAAGGGGAAACCGGTTTTGGGACGGTGCGGCCGCGCGAGAATGGCCTTGGTGGAAGTTGCCCCTGCCGGTACGATGACCGCTCACTGCGGCACCGCCGCGGGAGGGGCTCATGCGGACGGGTTTGTTCTTGGCGGTCTCAACGGGCGCTGCGATCGCGGCACGACTCGCTTCGGCACAGTGCGGCGCGGTCTTCTCATTCCCGGATTTCTCGTCCACCAGCGGTCTCACGCTCGTCGGCGACGCCGACACGCTCGACAACCGTCTGCGGCTCACGCGGACCGAGCAGGGTGGCGCCGGGGCGGCGTGGTACACCGTCTCGAAGGCCGAACTCAACAGCGGGTTCCGCACCTCGTTCCGCTTCGCCATCCAGAACGGCACGGCCGACGGCTTCGCGTTTGTGATCCAGGATGATGCCGCCGACGCGATCGGCACCGACGGGTCGGGCATCGGCTACGCCGCCATCCCGCGCAGCGTCGCCATCGAGTTCGACACGTTTATCTTCAGCGAAGAGTTCCAGGGCATGCACGTCAGCGTGCAGACCGACGGGCCCAGCGGCAACTCCAACGCCGATGCCTTCTCGCTCGCCCACGCCTTTCTGCCCGACAGCGTCACCGACGGCACGTTCCGGGACGTGAAGATCGAATACACACCCGGCGTGCTCTACGTCTGGCTCGACGGCGAGCCGCTCCTCTTCTGCCCGCTCGACCTCGACACGCTGGACGGAGGCTCGTCGCTGTTCCCCGATTGCGCCTGGGTCGGCTTCACCGCCGGCGCGGGCGGCGCGACGGCGGATCAGTTGATCGAGTCGTGGTCGTTCACCGATTGGTCCGACGTCACCGAGTGTGTCGGCCCGACGCCGCTGACGTTCGACGGCCCGGGGTTCACGCCCGAGACCGGCGATCGCGTCGTCTTCCGCTCGACGCTGACCGGCACCGGGCCACTGACGTACGTGTGGCGGAAGGAGGACATCGACCTCAACGACGATTCCCGCATTCTCGGTTCACGCTCCGAGATCATGATCATCGATCCGTTCATCCCCGCCGACGCCGGCTCGTATCAGTTCGGCGCAGGCAACCAGTGCGCCGGCTACGGCATCGGCTCGATCGAGGTCGGCATCCGATGCCCGGGCGATCTCAACGATGACACGATCGTGGACGACGCGGATTTCCTTGAGTTTCTGCCCGCGTACAACGCGCTCGTGGTGCCAGAAGCTGACAAGCGTTGCGACTGGAACGGCGACCGTCTGGTGGATGATGCGGACTTCCTGCTGTTCTTGCCGTACTACGAACAGTTGATCTGTCCGTGAGGGGCGAAGCGATTGGGTGCCACTGCCGGACCGGCTCGGCGGTCCGGCAATGTGCGTGGGCAGTCGCGCCGAGGTCGCACGCGTGAGTACCAAAGAAAAAGGACCGGCTGGAAGCCGGTCCTACTGAGTCATTGCGCGGGGCCTGGAAGGCCCGGCTCCCGTGATCAGACCAACACCGGAGCGGTCTTGGGCTCGATGATGCGATCATGCACGCTGCGGCCGCTCTCGGTGGGGAGCGGGATCTTCCAGTCCTCGAGCAGGCAGGTGGCGGCGGTGACGCCGCTCATGATGACCATGGGCGTGCCGGGGCCGGGGTTGGCGCTGCCGCCGGCGAGGTAGAGGTTGGAATACACGCGGCTGCGGTTCTTGGGCTTGAAGCCGCCGTGCATGAGGCCGTGGGACGCGAGGCCGTAGATCGCGCCGCCCTCGGCGTTGTACATCTTCTCGATGCCCGCGGGGCTGAGGGTGCGATCGACGACGATGTGCTTGTCGATATCAGCAAAGCCCATGCGGCGCATCTTGTCGAGGATGACGGGCTTGTACTGCTCCATCAGGCCGCCGGGGCCGTCCCACTTCTGGTTGCCGCGGATGTAGGGCGTGTGGACCAGGATGTAGAGCGCCTCGCATCCGGGGGGCGCCTGCGTCGGGTCGCTGCGCGACGGGGCGCAGATGTACATGGTGGGGTCGCGGGCGGGGATGCCCTTGCTGTAGATGTCGTGGAACTCGTCGTGGCTGTTCTTGCTGAAGAAGAAGTTGTGGTGGGCGACGTGGTCGTACTGCTTGTCGAGGCCGAGGTAGAGGACGACGCCGCTGCACGCGGGGGTGTACTTCTTGGCGATCGCCTGCTGCTCGGCCCGGGCCTTGGGCGACTCGAGCAGGTCGCGGTTGGTGCGCTGGACGTCGCAGTTGGAGACGACGGCGTCGGCGGCCAAGAACTCGGGCGTTCCGCCGCCGGCGTCGATCTCGACGCCGACCACGCGGTTGTCCCGCTCGACGATGCGAGTCACGCGGCGGCCGGTGATGTAGTTGACACCCTGCTCGCGCCCGATTTTCTCGAGGGCGCGGGCCATGCAGCGGGTGCCGCCGGACTGGCCGTCGGGCGCCATGGTGTACCAGCAGCCGTGGTCGACCTGAGCTGCGGCGATGAGGCTGAGGATCGACGGAGCCATGAAGGGGCTGCTGCCGACGTACTGGAGGAAGTGCTCCATCACCTGGCAGAGGTGGGGCTCGGGGACGTGCTTGGTGATCTGCTTGGCGACGGTGGAGTGGATCGTGCCGACCATGGCCATCAGGTCGCCGCCGATGCCGGTGGCCTTGGGCGGGCTGAACATGAGGTCGGTCGCGGCGCCGAGGTCCTTGTAGAAGAAGACCTTCTCAGAGAGCCGGTACAGCTTGCGGCTGTACTCGATGAACTTCTTGTACCCCTCGCCCGGCTTGGTATTCGGGAACTGGGCGTCGAGTTCCTTCGCGAAGACCTCGGGGTCCTTGCGGAGGTTGATCACGGTGCCGTCCTCGAAGTGGCAGCGCCACTGGGGGTCGAGATCGACGAACTTGATGAGGTCCGAGACCTTGCGGCCGGAGCGGCGGATGATGCCGCTGATCACACCCGGGATCGTGATGATCGTCGGCCCCATGTCGAAGGAGAAGCCCTTGTCTTGGAGGACGTTCATCTTGCCGCCCAGATGGTTGTTGGCCTCGATGAGCGTGACCTTGATGCCAGATTGGAGGCCGGCGGTCGAGAGCTCCGCGGCCGCGGCGAGCCCCGCGAGGCCGCCGCCGATGACGATGACGTGACGATTGGTGGTGGACATGGTGAGGAGGGGAAGAGACGAAGAGACGGAGAGAAAAGAGACGAAGTGGGGGAGGCGGGAATTGAAGACCCGCGGGTCTGATTGTAACTCTGGAGGGATGGTAAGTCTTCGGATTCGCGGGAAGTGGGCGGGGCGATGCTGGGAACGAGCCTCCGCGCGGGTTTCTCAGTGGGACCGGCCTCCGGCCGGTCGGCGCGTGCGGTGAGAAGAAGCGAGCCGGGGCGTCCTCGCCCCGTGCGGATACGCGTGCAGATGGCTGTGAGGGTCTTCCGCGCTTGGACGCAACCGCGCCGTGGCGAGGACGCCACGGCTCGCGAGTGCGATGACCATCGGAAGCGGGATCGGTGCGTGGGAAGACCGGCCGGAGGCCGGTCCTACTGGTGCTGCGAGGCCTGGAAGGCCCCGCCCCCTTTATCTGGCGCTGAGGTCGAGGACGTAGAGGGTGCCGGGCTGGAGGGTGGTGATGGGGGTGTAGTCGGCGAAGCCGCCGCGGCCGTTGAGCTTGGGGGCGTCGGTCGTCACGGTCGCGTTGTGCAGCAGTTCCTTTGCTGCCGCGGCCTTCTTGAACGGGCCGCCGCCGAGCTTGACGCGGCAGCCTTCCACCGGCTTGTCGCTCAGGTTCGCGATGATCAGCATCGACTGCGCCCCCTCGCTGCGGGCAAAGGCGTACACGCCCTCGGCGCTCGTCTCGGCGAGCGTGAAGTCGCCCTTCGCCAGCGCGGGGTTCGCGGTCCGCAAACGCACGAGCTTCTTATAGAGGTTCAGCAGCGAGTCCTGATCGGCGCTCTGGGCCGCCACGTTCTTGCTCGGGTAATCCGACTGTGCCTCGCGCCACGGCTTGCCTTTGGTGAAGCCCACCGTCGGCTCGCTGTTCCACTGCATGGGCGTGCGCAGGTTCTCGTCGGGCTTATCGCCGACCTGCCCGATCTCCTCGCCGTAGTAGAGGAACGGGATGCCCGGCTGGGTGAACAGCATGCTCGCGGCGAGCTTCATCTTGGAGAAGTCGTTGCCGAAGCGTGTCATCACGCGAGTCTGATCGTGGTTGGAGAGGAACGATCCGAACTGGTTTCGGGGATAGGCCTTCCACGCCTTGTTGAGCGCCTCGCCGATCCGCTTCTTGTCCGCGTTGTTCACGGCGTCGATGGTCGCGTACGACACATCGAACTCGAAGCAGGTGTCCATCTGGTCGGGCACGTACGACGCGATCACATCGGTGCTCGACCAGACCTCGCCGATCGTGAACGCGTCGGGCCGCACGCTCTTGTAGAACCGGTGCCAGCCGCGCAGCCACGCGTGGGTGCCCTTGGTGTTCTCCTGCTGCTGCCCTTCCTCCATCAGGTGGCGGATGGCGTCAAGCCGGTAGCCGGCGACGCCGTAGTTCTTCAGCCAGTACTCGGTGACCTTGTTCATCTCCTTGGTCACGTCGGGGTTGTGGTAGTTGAGGTCGGGCATGTAGCTGCTGAAGATGCCGTAGAAGTACGGCCCGGTGGTGCGCCCGTCGGGCGTGAACCACACCTGCTGACCCCACGGGCCCTTCCACTCCGGCTTGGTGTCGGACCAGATGAACCAGTCGTGCTTGGAGTCCTTGGGGTCCCACGCGTTCTTGAACCACGGATGGCTCTTGGACGTGTGGTTGAGCACAAGGTCGAGGATGACGCGGATGCCGCGTTTGTCGCACTCGGCCATGAAGCGCTTGAAGTCCTCGTTGGTGCCGTGCTCGGACTCGATCTTGTAGTAGTCCGTGGTTTCGTAGCCGTGATACGACGGACCCTCAAACACGGGCATGAGCCACAGGCCCGTGATGCCCAGGTCGGTCGTCGTCTCCGGCTTGCCGTCGTTGAGGTAATCGAGCTTGTCGATGAGGCCCTGGAAGTCGCCGATGCCGTCGTTGGCGAGCGGGCCGGTCTCCGAGTCCTTGAACGACCGCACGAAGACCTGGTAAAAGACCGTGTCGTTCCACCAGTTGTCCAGACGCTCCGAGGAACGGTCCTTCAGCGTCGCGGCGGAGCGCGACCCCGGCGTGGGATTCGTGGTGGCCTGGCCCCAGACCGGCAGCGCAAGAGCAGAACCGGCGACAAGAACGAGCAGCGAACGGATCATGGCAGTTCTCCTGACCGCTGAGATTAGCAGCCGCCGCCACCCCCACGCGCCCCCTTCTCGCCACCCCCCCCGCCCCCCACTCCCACTCCCACCCCCACGCGCCATCGTCCTCGCCAGTCCGGCTCCGCCTTCCGTGGCGAACTGTCCCGCCGATCACCGATCTACTATTCCATGCCGCGGCTGGAGGTCCGGAGTGACCCCCGCTACAAGTGCCGCGGCGAACGCGACTTCTGTCGTTCTTCCTTTGCACGAGAGCCGATCATGCACGATATCGATGGGACGGAGTCCCACACCGCGTCTGCCACCCCCCCCACCTCCCCCACCCCCCCCGCCGCCGACGCGCCGCACGCCGACACGCACGAGGCCCAACCCCACGGCATCGTGACGCACCACGAGTTCAAGGCCGTCGCGCAGGACAACGTCTTCGATGATGCCGTCGACTTCCCGTCGCTCGGCCTGCGCAACAGCGTGCTGAAAGGCCTCGCCGAGATGGGCTTCCAGAAGCCCACCATGATCCAGGCCAAAATGATCCCCGTCGCCATCACCGGGCGCGACGTCTTGGGCCAGGCCAAGACCGGCACCGGCAAGACCGCCGCGTTCGGTCTGCCGCTGATCCACATGTGCGGCAAGGACACGCAGTTCCAGGCGCTGATCCTCGCGCCGACGCGCGAACTCGCTATCCAGATCACCGACGAGATCAACGACCTCGCCAAGCACACGCCCATCCGCGCGGTCACGCTCTACGGCGGTCAATCCATCCAGGCCCAGACCCGCCAGCTCCAGACCGGGTCGCACATTGTCGTCGGCACGCCCGGTCGCGTGCTCGACATGATCCAGCGCGGCTACTTCCACCTCCAGAACATCCGCTTCGCGGTGCTCGATGAAGTGGACCGCATGTTCGACATCGGCTTCCGCGACGACATCAAGCGGATCCTGAACATGTGCCCCAAGCCCGGCACGCCGCCCGAGGGCCGCCAGACGATCTTCGTGAGCGCCACGCTGAGCGATGAGGTCGAGCGCCTCGCCCGCCAGCACATGCACGATCCGGTGAAGATCGTGACCACGGCCGGCTCGCTCACCGCCAGCCTCGTCAAGCAGTTCCACATCCCAGTCGCCCCGTGGGACAAGAAGCGCATGCTCCTGCACGTGCTCACGCACGAGGAGCCAGCCCTCACGCTGGTCTTCTGCCGCCTGAAGCGCACCGTCGACGAGCTCGCCAACGGCTTGTCTGCCCGCGGCATCCCCGCGCACGCGATGCACGGCGACATGAGCCAAGGCAAGCGCAACACGACCATGAAGCAGCTCAAGGACGGCAAGCTCGCCGTTGTGATCTGCTCCGACCTCGCCAGCCGCGGCATCGACGTCGAGGGCGTCTCCCACGTCATCAACTTCGACCTGCCCGACGACCCCGAGCTCTACGTCCACCGCATCGGGCGTACGGCCCGCGCCGGCAAGGGCGGCCTGGCCTACTCGCTCGTCACCCCCGCTCAGGGCGAGCTGCTCACCAGCATCGAGATGCTGATCAACGCCGAGATTCCGAAGCTCGAGTACCCCGACTTCGTCGGGAATCCTCCGCCGCAGGGCTGGCGCGACGACGGCCCCGGCGGGCGCCCGCAAGGCGGCCTGCAGCTCGAACGCGCCGAAGGCGACGCGCCCCCGCCGCCGCCCGCGCCACCGAAAGTCAGCCGCATGGAGCAGTCCAAGCTCGAACTCCCCGCGTCGGACCCGGCAAAGGTCGACGCGAGCAAGTTCCCCGGCGGCATCGTCCCGACCAAGCTGCCGCCCAAGCGGATGTTCGGGAAGATGCCCGGACGCGGCCGCTGAACCCGCATCGACGCACATTGCATTGCGCCCCCTCTCCCCGCTCCAGCGGGGAGAGGTGATCGAGGCCCAACAGGCCGAGATCGGTGAGGGGCCGCACGCTCTCACATCTCGAATCTCGCGTGGTGCGCATCCACGGCTCGCTCGTGTTCTCAGCTGGTGCCATCTAACGCCGTGAACTCCATTGGTGTTGTGCGGGTTGGAATGTGCGGGCCCTGCGGCGTTCGGCGGGGGTCGCCGGGCGCACGGCGGGACGGCCGGGCGGCTTGCACTTCTTCTTGCGGGGCCATGGCCGCGAGGTCTTCTTGTTCGTGCGGATGTACTGGTCCTTGACGCACCGTCCCAGCACGCGACGCAGCGCCCCGGGGCTCTGGCGCAGCTCCGGACGGTGCTGCACCCGGCGTACCGCCCGCAGCGCCGCCGCCATGCTCAGGGCCAGCGGGTCGTGGCCCCGCGCGAGCAGCTCCCGCGCCGCCAGCAGCCCCAGCAACAGCAGCCCCACCATGATCCACTCCATCTCCAAGAGCGCCCGCCGCGGCGAGGCGCTGGCCAGCCGGCGGTGCTCCAGCGTCTGCTTGCTGTGGCGGTGGAACACCTCCACCCCCCAGCGCATCTGGTACAGGACCCCCGCGTCGGTGTCGCTCAGACGCTCGGGGTCCAGGTGATTGGTGATCAGCCACACCGCCTTGGCGCCCGTGCCGACCTTGATCCGCCGCACCGCCAACGGGGCCGTGCGCTGCTTCTGCTCGGGCCACAGCCACAGCACGTTGGAGTTCTTCCGCTCGATCGCGCACCCGAGGTTCTTGATCAGCGTGGTGTGCCGCCCCACCCGGATCAGGAAGAACCGGCCCGACTCGTGCAGCCGCTTCAAGAGCTCGTACCCTGTGAAGCCCGCGTCGGCGACCACCAGCGCGCCCACGGGCAGCTCGCTCTGCATCGCCAGCAGGTGCGTCCGCTCCGGCTCGCCGGCCCGGCCCACGCGCCAGTCCCACGGCAACGCCGTGCCCATGTGCCAGAGCGTGGTGACGCACACCTGCGGGTGCGAGTTCCCACGCCCGCAGAAGCCCAGCGTCCGCTCGTTGGCGACGGTGCGTGGGGCGTCGTAGCGGCTCCCGTCGGCCGCGAAGGCCGCATGACCACGGCAACGCATGCGCTCGCCCGCCAGCGCGACGATCCGGGTCCGCAGATGCGTCTTGACGGTCCCGATCAGGATCGGGCCGTGACGCTCGAGCGCCTTGGCCAGCCCCTGATAGGTCCCGCCCGGCGGAGACCGCCGCGGGAGATTGGACCGCAAGAGATCCCGCACGAACGCGAAGCGCTCGACCAGCCCGCCCGCGGGCTCCCAGGAGAGCAGGATCGCGGCGAAGGTGGCGGCCCGGGCGCACCAACGGCGCGCGTTTGGTCCGCGGCGGGGAGAAAAAGGGGGGCCATGAAGAGGTTCATGGCCTCGAGCAGGGGATGACGATACCGAGAGGGCGCGGCACGACCGCCGCCAATCGACGCGATGCACATCGTGGCCTCCTTTGCTTCTGGTTGCTGCAGCACAACAACCATCGGCAAGGAGGCCTTTTTTACACACGGTTTTGCAGCGCTCGCCACCGACGCTCTGCTCCAAGCCAATGAACGAAGTTCACGGCGTTGGGTG